>Ga0316613_10000573_pt1 | contig 28767 bp, 28 predicted proteins | sample OWC_soil_day10_C_2_FD_207647 | JGI IMG/M metagenome (GOLD analysis project Ga0316613, IMG submission 207647) | Wetland soil microbial communities from Old Woman Creek delta, Ohio, United States - OWC_soil_day10_CT_b | ecosystem: Environmental > Terrestrial > Soil > Wetlands | place: USA: Ohio...
CTGGCTGGTCTACCGGTTGACCGACAAGGGAGGATGTTCATCCTCGGACGGGTTCGCTCTGGCGGATTGCTGCCCGCTTTGAGAAGAGCGCCGGAGGCCGGGAGACGCGGGGGCGTTTTCCGGCCATGCCCGGCCCCATCACCGATGGCCTGGCGACGAGCGTTAGCGATTGCGCTCCAGGCCTGAATCACTATCTTCATGCCGAGGTTTATCGATGAGCTGTTTTTTGATAGACTTGCGCTATTCCATAAACGAATAACGGTATTTGATCATGCTCAATTTCAAACGTTTTATTTCCGCGCTGGCAGGGCTGCTGATTGCCTGTGCGACATTTTCCGCCACGGCGGCCGAGGTCAGTGTTGCGGTGGCCGCCAATTTCACGGCTCCCATGAAAGCTATCGCCGACGGATTCGAAAAGTCGACCGGCCACAAGGTGTCGCTTGCGTTCGGCGCCACCGGGAAGTTCTATACGCAGATCCGGAATGGCGCGCCGTTCGATATTTTCCTTTCGGCGGACGATGAAACGCCTGCCAGGCTGGAACGGGAGAATGCCATCGTCCCCGGCAGCCGTTTCACTTACGCCATCGGCAAACTGGCTCTCTGGTCGGCCACGCCCGGTTATGTGGACAAGAGCGGCACCATACTGAGCAGGGCACCGTTCAGGCACATTGCGGTCGCCTCGCCAAAACTGGCGCCGTACGGTGCCGCCGCGTTTGAAACCATGAGCAAGCTTGGCGTACTGGATACAATCAAGCCGCGCATTGTGCAAGGCGAAAATATCAGCCAGACATATCAGTTTGCCGCTACCGGCAATGCAGAGCTGGGTTTCGTTGCGCTGTCCCAGATTTACCATAACGGCAAGCTGACGAGTGGTTCGGCCTGGATCGTGCCCGCGAACCTGTATTCGCCGATTCGCCAGGACGCCGTCATCCTGGCGAGAGGAGCGGATAATCCCGCTGCGACCGCTCTGATGAAATACCTCAGGTCGAAGAAGGCGCGCGCCATCATGCGCTCGTACGGTTACGATCTCTGATCGATTTCCCTGACATGGAAGAAATCGGTTTCGACGCGCTCTGGCTGACCCTTCGGCTGGCTCTGCTGACGACAGGCATCCTCCTGGTGCTCGGGACGCCGATTGCGTGGAGACTGGCGCACACCCGTTCGTGCCTCAAGGGGCCGGTGTGCGCGCTGGTTGCCCTGCCGCTGGTGCTGCCGCCGACGGTGCTCGGCTTCTACCTGCTGGTGGCGATGGGGCCGAACGGTCCGGTTGGCAAACTGACGGAGGCGATGGGCATCGGCTTGCTGCCGTTTACCTTCGCCGGCCTGGTGGTCGCATCGGTCATCTATTCGCTGCCGTTCGTGGTGCAGCCGCTCCAGAATGCATTCGAAGCCATCGGAACGGCTCCGCTCGAAGCGGCCGCCACGTTGCGCGCTTCTCCGGCCGATACGTTTTTCCGCGTCGTTTTGCCGTTGGCAAGGCCGGGCTACCTGACTGCCGCCGTGATGGGCTTCGCGCATACCGTAGGCGAATTCGGGGTGGTGCTGATGATTGGCGGGAATATCCCGGACAAGACGCGCGTGTTGTCGATCCAGATTTATGATCATGTCGAGGCGCTGGAATATACGCAGGCGCACTGGCTGTCCGCCGGCATGTTGGCTTTTTCCTTTGCCGTGCTGCTATTGCTGTACCTGACCAATCCCACCGTTAGGAAATGATGGTCATGATGAATCCCGATTCAAAGCCCATTCGAGCCCGCATCCGGGTCGATTACGACGGTTATGCGCTCGATGCGGACCTGAACCTGCCGGGTGAAGGAATCACGGCGCTGTTCGGTCCTTCCGGTGCGGGCAAGTCAACCTTTCTGAGAGTAATGGCAGGGCTTGAGCGAACCCGCGACAGCTACATTGAGGTCGGCGAAGAAGTCTGGCTGGACGATGCCAAAAAATTTTCGCTCCCAACGTATCAGCGGCCGCTCGGATTCGTGTTTCAGGATGTACACCTGTTCGAGCATCTCGATGTCCGTGGCAACCTGGAATTCGGCATGCGGCGCGTGCCCGTCGAAGACCGGCGGATATCGCTCGACAGCGCTATCGAACTGCTGGGGATTGGTCATCTGACCGAGCGCAGGCCGTCCCGGCTGTCGGGTGGCGAGCGGCAGCGCGTCGGCATCGCGCGCGCGCTGGCCACCAGTCCGCGCGTCCTGATGCTGGACGAACCGCTGTCGGCGCTCGATATGCAGCGCAAGGCTGAAATCATGCCTTACCTGGAGTTATTGAACGCCGAGCTCAAGATACCCATCCTGTACGTCAGCCATGCGCTGGACGAGGTGGCAAGACTTGCGGACCGCCTGGTGCTGCTGGACAAGGGCCGTGTCCTTGCCTTCGGGCCGACGGACGAGCTGTTGACCCGGTTCGACTTGCCCCTGGCATATGGCGATACGGCCGCAGCGCTGGTCTACGGATGGGTCGATGGAGTCGATCCGGTGTACAAGCTGGCGCGCGTCGGGTTCGCGGGCGGCAGCCTCCTTCTTCCCAACGATACAGTCAGGATCGGGCAGCAGGTGCGGCTGCGGATTCAGGCGCGCGACGTCAGTCTGGCTCTTGAGCGCCAGTCCGGCACCAGCATCCTGAACAGCACCGAAGCTACGGTCATCGACCTGTCGGATGACGCCGTCGGGCAGGTGATGGTCGGGGTTGAGGCGGGCAGCGTCCGGCTTCTTTCCCGCATCACGAAAAAATCCGCCGAAACGCTCGGCCTAGAGCCGGGCAAGCGCGTTTTTGCGCAGGTCAAGGGCATCGCAATCGTTTGATGGCCGATATCGTTCGTCGCTGTCGAACCTTACAGGCAACGGATTCGTGCGGGGCCGTTTTTTCCAGAGTGCGTATTTCCACGCGGCAGGGGCCTAATCCGGCTCTGCCGCATACCGGTTATAGAAGCGCGACGGCCTGTTCCCGGATGGTGCCGTCGCAACCTATTTTGAAGAGGTAAAGCGTGAATGCAGAACAGATTGTTTACAAGCCTATCGGCATCCTTCACAGCGAGCATACCGTCCTGGTCCAGACGCCGGCGCAACCGGTCTATGCCGAGGAATGCCGCGGCGTCGTCGAAATTTTTCCGGATTTTGCCGACGGGCTGAAACACATCGAGGGCTTTTCCCATATCTACCTCATCTATCACCTGCACAAGGCATCACCGGCGCAACTGCTGGTCGAGCCTTTCCTTCAAAAGGCCGAGCACGGGATTTTCGCGACGCGAGCGCCCTGCAGACCGAATCCGGTCGGCCTGAGCATTGTCGAGCTGGTACAGCGGGAGCAGAACGCCCTGATCATAAGAGGCGTCGATATTCTTGACGGCACGCCGATACTGGATATCAAGCCGTATTCATCCCGATTCGATCAGATTGTTCCCAGGCAGAGTGGTTGGATGGATGTGCTTGACGACGAGACCGCGTGGCAACGGGGCAGGCGCGGTTTCAAGCCCGCCGCCTGAGACTCATCTGCGATCCGGTCGGACGATTTTGGCGAGTCGGCCCGCAGGGGCGTGAACTTTTGCCGTCATTTTCCTCTCTTGTTTCATTTCAGAGGTCAATCTTGCGAAATTGACCACCCGCCAGCATGATTTCAAAAGCTGGCATATACTGAAATCGAAGTCACAAATGAGAATCATTGTTGTTTAGTTTTTCACAATTCTAAAAAGGAGAAACTCATGAGCACAGTCGTAGATGTCTTGAAACATGATTTGCTGATCGATGGAAAAAGGGTGGCACCGAGCAGCGGGCAGTATTCGACGATTCTCAATCCGGCGACAGAGCAGGAGATCGCCAGAGTGGCCGCCGCCAGCGTTGACGATGTCAACAAGGCTGTCGCCGCTGCGCGCGCCGCGCTCAAGGTCTGGAACGGCATGCGTGCCGCCGACCGGGGCAACATCCTGAACAAGCTGGCCGACCTGATGGAAGCCAACCAGGACGAGCTTATCGAACTGGAAAGCGTCAACGCCGGCAAGCCGCTGGCGAGCGTGAGAAGGCAGGACATGCCGGCCGCCATCGACACGACCCGCTACTATGCGGGCTGGGCCGACAAGATCATGGGGCAGGTTGTTCCGACGCGGACGGATGCGCTGACCTATACTGTGCGCGAGCCGGTGGGCGTGGTCGGCGCCATCGTGCCGTGGAACTTTCCGCTGATGATCGGCATGTGGAAGATCGCTCCCGCGCTGGCCTGCGGCTGCACGCTGGTCGTGAAACCGGCTGAATTGACGCCGTTGACGGCCATCCGCATCGGCGAACTGGCGCTCGAGGCGGGCGTGCCGCCGGGCGTGCTCAACATCGTCACCGGCAAGGGCAGCGTCGTGGGGAATACGCTGGTAGCCCATCCGGACGTGGACAAGGTCACCTTCACCGGTTCGCCGTCCGTAGGGCGCGGCATCATGCAGGGCGCGGCCAGCAACTTCAAGCATATTACCCTGGAGCTGGGCGGCAAATCGGCCAATATCATCTTTGACGATGCCGACCTGGATGCCGCCGTGAGAGCCGCTGCATCGGGCGTGTTCTTCAATGCGGGGCAGGTATGCTCGGCCGGATCGCGCATCCTGGTGCAGAGCAAGGTCTATGACGAGGTCGTGGAACGTCTGATCAAGCGTGCCCAGGATATCCGGATTGGCGATACGACGTCGCCGCAGACGATCATGGGCCCGTTGGTGTCGGAAGGCCAGATGAAGACGGTGCTCGACTACATTGAAACCGGCAAGAAGGAAGGCGCGTCGTGCGTCTATGGCGGCAAGCGTGTCGGCGACAAGGGTTTCTTCGTCGAGCCGACCATCTTTGCCAACGTCGAGCACGAAATGCGTATCTCGCAGGAAGAGATATTCGGGCCGGTGGCCAGCTTGATCCGGTTTGAGGACGAGGCCGATGCCGTACGGATCGCCAATGGCACGGCTTTCAGCCTGGCCGCGGGCGTCTGGAGCGCGGATATCGGCCGCGTGCATCGCGTGGCGCATCAGCTCCGTGCCGGCACGGTATGGATCAATACCTATGGCTATACCGATGTGCGTCTGCCATGGGGCGGCACGGGCGAATCTGGTTTCGGCCGCGAGCACGGCGAAGCGGCTCTGGAAAACTTCACCGAGCCGAAGACCATCTGGCTGTCGCTGAACCAGCGGTAGCGGGAAGGCGCACAGGCCGGACACAATCCGGCCTGTGACGTCGCGGCAGGCCGTGATGCCGCCTGGATTTGTAGCTGACAGGCTTGATGTCCGGAACTTTCTGGCCTGTCCGGTGCCACAGACTAACTGTCCTGATATTTCAACCGTGGAGTCGCACAGGAGTGTCACTATGAAAGTCTACAAGTACAGCGCGTCGGGGCTTTACCTCGGCGAAGGAGAGGCGGATGCATCCCTGCTTGAAGAGGGCAAGTTTCTGATGCCGCCCAACTCGACCACTGTGCCGCCGCCGGAATGCGGCCATGGCGAGTGGCCCATTTTTCGCAGCGGCCAGTGGGATATCCACCGCGTCGATCTCGACGGCTATCTGGATGAAGACGATTTCAATCGGGTAGACCTTCAGGCCGGCGATCGCATCGCTGTCGAAGAGGTGGCCGTTATCGATCACGAGTACGAAGAGGAAAGGCGAATTGCACGTGAGAACCTGTCCATCATCGTTCAGATCATGGAAATCGAGATTACCGAACAGCACCGCGCCATCCGCGATTTCGCCTTGACAGGCGACCGGAGCAGGCTGGAGGATATCGAATCGAGAATTTCACAATTGCGCAGCCAGTTGACCTGATAGGGTGGCTGGAGGCGAAAAAGGCTCGCGAAGCGAGACAGCAGTGCTCATGCCTTATGCCCCGCTATGCGGGGCTTTTTTTATTATGATGGAGGACCGCTCGCCGCCGCCGTCAACGTTCAGAAACAGCTTATATTCGCGGACCGTAGGCGGCCATGAATACGCCGACTCCCCGTTCGACGGCTCCCCGGATTTCCTCTTTGCTGAACGAATCGGACAGGTGGAATACAAATCTGTCCACCAGTTCGGCATCCAGCAAGGCGCGCAAATGCTGCGCCGCGATGACGGGGTCGGCTTGCCGCAGTTTTCCCTTCTGCATGGCCACTTCCATGAATCCCGATACGATCGCCTGTCCGTGCTGAGGACCGCGTGCGTAGAACTGTTTCCCGAGGCCGGAACGGATCGATTCGGCGATGACGATGCGCCGGGCCGCGAGCGCTTCCGGCGCGTAGAACGACGTCAGCGCGCCAATGCCGAAGCGGCGCAGGGTTTCGGCGACGTCGTCCGTTTCCGGGTCCAGAAGCTGGTGGTTGGCGGCGATCTGCGATTTGGCCGACCTGAACATGACTTCGAAGAATAATTCTTCCTTGGACGAGAAGTAATTGTAGAGCGTCGCCTTCGATCCGCCGACCCGGGCGCAGATTTCCGACATGGACGCGCGTTCGAATCCCTCCTGGCGGAAGATCTCGGTCGCCGCATCCAGAATGGCGTTTCGCTTGATCTCGCTTTTCTTTCTCATGTCCGTTTTCCTCTCGGGAATTATTTACATTGCTGACATTGACATCTAGCAAAACGAATAATAAACTGTACAGTACAGTTAATCAATAGTGTATATTGTGATCTACTACTTTTCAATTGCTATCATTTTGTCCCCATGACAGATGTCAATCGAGGAATGGTAGTGCCAGAACGCTGCCTCTGAAGCGGCGCGACAATGACATGATGAAATCGATACAGACACTCATGAAAACACGTATCACCCAATTCGGACTCATACTGGCAGGTGCTGCGCTACTGGGCGGCTGTGCCGGCTTTCCGCCCAAGGTAGGGGAAGACTATAAAAAACCAGAGATCGCCGTACCGTCGCAATGGTCGGTGACGACATCCCCTGAAAAGGGCGATAGCGCCCAAAGACTGGCAAAGTGGTGGCGGCAATTCAACGATCCGCAACTCGATAAGCTGATCGATGAAGCGCTGGCCGGAAGTTATGACCTGAAGCTGGCTCAGGCGAAGTTGCGCCAGTCGCGCGCCAGCCGGTCGCAGGCGGTCAGCGGCCTCTTTCCAACACTGACAGCATCGGGAAGCGCTACCCGTACTCAGTATTCGAACGCAAACGCGTATTCGTCGGTAGCTGGCGGAATGTCGGGTTCGATACCGACCAGAACGCTTTACGACGCCGGTTTCGACGCGAGTTGGGAAATCGACATCTTCGGTGGTACACGGCGGGGCATAGAGGCAGCCGAAGCCGACCTCGCGTCCAGCGAGGCCGACCTGAACAACACGCGCGTATCGTTGGTGGCCGAGGTGGCGCAGAACTACATCGAGCTGATTTCCTATCGTCAGCGCATCAACATAGCCCAAAGCAATCTGGCCAGCCAGTCGGAAACGCTGCAGATAACGGAATGGCGCTACCAGGCAGGACTGGTGACGAGCACCGACGTCGAACAGGCACGAACCAACCGTGAACAGACTCGTGCCAGCATTCCCGACCTGGAAGTGAGCTCCGCCTCGGCAGAAAACCGCCTGGCTGTGCTTGTCGGCAAGAATCCTGGCAGCCTGCATGACCAGCTGAAGACGGCCAAGACGCTTCCGGTCTTGCCCGCGTCTGTCGCGTCGGGAATCCCGGCAGATGTGCTTACCCAGCGGCCCGATCTGATTGCCGCTGAACGCACGCTGGCCGCCGAAACGGCGCGCACCGGCCAGAAGCTGGCCAAGCGCTTTCCCAGCCTGAACCTGAGCGGCTCGCTCGGCTGGCAGGCGTACAGCCTCGGCGCGTTGGGAGCGGCGGGAACGCTGACCAAATCGCTGGCCGCGTCGTTGAGCCAAACACTGTTCGACGGAGGCAACCTGCGCAGCCAGGTCGAAATCCAGAGCGCCGTGCAGGAGCAAGCGTTTGTCACCTATCAAAAGAGCGTGCTGACGGCGCTGGAAGATGTCGAGAACGCCCTCAGGTCGTATGCATCGGGACGTGATCGCGTCGATGCGCGCAGCAAGGCTGCCGAGTCAGCGCGCAATGCTGCGCAGCTGACGCGTCAGCAGTATCAGTCCGGCCTGGTCGACTTCCAGAAAGTCCTGGATACCGAGCGAACACTGTTGACCGCTGAAGACAATCTGGCCTCAGCAGAGGCAAGCATGCGAACCAGCCTGGTCACGCTCTACAAGGCGCTCGGCGGTGGATGGGAACCGGCTGCCGACGTTGCGGCAAAGTAATTTCGGAAGGATAAATCATGACGCAAGAAACACCTGAAAAACCGCAGGAAGACCTGTTGGCCGCGCTTACGACCACTGATAAGAAGGGCTTCTTCCAGGGGAAGCGGCGGCGCTATCTTCTGATGGGGAGCGCCGCGCTGATCCTGATTGCGATACTTGTCTTCGCATTCCGAGGCAATGGTTCGACCGGGCGGTACGTTACCGAGGAAGTTGGCCAGGGCAACCTGGTCGCGGCGGTCTCGGCGACCGGCACGTTGCAGCCGACCAAGTCGATCGATGTCGGCAGCGAACAGTCCGGCACGCTCGCGACCGTTCAGGCGCAGGAAAACGACCAAGTCAAGAAGGGACAAGTGCTGGCCGAGCTCGATCTGTCGAAGTTGAAAGATGCGGTGGTCAAGTCGCGCGCATCGCTGGAATCGGCGAAAGCGACGGTCATGCAGTATGTGGCGACAGTGGCCGAAACCAAGGCTACGCTGGCGCGCTACAAGCAGGTGGCGCAATTGTCCGGCGGCAAGGTGCCGTCCAAGACCGAAATGGAAACGGCGGAAGCGAACCTGCTGCGCGCGCAAGCGAATCTGGCCAGCGCCCGCGCTTCCGTTTCGCAGGCCGAGGCCAACCTGAAAACGGACGAAACCAACCTCTCCAAGGGAACGATACGCGCTCCCGTCAACGGCGTGATCCTGTCGCGCAAGGTCGAGCCGGGCCAGACGGTGGTCGCGTCGATGAGCACGCCGGTGTTGTTCACGATGGCGGAAGACCTGACGAGGATGGAATTGCAGGTCAAGGTCGACGAGGCGGACGTCAGCAACGTCAAGCTGGGTCAGCCAGCGACGTTCACCGTGTCGTCCTGGCCGGGACGCACCTTCCCGGCGACTATCCGGCGCGTCGGGGTCGGCTCGACCACGACCAACGATGTCGTGACCTATAAAACGGTGCTGGACGTGAAGAACGCGGATTTCGCGCTGCGGCCCGGCATGACGGCCACGGCCACCATCGAGACGGCCAATCGCCCGAACGTGCTCATGGTGCCGAATGCGGCGCTCAGGTTCACGCCGCCCAAGGCGAGCGATGCGCAGCAGCAGAAAAAAGGCGGCGGTTTCGTGTCCAGCCTGATGCCGAAGCCTCCAGCGCAGAAGAAGGAAGAGAACACGACCACGCCAGTCGGGGGAGCGCAGCAGGTGTGGGTGCTTGAGAACAACGTCCCCAGAGCCATTTCAGTCCAGACCGGCGTCACCAACGGCAGGTATACTGAGATCACGGGCGGCGACCTGAAGCCCGGGATGGCCGTGATCACCGACTACGAGGAATTGAAGAAATGACCAGACCGGAAGTCGACCGGGGCGAGCCGCTGATCGAACTGAGCGGCATCACGAAGACTTACGGCGTCGGGCAGGCCGCCTTCCAAGCCCTGAAAGGCATCGACCTGAAGATATACCCGGGCGAGTTCGTCGCCGTCATGGGGCCGAGCGGCTCCGGCAAGTCGACGGCGATGAACACGATCGGATGCCTGGATACGCCGACCTCCGGCGAGTACATTTTCCGCGGCGTGCATGTGGAGAAACTCGACCGCAACCAGCGCGCGCTGCTGCGCCGCCACTGGCTGGGGTTCGTGTTCCAGGGCTTCAACCTGCTGGCGCGCACGACCGCGCAGGAAAACGTGGAATTGCCGCTGCTGTACCGGGGCGAGCCCGCCGAGGTGCGCCATGTCTCCGCAAAAGCCGCGCTGGCAAAGGTTGGGCTGGAGGAGTGGGCAACGCACACGCCGGCGGAACTGTCAGGCGGGCAGCAGCAGCGCGTCGCCATCGCGCGCGCCATCGTGACCAACCCGCTGGTGCTGCTGGCCGACGAGCCGACTGGCAACCTCGACACGCAGCGTAGCCATGAAATCATGGAACTGCTGGTGCAACTAAACCGGGAACAGGGCATCACCATCATGATGGTGACCCACGAACCCGATATGGCGGCCTATGCCAGGCGCATCGTGCATTTCGTCGACGGCCTGGTCGCCAAGGATGAAACATTACCGGAGGCAGCGATATGATCCTGAGCGCACTGATACTCGCGCTGCATGCGATACAGCGCAACATGATGCGGTCATTCCTGACTATCCTCGGCATCGTCATCGGCGTTGCCGCCGTGATCACGATGGTCACCGTCGGCAACGGCGCGACGAAAATGGTCTCCGATCAGATCTCCAGCCTCGGCAGCAACCTGCTGATGGTGCGTCCCGGCCAGCGCATGGGGCCGGGTTCCAGTTCGAGCGCGCCCAATTTCAAGAAGGCCGATGCGGACGCGATCCGGAGCCAGGCCGGTGGCCTGAAGGTCGTCGCGCCGGTGGTAAGCAGCGGCGTGACGCTGGTGGCCGGCAACAACAACTGGTCTTCCACTGTCTATGGCTCGACCAACGATTACCTCATCGCCTCCAATTGGGTGATCGGCAGCGGCCGGGAATTTACCGAGGACGAGGATCGCGCGGGCAAGTCGGTCTGCATTATCGGCGACACGGTTCGCCGGGAACTGTACGGGTCCCGCAATCCGGTCGGCGAGGAGTTGCGCATCAAAAATTTTACGTGCCAGGTAGTCGGCTTGCTGAAATCCAAGGGGCAGGGGGCGATGGGCATGGACCAGGACGATATCGTGCTGATGCCGATCAATACCGTGCAGCGGCGGCTGACAGGCAATACGGACGTTGCGACCATCCTGGTTTCCATGAAGGACACGGCGAACACGGCAACTGTGACGGCGCAGATCCACTCGCTGATGCGCGAGCGCCGCAAGCTGGCCGATAATGAGTCGGACAACTTCAATATCATGGATACCAAGCAGATCGCGGAGACACTGTCCGGCACGATCGGCACCATGACCAGCCTGCTCGGCGCGGTGGCGGCGGTGAGCCTGCTCGTGGGCGGCATCGGCATCATGAATATCATGCTGGTGTCGGTCACGGAGCGGACGCGCGAGATCGGCATCCGGCTTGCCATCGGGGCCCTCGAGCATGAGGTGTTGTTGCAATTCCTGATCGAGGCGGTGGTGCTGTCCGCCATGGGCGGCGTTGTCGGCATCATCCTGGCGCTGATCGCCTGCATCGGGCTGTCGGCGCTGCTGGGGATGCCCTTCCTGTTCAACTTCAGCATCAACCTGCTGGCGTTCATCTTCTCCGCCGCCATCGGCGTCATCTTCGGCTATGTTCCGGCGCGGCGGGCGGCACAGCTCGACCCGATCGTCGCCCTGAGGCACGAATAGCGAGAAGTCCGGCTGCCGGGGTTCAGGGTTCCCGGCAGCCCCACTCGCTGATAAAGATTTCCCGGAAAGACAGCAACCAGGCCAGGCGGGATTCGCCCAGTCTGCGCCCGGCCTCGGTCTGCATACTGCAGGGTAGCGTCGCCAGTTTCTGCTCGATGTGGTCCAGCGCATATGTCTGGTCGTCCGGCTCGCGTACGTGAGCTAGCGGGTCCGTGGGATGTGCCAAGGCTGACCCCATGCGCCCGGCAGTGTAGAAAAGCCGCGCCAACCCCACGGCGCCCAGCGCATCCAGCCGGTCGGCATCCTGCACGATCCGGGCTTCGATGGTTTCGGGCGGAATGGCTGCCGAAAAGCTGTGCGCTTCGATGGCGTGGGCGACTGCATCCAGCCTTTCTTGCGGAAATCCGGCCTCCTTTAACTGCTTGCATGCGATTTGTGCCGTCAGCCGCGAAGCCGTGCTCCGCCTGGGATGATTCTTCGGCAGGTTGACGATGTCGTGGAGATAGCATGCCGTCAGGACGACCAGACTGTCGGCTTCGGGATAATCAGCCAGCAGGGTTTCGGCGGTCTTCCAAACGCGATGCAAGTGATCGATGTCGTGCGCGCCGTCGCTTCCGGTTGCCGCCTGGGCAAGTACAATCAGACGCGAACGCCAGATCTGGCAGGAATCAACGGGATCGGGAATGGCAAGCTGTACGTTCATGGATAGTCGATAAAGGGGACGGAACGGATTCCCGGCGAATGCGCGAAACCTTGACACAAGAATCATATCCTGATGCCGTAAAGAAGCAACCGGTTTCGATAAGGCACGACCTAACGTCGGCCAATCAAGACGAACAGATTGCCTGGTCGAGGGACCGATTTGTAATATTTCATTTCTGTACAGCAAATTCTCATGTTTTTTGTAAATTTTCCTTACAAAATGATTCCTTAAGCATGGAACCTAAAGGGCGCGTTGCTCCTAGAATGAACGGGAGCCTCATTTTGTAAGGCTTGCTTTCAGGCGGCAAGGATGATCGGCAACAGTCAGGCTCGGCACAACTAGTCGGGGCCGGTACCGATCTGCCGGGAGCATGAAAAACGCGGCCGCCAAGGTCGCAACCAACGGGACAGATCGATGTTTGTCAACGCGTACTTCACCAGTCGCAAACCGGTTACACCGGCTGCTCATCCCTCTTTTCCTTGCCGCACTGCCTTCTCTTCCCGCTGCAGCGACCTTGTCCGACCAGCCTGTTCAACTCATTCACATGAAGGAACTACCATGTATCGCATCTACCTGCGTTCGCCAAACGGAATTGTCACGCCCGACACAAAGACCACGACTGAGGATCAGAATGTGGCGGTCGCAGCATTCAGGGAACTGGTGAATCGTGATGATCTGGATGGCACCGGATTTGCCGCCGCTCTGACGTTCAACCATATCCAGATCGCCTATCATCGTTTTGAGCGCCAGCATGGGCAACCGGATAACTGGCGCGGCCGGATTGATGACCTGCCACTGCACATCGTCGAGGGACGCAAAGGTAAGACCGCTGCACGCAGCCAGTTCGTGACCGTACGGATGGAAGTGCCTGTTCTCATGCGCGCAACGGAAATTGGTCGAGGTGACCTCTCGGCCGGACTGAAGCTCGCTGTCAGAAAATACCTGGAGACGTCGGCTGAAGCGCTTTGACTGAAAACCGTTGAAGAACGGGGGATACTTGTTCTGGAATGCCGGCCGAGCAAGTATCCCTAACGACTGCGTCTTGCTACTTGGGCTTTCGAGTAACCAGTAGATAAATGGCAGCTCCGATAGAGAACAATCCGGAAAATACGGCGCCAATGCCTGCGAATATCACATACCAATTTCCAGCATCCTGCCTCTGGTGTACCAGATAACGGGATCTGCTCTGGTCGCGAGTCATGAGCAAAACACCGTTCGATTCGATCTCGATAATCCATTCCTTTTCTTTGGATATGGTCATGCGGACAGGAATGGCCTCGCCTGGATCACGCAGACATACTTCAGCAGGGAAATCGCTGCATTTGAAATAATAAGAACGTGGAGATCGCGGATTTGCCGTGGGCAGCGAAATTACCACATTCCCTTTCACCTTGTCGTTGATGATCGTACCGTTCCTCTCTACGGCATCCTTCTCTACATCAGAAAATGACAGGACACGCTGCGGATTGACAATGGACTGTTCGAAATACCAGACCGTAAAGAGGCAGAAAAGCGCCATCACGGCTGCAGCCCTCCCCAGTTTCTGCCTCTTTGTCAGCGGAGGAGGGCGGTATACGTGGTCCGGAGGTGAAAAGGATGTGCCGGGTGGCGGCGTGTTACCAATGTCATCCTGGGCTTGCTTGCGAAAGGTCACGACCAGATCGGCCATCGAATACTCGTTGGCTACAAACAAGCAACTGCAGCACGAGATTGTCCGCGGCTTGTAGTATTCATCCATGACCTCCCAGCCCTTTGCTTTCATCTCGATGACGGCGTCCTCCTTGTATTGCCAGCCCAAGGCGTCGCCCTGGAAGGATTTGACGAAATAAATATATTTCATCTCAGGCATGGACGGCTCCTTGCAGCAAAAGAGGCATGGCTGTCAAAGCCAACTGGGAAAATGCAGCAACTGCGCCGCACGATAGCGCCATCCCAAGAAACAAGCGTACGCTGTTGACCGACTCGTGCCGTCCTGTCAGTTGAGAAAGGCCGTCGATGGCGTTGGTGACCACAGCAAGGAGGAACAGAGACATCCCGCAGTCATGCAGCGGCATCCAGAGCGGGAAGACCAGTGCGCCCAGGAAAATCCCCGTGCAGCGGGCGCAAATGGGAAATTGCCGATTGCCAACGCGGAAGGAACGCTCAGGTCTCCTGTGGCAGCGCCATGACAGCGCCAGGAAACGGTTGCGCACGAAAAGGCTGTAAAGCAAGGACTCGTACAAGGCGTGCAGTTTACGAATAGGCATCTGGCTGTTCATTCAGGGTAAATGGCTGCGCCTGTTCTGGACAAGCGTTCAGCACGTGCAATGATGCGCAAACCGGAATGCATCCTTGATTCATGCAATAGGGTTTAAGTTATCAATAAGGTATCAATATTATTGCATGTACGCAATAAATGGCGCTGCCGTATTGCGCGGCAAGTAGTCGGCTGATTCTTTGCCGTCATCAAGCGAGGGGACTGTCTTGTCATCAACCGGTCATAATCGGACGCTAGACTTCCATCTGCAAGTTACTCAATTAAGTTGATTTTGGGATGAAGGTCCGCTTCGGCGGACCCGATTCCGATAAACAATGAATAGCGAGTTTATATGACGTGGTGTTGCCGATCCGACCATTACCGGACATGGCCGTAAGCCGTGGAAAGGAAAGGGGCGAACCGGTGCGGCGCCAGGGTGATGCCCGAGATCTCTGGCGAACAAGAACAGCACTCACGTCATATGGGCTCGATGCCAGTGAAAAAGCACATTCAGGCGGGAAGTTTCCGCTCATGTAAAAAGCCCCGCATCGCGGGGCTTTTTACATGATGCCGCCTCAGCTCGGGACAGATAAGCCTATAACGGGAAAGTCAATGTCGCCACGGCTCCGGCCCCGGCTCGGCGTTCGGCCCCGGTTGCGCGTGCGCTGTGCCGCTTGATGTCATGTTGCCAGCTATGTCTCCGGCGGCACTGGCGGCCCTCTCGATTCGCGGCTTCTGCTCCTGGCCCCTGATGTACCACTTGCGTACGATCTCGCCAGCGGTGTCGCGTCCTCCCAGACCGAAGGATAGACCAAGGGCCAGCGCAACCGCGCCGACCGCCGCCATGAACAGCGTGTTGATCAGGGTGGTGGCAATGCCGAGTTGATTCACTGCGATGACGATGGCGAAAGCCCATACTGCTACGTTCGCCACTTTGCCGAGGAACGACGGATTACCCAATCCGCCTTCTGCCGCCGCAGCGCGGACGAGGTTGGAAAGTGCATTCGCCGCCAGTCCGCCGATGACGAGAGCGACCAGCGCAACTACGACGTTCGGCATCCAAAGCAGCACGTCGCGCAGTACGCCGGATACCGCTGGCAATCCCAAAGCGTCGAATGCGACGATCAACGCGATCAGACGGACGAACCATTTGCAGACCAGCGCAATCATTCCGGACGAATCGGTGTCCACGCCCGTCTTGGTAACGAAGTCGGAAAATCCCGAGCGCTGAGCCAGGCCGTTGAAATTGACTTTACGCAGCACGGCGCCCACCAAGCTGGCGAGCGCTGAAGCAATGAACCATCCTGCGATGAGAATGATTGCGAAACCGATGATCTTGGGAATCGCAGTTAGAAACATAGCGAGCGCACCCGCTATCGACGACATGATGGCCGTTCCCCAATCGCTGACATTCATAACGCCTCCCTCTCATGAAGAAATGAAGATTTCCGCATGTTTTTCCAGGCCGATGCGATTGCAGCTTGCGGATCTGGACATGCAGAAAATGGAAATATTTAGACTTCCAGGATCGGGAAGGTTCTGCTGATCATTGTATTTTCGGATCACGGACCGATCCGTCATGTACAGGCATTCGAGGTGACCATTATCCTGAGTTCCGTTTGATCGAGGGCAACGGTTGTCTCGCTTGTCTTTGCGTATCCTTTGTCTGACAGGGTATAACTGGGTTTGCCATGCACGTGGAAAACGGCGTTCATCGCCGTATTTCGGGCCGGTTCGACAAGTAAATGCAAGGGAAGGCCTAATGCAGAACGCATGCTCCTGATTCCCACGCTCAGCACCGCCCGCCTGCTGCTGGCGACGCTGGCAGGACATTGGGGGCTGCACGGATAGGGAACGAGGGAACGCGGATAATCGAGGAAAACGGAGGCAGGAGCTTGATCGGGCGTGCGGGGCCGCTGCATCCTGATGGATGGGCCGATCCGGAGGTGAAATAGATCATCGAGCCTTCAGCGAGAGGCGGCGGCTATGCGAAAGAAGCGGCGCGGGCCGTACTGAATTTTGCCTTCGATGAACTCGAATTCGAAAGCATCGTCAGCACGGTGCGGTCGAAAAATACGGTATCCGCCCACATGGCGGAGGAGCTGGGCGGTTTTCTCGACAGGACAATCGATTTCACGAATGGCCCCATGCGCGTCTTCTGCTATGCGTGCGTGGCATGACCGGCAATATATTCGAGAGGAACACGATGCGGCAATCTCAGTCGGTTTCGTTCAGCCGTTCCGAAGCGCTCTACCGGTCAGCATGCAGGATGATTCCCGGAGGCGTGCACCGTGGAGGAATGCCCCTGTTCGATCCGGGACAGGCGCCGATTTATTTCGAACGAGGGCAGGGGAGCCGCATCTGGGATGTCGACGGCAACGAGTACATCGATTACATCATGGCTTACGGCGCCATCCTGCTCGGCTATGCCAATAAGACGGTTGACGACGCGGCCATCGAACAGGTGTCACAGGGAAATCTGCTGTCGCTGAACCATCCCCTGCACCAGCGCTTCGTCGAGGCGTTGCTTCAGCGGTTTCCGGCCGCCGACATGGCTTACTTCATGAAGACCGGGTCCGAAGCGACCACGGCAGCCCTCCGGATCGCACGCATCTACACGAGAAGACGCAAGATCGTCCGCTGCGGCTTCCACGGCTGGCACGACTGGTGTTTCCCGGAAGAGGAATCGGTTCCGGCGGGGCTGGCAGGACAGGTACTTGACCTGAAGGATATCTCGTCCGAAGGACTGTCGGTGCTGTTTGCGAATCATCCGGGCGACATCGCGGCGGTCATCGTCGCGCCCGAGATGGTACTGCCGCTCGCGCGTAAAACAATCAATGACATGATCGATATAACGCATCGACACGGTGCGCTTTTCATCCTGGATGAAATCAAGACCGGCCTGCGCATGCCGGGTGGATCGGTCCAGCAATATCTCGGCGTGAAGCCGGACATGACGACGCTGAGCAAAGGTCTGGGGAACGGCTGGCCCGTCTCGGCGGTGGTTGGCCGGGACGAGGTCATGGAGGCGGGACGGAAGACTCATCTATCCGCGACCTACCACGGCGACACGGCAGGGATGGCGGCTGCCTTGGCGGGCCTGGAGATCATCGATCGGGAAGGCGTGCAGGAGCACGTGTGGCGTCTGGGCGTGCATCTCATCAATGGCTTGAATGAAATTGCCGAGCGGCACGGCGTGCCGGCGCGCGCCTACGGTGAACCGCTGCCACCCATGCCCTTCTTGGCCTTCCGGCACGCCGACAGCAATGTCAACGATGCGTTGCGCTTCGTCTTCTATGGGGAGATGTTTGAAAGAGGTATTCTGCTTCATCTACGCCATCTCTGGTATACCGCGCTGGCCCACACCGAAGAGGATATCGAGCGTACGCTTGCCGCCGCCGATGAGGCCATGGACATCGCGCGCAAAAGAGTGCTCTAGCTTTAACTTTCCTCATTCGCCAACGGATCGGCGTATGGATCCGCCGCGCTGCATCACAACGCATCCGTGCAAAAGCACGAGAATCGGTCATGCCGGCCTGATTTGGCACAAGCCATAGACAAAGCAAGCTGGCTCAACTACTATTTCACTTTCAGATAGGAAACCTTTGTTCCGGTTCGTTTCGGCGAAAAGACATGCCTCCGCCGATCAGCAGCCAAAGGGCAATTTCCCTACGCAATGAAGACTTACCCACAGCTCACCGTCTGCGAGCATTGTGACCGCGTTTATGTCCGCGTCCGGCTTGCTCGCGGTGAGGTCGCTCATTGCGATGCTTGCGGTGCATTACTGTACCGCGCAGAGCGATTTAATATCGATCAATTGCTGGCCCTTACTGTCGCTGCGGCCATCGTGTTCGTGCTGGCCAACGTCTATCCGATCATCCGCATCGGCATGCGCGGCATGCACAATGAGGCAACGCTCTGGCAATCGGTCCTGGCGCTGGGACGAGGCTCAGCCGCTCCCATCGCGGTTCCCGCGGGACTGGCCGCCATCGTGTTTCCTTTTCTTCAGATCGCCCTGATAGGGTGGGTGCTTTCCTTTGCCCGTTTTAGCCGTCGGGCGCCTGGCTTTGCCATGGCCATGAGGGTGTTGAATACGTTGCGCCCGTGGAGCATGGTCGAAGTTTTCCTGATGAGTGCGCTGGTCGCCATCGTCAAGCTGTCCAGCTTCCTGTCGGTCGTGCCGGGAGTCGGCATCTGGGCAACGGCTGCGCTGACAGTGCTGATCCCTCTGATTGCCAACCGCAACATGCATTGGCTTTGGGACGCGCTTGCGGGAGAGCAGACATGAATGGCGCTCCTTCCGCCACGGAGATCGGCGTCATCGGATGTCATGCCTGCGGGTTGGTCTGCGAAGACGAGCACGCCGGCCGGCCTGTTTGTCCGCGCTGCGGCGCCATCATTCACCGGCGCAGGCCCAACAGCCTCGTGCGTTCGGCCGCCTTCCTGCTGGCCGGGTTGATCCTCTACATTCCGGCCAACCTGATGCCCGTGATGTATTCGAGCCGTTTCGGCAGCGGAATCGAAAGCACGATCATCAGCGGCGTCATCGAATTCTGGCATGCGGGTGCGTGGGATATCGCCCTGATCATTTTCATCGCCAGCGTTGCTGTCCCATGCACCAAGTTTCTGGTCCTGGGACTTCTTCTTTTTACCGCACAACGAGGCAGCAGCCACGCCCCGCGCGAACGGGCGCGGCTTTATCGCTTCGTCGAATTGATCGGTTACTGGTCGATGCTCGACGTGCTGGTCGTCGCGCTGGTGGCCGCTCTGGTCCAGTTCAAGGCACTGAGTTATGTCGAGCCGCGCGTTGGCATTCTGTTTTTCGGCACCGTGGTGATACTCACCATGATGTCGGCAATCTGTTTCGATCCCCGCCTGATCTGGGATGGCAAGGAAAATCATGATTCAAGAATCTGAACAAAAGGAACCGAGGAAGCCGGAAGAGCCGACGGTTTCTTCTTCGCGCTGGCGGCTGTCGCTGGTGTGGCTGGTGCCCATCGTCGCCGCACTGATCGCACTGTCGCTGCTGGTGCACGCCTGGATGTCTGCGGGGCCGCAGATCATCATTCATTTCGAGAGAGCAACCGGGCTGGAAGCCGGCAAGACCCTGGTCAAGTACAAGGACGTGGCTGTCGGCACCGTCACCGGCATTGCCCTGAGCGAGGATCATTCCCACGTCATCGCCACCGTGGACCTGAACAAATCCGTGGCGGACTTTGCGCGCTCGGATACGCGGTTCTGGGTGGTCAGGCCGAGAATCGGTGCAAGCGGCGTATCCGGCATCGATACGCTTCTGTCGGGGGCCTATATTGGCGTGGATGCCGGCAAGTCCGACGAGCCGTGCCGCGAGTTTACCGGTCTTGAAACCCCTCCCACAGTGATCAACGGCATGTCCGGAAAGGCATTTGTGCTGCATACGGACGACCTGGGGTCGCTCGATATCGGATCACCGGTCTATTTCCGCCGCATCCAGGTCGGTCAGGTCGCGTCGTATCGCCTGGATGATGACGGCAAGGGCGTGACATTGCAGGTTTTCGTTTCATCGCCCAACGACCGTTTCGTCAGCAAGTCGTCCCGTTTCTGGAATGCAAGCGGCCTGGACTTATCTTTCGGGGCAGATGGGATCAAGCTCGATACGCAATCCATGGCGACCGTGATCGCAGGCGGCATTGCATTTGCCACGCCTGACGACAGCGCTCCCATGGCGGAAGAGAATAGCCGCTTCATTCTCGCCAAGGATCAGCAGTCCGCCATGGCTTATCAGAATGAAACGCCGGAATATGTGCGCATGCGGTTCGACCAGGCCATGCGAGGGCTGAACGTCAATGCACCGGTCGAATTCCGCGGCACCAATATCGGCAGGGTAACATCCGTGTTTGTGGATTACGATCCCGTCAAGCGGCGGTTCCCCGTCGTGGTCGATGCGGTGGTCTACCCGCAACGCCTGGGCCATATACACGACAAGGTCGCACACAAGCGGGGAGACAAGCAGCGCCAGCCGGTCCTGTTCGTACGCGATATGGTGGCCCAGGGCCTGCGCGCGCAGGCCCGTGTCGGCAACCTGCTGACCGGCCAGCTTTATATCGCATTCGACTTCATTCCGAATGCGCCGAAGGCAGAGCTCGATGTCAATGCCAGGCCCCTCATCATGCCAACTGTCGGAGGCGAGATGAACAAGCTCCAGGAACAGGTGGCCAGCATCATCGGCAAGGTCGACAAGATACCGTTCGAATCGATAAGCAGCCGACTGGATGACGATCTGTCCGAACTGAACCGGACGCTCAAACAGGTCAACGAGAAAGTGCTGCCCGAGGCACAAGGCGCCATGGCCGAGGCGAAGCGCACTTTCCGCAGCGCTTCCGGCACGCTATCAGAGGACTCGCAGTTGCAACAGAACCTGAACCAGACGTTGCAGGAGTTGCAGAAGAGCGCGCGGTCGTTGCGCACGCTCACCGACATGCTCGGGCGGCATCCGGAAGTATTGATCCGTGGGCGTGCCAAGAGCGCGCCTCTTCCCGGATCTCGGGATGACACGTCCGTCACACCCTCTCCCAGTGAGACAAAGGAGGCCAAGCCATGATTATTCCTGTCCGACGGTGGTTCTGCGCCATGGCCGCTCTGATGCTGACGGCTTGCGCATCGGAGCCCGCCCGTTACCATACGCTCGCGCCGCTTGACTACGACAGACAAGCCTCTCCACCGGCACCGGCGCCGTTCCTGCTGGAGGTCTTGCCTGTGCGTGTTCCCGTCGAAGCGGATCGACTGGAACTGGTTGTGCGCCAGGGCGGCAGCATTGCTCTGATCGAAAGCGAACGCTGGGCTGCGACCCTGGGCGAGGAATTCCAGGATGCATTCTCCGCAATGCTGAGCAGTAAGCTGGGTGCCCAGAACGTCAGCGGGTTTACGCATCCGCTCGGCAAGCCTGTGTTGCGGGTCAAGCTGATCGTGCGGCGATTCGAATCCGTGCCGGGGCAGTACGCACTGATCGATGCCGACTGGAGCATTGGTTTGGCTGACAAGGAAGAGAAGGGCAGGCTGCTGTGCAACAGCCAGTTGAGGATTCCGGTGAAAAACGGTTACCGGAATCTGGTGGACGGCCACCGGAAACTGATCGACCGGCTTGCCGGGCAGATCGCGTCCCGGGCACGCGACTTTCCTCGATCCGCAAGCCAGGCGTGCCCATCCGACAGCGCACGGATCTGATGTAATGTCGCGCCATTCGTGACATAACACAGCAGAGCTATGTACTGCGGTTGCGCATGGATGAGTGGAAGGGCAGAATGAACCATCGAAAGATGGCCAATCCGCTATGGGTGGAGGCGAATATGAAAGCAATCACGATTTTCCTGATGTCTACGGGCTGGCTTGCTGCAATGTGCGTTTCGGGAGTTGCGCATGCGCAGGCGGCAACTTCCGCCGTAACCGGCGAACCGGTACTGATGGCCGCGGGCAGCCTGCGACAGGTCATGGATGAGATGATGTCCGCCTACCGGGCGCAGGGCGGTGCCGCATTCACGGCGCAATACGGGCCCTCCGGCAAATTGCGGCAGGAAATCGAAAAGGGCGTGAAGGCGGATGTCTTCGCCTCGGCCGCCATCGAACACAATCAGCGCCTGGCAGCGGAAAATCGCATGGGGCCCGCCCAGGTCTTTGCACATAACGACCTGTGCGCGGTGGCCGCTCCTGACGTGAAACTGGACGAGGAAAACCTGCTCCCGCTGCTTGCGTCACCGTATGTTCGCGTAGCGACATCGACGCCGGTCAGCGATCCCATGGGCGACTATACCTGGCAGTTCTTCCGCAACGGCGAAAGGAAAGTGCCGGGTTTCTACTCGGCCATGAACGACAAGGCGTTGAAACTGTCCGGTGCCAGCGCACCCAGGCCGGGCGAAAAGCCGCCCTATGTCACCGCCTTCGAGGATGACAAGGCCGACGTCTACCTGATGTACTGCACCAATGCGGCAGCGACCGGGAAGGTGCTCTCCCGGTTGAAGATATTGCACATCCCGGACGACCTGAATGTGCGCAGCGCCTATGGCATTTCGGCGCGTCCGGGTTCGCCGGAAGGTGAACGCTTCGTCCGTTTTGTGCTGAGCCCGGAAGGGAAGGGGATTTTGGAAAAGAACGGCTTCAACTGAGCCGCTTGACTTCCCGGTTCGAGCCAGGAAGCATGATACGGAGAAATCTCCGCCATGCTTCCTGGTGATCCGTTCAGGCCAGTGCAGCGGCACGCATGGCCGCCTTCATGCTGTCATACGTATCCAGAACGTATTGTTCGGCCCACGACTGATCCGAGATTTTTTCGATCCTGACGGCAGCATATTTATACTCCGGCGTCTTCGAAATCGGGTCGACATGGTCGATAGTCAATTCGTTGCAGGCGCCGATCCACCACTGATAGGTCATATACACCGCGCCGGCGTTCACACGCTCGCTGACAGCGGCTCGGGCGATAACCTTGCCGCGGCGCGATTCGACCCAGGCCAGTTCCTGGTCGCGGATGCCGAGCGCCTTCGCGTCCTTCGGATGGATCTGCACGTAGCCCGGTTCATCCGCCAGCGTTTGCAGGGCCGTGCAGTTGCCGGTCATCGACCGGCAGGAATAGTGGCCGACTTCGCGCACGGTGCTCAGGATGAGCGGGAAGTCGCTGTCGATCAGGTCGGCGGGCGGAATCCAGTCCGAAGCAAACAGTTGCGCCTTGCCGCTGGGCGTGTCGAATTGGTTGCCCTTATACAGCCACAGGCTGCCCGGATCGTCCAGCGTCAGGCATGGCCACGGAACATAGCCGAGCCCGGCCATTTTCTCGTAGGTGGCGCCATAGTACAGGGGGCACAACTCGCGTAATTCGTTCCAGATTTCCTCGGTATCGGAATAGCTCATCGGATAGCCCATTGCCGTCGCCATCAGGCTATGGATCTCCCAGTCGTGCTTGACGTCGCCCTTGGCATCGACCGCTTTGTAAAAGCGCTGGAAGCCGCGGTCGGCGCTGGAAAAGACGCCGTCGTGCTCACCCCATGACGTTGCCGGGAAGATGACGTCGGCTGCCATGGCTGTCTTGGTCATGAAGATGTCCTGAACGATAATCAGATCCAGCTTCTTGAATTCTTCGCGCAGCGCGCCGATATCCGGATCGGTCTGCAGCGGATCTTCGCCGAAGATGTAGAAAGCCTTGAGCTTGCCTTCGTGGATCTTGTGCGGTACATCGGTCAGGCTGAACCCTTTTTCGGCAGGGAGGGAGGACACGCCCCAAGCATTTGCAAATTTCTCACGCGCGGTGGGATCGGAGACTTTCTGGTAGCCGGGCAGGGTGCCAGGCAACGCCCCCATGTCACAAGCGCCCTGTACGTTGTTCTGGCCACGCACCGGGCCGACCCCGACGTTCGGGCGGCCCAGATTGCCCGTGATAGTCGCGAGGCTGGACAGACCGCGGATGACGTCGACCGATTGTCCCCATTGCGTTACGCCCATGCCCCACAGGATGGTTGCCGATGGCGCGGCGGCATACATCCGTATCGCTTTGCGCACCAGTTCCGGGTCGAGGCCCGTGATGGCAGCCGCGTATTCCGGCGTGTATTCCGCGACCATCTTCCGGTAGTCGTCAAAGCCTTCCGAATACTTGTCGACATACTCTTGATTGTACAGTCCCTCATTGATCAGCACGTTGGCGAATGCGTTGACCAGCGCCATGTTCGAGCCGTTCTTCAGCGGAAGATACAGGTCGGCGATGCGGGTCGTTTCGATCACTCGCGGGTCGCATACGATGATCTTGGCGCCTTTTTCCTTGGCCTTGATGATGCGGCGCGCAACGATGGGATGCGAGTCGCCCGCGTTGTAGCCGAATACCAGGATGCACTTCGTATCTTCTATTTCGACGATGGAGTTGCTCATCGCGCCATTGCCGAGGGTCAGCTCCAGTCCGGCGACAGACGGGCCGTGGCACAGGCGTGCGCAACAATCGACGTTGTTGGTGCCGACAGCGGCACGAGCGAATTTCTGCATCACGTAGTTCGCCTCGTTGCCGGGACCGCGCGAACACCCGGACATCATGATCGCATCCGGGCCATGTTTCTCCTTGATCGACTTCAGGCGCGAACTGGCGAATCCGATCGCTTCATCCCATGAGACGGCCTCGAAATCGGCGTCCCGGCTGCGGCGGATCAGCGGCTGCGTGAGGCGGGGCGTCAGCAGCTTGGTATCGTTCAGGAAATCCCAGCCGTAATACCCCTTCAGGCAAAGCTCGCCCTGGTTGGTAAAGCCATTCGCGCCTTCCGCGCCAACGATTTTGCCGTTCTCGACCAGCAGGTTGATCTTGCATCCGGATGCGCAATACGGACAGACGGTGATGACTTTTTCCATGTTTCCTCGTTCAGGTCTGCTTCGGGCAAATCAGCGCTGGGATTCGGACGGCAGGCTGGATGCGGTCTTTTCGCGCTTCCCGGCCGTTGCCGCCTCGATCGATCCGGAATCGATCAGGTGCAACGCCTTGGTCGGGCAGACGTTGACGCAGGCCTGGCCGTCAGGCCGGTCGATGCACAGGTCGCACTTGTGGGCAATAGTCACCGTCGACGTTGTCCTTGCGGTACCGAGGTTCGGCTTTTTCACCGGCCTGGATGCCATTTCCATGGCGCCGAACGGGCAGGCAACCACACAGGTCTGGCAGCCGATGCAGCGCTCTTCGATCAGTTGCACCGTGTCGCGGTCGTAAACCAGTGCGTTGGTCGGGCATGAATTGACACAGGGGGCGTTCACGCAATGGCGGCATTGCACCGGAGCACTGACGTTCAATCCTTTCACCAGCTTCAGCCTTGGCCGAAAATTGGCAGGGGAGAGGGTTTCGGCCCCCGTGCCGACAGGGTGCGCCATCGCACAGGCAACTTCGCAGGTGCGGCATCCGATGCATTTGTCTGGCTCTGCAATCACGAAACGGTTCATTCTGGCGTCTCCTTGCCCCTTCCGGGCTCGTCTGGGATATGGTCGATGAAAATAGCTCCCCGCCATGCCCCGATAACTGGTCCGGGAGCTCGGCAGGGAAGGTAATCTTAAAAATGGGAACTTTTGATTATATGAGGCGGCCGCAAGTTTGCCGATATGAAGTGCAGTTCTATGAAATGCAGTTCATATGCAGTACCAGTGCAGATGACTTTGTCCACGTCATGGCAGCGCGAAGCGTGCCGGAATGTTGCATCGTCTGCCAGGTCAATCGCAAATTCCTAAGGGAAGGGTACCTTGCGCTGCCTGATGGCGCAAGATCGGCATGACCGGCAAACCTATGCATTATTGTTCTTATTTCTGGTGAAAATCCCGCGTGTTATTCTTCCCGACTTATGCGGGGCCGACCACCGGCCGACCGCTTTTTTACCGGTATGTCCACCGGGTCTAGCAAAGGATCGGCCTGCCAACCATGACATCAGAAAAAGAAGCTGCCGCACAAGTGTGCGCTGTCGACACCACCCGCAAGGCGCTGAGCGCGCTCCTTCATTCCGGCAAAACCGCTTCCAGGCCGTTGAAGACTGCTATTGCGAGAGCTGCGCGCGTTGTCACGGAAATCAGTCTCGGGCGCGGTTCCGAAGGCCATATTGCTCAACTGGACAGCATGACGCGCGAACTGGCCGCGCTCGACGCCGTAGCGGGTGATACGCTGTCCTCTTCGCTGCGCAATTTCCGCAGCGAATGGCTGGCACATGCCAATGAAAGCATCTGCCAGGCGGGTGCCTGCTTCAAGCCGCGCACGGTCCCCTGCCAGGAAGCCTGCCCGGCGCATATCGATATCCCGAGCATGATTGCGCACATCGGCCACGGCCAGTACAAAGCGTCGCTGGAAGTCCTGCTCAAGGATACGCCGCTACCGAATTCATGCGGACTGGTCTGCCCCGCGCCCTGTGAAGATGCCTGCGTACAGAATACTATCGGCGCAGCGGTCGTGATCAAGCCCATGAAGTCGGTCGCCGCCCGATGCAGCGGCGGATATCCGCTGCCGGAACGCGCCGCGCCGAGCGGCAAGAAGGTCGCTATCGTCGGCTCCGGCCCTGCGGGATTGACAGTGGCATACTACCTCGCACAGAAAGGGCATCAGGCCGAAATCTTCGACGAACGCGAGCACGCGGGCGGCATCATGCGCTATGGCATTCCGCAGTACCGGCTTCCTGCCGAGGTGCTGAATTCCGAAATCGACATGGTCAAGTCGCTGGGAGTCGCCGTCCATACGTCGAGTCCGGTCGCCGACCCCAGAGAATTGCTCAAGCAAGGGTTCGATGCAATATTCCTGGCTACCGGGCTGCAGAACTCCAAGGGAATGGGGGTCCAGGGAGAAGATCAGCCTTTCGTTCTCGGTGGCATGGATTTCCTGAGCAAGGTCCGTGCCGGACTAAACCCGCGCGTCGGCCCGCACGTGATCGTGATCGGGGGCGGCAATGCGGCCATCGACGTAGCGATGACGTCGCTGCGCCAGGGCGCGACCAAGGTGCAGATGTGGTATCGGCGCACTCGCAAGGACATGCCCGCCAATCCGCACGAAGTTGAAATGGCTCTCGCGGAAGGTGTGGAACTGATCGAATACTGGGCGCCGTCGCGCATCATGCCGGGCAACATGATCGAGTTCACGCGCTCGAAGAATGCGCCGGACGCGGCAACCGCCCAGCCCGTCACCGTACACGCCGATCAGGTCATAGCCGGTATCGGACAGGAAGCCGATTTGAGCTGGCTGGAAGGAAGTCAGATCCAGACCAAGTGGGGCAATATCGTCGCCGACCCGGTAACGTTGATGACCGGAGAGCGCGGCATTTTTGCCGGCGGCGACATTGCGCATGGCGCCAGCACGGTGGTGGCCGCCATCGGTTCAGGCAAGCGCGCCGCGGAGTCGATCCATGCCTGGCTGACAGGCGGTTCGATGGATCATGAATCGCTGGAACCGCACCGCCGCGCCGATGTGCCCGCTCTGAATTCGGACCCGGTGGCACGCACCGCTGCGGTTCGCCCGCATGTACCCGAACGGGAGCCGATAGAGCGCAGGACTTCGCACGAACCGATCCAGTACGATTTCGATGAAAAAGTAGCCCAGGCTGAGGCCGGCCGCTGTCTGCGATGCGACCAGTGCATCGGCTGCGGCTTGTGTGAACTGGCCTGCGCCGAGGTTGGCGTCGACGCGCTCAAGATGGTTGAGACGCCAACCGGCAGACTGGTGTTCGAAGATTTCATCCGCCCGGCGCATCTCTGCATCGGCTGCGGTGCATGTGCGTCGGTCTGCCCGACCGGAGCCATACAGGTCGGGGACAAGGATGGCTTCCGTGTAACCGAAATCACCGGGACCGTGGTGCGGCGCCAGCCGATGCAGGAATGCGAGGGCTGCGGCAAGACATTCTCGGCTGTGACCCAGTTCGATCGGGTGGGCGAACGCTTAGGCGGCCTCGCCTCCGGCGCAGGGCTGTGTCCGTCATGCGCGCGCGCCCGTGCGGCGGAGCGCATGCTGGATATGAGCCGCCGCCTGACGGCCTAGATACGGGCGGCTTCTACCTGTTCGACAGCAGCCAGTCCATGACCTGATCCGGCTGGTTGAGGTTCAGCCAGACCGGATGGTTTCCTTCCGGAGGAGGGGCATCGGAGGCGACCGCGGCGATGTGCTTGTCGTCGGGATAGATCGGGGGCTTGCCTACGGATGGACGGTACACTTCCAGTTTTCGGAACGGCTCCCAGCGATAGCCTTCCACCAGTGTCAGGTCGGCGGGTTGCATGCGTCCGACCAGTTCCATGAGCAAGGGTTCCTTGCCGCCGTTCAGTTCATGCGCCAGCACGTAGCGGTAAGGCGATGCCAGCATGACTTCATACGCGCCCGCCGCGCGCATGCGTGCGCTATCCTTGTGAGGCGGTTCCAGAACCACGTCATGATGTGCATGCTTGATGACGTTGACTCGCAAGCCTTGCGAGATGAGTTTCGGCAGCAGCGTTTCGAGAAGTGTCGTCTTGCCGCTGCCAGACCATCCGACGACACCGATTATGTGGGCTTCCATCGTGTTTCCTCATGCGTGCGAACGCGTTCATTATCGCATCCCATGAGCACGGTGTGAATGTGCGGCCACTACGTCAGTGAATCTCCGGCTGAGCCTGGGGTATGAGCGTATCGACTTCGTAGATGCCACCTTTGGCGATGATGGCAATCCTGTGCGGTCCCAGCATGGCCATGGCCTTGGGCGTATCCATCTCCATCAGAGTCGACACCTTGGCATCCGGCGTTATCCGCCTGATCGAACGATGGCCGGTATCGGATACATACAATGTCCCGTCGGAATCGATGACCATGTCGTTGGGACGGCTGCCCTCGCCGAGCGTGGCAAAGACCGAGAACCGGCCGTTCGCCCAGCGTTTGAAGATGGTCCTGC
>Ga0316613_10000574_pt1 | contig 28722 bp, 15 predicted proteins | sample OWC_soil_day10_C_2_FD_207647 | JGI IMG/M metagenome (GOLD analysis project Ga0316613, IMG submission 207647) | Wetland soil microbial communities from Old Woman Creek delta, Ohio, United States - OWC_soil_day10_CT_b | ecosystem: Environmental > Terrestrial > Soil > Wetlands | place: USA: Ohio...
TACACATCGCGCTTGCCGGCCCTGATCTTGGCCAGCATGTGCTCGGAGGCGTTGCGCGCCTTCTTGCCCATGCAGTCCAGCTCGCGCTCGATCGCCTGCTCGCCCGCGCAGCGCGCGGCGTCCGAGGCGTAGTCGATCAGGTATTCCTGGAACGTCGTCACCGAGTTCGGGTCGCACTTGAGCTTGATCAGGCCCGGCTTGGCCAGATCCATGAAGTCCTTGCCGGTGCGGCCCAGGCGGTAGCAGGCGGTGCAGAACGACGGGATGAAGCCCATGGTCGACAGCTCCTGCACCACTTCTTCCAGGCTGCGGTGATCGCCCAACTGGAACTGGCCAGCGGCGCTGCTTTCATCACTGGCCCCTTCGCTGTAGCCGCCCGGGTTGGTGCGGCTGCCGGCGGAGATCTGCGAGACGCCCAGCGCGTAGCATTCGCGCCGGATCTCGGCCGATTCGCGCGTCGACAGGATGATGCCGGTGTACGGTACGGCCAGGCGCAGGATCGCGATCAGTTTCTTGAAGTCGTCGTCCGATACCGGCGCCGGCGGGTCGATCGAGATCTCGGAGCCGTCGGCCGGTTCCATGCGCGGCACGCTGATGGTGTGACAGCCGACGCCGAAGGTGTCTTCCAGGTGCTGGATGTGCTGCATCAGGCTGAGGATTTCAAAGCGCCAGTCGTGCAAACCGAGCAGCACGCCCATGCCGACATCGTCGATCCCGGCCTGCATCGCCCGGTCGAGGCCGGAGGCGCGCCAGTCGAAGTCGCTCTTCTTGCCGCTCACGTGCACGCTGGCGTAGGTGTCGCGGTGGTAGGTTTCCTGGAACAACTGGAAGGTGCCGATTTCGGCTTCCTTGAGCAGCTTGAATTCTTCCACCGGCAACGGCGCGAGGTTGACGTTGAGGCGGCGGATGTTGCCCTGCTTCTCGGTCACGGAATAGACCGAGGCGATCGCGTCGAGCACGTACTGGAAGCCGCCGCGCGAGGCGGCGTAGCCTTCGCCTGCCACCAGCAGGATGCGCTTGTGGCCCTGCTTGATCAGTTCAGTGGTGTCGCGCTGGATAGCAGCCATGTCGAGCGCAGTGCGTGGCAGCGCCTTGTTGGTGCTGCGGAACGCGCAGTAGGTGCAGTCGTTGCCGCAGACGTTGGAGATGTACAGCGGGGCGAACAGCACCATGCGCCGGCCGTAGATCTCTTCCTTCACGTAGCGCGCGGTTTCAAACAGCTCGTTCACGAGTTCCGGCGAGGCGACGTGGCACAAGGTCGCCACGTCTTCCATGTTCAGGCCCTTCAGTTCGCGCGCCTTTTGCAGCACTTCGCGAATCCGGCCCTCATGTTGCACTGCAGAATGAAGTGCATTCTCAACCTCGGCCGCAATCAGCCAGTCGTTTACCCGATAGTCCGTCATTTTCATGCCCCTTCCGTGGCGATCGCTCGCCGGATTTAAAATCGATATCGCTGGGTGGCTGTGCGCCCCGGCCATTCATGCGGCCCGCTCACCCACTGAAATCGATTCTTGCTGCCCAAATCGATTCGACCCGCCAAGCGGATCGGGAAACCCCAGGCCAATCCCGGGAGGCCAAGCAACCTCCCGCCAATTCACCCGGAGTTTCCGTTCTACCGCCGCCCCGCCGGGGAGAGCGGGGCGGTTTTATCCAGGTTGACCGAAACTCCGGCCGACCCGGACAAACCCAGGTTACTCTTTACTACCGCCCTGCTCCTTCAACTCGCTCCACGCTTCCTGCATGTCCGCCGGCACGCCACACGGCCGCGTGTTGTAGTGGGTATGCAGCAGGTGGTGCGCCTTCTCCGAATGCGGCGCTTCGAGGAAGTCCGCATAGAGTTGTTGCACCTGCTTGTTGTTGTGCGACTGGCGCGTCTTGGTTTGACGGTCGATGTTGAAGATCGTTTCGCGACGCTTCATCGCGTACGGGATGTAGGCCTTCTTCGAACGCAGGGTACCGCCACCGTCGACGCAACCGCCCGGGCAGGCCATGATTTCGATGAAGTCGAAATCCGCCGTGCCGTCGAGCACCGCCTTGACCAGCTCGCGCGTGCCCTTGAGACCGTGGCACATCGCGACCTTGATCTCGCCGAACTCGCCGCCCAGCTTGACGTTGGCCGAGCGCACGTTCTCGAAACCGCGCAGTTGCGAGACTTCGATGTGCTCCAGTTCCTTGCCGTTGACCACGTAGTACATGGTGCGCACCGCGGCTTCCATCACGCCGCCGGTGGTGCCGAAGATCGCACCGGCGCCCGAGTATTCGCTCATCAGCGGGTCGTCGTAGGCCGAGGGCTCCATCTGCTTGAGGTCGATGCCTTCGCGCCGCAGCAGGCGGGCGAATTCGCGGATGGTCAGCACGATGTCGACATCCGGCACGCCGTCCTGGCCCAGCGCCGGACGTGCCGCTTCTTCCTTCTTGGCGGTACACGGCATGATCGAGATCATGCGCATCTGCTTCGGATCGAAGTTGCGCTTCTCGGCGAGGTAGGTCTTGGCGATCTTGCCCACCACCGCCTGCGGCGAGCGCGTGGTCGAGAGCAGCGGCAACACTTCCGGATAGTGCTTCTCGGCAAAGTTGATCCAGGCCGGGCAGCACGAGGTGAAGGTCGGGCGCTTCTTCTCTTTCAGATGACCCAGGAGTTCGGTGCCTTCTTCCATGATGACCACGTCGGCGCCGAAGTTGGTGTCGAGGATCACGTCGGCGCCGATCTTGCGCAGCGCGGCGATGATGTGGCCTTCGACGTTGGTGCCCGGCGGCAGGCCGAATTCCTCGCCGAAGCCGACGCGGATCGCCGGCGCCATCTGGAATACGGTGATGATCTCCGGGTCGGCCAGGTAGTTCAGCACTTCCTCGGTCTGGTCACGCTCGGCCAGCGCGCCGGTCGGGCAGACCATCACGCATTGACCGCAGGTCACGCACGGCGAGGCATCGACCGAACCGCCCTTGAGGCGGATGCCGGCGGTACTGCCCCAGCCGGTCAGCTCGAGCGCGTCGACATCCTGCACCTTGCGGCACACGGCGACGCAGCGCTGGCAACGGATGCAGCGGCTGCGATCGTAGATGATCGGCTGCGTGCCGGTGTCGGGCTCCAGATCCTTCCAGCCTTCGGTGTAGTGGAAGCGCACCTGCTTGAGGCCGACCGAGTTGGCGACCGGCAGCAGTTCGCAATTACCGGTGCGCGGGCAGGTGGAGCAGTCCTGGCGGTGATCGGCCATGGTCATTTCCATCTGATGCTGGCGCATCTCCTGCACCTTGGGCGTGCGGGTCAGCACTTTCCAGCCCGCGACCATCGGGGTGTCGCAGGCAGTCACGTACTGCGGCTCGGCCGAATCGCCCTGCTGCACTTCGACCAGACACACCCGGCAGGTGCCCGGGGCATGGTCGATGTCGTGCAGCTCGCACAGCGTCGGGATATGCACCCCGTTCTTGCGCGCCACGTCGAGAATGGTTTCATTGGGCTCGAAACCGAGCTCCTTGCCGTTGATATAGGCTTTCATGGGCGGGACTCCGCAAGCGTGGGTTGGGGATTGGCAGCGGCAGCCGGCTTGAGCGACTTCTCGGTCACGACCGAGTAGAGCCGGTAGCAACGCAGGCAGCGCTGGGCTTCCTCGTAGGCCACTTCCTTCGAGATCACGCCATCCACCTCGTCAAAGGTCTTGATCCGCTCCAGCGCATCGAGCTCGGGCACATGGGCGCGGGCGCTGTAGAGCGGCAGGGTCTTCAGGCATTCGCCGGACAACAACTTGTTCCGGGCCAGGAGCTTCTGCATGCGCAGTGCCGGCTTGACGTGGATTTCACCGGTCAGCAGGTAATCGCGGATGCTCGCTGCGGCGCGGTCGCCGTGATCGAGCGCATTGACCAGCGTCAGCGGGCCGAGCACGCAATCGCCGCCGGCGAATACGCCCTGGCGCGAGGTTTCCAGCGTGTCCGGGTTGACGCTGATGCAGTTCCAGCGGTCGAGCGTGATGCCCTCTTCCGGCTTGAGCACGTTCTTGTCGACCTGCTGGCCGATGGCAGCGACGACCAGATCGCAGCGCATGACCGACTCGGAACCGGGGATGGCTTCGACGCTGCGCCGGCCCTTGGCATCCATCTCGGTCTGGCGCATCTGCGCCAGGTCCACACCGACCACCTTGCCGTTCTCGACCACCAGGCCGGACGGGTTGGTCAGGCAATGGAAGATGATGCCTTCGCGCTCGGAGGCGACGATTTCTTCATGATCGGCCGGCATGTCCTGCTGGGTGCGGCGATAGACCAGATGCACCGACTTGGCGCCCATGCGCTTGGCCGAACGCACGCAGTCCATCGCGACGTTGCCGCCGCCGACCACGACCACGTCACCGGTCACTTCGAACGGCTCGCCGTATTCGACGCGCTTGTGCACGTTCAGCAGGAAGTCGACGCCGGAGGCGTAGCCTTCGAGCTTCGGATCTTCGTTCTTGATCCCCAGCAGCGTGCCCTGGCTCGCGCCGTAGCCGAGGAAGACCGCGTCGTAGCCCTGGGCGAACAGGTCGTCGACCGAGAAGTCGCGGCCCAGCATCTTGCCGTAGAAGAATTCGCCACCCAGTTCGCGCACGATGTCTTCGGTTTCGGCCTTGAGCACATCCTTGGGCAGGCGATAGCTCGGGATGCCGATCGAGGCCATACCGCCGGCGGCCTTCTGCGCGTCGTAGACGTCGACCTGGATGCCTTCGAGCAGCAGTTTATACGCGCAGGTGATGCCGGCAGGTCCAGCGCCGATCACGGCGACGCGCTTGGCGTGCTTGACCGGGCTCTTCTTGAAATGCAGGCGGCCGGTGGTCAGCGCCTGGTCGGCGGCGTAACGCTTGAGCATGCGGATGCCCACCGCGCCTTCGGCGCCATTGCGGCGGCAGGCGTCTTCGCAGAAACGCACGCAGACGCGGCCGCAGGTTGCGGCCATCGAGTATTTATCCAGCACCACGCCCAGCGCGTAGTCGAACTTGCCGCCCTTGACGCCGTCGATGTACTTGGGCACGTCGACCTTGGACGGGCACACTTCGATGCACGGTGCGGTAGTGTAGACGAAGCTGTGCTGGGCCTCGGCTTGCGCCGCGGCCAGCGGTTTGAATTCGTCACGGAAGTGCTGCAGCGCGTCCTGCAGGCTGCGCGCGCAGGATTGGCCCAGGCCGCAGAGCGAGGTTTCGCTCACCTGTTTGGCCAGCTCGGCGATCTCGTCGAGGATGCCAGCTTGGGCCGTGCCGTTGGCGAAGGCCTGCAGCATGTCGCGCATGCGTTGCGTGCCGACGCGGCACGGCGTGCAGCGGCCGCACGATTCCTTGGCCGCTTGCGCCATGTACTGGCCGAACGCTTCGACCAGACTCGTTGCGCGATCGAAGATCAGGAAGCCGCGATCGGCCAGAAATGCCTTGGTCGCGTTGTCGGGGGCGAAATCGTCCAGCCCCGCCAGGAGGGCGCCCTGCTCTCCCGCTTGTCCCAGACGGTTGTCGTGCACCGCACCGTCCCAGACCCCATAAATTGTATTCATCATTTTTACCTCATCAACCCGGTTTTACGTAACTTGTCAGCCGTTGGCCGACCAGAAACGGAAAGTGCAGAGGGAGTCCCTCTGCACCCCGTTTAGAGCTCATCTATCGGTGGCCACCCTCACCTACCAATACAGGCTCTTAACTACATAAAATCAAGCATCAAGCTTCAACAGTTTGTTCCGCGGCAACGCTATACGGACGGTAAGCCGGTTCCCACACGGTGGCCTTGATCTGTTCCATGATCTGGGCATCGGACAGGTTCTCGGTCAGGCCTTCGGCGCGCGCCTGCTTGGCAACCGCAATCGCCACATGCAGCGAAACCTTGCGCATGTCGGACAGCGGCGGCAGCAGCTTGGAATCGCAGTCGGCATTCGCCGGCGACAGTTCGGCCACGGCCTTGGAGGCGGCGATGAACATGGTGTCGGTGATGCGGCGCGCACTCACGGCGATCGTAGCCAGCCCCACGCCCGGGAAGACGTAGGAGTTGTTGCACTGGGCGAAGTAGTGGGTCTTGCCCTTGTACTCGAACGGCTCGAACGGGCTGCCGGTGCCGACGATCGCCTGGCCGTCGGTCCACTGGATGATGTCGGACGGCAGGGCTTCGACGCAGGAAGTCGGGTTGGACATCGGGAACACGATCGGGCGCGCAACATGCTTGGCCATTTCGCGGATGATGGCTTCCGTGAAGGAGCCGGCCACGCCGGACACGCCCACCAGTACGGTCGGCTTGGCGTTGCGCATCACGTCGAGCAGGCTGACGGTACCGGCCTTGTCGAGCTGCCAGTTCTCTGTTACTGCACGTTGGCTGTCCTGGCAGTACGGCTTCTGGAAATCCGCCAGGTTGCCGGTCTGCTCGGTCACCAGACCATGACGGCCCACGATGTAGAAGCGGCTGCGCGCTTCTTCTTCGGACAGACCTTGCTGCACCATGGTGTTCTTGATCAGGTCGGCAATCCCGATACCGGCGGAACCGCCGCCGAGAATGGCCACGCGTTGTTCGGTCAGCGGCACGCCGGTCACATTGATGGCGGCCATCAGCGCGCCCACGGCGATCGAGGCGGTACCCTGCACGTCGTCGTTGAAGGTGCACAGACGGTCGCGATATTTCTCCAGCAGACGGCTGGCGTTGTCCTTGTGGAAGTCTTCCCACTGCAGCAGCACATCCGGCCAACGCTTCATCACGGCCTGCACGAAGGCTTCGATGAAGTTGTCGTAGGCTTCGCCGCGGACGCGCTCATGGCGCCAGCCCATGTACAGCGGGTCGGCAATGCGTTCGGCGTTGTTGGTGCCGGTATCGAGCACGATCGGCAGGGTGGTTTCCGGAGCAATACCGCCGCAGCCGGTGTAGATCGCCAGCTTGCCGATAGGAATGCCCATGCCGCCGGCGCCCTGGTCGCCCAAGCCCAAGATGCGCTCGCCGTCGGTCACCACGATGCACTTGACGTTGTCGAAACGCGGGTTGGCCAGGATGTCGTCGAGCTGGTCCTGCTGCGACGGGGTCAGGAACAGGCCGCGCGGACGGCGGTACAGCTGGCTGTACTTCTGGCAGCCTTCGCCCACGGTCGGGGTGTAGATGATCGGCAGGATGTTGTACAGATCGCTGGTGATCACGGCGAAGTACAAGGTTTCGTTGGTGTCTTGCAGATCGCGCAGGTACACATAGCGATCGAGTTGCGTCGGCAACGCCTTCAGCACGGCCACGCGGCGGGCCACCTGCTCTTCCAGGGTTTCAACCGTCGGCGGCAGCAAGCCATTCAAGCCCAGGGCATCACGCTCTTCCTGGGTAAAAGCCGTGCTCTTGTTCAGGATCGGATTTTCCAGAATCTCGTGCGCGGACAAATTAGCCGGAATCTCAAGGGCTTTGATCTGATTACTCATGGCAAACCTCACTCGTTTAAAAAAATTATGTAAAAAAATATGCTGCAGTTTTGCGCCGCTTGCTCCCGCCAGCCAGGAACTTAAACCCAACCCGCCGTCACAACCGGTGCTTTACCCGGTACTCAATTGCAATCCCAAAATCTTTCCTACCACGGACTCCCTCGATCCCGAGGCAGATTCCCCCGCCCAAACACCCGGGAATCCGTGGCAGAAAGCTTTCGAGCAAACTTAAATGGTCAACCTCATGCGAACATCTTGATCGCGAACACCGCGAACACGATCATCGATGCGCCACCGATACGGGTGGATATCTGGGCAAACGGCATCAGCCCCATCCGGTCGCAGGCCGAAAGAATGGCCACGTCGCCAGTGCCGCCCAAGCCGCTGTGGCAAGCCGTCACCACTGCAGATTCAACCTGGTACATGTTCAGGAACTTGCCGATGAACCAGCCCGACGAGATCATGGCCAGCACGGCGCTTGCACAAATCATGAAGTAGCCGAAGGTGAAGGCACCGATCAGGTCTTTCCAAGGCACATACAGAATGCCCAAGCCAACCAGCAGCGGGTAGGTCAGGTTGGTGGTCATGAACTTGTACATCTGGTAGGCGCCCTGCTCCATGCGAGCCGGAACGATTTGCAGCACCTTGGCCAAAGCCGCACCCAGAATCATCAGGATCGGGCCAGGAATGCCAACGTACGGGGACAGGAAGGAACCCAGAATCCAGAAGCTGCAGGCAATCAGCAGACCACAGCCCATCAACGGCAGCTCGATCGGCTTGTCGGCACCCATTTCCTTGAGCAGTTCATTGTCATCGCCAGTGCGAACCAGCAAGCCCTTGCCGCTGTATTGCCCATGCTTGTCGCCAAGGCGCTTGAGCATACCGGCCGACACGATGGCGACCACGTTGCCGATCAAGGCTGCCGGGATCATCATGGCAATCAGTTCACCTTGGGTCTTGCCCAGGATGCCCATTTCGGCATAAGCCATCGACAACGGCAGAATGCCTTCGCCCACGCCACCACCCATGATCGGGATCAAGATGAAGAAGAAGGTCTTGTATGGCGCGTAGCCGAACAGCAGGCCAACGCTGACACCGACAATCGTTGCAGCGATCGTGCCAACCACCAGCGGAATGAACATCCGCATGAAGCCCTGCAGCAGCACCTTGCGGTTCATCCCCAGCAGGCTACCTGCCACCAGGCAGGAGATATAGAAATACAGGAAGTTGGAGGTTTTCATGATGGCAACCGTGGCAGCCTTCATACTGGGATTGAAAATCCCGTAAGCCAGCAGTGCCGACGGAACAAACAGCGCCATGATCGCCGAACCGCCGATCTCTTTCAGAACAGGAATCTTGCCACCGAGGTGACCCAGCAGGAAACCGAATACCATGATGATGGCAAAGCCGCCGATCATGTCAGCCGGCAAGGCCGACGCCATAGCGCCAGTCGCATGATTTTTGATCTGGACAAACGAAGCACCCAGAACAATACATGCAAGAACGAAATAAACCGGCAGCGGCATCGCGCCGATCTTTTGACCCATCAAACGGGAAAAGAAACCTCCCGAAGCGGGTACGCTTTCTACAACGGTTGAGTGATCCATTACATCTTCTCCTCGAAGAAACCCGACTTTTCGAGCCAGGAAAAAAAAGTGGAACGGGCGACTACACATTTCACCGGGATACTGCTCTTGCCTTAAATGGGCGCCAGACGTAACACAGTGAACTTCGCGCCCCTGCAACGTTTTCCCAAGCTATCCAACCCCTATTCCTGGACAGCCTGGATTTCCACCCCCAGCCGAAAAACACCACCACGACCAGGGCAATGTAGTTTTATCCATCGCGCTACATATAATGCACAAGTCGTGCCAACTATTTACAAACCTACATGTTATTGTTTTTATTGATTTAATTATTTATTGTGCAAAATACCTATCCAGCTATCCGGATAGCGCACCCCAATACCATCCGGAAATCCGAACATCTAATTACGTAAATATCACCAAATACTTTCTAGAAAAGTAACAAAGCAATGTACTAACATGATGGGCCGCGCCAAGCTCATACCAAGCACAAGCCAGGCTGAGGCCTTGCACCCATTGGCAACAAAGCGCCCTGCAGAAATAGCTGGCTTGCCGCCGGGCAGACGGATACACCCCCTCGCTGAAATCCGCTTCCAATACCTGGACGCATCAAACGCTGGCACATCCCTTATGAGTAAATCCGATTACCGCCTAGGCCTTTTTCTGCTGCTGGGCAGCCTGACTGCCATTGGCCCGTTGTCCATCGACATGTACCTGCCGAGCTTTCCGCGCATTGCTTCGACGCTGACAGCCAGTGGCGGTGCGGTGGAATTCACACTGGCGGCCTTTTTCATTGGCTTGTCACTGGGCCAGGCCTTTTACGGGCCGATCACCGATCGCTTCGGCCGCAAGCCGCCGCTGTATGGCGGCATGGCGCTCTATGTGCTCGCCACCCTCGGCTGCGCCTTTTCGACCAGTATCGAGATGTTGATTTTTTGCCGGTTTGTTCAGGCTCTGGGCGGCTGCGCCGGCATGGTGATATCGCGGGCGATCGTGCGCGATCATTTCGAGGCCCAGGGCGCTGCGCGGGCTTTTTCCCTGCTGATTCTTGTCATGGGAATTGCGCCGATTCTGGCGCCGATTCTGGGCGGGGCAATCCTGCAACTCGCGAGCTGGCAAGGCATTTTCTGGTGCCTGGCGATCTATGGCACCCTCAGCCTGGCTGCGATCCACTTCGGGCTGGAAGAATCCCACCCGGCTGATCCGAATTGCCCGCTGCACCCGCTCACCACCCTGAAAAACTATGCCGCGCTATGCAAAGACAAGACCTTCATCGGCAATGTCCTTGCCGGGGGTCTGGCCCAGTCCGGCTTGTTCACCTACATTACGGGCTCGCCTTTCGTCATCATCGAGTTGTGGCACATCCCTGCCCACCACTTTGGCTGGGTATTCGGCAGCAACGCCTTCGCCTACATCCTTGCCTCGCAAATCAATACGCGACTGCTGCCCAAATACGGCATCGGGAAAATCCTGCACTGCGCCACCCTGGCGCCGGCCGGTTTTGGCCTGGTATTGCTGCTTTCTGGCGCCACGGGGCTGGGCGGGCTGCCCCTGCTACTGATCGGGCTCTTTGGTTACATGATGAGCCTGGGCTTCATCAGCCCGAATACCACGGCCTGCGCACTGGCCAAGCAAGGCCACCAAGCCGGCCTCGCATCGGCCCTGATGGGGGCGTTGCAGTTCAGCATGGCCACCGTGGCCAGCTTCAGCATCGGGCTGATTCATGCCAAAACCGCCCTGCCCATGACCGGCATCATGGCCCTGTGCGGCATCAGCAGTTTGATCCTGTTCCGCACCCTGGTCGCCAAGCCGCGCAGCCCCCTCCCGTAGAGAGCGCTTTTCCATTAGAATCTCGACCCTTACCGCTCACTTTTTCGCAGGCTGAACTGCCATGAAATCCGCCGAGATTCGCCAGAAGTTCCTCGATTTCTTCGCCCAGAAGGGCCACCAGATCGTCGCCTCGTCGTCGCTGATTCCCGCCAACGACCCGACCATCCTGTTTACCAACGCCGGCATGAACCAGTTCAAGGACGTGTTCCTCGGCTTTGACAAGCGTGCGTACAACCGCGCAACCACCTCGCAAAAGTGCGTACGCGCCGGCGGCAAGCACAACGATCTGGAAAACGTCGGCTACACCGCACGCCACCATACCTTCTTCGAGATGCTGGGCAACTTCAGCTTTGGCGATTACTTCAAGCGCGATGCGATCCTGTTCGCCTGGGAATTCCTGACTTCCCCGTACTGGCTCGCCCTGCCCAAGGAAAAGCTCTGGGTCACCATCTACGCCACCGATGACGAAGCCTTCGACATCTGGCACAAGGATGTGGGCCTGACTGCCGACCGCATCATCCGCATCGGCGACAACAAGGGCGCCAAGTATGCCTCGGACAACTTCTGGGCGATGGGCGACACCGGCCCCTGCGGCCCGTGCACCGAAATCTTCTACGATCACGGCGCGCACATCCCGGGCGGCCTGCCAGGCACGCCGGAAGAAGACGGCGACCGCTACATCGAGATCTGGAACAACGTGTTCATGCAGTTCAACCGCGACGAAGCCGGCGTGATGCACCCGCTGCCCAAGCCTTCGGTCGATACCGGCATGGGCCTCGAGCGCATTTCTGCCGTGATGCAGCATGTGAATTCCAACTACGAGATCGACCTGTTCGTCGACCTGCTCAAGGCCGCTGCCAAGGTGACCGGCGTTGAATACAACCAGACCACGCCGTCGCTCAAGGTGATTGCCGACCATATCCGCGCCTGCGCCTTCCTGATCGCCGACGGCGCGCTGCCCTCGAACGATGGTCGTGGTTACGTGTTGCGCCGGATCATCCGCCGCGCGATCCGTCACGGCTACAAGCTGGGCCAGAAAGGCGTGTTCTTCCATAAACTGGTTGCCCCGCTGGCCGACGTGATGGGCGAAGCCTATCCGGAACTGCGCACCCGCCAGGCCCATATCGAAGACGCACTGAAGCTGGAAGAAGAACTCTTCGGCAAGACCGTCAACCACGGCATGGATCTGCTGGAACAGGCGCTCGCCGGCGGCAAGACCGTGCTCGACGGCGCCACCGCCTTCAAGCTGGCCGATACCTTCGGTTTCCCGATCGATCTGACCGCCGACATCTGCCGCGAACGCGGTTTGGGCGTTGATATGGCGGGCTTCGAAGCCGCGCTCGAAGCGCAGCGCAAACAATCCAAGGCCGCCGGCCAGTTCAAGATGGCGGCAGGTCTTGCCTACGACGGCGCCGCATCGTGCTTCCACGGCTACAGCGAGACCAGCTTCGAAGCCACGGTACTGGCGCTCTACAAGGGCAGCGAACCAGTATCCGAGCTCAAGGCCGGCGACGAGGGCGTGATCGTGCTCGATCACACCCCGTTCTACGCCGAATCGGGTGGTCAGTCTGGCGACGTGGGTGAAATCTTCGCCACCGGCGGCGTCGATGCGCTGTTCGATGTGACCGACACACAGAAGGTCAAGGCCGATGTGTTCGGCCACCAGGGCGCACTGGCACGCGGCAGCCTGAAGGTCGGCGACAGCGTGACCGCCAGCATCGATCTGCACAAGCGCAGCGCCACCACCCGCAACCACTCAGCCACCCACTTGCTGCACGCCGCGTTGCGCGAAGTGCTCGGCAAGCACGTCGAGCAAAAAGGCTCGCTGGTGACTTGGGAGCGCACCCGCTTCGACTTCTCGCATCCGAAAGCCGTCACTGCCGAAGAAATCGCCAAGGTCGAACAACTGGTCAACCATGTGATCATGCACAACCACCCGCTGACCATTGCCAACATGGGTTACGACGATGCGATCAAGGCCGGCGCGATGGCACTGTTCGGCGAAAAGTATGGCGATGAAGTGCGCGTGGTGAAAATGGGCGAATTCTCGACCGAACTGTGCGGCGGCACGCATGTGAACCGCACCGGTGACATCGGCCTGTGCAAGGTCATCGCCGAGGGCGGCGTCGCCGCGGGTGTGCGCCGCATTGAAGCCGTGACTGGCGAAGGCGCACTGGCGCTGGTACAAGGTATGGAAAGCGAAATCAAGGAAGCGCTGGCCATCGCGCAAGCGCAGCCCGGTGAGCTCGTTGCCAAACTCGGCCGCATCCAGGACCACGCCAAGGGTCTGGAAAAGGAACTCGCCAAGCTCAAAGCCAAGCTCGCCGCAAGCCAGGGCGATGATCTCGCCAACCAAGCCGCCGACATCAAGGGCGTAAAGGTGCTGGCCGCACTGCTCGAAGGTGCCGACAACGCCGCGCTGCGCGAAACGCTGGACAAGCTGAAAGACAAGCTGAAAACCGCCGCGGTCGTGCTGGCCTCGGTCACCGACGGCAAGGTCGCGCTGATTGCCGGCGTCACCGCCGACACCACAGCCAAGGTCAAGGCCGGCGAACTCGTCAACTTTGTCGCGCAGCAAGTCGGCGGCAAGGGCGGCGGCCGCCCGGACATGGCGCAAGCCGGCGGTACCCAACCGGAGAATCTGGCTGCGGCACTGAGCTCGGTGCAAGACTGGATCTCAGGCAAGCTGTAATTTGTCCGCGCGTTACCAACGAAACAGCAAAATGGCCAGCTTTACGCTGGCCATTTTTATTGTCTGCTACAAGCAAAATTACTCTTCAACCACGCAGCACGCCCGGTTGCGCCCGCCGGATTTGGCCTGATACAAACCGGCATCGGCCTTGTCCAGCAGCATTGACGGGGTCATCTGCTGACTTTCCTGCACCGAACCCAGTGCGGCATATCCAAGACTGATCGTCACCACGCCGATGTCCGACTGCACATGCGGCTGATTGAGCACTATGACCTGCCGCCGCATCCGCTCGGCCACCTGCCCCGCCCCTTCTAGATCCGTATCGGGCAAGAGCACCACGAACTCCTCGCCACCGTAACGCGCCAGCATGTCGCCCGGGCGGGTCAGCGAAAGCTGCATGGCTCGCGCCACCGTGCGCAGGCAGGCATCGCCGGCGCCATGGCCATAATGATCATTGAACGACTTGAAGCGGTCCACATCCGCGATCACCAAGGCCAGCGACTGGCCATCGCGCACGGCGCGGCGCCATTCAGCGTCGAAACGTTCATCGAAATGGCGCCGGTTGGGAATGCCGGTCAAACCATCGATCAGCGCCAGCCGCTCCAGCAAATCATTCTTCTGCTTGAGCAGCACATGGTTGCGTACCCGCGCCCGAACGATGGGCAGGTGATACGGTTTGACCACGTAATCCACCGCGCCCAGATTCAGGCCGAACTCCTCATCCTCGGCATCATCGCGCGCAGTCACGAAGATCACCGGGATATTTTGCGTGTCTTCATCGCGTTTGAGGCGCCGGCAGACTTCATAGCCATCCATGCCGGGCATCATCACATCAAGCAGGATCAGGTCTGGCTGGGGCGCGCGCCTGGCCACGCGCAGCGCATCCTCGCCGCTGCTGGCAACGCGTATGCGGTAATCTGCCTTGAGCGCCTCAGCCAACACCTGGATATTGGCCGCCACGTCATCGACGATCAGCACAACCGGCTTGGTAACTTCTTCCATCACACCCCTCCTTCGGGCATACCCGCCAATGCCGCCAGTTCATGCCACACTTCCTTGGCTGCCGCAAAGTTGAACATGCCCAAGGCACGCAACAGCCGCTGCACCGGCGCTGGATGTTCGGCAAATTGCTGGCAAAGCTCCTGCTGCAATTGGTCGGGCACCAGTTCCTGCTCTTCAAGCAATACCGCCAATTGGCCCAGCAAGGTACGGCACTTTTCCGCATCCATGGGCACTGCCACGGCTTCATGATCTTTTTCCAGCAACAAGCCGTCTGCAACTTGCAGTGACGCGCTCAAGGCAAAGAGGAAATCCTCCAGGGCATCCGGCGCCATATCGGCCTGCAGCTCGGATTCAAGCCGGCAAGCTGCCCGGTATACCCGCTCGGCACCCAAGTTGCCCGACGCACCCTTGATCGCATGCACCAGCGCACGCGCACCGGACCAGTCGCCGCCGGCCAGCTTTTCAGCCAACCGTTCCTGGAAATCGGCGAAATCACGGGCGAAATACGCCAGCAGCCGGCGGAAAAAATCCATATCGCCATCGGTCATCTGGCTGATTCGCACCATGTCAAAACCGGGCAAATCAGGCATGGCTTCCTCTTGCCCCTCCGGCACCCTGCCTTGTTCCATGGCAGGCGCACTGGACCGGATCCAATGCTGCAGCACGCTCAGCAATTTTTCCCGATCAACCGGCTTGGCCACATAATCATTCATGCCGGCCGCAATGCAGGCGCTGCGGTCCTCGGGCAATACCGCAGCGGTCATGGCCAGCACCGGCAGGTCTTTCCAGCGCGGATCAGCACGCAGCCGGCGCGTAGCCTCAAGCCCGTTCATCTCGGGCATGTGAACGTCCATCAATACGGCATCGAAAGTCTCCCGGGCCAGCCACGCCAGCGCTTCGCGGCCATTGCTCGCCAACACGGTTTTCACCCCGGCCTGGCTCAGGAATTCACGCGCCACCTGCTGGTTGATCGCGTTGTCCTCAACCAGCAGAATGCGGGCGCCCGCCAAGGCAGCCTGTACCGCGCCAGGCTCGGCCAAGCGCGGCGGATTCCCGTCCGCAAGCAGGCTGACCAGTGCATCGAACAAGCTTGAGGGCGTTACCGGCTTGAGCAACACAACCGCCAGCCCGATGGTTTCCGCCGCCTGCGCCATATCATCCCGATTGCCGGCTGATGTCATGATTATGATGGGCAATGCTGGAGCCATTCCCTGATCAGGCAAACTGGCGCGAACGCGCTTGGCCAGTTCCACGCCCTCTATTCCCGGCATTTTCCAATCCAGCAATGCCACATCGACCTGTGCCGGTGCCTGCAGCATTTGCAATGCCTCATTGCCGGACGCTGCCAGCATCACGCTATAGCCCCATGCTTCCAGCGTCTGGCGCAACATCTCGCGCGAGGATGCCAGATCATCCACCACCAGCACATGCAAATTCTCAAGGGATGGATGAACCTGATTTTGTGCCTCCGGCACCAAGCCGCAACGGGAGGTAAAGCGGAACACGCTGCCCCCGCCTTCTTCACTTTCGACGGAAATTTCGCCCCCCATCATTTGCACCAGGCGCTGGCTGATTGCCAATCCCAGCCCGGAACCCCCATAACGGCGCGTGATCGAGCCATCGCCCTGACTGAAGGGGGCAAACAGACGTTGCATCTGTTCCACACTCATGCCGATGCCGGTGTCGCGCACGCTGCACTCCAGCAACACGGTGTTGTCGCCCTGCAACTGCCCGCGCACGGCAATGGCAATTTCGCCTCGCTCGGTGAACTTGATGGCATTGCCCACGAGATTGGAGAGCACCTGCCCGATCCGCAACGGATCGCCCTTCAGGGCGAGCGGCAATCCGGGATCGACGACATACACCATCTCGATGCCCTTCTCTTCTGCCGAAACGATAAAGAGGTTGGTGATGTTTTGCAGAACCTCCTCCAGGTTGAATGCGACCGATTCGATATCCAGCCGCCCGGCCTCGATCTTGGAGTAATCCAGGATATCGTTGAGGATGCCCAGCAAGGAACGCGATGACAGGTGGATTTTTTGCAGGTAATCGCGCTGTTTCGGGTTCAGATCGGTGGATAGGGCCAGCTGGGCCAGGCCGATCACTGCATTCATGGGTGTGCGAATCTCATGGCTCATGTTGGCAATGAATTCGCTCTTGGAGCGGTTGGCACTTTCCGCTGCGCGTTTCGCTTCGCGCAGGATTTCCTCTGCCGCCTTGAAATCCGACAAATCGCTGACCACGACCAGCAGCAGGTTTTCACCGCGCATGCGAATACGGATGTAATCAACAGAGACCCAAATAGACCGCCCGAACGAGGTCGTCATCGGCCCTTCAAAATGCTGCGGCACCCCGCTTTTCAGTGCTTCATTCGCCAGCATAGCAGTGCCGGTTTCCATGGCTGCGGCACTATCGAGCAAATTGTAGCCAATCAGGCCTTGTGCGCCGGCCCCCATGATGGATCCGGCGGATTTGTTGGCCAGAACAACTTCGCCATTTTCGGAGGTCACCATGATCCCGGAAGTGGTTTTCTCGATCACCTGCTGGCTGAGTTCGCCTAACTCGGCAATTTGCTGCTCGGCCAGCCGGCGCTCGCTCAAATCCACGAACATGCTCAGGCGCACCCCGGCCATCGCGCTGTGATGCACTTCGAAGCTGCGCTCCTCGCCCGATTTGCAGCGGATTCTGGCCTCATCCGGCTCCGGCGATTGCCCGCTCCGCAGCGCATAGGTCACCCGTTCCACCCAGCGTGCCTTGACGGCTTCCCGGTAATCGGGATCGGGATACGCCAGCGGCCACCAATGTTCCATATCCCGGATTTCATCCGGCGCATAGCCAATCAGCTCGCGAAATTTGCGGTTGGCAAAGCTCACATGGTTATCGCGCCCTTCGGCAACCATCATCGGAACCGGTGCGTTGTCGAGCAACAGTCGCCATCTTTTTTCCGCTTCACGCAGCTCGGTCACATCGACACCGAAGGAAATAGCGCACAGCCCGGAATCATGGCCGACCACCCGGCTGTTTTGCCAGGAAATGATGCGCTCCTCGCCCTGCCGGGTCCGGACGGGGTTCTCAAACTCCACCTGGAACGTCCCGTTTCCAAGCGCGCTGCCTACTTGCTCCCAGACATCGCGGTAACTGTTTGCGGGCACCATCAGATCAAACCAGTTTCTACCGAGCACTTCCTCGCGCCCATAGCCCGTGAGCCGCTCGGCTGCTGCATTGAATACCAATACCTGCCCTTGCCGGTCGAATCCGACCACCATCACATTCGCCGTTTCGATCAGGCGCTCAGCAAACTCCTTGGAGCGGCGTAGCTTGTTTTCCATCTGCAATCGCTCGGCAATATTGCGGTGGACGGACAGAATTGCCGGCTCCCCGTCATAGTCCACCAGCCGCGCGCTGATTTCGACCGGAATGCGTTGCCCTTCGCTGGTCACGATCAGGGAATCAAACAGGGCCCAGCCCTTCTCGCGAACCAGTGCCAGCAGTTCCTCGTCACTCAGATAGGCTTCGGGGGAAAAGATATCCGTTGGATAGAAACCCAGCATTTCTTCACGGCTATATCCCATCAGCCGGCAGGCGGAGTTGTTTACATCCGCGTAGGGCTTGTTCAGCGGCCGAATCAGGATGGCATCTACCGCGCCATCGAACAGCGCCCGGTAATGCCGCTCGGAATGGCTCAGCCGCTCCTCGGTCAGCCGCAGAGCGTGAACATCCTGCTCGATGGCACTGGCCATATCGTTGAATGCACGCGCCAGCTGCTGGATTTCTGCAAAGCCATTCTCATCGGCTCTTACCGAGTAATCGCCCAGGGCGATCTGTTGCACCTGCCCCCCCATGCGCGCCAGCGGCCGGATCAAGCGGCGCTCACCCCAGACTGCCAGCACACCCAGGGCAACCAGCATCACCACGGACAACCCGCCCGCCAACAGCAACAAATCACGCTGATGCCGGGCAAGGGCGGCCCCACTCTGGCGGGTTTCCTTTTCAATCCGCTGATTGAACTGCTGCAACTCGTCGACAATCGCCGCCCACTCGGACATATAGACCGGGCTGTACATCAACTGCCGGGCCAGGGGCAAATTGGGAATTCCGGCGACAAAGGCGCTGTTGGGCTCTTGGCCATTCACCGCGGCAATTGCCTTGAGATCAATCGCCATCAGCCGCTCGGAACGGGCCAGTATCGCCATCAAGGTCGCAATATCATCCGGCGCCAAGTTATGCCGGCGCAACATATCCTGGAAAGCAATGCGCTCGCCATCGAGAGGAATATCCTGCAACGCCAAGCGCCGCGGCAGGTAGCTGCTGTCAAAATTCAGCGGACGAGGGTTTTTGCCATCCCGGATACCGGCAATTTCGTGGTAATAGTCTTCATACCGTTTTTCATTGGTCGCCACGTAGGCACGCGCCAGGCGGGTGAGCCCATCCGAGCTGCTGCGCAGCTCTTCTGCAAAACGGTGGCGCAACGAGCGCTGCTCCTCCAGTTGCTGGATGGCATGCTGGCTACTGCGAATATCCAGCAAAGCGACAGCCAGCATGACAAGCACGCCCAGCATGGCCACGACAAACAGCAGAAGCGGGGTTTTAATTTTCAAACCGGTCTCCGGAAGACGCATTTAATCTGCTAACCCATGATAGTAGCAGGGACCGACCACGGCTTGTAAGGAAGTACTGAAAGGTTTGAGCCGGCCTTTAGATCTGCTCACGATCTGTCGCGTGAGGGCATCAACAGGATGAAGCGCAGCGCATGAGCCCTGATCACTGCATCCTAAAGATCGTAAACAGTCTCTTGGGACCAGGCCAGGCTTTCGCCGGCTATCCCGGCTGCGGTATGCTTTCCCCCATGAAGATCGCCTACCTGATCCTGGCCCACGCCCAGCCGCAGCAACTTGGGCGCCTGGCCGCCCGGCTGGCCGCTCCCGGAGTGTGGCTATACCTGCACATCGATGCCAATACCCCGCCCGAAACCTATGCCGCCATGCAGGCTGCCGTGGCAAACGCCTCCGCCCCTGCCACGTGGATAGCGCGCCAGCCCTGCCGCTGGGGCGGTTTTTCGCTGGTCGATGCCACGCTGCACCTGATGCAAGCCGCCTTGAATGATGGTTGCGACTGGCAGATCCTGCTTTCCGGGCAGGATTACCCGCTGCAGCCGCACGATGCCATCGTCGCAAAGCTGGCCCAGTCGGGCGCGGCCGGTTTTATCGACCTGCGCAGCCTGGTGCAATTCGACGTGCGCTACCGCTACGAAGCCTTCCACTGCGAACGCCTGAATGGAAAACCCGTCGGCCGTTGGCTGCAAAAACTGCAGCGAATCCTCAACCGCCTCGGCCTGCGCCGCCGCTTGCCGCACCCGCTGCGCGAAGTGCATGCCGGCTCGCAATGGTGGATGCTCTCAAGCGCAGCCTGCCGCTGGCTGCTGGATTTCTGCGCAGCCTACCCGCAAGTGTTGCGTTTTTTCCGCCGCACGCTGGTGCCCGACGAAATGTTTTTCCAGACCCTGCTCTGGCACAGCGCTTTTGTCGAACAACTCGTTCGTGATCCGTTGCGCCTGATCGAGTGGCAGGAGGGCGCGTGGTCGCCGCGCACTTTCTCCGAGGCCGATCTGCCGCAACTCTTGGCAAGCCCCGCCCTGTTTGCGCGCAAGTTTGCGCCGGATGGCAAGATCGCCGCCCTGCTGGATGCAGCGCATGGTAGTCCGCCGTGCTGACGCTGCTGATCCGCTTCGCGCTGCGCAACACCCTGCGCCACCGGCTACGCTCTTCGCTGACCATCCTCGGCATCGTCGTGGCGATTCTCGCCTTCGGCCTGCTGCGCACCGTGGTCTCGGCCTGGTATGCCGGCGCGGATGCGGCCTCCGACAAGCGCCTGGTCGTGCGCAGCTCGATCTCGTTGATCTTCCCGCTGCCCTTGTCCTACGCCGAAAAATTGCGCGCCATCGACGGCGTAACGCAAGTCGGCAAGATGAACTGGTTCAACGGCGTCTACATCGACGAGCGCAACTTTTTCGCGCAATTCGCCGTCGATCCCGAGACCCATTTCCAGCTCTATCCGGAAAACATCGTCCCGCCGGATGAGATGCGCGCCTTCCTGAACGATAGGCGCGGCGTGATTGTCGGGCGCAAGCTCGCCAACCGCTTCGGCTGGAAAATCGGCGACGTGGTGCCGATCAAAGGCACGATCTACCCCGGCAACTGGGAATTCGTGGTGCGCGGCATCTACAGCGGCCGCCATGCCAACACCGACGAGAGCCAGTTCATCTTCCGCTGGGACTACCTGAACGAGCGCGTGCAGCAACTCTATCCCGGTCGTGGCAACCAGGTCGGCATCTACCTGCTGCAAATCCGCGACGGACGCGAAGCCGCGGCGATCTCGCGCCGCGTTGATGCCGAATTCAAGAACTCGCTGGCCGAAACGCTGACCGAAACAGAAAAGGCCTTCAACCTCGGCTTCATCGCGATGACCGGCGCCATCGTGAACGCGATCCAGATCGTCTCGTTCGTCGTGATCGTGATCATCATGGCGGTCATGGCCAACACCATGGCCATGGCGGCGCGCGAACGCGGGCCCGAATATGCCACGCTCAAGGCACTCGGGTTTTCTCCGCTCGTGGTCGGCGCGCTGGTTTACGCCGAATCACTGCTGCTCGCTCTGATCGGCGGGGGCATCGGCATCCTCGCTACCGCCCCCGCCGCTCGTCTGGTTGGAAGCAAGCTCGACAATATCTTCCCAGTCTTCAACGTGGCCCCGGAAACGCTCTGGATGCAGATCGCTGCAGCGGGCGTCATCGGGGTGACAGCCGCCATCATCCCCGCGGCCCGCGCGATGCGGATGCGGATCATCGACGGCTTGCGGGCGGTGGTGTGATGCGCGGCATTCCACTCCAGTACATCTGGCGCAACCTTTTCGCCCGACGGCTGACCACACTGCTGACCGCAAGCGGCATGGCGCTGGTGGTGTTCGTCTTCACCGTGGTGCAGATGCTGGAAGCGGGCCTGCGCTCAACCCTGGTGGAAACCGGCAGCCCGGACAACGTCGTGCTGATTCGCACCGCATCACAGACTGAGATCCAAAGCAGCATCGAGCGTAACCAATCGCGCATCCTGTCCGGCCTGCCGCATATTGCCACCGACCCTTCCGGCAAGCCGCTGTTTGCCAGCGAATGCCTGGTACTGATCTCGCTGAACAAGAAACAGCGCCGCAGCCCGGCCAACATCACCGTGCGCGGCAGTGATAGCACAGGACTGGCCTTGCGCCCGCAAGTGCAGCTGATTGCCGGCCGGCCGTTTGCGCCAGGCAGCAACGAGATCATCGTCGGCAGCAGCATCGCCAAAGGCTTTGCCGGTACGGGGCTAGGCGAGCAGCTGTACTTCGCGCGGCGCGAATGGCAGATCGTCGGGATTTTCGATGCGGGGAAAACGGGCTTCAACTCGGAAATCTGGGGCGATGGTGAACAAATGCTGCAGGCTTTTCGCCGCCCGGTGTATTCCTCGGTCATCCTGAAGCTCGACGACCGCCGCGCGTTCGATGATCTTGTCGCGCGCGTCGCGGCAGACCGGCGCCTGACCGTGGAGGCCAAACGCGAGAACGCGTTCTACGCCGACCAGTCGAAATTCATGGCGACTTTCATCAGCATCCTGGGCAATACGCTGTCGATCATCTTCTCGATCGGCGCGGTGCTGGGTGCGATGATCACGATGTACGGCTCGGTCGCCAGCCGCGTGAATGAAATCGGCGCATTGCGGGCAATCGGTTTTCGCCGCAACCGCATCCTGATCGCCTTCCTGGGCGAATCGCTGCTGTTGAGTCTTGTCGGCGGCTGCGCGGGCATTCTCGCCGCCAGCGCCATGCAATGGATCACCATTTCCACCATGAACTGGCAAACCTTTTCCGAGCTCGCCTTTAGCTTCACCCTGACCCCCGGCATCGTCGCCGGGGCTCTGGGCTTTTCACTGTTGATGGGGTTTGTCGGCGGATTCTTGCCGGCATTGCGCGCGGCAAGGCTGAATATCGTCGATGCGCTGCGCGCGGCATGACAGCACTTTCAGCCCCCTGAAAAACGAGCAAGCCAAAGCAGGTTGGCGTCGCACGGAGTAAAGGCGTAGCCGCCCTACAAGGCGCGCCAGAGTATTCCCGGCCAGTCACGCCCGGTTAGCTTAGGCCGGGCATTGAACACATCGTAATTCACCGCTTCGATCTTCTTCAGCACCCGGTCTCCAGCCGCCACGATGGTACGTATCTCCAGCCCGATCCGGCCCGGCAGGCGCCGGCCCAGCGGTTTGCCTTCATACAGCAGTGCCCGGGTGCGCGCCACCTGGAATGCCAGCAGATCGCGCATCCTTCCATCCATACGCCCGCTGGCGATTTGAGCCTCGCTCACGTCAAAGCGGATCAGGTCTTCCTGCGGCAGATAAACCCGCGCTTTCTGCCAGTCGATCGCCACGTCCTGCCAGAAATTGATCAGCTGCAAGGCCGAACAGACGCAATCGGACTGGCGCAGGTTTTCCGGCGTCGCCTCGCCAAAAATATGAAGCAAAATACGCCCGACCGGATCGGCCGAGCGGCGGCAGTAATCGAGCACCGCGGCGTAATCGGCATAGCGCTTGACCGCCACATCCTGGCGAAAGGCGGAAAGCAGATCCTCGAACAATTGCACGGGAATCCGGTGCGCCGCGATATGCGGCACCAAGCCGCTAAAAATGTCCCCATGCGGCGGCTCGCCAAGAGCAATCCAATTCAACTCGGTACTGCAGGCATCCAGCGCCGCAATGCGCTCGACATCCGCAGCCTCGCCCTCGTCGGCCAGATCATCCGCATAACGGGCAAAGCGGTACACCGCGGCCACCGCGGGGCGAAAACGCGCCGGCAGCAGGACGGAGCCGACCGGGAAATTCTCATAATGTTCGACGGATTGTTCGGAAGTCAGAGCGGGCATGGCGGATTGGATTTTTGCAAAGGGGAAAGCATAAAACAAAAAAGCGGTTTTCCCCGTCTTTTTGTTCAGATTGATGGCAACCCTGCCTGTTAGCGCATCGAGCGGCTAGCGAGGCCCTCTCTCTGGCGGTGGAGAGCGGGGAGTAAGGGAGTAAAGCAAGCAAGGCTGCAGATTGCAGCTGCCGGCAAATTCGATCGGGCTTTGCCCGAGCGCACTGAGACTGAATGCATGCCACTTTGGCGGCAGCCTGCGCATAAAACAAAAAGGCGGGTTCCCCCGCCTTTTTGCTGAACTTGCCAACCGAAAATTTCGATTAGAAGTCGGTGCGCAGACCCAGCGATACAGTACCGGCTCGGGCACCCTTGGAACCCACGGCAGTTGCAGTGGTATATTCACCGTTAGTGTCGTTATCCAGGAAGGTCACGTTGGCCAGCGCGGTGGTCTGCTTGCTCAGTGCATAGCGAGCACCAAGGTTGATCTGGTAAGCGCCGTCATCCTGCTTGACACCTGCCACCTTCTTCTCGTTGGCCTTCAGGGCCAAGGCGTTGAAACCCCACTTGCCCACTGCGTAGTTGGCACCGATGCCAAAGTAGTCACGCTTGGAATCGGCTTGGGAGAACTTGACATGTTCCCAGTGGCCGCTGACGGTCAGCGCGCTGCCAATCTTTACGCCACCACCCAAGGCATAGGCCTTGAGCTTTTCGCCAACGGTACCGCTATCATCATGCGTACCCAGATAGGCAGCGCCGACATTGAACATGTCGTTGCTCCAGGTCAGCAGGGTAGAGTAACCGTAGGAATTAACATTGGATGTAGCGGTCTTGGTCCTGGAACCAAAGTCGTAAGAAGCGGAAACCTGGAAGCCGCTGAATACCGGGGAAACATACTTGGCGATATTGTTCTTGCGAGCGCCGGATTCAAACTGGTACAGGTTGGAATCTTCGGAGTTGCTCACCACGCCATCAAGCACCGGGGAGATCAGAGTCCAATCACCGTAGGAATCGACTTGCTTGCCGAAGGTGAAGGTACCGGCCTTGCTTTCTACGCCGACATAACTGTCACGATTGCCAAAACCAGTCGATGCATTGTTGGTGCCATTGAGTTCTGAAGCACCAACACGGATACGGTGTTCGCTCTTCCAGAACACGGTCATGCCGTTATCCAGCTTGTCGGAACCCTTGAAGCCCAAACGGGAGCTTTCGTCCACCAGACGGACACGGCTAACACCTGCGGATTTGGAGTATTCAAGGCTGGTACGGGCCGAACCATAGATAGTCACTTCGGCAAAAGCCGGAGCGGCGAAAACAGCTGCAACGGAGGCAGCCAGCAGAACGCGTTTGAACATTTTTTTATCCCTTTGTAGAAGAAAAACAGGTAATACCTTCAAGACCGTTAACGTTTCGCAACCGTCTTTCCAACCAAGGCTACCGCCCCCCCGGAATTCATGCAATATCATTGACATTTTCACGGCCAGTATGTCGCCTTGCTGCAACATTGCGGCAAACCCGAATACCCCTGCTCATGCGTAAAAAAGCCACCCGAAGGTGGCTTTTTCAAAGCAAGATTCGCGTCTTACTTGGCCATCACGCGAACCATTTCCAGAACCTTGTTGGAATAACCCCACTCGTTGTCGTACCAGGATACGAGCTTCACGAAGGTACCATCAAGGGCAATGCCGGCCTCGGCATCGAACACGGAAGTGCAGGCTTCGCCACGGAAATCGGTGGAAACCACCTTCTCGGTGGTATAGCCCAGAACGCCCTTCAGCGCACCTTCAGAGGCAGCCTTCAGCTCTGCACAGATTTCAGCGTAAGTCGCCGATTTTTCCAGTTCAACGGTCAGGTCGACCACGGAAACGTCGGAAGTCGGTACGCGGAAGGCCATACCGGTCAGCTTGCCCTTCACTTCCGGAATCACCACGCCCACGGCCTTGGCAGCGCCGGTGCTGGACGGAATGATGTTTTCCAGAATACCGCGACCACCACGCCAATCCTTGTTCGACGGCGCATCCACCACCTTCTGGGTATTGGTAGCTGCATGCACGGTGGTCATCAGGCCGCGCTTGATACCGAACTTGTCGTTGATCACCTTGGCCAGCGGTGCCAGGCAGTTGGTGGTGCACGATGCGTTGGAGATGATGGTCTGGCCGGCGTAGGTCTTGTCGTTTACGCCGTAAACAAACATCGGGGTGTCGTCCTTGGACGGGGCAGACTGGATCACCTTCTTGGCGCCAGCGGCGATGTGCTTCTCGCAGGTTTCCTTGGTCAGGAACAGGCCGGTGGATTCCACCACGATATCGGCGCCGACTTCGTCCCACTTCAGTTCTGCCGGATCCTTGACTGCGGTCAGGCGGATCTTCTTGCCATTCACAATCAGGGTGGTGCCTTCAACCGACACTTCGCCCTTGAACTTGCCATGCACGGAATCGAACTTGAGCATGTAGGCCAGATAATCCGGCTCGAGCAAATCGTTGATACCAACGATTTCGATGTCTGCAAAGTTGTACACGGCGGCACGGAACACCATCCGGCCAATGCGGCCGAAGCCGTTAATACCAACCTTAATAGTCATGCGTCTTCTCCTGATAAAGGACCAAAATAACGTCGCGCTAGGATGCACCAACCCAACCATCATACCTTTGCGCAACAACAAAAAAACTTATAAAACCAGCCAAAGCTGTTACAAAAACAGTCAGCATATCAAGTTACAGGAATATCTTTGTCATTCACCGACAAAAAGGCTGCATCCGCCCTGTTCCGACCCGGTGGCATTGGCACGGAAAATACCGAACATCTCACGCCCCATCCCGTGCGCATTGCGCGAAAGATCGACCTCGACACATTCACGCGCGGACCATTCGGCGGAATCAATGCATACCTCCAGCGTACCAGCTTGCGCATCCAGCCGGACCAGATCACCGTCGCGCACCTTGGCCAGCGCGCCGCCCATCTTGGCCTCGGGCGTGATATGCAGCGCGGCAGGCACCTTGCCGGAGGCGCCGGACATGCGCCCGTCGGTCACCAGCGCCACGCGGAAGCCCTTGTCGAGCAACACACCCAGCGTCGGGATCAGCTTGTGCAGCTCCGGCATACCATTGGCGCGCGGACCCTGGAAACGCACGATCGCGACGAAATCCCGGTCTAGCTCGCCGCGCTGGAACGCCGCGGTCACTTCTTCTTGATCATTAAAACAGAGCGCTGGCGCCTCGATCAGGTGATGTTCCGGCTTGACCGCGGAAATCTTGATCACGGCACGGCCCAAATTGCCGGCAAGCAGCTTGAGCCCGCCTTCCGTACTGAACGGCTGGCTCGCCGGGCGCAGGATCGCCTCATCCGCAGAGTCCTGCGGAACCACATTCCACTGCACAAGGTTATCCAGCAATTCAGGCGCTTGCGCGTAGCGGCTCAGACCCTGACCCGCCACAGTCTGCACATCTTCATGCAGATAGCCGGCATCGAGCAGTTCACGGATCACGAATGCCATGCCGCCGGCTTCATGGAATTGGTTCACATCAGCCGGGCCATTGGGGTAAATGCGCGCCAGCAGCGGCACCACGGCCGACAATTCACTGAAATCGGTCCAGTCGATCAGAATGCCCGCCGCGCGGGCGATGGCTACCAGATGCAGGGTGTGATTGGTCGAGCCCCCGGTTGCCAGCAGACCGACAATGCCGTTCACGATAACTTTTTCATCGACGATCCGGCCAACCGGCGTGTATTCGCTGCCTTGCGCCGTCATCGCTGCGGCGCGGCGCGCCGCTGCCGCCGTTAGCGCATCGCGCAGTGGGGTATTGGGCGGAACGAAAGCCGCACCCGGCAGATGCAGGCCCATGACCTCCATCAGCATCTGGTTGGAATTGGCGGTGCCGTAGAAGGTGCATGTTCCGGCACTGTGATAGGCACCCTCTTCCGAAGCCAGAAGCGCATCCTTGCTGACCTTGCCTTGGGCATACAGTTGGCGAGTCTTGGATTTTTCGCTGTTGCTGATGCCGCTGGGCATCGGCCCGGCCGGCACGAACACGGCAGGCAGATGGCCAAAACGCAAGGCACCAATCAAAAGGCCCGGCACGATCTTGTCGCACACACCCAGACAGAGCGCGGCATCAAACACGTTATGCGATAAAGAAACGGCTGTTGAAAGTGCAATCACGTCACGACTGAACAACGACAGTTCCATCCCGGCATAGCCTTGCGTTACACCATCGCACATGGCCGGCACGCCACCCGCCACCTGGGCAGTGGCTCCCACCTCACGCGCCGCAGCCTTGAGGATGGCCGGGTAGCGTTCATAAGGCTGGTGCGCCGAAAGCATGTCGTTATAAGCAGTGACAATACCCAGATTGGGTTGGCGCAGCGCGCGCAGGATCAGTTTGTCCTCACGCGGCGCGGCCGCCCAGGCATGTGCCTGGTTGGCACAGGCCAGCGTATCGCGAACCGGAGAGGTTTTGGCTGCAGCGGCTATTTGCTGCAAATAGAGGCGACGCATCGCTTCGCTGCGCCGAATAATGCGTTCGGTAACGGCAGCAACACCGGGATGAAGAGGCATATCGAACACTCCACAGCAAAGTCACCGGCAACAGGCAGGCAACCAAGACAAGGGGGAAACGGGTAGTTTTACTACAACAAACCGATGATTTCAACCCGTTTCATCTCAAAAACGCAGCCTTTTATACGAACATGCAAAAACGGCAGCAGGTATGAGGGCGTTTGATTAACAAAGACTTCCGGATCACAAAAACTGTTCGTTTTTACCTTTGCCGCCTTACCAACTACTGTAGTAGGATTGACAGTAACTACACTACAAACAGTCCGCCCGGACTCATTATCTTTTGCAATGAAGGATCACGCATGAAAGCTACATACCCACCTTTTGATATGGTGCTGTTCGGCGGCACCGGCGATCTCGTGATCCGCAAGCTACTACCCGCACTTTATCACCTTCATCGCTCAGACAAACTACCGGACGGACGTATCGTCTGTCTGGGGCGCTCGCAGCCCGACACCGCCACCTACCTCGAAAAAATCCGGCCGCTGGTCGAAGAGTACCTGGACAGCTTCTTTATCCAGAAAACCTGGGATGCCTTCGCTCGCCGCATCGATTTCCTGCAACTCGACGTGGAAAATTCGGCGGATTTCCAGAAACTGGGCAAGCTCCTCGACAAGCATCCGAACCGCTCGCGCGTGTTTTACCTTTCCACCAGCCCGGACCTGTTTGCCGGTGTCTGCCAGCGCCTGGCCGCCGTCAAGCTCAACCAGGGCAATTCGCGCGTCGTGCTGGAAAAACCGCTCGGCC
>Ga0316613_10000575_pt1 | contig 28697 bp, 21 predicted proteins | sample OWC_soil_day10_C_2_FD_207647 | JGI IMG/M metagenome (GOLD analysis project Ga0316613, IMG submission 207647) | Wetland soil microbial communities from Old Woman Creek delta, Ohio, United States - OWC_soil_day10_CT_b | ecosystem: Environmental > Terrestrial > Soil > Wetlands | place: USA: Ohio...
TTTGTAAACGATACATACCTACATTCCGTTTGCCGTTTAATGGATTTTTCGTAAATACCAAAGGCAAAGTGATAAACTTACCAGCATCACCTGGCCAACATTGCAAAATGGGAAATTTATCCAAGGATGGTTTATCTTTAATAATGACGTCTTTGCAGGGGGCATTTTTTACATACTTGGGGAAATTAACGGCCCGCTTAGCAGTCGGAATGATTTTAAGCAAATCTAATTTGTTTTGCATAGAAATATAAGGTATTGCGAATATTTCCTTTAATTCAGCAGCAATATCATCAATCTTGTCCACCCCAAAGGCCAATGCCATACGTTCCATACTGCCAAAGGCATTCATTAGTACAGGCATATCATACCCTTTTACATTTTCAAATAGCAAAGCCACATTCTTCTCACCAGACAGTTTGGATACCCTGTCAGTGATCTCCGTAATTTCCAGCTCACAGTCAACCTGTTCCTTGATCCGTTTTAACCAGCCCCGCCCTTCCAAGGCATAAATGAATTCACGTAAATCATTAAAAGCCACGTCTATACTTCCTTTCCCTAACTGACAGCACTAACATTATTTCTTTAATATATATTTTACAATAAATAAACTAATTTCATACATCATTATTATCGGTACGGCAATCATCGTCTGTGAAAAGACATCTGGCGTAGGGGATATGATAGCTCCTACCACAAAGGACAATACGAGTACATGTTTGCGCCTAGCAGTCAAAAACTCTGAACCAATAATTCCAAGCTTCACCAGTATTAAAATAACTAATGGAAGCTCAAATATAAAACCAAATGGCAGCAAAAAAGAAATGACAAAGGACAAATACTGCCCTAAAGATAACATCGGCTGAAGATCTTCTGTAGCAAAGCCCATAAAAAACTTAATACCTGCAGGCAATACCAATATATATGAAAAAATTAATCCAATAAAAAATAGTAGTACTGCTGATGGAATTAAAATAAGAGAGGCTAGACGCTCTTTATTACTAAGAGCAGGTACAACAAAGGCCCATGCCTGATATAATACGACAGGCAACGCCAACAAGAAACCCGCAAAAAAAGATACCTTTAAATAGGCAAAAAAGGCTTCTCCTGGACTCATATAATATAATTTGCCTGCAGGAGCAGTAATATAATGCACTAATTCAGCAGCATAAAAGTAACTGACAACACTTCCTACAGCCACAGCAACAAGTGCAATCATCAGCCGCTTCCTAAATTCTTGTAGATGATCAACTAAGGACATTTTATCTTCTAAGTTTTCAGTTTCTAAGGATTCCTCATCACTATCATGACTTGTTCTTTCAGACATTGAGTACTCCTCACTTCTTTTCTTCAGGCTTATTCTCAACTTTTATTGGCTCAACTTTTATTGGCTCATCTTTGACAGCCTCTGACGATGTTGCTCGTTTAAATTCTTGAATGCCTTTACCTAATGCTTTACCAACTTCAGGCAATTTTCCAGGGCCAAAGACTACAAGGGCAATCACTAGAACGAGTGCCAATTCAGGCATACTAAAATTAAACATGTAAAGAAAACCCCTTCCACATAAATTTATAGTTACATTATACATAAAAAACACCAATAAGAAAAGACTTGGCTTGTTTGCCAAGCCTTTTCTTATTCAGGCTAAGTTGTTCATTATAACTAGTTTAAGTTATGACTCTAATAGTTACGCAATCCAACAAAATCAGCAACTGCATTAAAGGCCTCTTTATGTTCAATGGCAACAGATTTAGGTATAATACTACGTGCTGTATTTAAATAATGCGCAACACGACTGTAACAATATTCTACCGCCTCAGTGTCATGTATAATCCTTAAGCCACGTTTAATTTTTTCTTCTGACATATTGGGGGTTTGTACTATTTCCCTAAGTTCAGCACTCTGAGGGCTATTTTTTAGTGCATATATAACTGGCAATGTCACAATACCTTGACGCAAGTCATTTCCAACAGGTTTACCAAGTTGTTCTGCGGAAGCAGTAATATCTAAAATATCATCTGTAATCTGGAACGCCATGCCGAGAGAATAACCATATTCACGAAAAGCTTGCACCTCATTACTAGGAAGCTGAGCCGCTAAAGCTCCAAGTTCACAACTTGCTGCAATAAAATCAGCAGTTTTTTGTGCAATCCGCCCCAAATAATCATTTTCCGCCTGGTCAGCATTAAAGGTGCTGCGATTCTGATTAATTTCACCTTCACACATAGAACAAATAACATCTGTTAACACTTTTAACATTTGGTTATTCGCTTTGTTCGCCACCAGTGAAAATGCTTTAGCAAATAAATAATCACCAATCAGCACTGAGGAATGATTACCCCAGCAGGAATTAGCAGTGGGCCTTCCCCGACGAATAGCAGAATTATCGATGACATCATCATGCACTAGTGTTGCCATATGTATTAATTCAATAGCTACTGCCATTGGCACTAATTTTTCAGTATCACACACTCTATTTTGAGCACACATAAAATATAAGGCTGGCCTTAGACGTTTGCCACCTGCTTCTACCAAATGCTTGCTCATATCTGTTATTAATTTTTCCGGAGAGTGTATTACAGAAAACAATTCAGTTTCTAATAGTATTAAATCACTTTTTACAATTTCAAACATTGATTTTTTATTCACTATTTTAATCACCTACATGTAAATTATCTTTCTATAATACACCATGATTCGGCTTTAAGTCTATTTCTTTTTCATTTTTCGACTTTAGCCCCAATTACGATATACTCATCACAACTTTATTCTCTTACTTACTATTTACCATTCACAATAATTTAATCCATTTTTCCAAGCTGCACTTTATTTAAATAATCAGGAACTATTTTTTTGTAATCGTACAGCACTATTTCTTCTAGTTCTATTAGAAAAATACTGGATGGAGATTGTTCTCCATCCAGTATTTACCAATCATTATTATAGGGTTATTTTTCAAGGAATCATCCACGACAAATAATACGCTTGTACATATGTCATGATTCCGACAATGACAGCTAAAATTAAAGAATGTTTAACTGCGAAGTTAAATAAATCCCCTTCTTTACCTACTAGGCCAGTAGCTGCAGTTGCTACCGCAATACTTTGAGGAGAAATCATTTTACCAGTAACACCGCCTGATGAGTTTGCTGCTACTGTCAGAATCGGATCAACGCCAACCTGTTCTGCGGTAACGGCTTGCAAGTTGCCAAACAAAGCGTTAGCCGAAGTATCTGAACCTGTTAGGAATACTCCTGTCCAGCCCAAGAACGCTGAGAAGAAGGGAAAGTAGTGACCTGTTCCTGCCAACATCAGGCCTAATGTTGAACTCATACCTGAATAGTTCATAATATAAGCGAGCCCTAGTACACAAGGAATTGTAATAAGAGGTTTTGTCAATTGTTTAAAGGTTTTTGCAAAAATTGAAATAAATCTGCCAGGACCAATGCCTAGTACGACTGCCGTTAAAATACTGGCAATAAACAAGGATGTACCGGCAGCGCTCAGCCAGTTGATCTTATAAAGGGCAGCCATCGCTGTTGGCACTTTAGCAATCGGCGCTACCTGCATAACCAGTTTATCTAGTCCTGGTACCAAGATTTTAATAGTAGCAGCATCCAACATTGCCGATATAGGCTTTAGCCCCCATAAAATAACCATTACTGTTAAAATAATGAAGGGCGACCATGCTTTGATTACTTTGCCAGCCGTTAAATTAGATTTGTCCACATTAATTGTGGGTGCTGGTTCATTAGGGAAACGCCAAATATTTTTCGGTCTCCATACTTGAAGAAATAGGTATAAGGAAACAATGGCTGCCAGTGAAGATAGAATATCTGGAAGCTCTGGTCCAATATAGTTAGAGGAAAACCATTGCAATATGGCAAAGGATGCACCAGTTACTATACAAGCAGGCAAAACTTCCATGGTAGCCTTCCATCCTGACATTAACATAATGAGCCAAATAGGGATGATAAACGATAAGAATGGCAATTGTCTGCCAACCATACCGCTGATTTTCATAACATCGATACCGGTAACTTGTCCAGCAACAATAATAGGAATACCGATACCACCGAAGGCTACTGGTGCAGTGTTAGCAATCAAACATAACCCTGCTGCGTATAAAGGATTAAAACCAAGACCTACCAACATACCTGCCGAAATGGCAACAGGAGTACCAAATCCTGCTGCGCCTTCCAAGAATGCACCAAAACCAAAAGCAATTAAAAGGGCTTGCAAACGGCGATCGTCAGTAATTGAGGCAATTGAATCTTTAACAATCTCAAATTGTCCTGTTTCTACTGTCAAATTATAAATAAAAATCGCCGTAACAACAATCCAAAATATTGGGAATATCCCATATAGAGCTCCCATAACAGTGGCGGTAAGGGCAATACTAACAGGCATTTTGTATACAAATATGGCTACTAATACTGCTGAAGTTACAGCGATCCCACCAGCAATTTGCCCAGGAGTACGGCGGATAGCCAACAGATAAAAAATTACTATAATAGGGATTGCAGCCAACAGTGCTGACAGAGCAAGGTTATTCATGGGATTATAGATTTGAGTCCATGTCATCTAAGTAACACCCCTTCTGATTTTTTACAGTAAATCACTGTGATAGTCGTTTACTATTCCTATATAGCTTTACCAAAAAAACAACCAATATGTACTTTTTTTATAAGAAAAATCCTATCCCGTACTATTTAACCCCAAAGACGAATCGGACAAAAAAATTCTGAGTAGAGATTAATCTCTACTCAGAATTTTTTGAAACCTATTTATCTTATTAATCTTTAGAACGTATCTTAAGGAATCATCCAAGTTAAATAATAAGCTTGTACATATGTCATGATACCAACAATGACAGCTAGAACCAGGGAATGTTTAACTGCAAAGTTAAACAAATCGCCTTCCTTACCTACCAAGTTAGTAGCTGCAGTAGCTACTGCAATACTTTGAGGAGAAATCATCTTACCAGTAACACCGCCTGATGAATTTGCTGCTACTGTGATGATAGGGTTAACACCAACTTGTTCTGCAGTAACGGCTTGTAAATTACCAAACAAAGCATTAGCTGAAGTATCTGAGCCTGTTAGGAATACTCCTGTCCAACCCAAGAATGCTGAGAAGAACGGGAAGTAGTGACCTGTTCCTGCCAACATAAGACCTAATGTTGAACTCATACCGGAGAAATTCATAATATAAGCCAATCCAAGTACACAAGGAATCGTAATTAGAGGTTTTATTAATTGTTTGAAGGTTTTTACAAAAACAGCAATAAATTTACTAGGACTAATACCAAGTACAGCAGCTGTCAAAATACTAGCAATAAACAAGGAAGTACCAGCAGCACTCAACCAATTGATCTTATAAAGTGCAGCCATCGCTGTTGGAACTTTAGCAATAGGTGCTACCTGCATAACCACTTTATCTAGTCCTGGTACTAATATCTTAATAGTAGCAGCATCTAACATTGCTACTACAGGTTTTAACCCCCACAAAATAACCATTACAGTCAAAATAATGAACGGGGACCATGCTTTAATTACCTTGCCAGTAGTTAAACGAGATTTGTCAACTTTAAGTGTCGCAGCTGGCTCATTAGGGAAACGCCAAGTGGTTTTCGGTTTCCATACTTTGAGGAATAAAGTTAACGAAATAATCGCTGCCAATGAAGATAAAATATCTGGAAGCTCTGGTCCAATATAATTGGAGGAAAACCATTGCAATATTGCAAAAGCCGCACCTGTTACTAAACAAGCAGGCAAAACTTCCTTCGTAGCCTTCCAGCCTGACATTAACATAATTAGCCAGATAGGAATAACTAAAGACAAGAATGGTAATTGTCTACCAACCATGGCACTAATTTTCATCGTGTCGATACCAGTAACCTGTCCAGCAACAATAATAGGAATACCAATACCACCAAATGCTACTGGAGCCGTATTAGCAATCAAGCAAAGACCAGCTGCATAGAGAGGATTAAAACCGAGGCCTACCAACATACCTGCGGAGATAGCAACAGGAGTACCGAAGCCTGCCGCACCTTCCAAAAATGCACCAAAGCCAAAAGCAATTAAAAGTGCTTGCAAACGGCGGTCATCTGTAATGGAGGCAATTGAATCTTTAACAATTTCAAATTGGCCTGTTTCTACTGTCAAATTGTAAATAAAAATTGCAGTGACAACAATCCAGAAGATAGGAAATATTCCATAAGCAGCACCCATACCAGTAGCTTTAAGGGCAATTTCAACTGGCATTTTGTAAACAAAAATTGCAACTGCTACTGCTGAAGTTACAGCGATAGCACCAGCGATTTGTCCTGGAGTACGGCGGATAGCCAACAAATAAAAAATTACGATAATAGGGATTGCAGCGAATAATGATGATAGAGCAAGATTATTCATTGGATCATAGATTTGAGTCCATGTCATGTGATTAAAACACCCCTTCTTATTTATAGCAAAACACAACTAACTGCATATGGTGGTATCTTTCTAATTTAGCTTTCTAGGTCAATATCACCTCACCTTTGCGTACATATTTTCACTAATAAAGCCAAATAAAAATTGTTTTATGTAGTACTTCAAATAAATAGGGTTTATAAAACAATTTATCTGCTAACAACATGAATGCTGTTAGATAATAACAGGCCTAAAATTATTGCAGCCTATTATTATACTCTCTTATTTTCTTTTTCGACATTCAACTACAAAATTCCTCTTTATTCGCTATTATTTTTATTTTCAAACAATAAAATAGTTGCACACGTAATATTGATGGTGTGCAACTATTTTCTAAATATTTAGTTATTATTTTCTTTAAAGTACTGCATACTATTTTTTTTCCATTCTTTGGTGCTAAATAGCATAATATAGTCCGTTAATCCAGCCTGGTTAGCCAATTCGCGAGCTATATTACTGCATCGTTCACGGGTATTGGCATGTAGCATAGTATAAAAATTATAAGGCCATCCTGGTTGAGTAACCCTAGCATAACAATGGGTCACAACAGCAACCTTTGCAAACATTTCTCCTACCTCTTGAATCCGTTCATCAGGTACAATCCATGCGCACAAAGCATTAGCAGAGTAGCCAACTTCACGATGTCTAAGGACAGCCCCCATTTTGCGAATCTTCCCAGACTGACTGTATTTTTTCAAGCGGCTCAAAAGTTCATCTTCACTTATGCCTAGCTTGTCTGCAATGATACGGTATGGCTCAGGGACTAGTGGAAACTCCTCTTGCATAATAGCAATAATATTTTTATCTAACTCGTCTAGCATATGTCACCTCCACTCATTCTTTGTCAATAAAAGGATGTTATCGTTTCACGCTAACTACGCGAATCACTTAAATATTCTTGTTCACTATCGTTCACGAATATTTGGTTCTCTGCTTATAAGGTAAACTGTACACTCACCTTAAACTTCTGCGTAGCTGGTAGATTTATCAACCTTACAACACCACTAAGATTGCTAATCTTCCCTAGAACATCAGTCTGCGCTTCAATATTATGGCTAAAAAGAGTGAACCATATATTGAAAATTCCATCACGTTCATAATTATGGGTAACACCATATTCTGAATTAATCACTGCAGCAACTTGTGGGATATAATATGGCTCAACTTCAAGAGCCACCAATGTTGCAATATATCCCAATTTGCTTGAATCAAAAAACGGACCGATACGTCTGATAAACCCTTGTTCTTTTAAAAATTTCAGCCGTTCAATCACAATAGACTCCTCTGTTCCTAAGCGGGCGGCAAGAACTGCAAAAGGGCGACTTTCAAAGGGTAAATCAGTCTGTATGATATTTAATAGTCTTTTGTCAAATGCAGTAAGCATATACAACTCCTTTATCATTTTTTATTTACTAATTTATCGCGCAGTCAGGATGCTATTAAATATTAGATCTAACAGCGTTATTGATAGATAACATCCTGCAACAGTTCCGTCTATAATGGTCAAAAAAGAGAACAGCCTATGCTGTCCTCTTGGGGAATTATAATTTATTTTAACAGAATTTGTCCTATTACGTCAAGCAGCTCGTTCCGACCTAAACCCTTTTCTGATGAATAAGCAATTATATCATCATTTTTCATGCCAAGGCCTTTACGAATAGCATTCACATTTTTGTTCACATTCATGCGGGTAAGTTTATCAGCCTTAGTAGCAATAACCTGCACAGGTATATCATTTTCAATCAACCATCGATAAGTAGTGATATCACTGTCCATGGGATCATGCCGAATATCAATTAACTGACAAGCAAGTTGCAGCCGCGGGGACTTCAATAAATATTCTTCAATAAATTTAGCCCACTGACGCCGATGGGTCTTTCCAGTACGAGCATAACCATATCCGGGTAAGTCAACTAAAAAGAACTCCCTCCGATCTTCTTCATTCATCTTAGCCACAAGCTTATAAAAGTTAAGTGTTTGGGTTTTTCCTGGGCTACCACTAGTACGAGCTAACCCATTACGACGACATAATGAATTAATAAGTGAAGATTTTCCTACATTCGAGCGCCCCATAAATGCCACTTCATGTAGCTCACCTTCTGGATACTGATCAATACGTACTGCAGAAGCTACATATTGTCCACTGGTAATATTAATAGTAACGTTTTCATCATTCATTTTTTTTCACCAATGCTTTTTCAAGCACCTCATCCATATGTTCCACTAAAATAAATTCAAGATTTCTTCTCACATTTCCAGGAATCTCATCAATATCCCTTTGATTCTCTTTTGGCATAATTATTGTTTTAATACCAACACGATGAGCGGCCAGTACTTTTTCTTTTATACCGCCGACAGGCAATACCCGCCCTCGCAAGGTAATCTCACCAGTCATGGCAACATCACTTCTGACTGGCCTGCCAGTCAATGCTGATACTACTGCTGTTGACATGGAAATACCTGCTGATGGGCCATCTTTAGGAATAGCACCTTCAGGTAAATGGATGTGAATATCCGTCTTTTCTTGAAATTCTCCATCAATCCCTAGTTCCTCGACCCGCGTACGAATATAGCTAAAACCAGCCTGAGCTGATTCACGCATGACCTCACCTAGTTGACCAGTCAGTATTAGCTTTCCTTTGCCTTTCATTACAGAAACCTCAATCGGTAGTACATCTCCACCAACTTCAGTCCATGCAAGTCCAGTACTTACCCCTATCTGAGGTTGCTTTTCTGCTTGTGTATGGCGGTATTTAGGCGCCCCTAAGAAAGTATGTAAATTCTGAGCAGTAACTTTTACACTAGTACGTTTATTCTGTGCGATCTGACGAGCTACTTTACGACATAATGTGGCAATGTTACGCTCTAAATTGCGCACTCCGGCTTCACGAGTATAAGCACTTATTATTGTTTTCAAGATGCCTTCAGAAAATACAATCTGTTTTTCGCTGAGTCCATGATCACGAACTTGCTTGGTGATCAGATAACGTTTGGCGATCTGCACCTTTTCTTCTTCAGTATACCCAGGGATCTGTATAATCTCAATTCGGTCCAAAAGGGGGCGAGGAATATTATGCATTACATTCGCAGTAATCACCCACAAGACACGGGAAAGGTCAAAAGGCACTTCCACATAATGATCACTAAAGGTATTATTCTGTTCAGGATCAAGCACTTCTAAGAGAGCTGCAGATGGATCACCTCTAAAATCAGCGCTCATTTTGTCAATTTCATCAAGTAGAAATATTGGATTTTTAGAACCAGCTGTGCGTATGCCCTGAATAATACGTCCTGGCATTGCTCCCACATAAGTGCGACGATGACCGCGTATTTCAGCCTCATCCCGCACGCCACCTAAGGACACTCTAACAAACTTTCTATCCATTGCTTTAGCGATAGAGCGAGCTAGAGAAGTTTTACCTACGCCAGGCGGTCCAACTAAACATAAAATAGGTCCCTTCATGGTTTCAGTTAATTTTCGGATCGATAAATACTCTAAAATACGTTCTTTAACTTTTTCCAATCCATAATGATCTTCATCTAAGGTTTTTTCAGCCATATCAATATCCAGCATGTCAACAGTTTCCGTGCTCCAAGGCAAAGCTAATAAGCAATCAAGATAAGTACGAATCACGGCACTCTCAGCCACCATTGGTGGCATTTTCCCTAAACGGTCAATTTCTTTATTTATTCTTTCTAACACTTCTTTAGGAAAATCTTGTTCATTTAGTTTCTCTCGATACTCATCGATTTCAGCGGTTCGATCATCTTTTTCACCTAGCTCTTTTTGAATGGCTTTAAGTTGTTCCCGCAAATAATATTCTTTTTGGGTTTTTTCCATTTGCTTACGTACACGAACATTAATTTTCTTTTCTAATTCGAGAATTTCCATTTCCCGACCTAAGATTTCGCATAATTTTTCCAAACGCTCTTTAACATCTATTCCATTAAGTAAGGCCTGCTTATCTTCAATTTTAAGGGCTAAATGACTAGCAATAAGATCTGTTAATCGTCCTGGTTCTTCTACAACAACCACTGACACCAGGGTCTCTGGCGGTATCTTTTTGCTGAATTTTACCCACTGTTCAAACTGATGAATAGCAGTACGTGTCAATGCCTCAATCTCCGCAGTTTTATCTTCTGGTTCATCAAACTCATTTATTTCAACCTGGTAATAGGATTCCAAGTCTTTATAATTTACAATTTCAGCACGGTGTAATCCTTCCACCAGCACCCTAATTGTACCACCTGGCAGTTTTAATAATTGTTTAATTTCAGCCACTGTACCAATATTAAAAATATCTTCCGGAGTAGGCATATCATTCTGTGCATCTTTTTGTGCAGCTAGCATGATTAAACGGTCATGCACCATTGCTTCTTCCAATGCGCTGATAGATTTTTCCCGACCCACATCAAGATGAATGATCATATATGGGAAAACTAAAACGCCTCTAAGGGGCAGTAGTGGTATTATTCTTGTTTTATTTACCATAAAAGAAACCTCCTCTAAATTGTCTTTAGCTTGTTACTATTATTTTCATCTTCATTACTTATAAATATTCTTATTAATAGCCTAAAAATCCTTTTTAATTTACAAATAAAAACATAATCAACAGTATTTAAAAACAAATGATAAATCATTGATATTTATTATATAATAAGTAGCCCTCCAGAGAGAGGGCTATCTTAATTCTTATATAATACGCTTTCAGAGGATTTTTGTCCAACTAAAACCTAACTTTGCAAACCCGCAGCGGCCAAGATTTCAGGTTTAGACAATCCAAATTCCATATGGATAGTATCACCCGATTTAATCAAAGTATGTTTTAACGCTTCCTCTATTGTTTCTATTCCAATAACCTGGATCGCAAGGTCACTATACATTTCCTGCCAGTTTTCTTTCGGGATGAGCACACGCCGAGCTCCAGCCTGCTCTGCTGCATATATTTTAGCACTGACCCCACCAACAGGTTTAACAAAACCACGAATAGAAAGCTCACCAGTCATCGCTACAGTATTATCAACCGGAATGCCATGAATAGCTGAATAAATAGCGACTGCCATTGTGACACCTGCCGAAGGGCCGTCTATAGGGCCACCACCTGGAAAATTGACATGAATATCATATGAATTAAGCTCTACTGCATAGCGATTGGAAAGTACAGTTAAAACATTTTCTAAGGAACTTTTAGCCATACTTTTCCGCTTTATTGTACGACCTGGTGCAGCCAGTTCTTCTTCATCCACAACACCTGTTATAATCAACTTACCTGTACCACAAACAGCGGTAACTTCTATCTCTGTAATGGCGCCAATATTAGCACCATGTACTGCCAGCCCATTTGCAAACCCTACCTGTGGCTTATCAGGTACTTTCTTATCTTGTCGGGGGCTGTATTGACCAAAATTAATAACCCACTCAACATCAGCACATGATATTGCCTTTCGATGGTCATTTACCGCAACACCAGCAGCGATCTGTATAATATTCACAACATCCCGGCCGTTGGTAGAATAATGTTTAATTACATCAACCGCTTTATCTGAAATTCCGAAATTAACTTTCTTAGCAGCATTATATGCTATTCTGCTAACCTCGTCAGACAATAGCGGACGAAAAAATATCTCCACACAGCGAGAGCGAATAGCAGGCGGGATATCTTGGGGCATACGGGTAGTTGCCCCAATTAAACGGAAATCAGCCGGCAAGCCATTTTGGAAAATATCATGAATATGGGTTGGAATATTAGTATCTTCACTATTGTAATATGAACTTTCGAAGAATACTTTACGATCCTCCAATACTTTTAATAACTTATTCATTTGTGTATTATGTAACTCACCAATCTCATCAATAAACAATACTCCACCATGGGCTTTTGTGACCGCCCCAGCTTTGGGCTGAGGAATTCCAGCTACCCCTAAAGGACCGGCACCTTGATAAATGGGATCATGTACTGTACCGATTAACGGATCCGCAATACCACGTTCATCAAAACGAGAGGTCGTAGCATCCATCTCAATAAATTTGGAATTGGATCTAAAGGGTGATAAAGGATTACGTTTAGCCTCCTCTAGTATAAGTCTGGCTGCTGCCGTCTTGCCAACCCCGGGTGGCCCATAAACTAATACATGCTGTGGATTAGGACCACATAGAGCAGCCCTGAGAGCCTTGAGACCATCTTCCTGACCAACAATCTCAGCAAATGTAGTTGGTCTGGTCTTTTCTGACAGTGGCTCAGTCAAAGATATTTCCCGCATTTTATGCAATTTGTCTATTTCTTTTCTAGACTCACGTTCTACAGCCCCACGATTACCTTGTTGTGATCTTAGCAAATTCCAAAAATACATCCCAATGACAATAACAAAAAAGAATTGTACTACACTAACAATATTTACAGCATAATCCATTAGCTACAAATCCTCCTTCCAAAGCAATCACTATTATAAATTTAGTATTGTCCGACAGCTTGATTTTATCCTGTCAAAAAATACTTAACTCTAAAAGGAGGAAATTAAAAACGTAGAAAAGGCCTAAACCTTTCCTACGTTTATTTACTTATGCTGATTCTTCTTTTTTCTTAGCTTTGCGATCAACAGTAACCAAAATCGGCTCTTCTTTATTCAAGACTGCTTCTTTGGTCACAGTACATTTGGTCACATCAGTACGAGATGGCACTTCGTACATCACATTGCACATAATACCCTCAATGATAGCTCGAAGGCCCCGTGCGCCAGTATTACGTTTCAGAGCTTCTTTGGCAATAGCATCCAAAGCATCTTCTTTGAACTCCAACTGTACATTATCAATTTCCAGGAACTTTTGATATTGTTTGATCAGAGCATTTTTAGGTTCTAACAATATGCGAACAAGGGCCGCTTCATCCAAAGCATCCAGTGTCACAACTACTGGTAAACGACCAACAAATTCAGGAATAAGACCAAACTTTAAAAGGTCTTCCGGTAAAATTTGTCTTAAAAGTTCACCGATTTGCTTTTTTTCCTTACTCCGTACCTCAGCACCAAAACCCATATTTTTATTACCTGTCCGGGCACTAATCAGTTTATCAATACCATCAAAAGCGCCACCACAAATAAATAAAATATTAGTAGTATCAATTTGAATAAACTCCTGATGAGGATGCTTGCGCCCTCCCTGAGGTGGCACACTAGCTACCGTGCCTTCAAGAATTTTAAGGAGTGCCTGCTGCACGCCTTCCCCTGATACATCACGGGTAATTGATGGATTTTCCGATTTACGGGCAATTTTATCAATCTCATCAATATACACAATGCCTTTTTCGGCTCTCTCTACATCATAGTCAGCAGCCTGGATGAGTTTTAGGAGAATATTCTCCACATCTTCACCAACATAACCTGCTTCAGTAAGTGATGTCGCATCAGCAATAGCAAAAGGTACATTGAGTAATTTAGCCAAGGTCTGGGCAAGTAAAGTTTTACCGCTACCAGTTGGACCAAGCATTACGATATTAGACTTTTGCAGTTCAACATCATCTGTCTTACTAGCAAAGTTAACTCGCTTGTAATGGTTATACACCGCCACTGCCATGGTCTTTTTTGCAATATCTTGGCCAATAACGTATTGATCAAGAATGTCTTTTATTTCTTTAGGTTTAGGAACATCACGGAGTTCAACATTTATGTCCTCACTGAGTTCCTCCTCAATAATCTCATTGCATAGTTCAATACACTCATCACAAATGTATACACCAGGACCAGCTACTAATTTTTTGACCTGTTCTTGTAACTTACCGCAAAAAGAGCATTTGAGCTGACCCTTGTCATCCCCAAATTTTAACATACTATCACCTCTCTATTTGGGACTTTCCGCAAGCCTTTGTCCACGGACAACCACAGAATCAATAAGACCGTATTCTTTAGCCTGCTCGGCAGACATAAAGAAATCCCGTTCAGTATCGTGCTCAATTTTTTCTTGAGACTGCCCCGTATGGCTTGCAAGAATTCCATTAAGGAGTTCTCGCAGCCTTAATATTTCCTTAGCATGAATTTCAATATCAGTAGCCTGCCCTTGGGTCCCTCCCAGAGGCTGATGAATCATAATACGAGCAAAAGGAAGTGCATACCGTTTGTCTTTTGCCCCTGCGGATAGTAAAAACGCTGCCGCACTAGCCGCTGAACCCATGCAAATAGTGGACACATCGGGTTTAATATATTGCATGGTGTCATAAATAGCTAACGCTGCTGTCACTACACCACCTGGGCTGTTAATATACATATGAATATCCTTATCCGGATCTTCAGATTCCAAAAACAATAGTTGAGCAATGACCAAATTTGCCACATTATCATCAATAGGACCGCCAAGAAATATAATCCGATCTTTAAGAAGTCTGGAAAATATATCATAGGATCGTTCCCCACGACTCGTTTGCTCCACTACTATTGGTACAAAGTTCATCTAATAACACCTCTATTGGTTTATTACTCTTTTTCTACGCTGTCAATAATAAGCTCGGCTGCTTTTTTGCGCAGTATGGAATCAACCACGAAAGACATTTTACCTTGTTCATTAATAATTGCTTTAACATCTGCTAATTCTGCGCCATATCCTTTAGCAATAACCCCAATTTCAGCATCAATTTCTTCAATGCTTACTTCTAAAGCTTCGGCTCTTACGATTGCTTCCATTAGCATATCGGTCTTAACACCCACTAGTGCTGAGGCATGATAATTTTGGCGGAGTGCGTTCATATCAGAATTCATATATTTCATGTAATCTTCAAGCTTCATGCCACGGCTTTCCAAGTTAGCTTTTAAATCTTCAATCATCTTGGAAATACGGTCTTGAACCATAACTTCAGGAATATCAACAACTGCATTTTCAACAGCCTGTTTTATCGCTTCATTGCGGAACTCATGTGTAGCTTTTTCAGCAGCAGTCACTTCCAATTTATTCTTAATGTCAGCTTTTAATTCCTCTACAGTGTTAAATTCACTTACATCTTTAACAAACTCATCATCTAATTCTGGTAATTCTTGGCGCTTCACATCATTAACTGTTACTTTAAATACAGAGTCCTTTCCTGCTAAATCAGCGGCATGATACTCTGTTGGGAATGTTACATTAACATCCACTGTTTCGCCTGCTTTTACACCAATCAGTTGTTCTTCAAAACCTGGGATAAAGGTATTAGAGCCAATTTGTAGTGGATGCCCTTTACCTTCACCACCAGGGAATGCAACGCCATCTACAAAACCTTCAAAATCAATAATTGCAAAGTCTCCATTTTCAATAGCTACCCCTTCAGATACTACCATTTTCCCATGTTTTTGACGCATACTGTCAATTTGAGCATTTATTTGTTCTTCAGTAACTTCTACAGCTTTCTCAGCCACCTTCAGCCCCTTGTATTGCCCCAAAGTGATTTCTGGTTTAGCTACTACAGTAGCCTTAAATACTAAGTCCTTATCTTCAGCCAAAGTAACTACATCAATTTCAGGACGACTTACTGGCTCAATATTATTTTCTTCAAGAGCTGCTCCATAAGCAGGGCTAGCCAAAATTTCAAAGGCTTCATCTAAGATAGCATCTTTACCGATATGTCGTTCTAAAATATTGCGCGGTGTTTTCCCCTTACGGAAACCAGGAATATTTACTTTACCCGCTAACTTACGATATGCTTTCTCAACTGCTTTTGCTACTTCAGCTTGTGGTACCTCAATTTCAAATACTACTTTATTATTGTCTATTTTTTCCATTGTTGCTTTCATTATATTATATCCTCCCTATGTAATTAGTTGGCGCGATGATCTATACCGCCAAAAAAATATTATTACCATAAACAATATATTTTATATATTGTTTTCTATTTATTCCCTTAAATTAGGCAATAAATACCCAAGTTTTATAAGACCATAGCCCATATGATACCATAAGTATCTACCAAAAACAAGACATATGCAAAAAACCCAGCAATAAATGCCGAGTTCGATATACTTCATGGAGCAGAAAACGAGATTCAAACTCTAGGCCCTCGCCTTGGCAAGGCGATCCCCTACCGCTGATCCACTTCCGCATTTTAAAAAATATCAATTAATGATAGTAACATAAATAAGTATATCTATCTATATTTTATTTGTCAACAAATCTTCGGATTTTTATTATTCAAAATGCACACAAAGTTAACACAATTGCATATTATGTACTAAATCAACATAAAAGGAGGCTGGAACGTTGTATTATCGCCTTCAAGATTATTGCAGACTGGTGAAAGGTGCTAACAGGGCTGCAATCTATGACTTTAAAACAGGCAAAGTACATTCTATTAATCAAGACGCAGCCCAAATGCTCAGTGCCTGTCAGGATCATATGATCGAGGACTTATGGGATATAAACTCTGCAGATAATGTCCATTATATGGATTTTCTAAACAAACTATCTGATAAAGATTTAGGAAGTTTCCATGACTGTAAACCCACTTCAGCATTTGAGTTACCTTTGCCAATTTCACCTATTAAACTTGATTTTATGTGGTTCGAATTAACTTCTACCTGCAATAGTAAATGCTTACATTGTTACGCTGAATGTGGACCATCTTCTGAAGTTCCGAGGCAAGTGCCTCACCATCGTTGGCTATCACTGATTGAGGAAGGCAAAAAGGCAGGTGCCACTGCCCTTCAGCTTATTGGTGGGGAACCACTACTTTATCCAGCATGGCGTGAACTTGTCATAAAGGCTTACCACCTCGGCTATGAATTTATTGAAATTTTTACCAATGGAACTCTAGTTGATGATGAATGTGTAGATTTCTTTAAGCAATACAATGTAAGTATAGCCACCACTATTTATGCCGATAATGCTGAAACACATGACAAAATAACACTGCAGCCAAATAGTTTTAATAAGACCATGACCGCAATCAGAAAGATTATGGATGCCAACATTCCCCTTCGCATTGCTTCCATTATTATGAAAGACAATGAGCACGAAGTGGAGAACATTTTGAAATTGTATAAAGAACTGGGTATGGAAGGCGTTTATCCTGATGTTGTCCGCCCTACTGGCAGAGGTGATGACCTGCATTTGCTGCCAATCAACTACCGGAAACCTCCCATTAAACCGCCGTTTTATACTGATGAAGACTCCTTTAATGATGCACATCACTGCCACAGTTGCCTTGCTGGGAAAATTGCTGTTACAACAACAGGAGATATCATTCCCTGCATCTTTGCCCGTAATCAGGTCTGCGGAAACATATTGAGTCATTCACTTGCCGAAATACTTAGCGGGCAGCCTCTAACACAGTGCTGGCATACCACCAAAGACTGTATCAATAAATGTAAAGATTGCGAATACCGCTATGCTTGCCCCGACTGTCGGCCACTCGCTCAGGGCAATGACCCCGAGAAGCTTTGGCTGGCAGATCCTCAAAATTGTTCTTATAACCCTTATACAGGTAAATGGGAACAGAACCCTGAGCCTGATCATTCTTAATTTAAAAGGAGGATACTAAAATGGATTACGACGATTATGACCAAAGACCTAAATGGGATCGCCCAGAAATAGATGACTGGGATGATGATGATGATGACTTTTCTCGGGAATATATGAATGATGTTATGGCTTGTACACCAAACACCCCTTGTTTCCCTCATACTACTTGCTTCCCTCGTCAGAATTGCTTCCCTCGTCAAACTTGCTTCCCTCGTCAAACTTGCTTCCCTCGTCAAACTTGCTTCCCTCGTCAAACTTGCTTCCCTCGTCAAACTTGCTTCCCTCGTCAAACTTGCTGGCCTCGTCAACAATGCTGGCCTCGCCAACAATGTTGGCCCCGTCAACAATGCTGGCCTCGTCGTTAATAAACTTCCTTTCATTAAAGTTACCCTAAAAGACATTTTATTCGGCACTGGGCATATCCCAGTGTCGAATTTTTATGGAATGTTTTAAAATTCTACTTTAATCTGACTGTAAAGATTGTGTAAATATTGTCCAATCGCTCTTCCCTTTTACTATAAGTATTGTATAATTAATCTCATTCCAAATTACAGCTTCTATATAATGGTGCACTACCAAATTAACGCCTTATTCTATAATTGAAATATTTTCATTTTAAAATACACATAATAACATTGGAGGTAGATCACTTATGATGAAATTAGCCCGTCGCATACTGATCGGCAGACCATTACATAATCAAGAAATGAGCCACGAAAAGCTTCCCAAATGGAAAGCTTTATCAATTTTTTCTTCAGATGCCCTATCATCTGTGGCTTATGGCCCTGAGGAAATCATGATCATGCTGACACTTCCAGGAATTATAGCTTACGGTTATTTGGCACCAATCGCCTTGGCAATCTTAGCCTTACTCGCCATTGTCACTTTTTCCTATGTACAAGTAGCCAAAATCAATCCCGGGGGGGGCGGCTCCTATTCTGTTGCGATAAATAATCTTGGAGAAATGCCGGCTCTGATAGCCGCGGCTGCCTTATTTGCTGATTATACCCTTACAGTGGCCGTAAGTGTTTGTGCTGGTACGGCTGCCCTCATATCAGCTTTTCCTCTACTCGCAGCACACGAAGTATCGATTGATTTAGCCGTCTTATTTGGTATTTTAATGTTAGTAAATCTACGAGGAGTCAAAGAAGCCTCTACTGCTTTTGTATATCCAACCTATGCTTTTATTTTTGGTATCGTCACATTGATTTCCACTGGAATATACCAAGCTTTAACTGGACAGACACCGATTATACCTCCTGAATCACTGGCCAAACAATTTGATTGGACAATGCTCGTGCTACTTTTACGTGCATTTGCTAATGGCTGTAGCTCCATGACCGGGGTAGAAGCCCTTTCTAATGGTGTGCCTATGTTCCGTTCACCTGAAGTACGTAATGTAACAATAACTACATATTGGATGTCAGGGATACTAGGGTTTATGCTTATGGGTATTTCCTTCTTACTGATGCATTTTCATATTTTACAGATAGAAGGCGTAACTGCCTTGTCGCAAATAGCTGAACTGGCCTTTGGGCGGGGATGGTTCTATTATTACATCCAAATCACGACAATGATAGTATTGTACTTAGCTGCTAATACCTCGTTTAACGGTCTGCCTTCTCTATTATCTCTTCTGGCTAAAGACGGCTATATGCCTCGTTATCTAGGTATCAGAGGTGAGCGATTGAGCTTTTCCAATGGCATTATACTGCTCAGCGCTATAGCAGGTCTGTTAATTTTTATTTATCAAGGAAATACTGAGCATTTAATTTCACTATATGCCATTGGCGTTTTTTTATCATTCACCATTGCTCAAACAGGTATGGTCATCCATTGGCGTCGGGAAAGAAGCCCTGGCTGGGTTATACGTGCTGCCACAAACGCAGTAGGTGCCGTTGTTACCGGAATTATCGTGCTCATTATCGGAATTACCAAATTTTCTCACGGCGCTTGGGCTGTAATTATATTTATCCCATTTATGATTTTTATTTTCAAAAAAATTCGTTCTCACTATAATGATATGTCTGAGCAATTACACCTACCGTTAGAAGATTTTGACCCCACAACTGCTACTAATCTTAAAGCAGGTAGAAACGTGGTCATTGTGCCTGTTGCCACTCCCACTAACATCGTAGCACAAACCCTTAAATACGCCAAAAGCATCAGTAAAGATGTTGTTGCCCTACATATTGCTATTGATGAAGCAAGCGGTCTAAAAGTAGAAGAAAAATGGAATAACTGGAATCCAGGTGTTAAGCTAGTAACCATTTACTCTCCTTATCGTTTAGTCATTCAACCAATGCTCAATTACATCACTCAGTTAGAACGACAAATGAAACCAGAAGATTATATTACAATCTTAATCCCTGAATTCCAAACAAAAAAGTGGTGGCATCGTCTGCTTCACAACCAAACAGGTTGGGTGCTCCGTACTTTACTCATTTTAAGAGAAAATGTAATTGTAACTACCGTCCCCTTCCACTTGAAGAAATAAAGAATTACTCGCTTTACACCTAATGACAAAAGACGACGATCATCTTTATGGTCGTCGTTTTTTGTCATTTCACCCCTATATTCCCAATGACAGCTAAAAGCTTAGAAATTTTAATACGATAAAAAAGCTTTCAGATAAATCTCTGAAAGCTTGGAGTTTAATGTGGTGCGGGAAAGAGGACTTGAACCTCCACACCTTGCGGCGCCAGATCCTAAGTCTGGTGCGTCTGCCATTCCGCCATTCCCGCATATGAAAATAAATGGTGGCTCACCCGCGGCTCGAACGCGGGACACCCTGATTAAAAGTCAGGTGCTCTACCAACTGAGCTAGTGAACCATATGGCAGGGGTAGCTGGACTCGAACCAACGCATACGGGAGTCAAAGTCCCGTGCCTTACCAACTTGGCTATACCCCTGTGTTTATGTTGCTAGTTTCTTACAAAATGGGGTGGCTGAAGGGGATCGAACCCTCGAATAACGGAACCACAATCCGCCGTGTTGACCGCTTCACCACAGCCACCAAGTTTTTACTCAACATTCCCTAGCGACAAGATTTATTGTATCACATTGCTTTTATCATGTCAAGTTTTTTTCAACTAGCAATCTTATATATTTTCGCTTTCTACAAGCAATTTAACCACTTGCTTCAGCGACTTTATTAGTATATCAAATTGACGATAGCTAAACAATCTTAATAATTAGCCGTAATAGGAGTATACCTGTTATTATGTCAATCTCTCTTATTAATTCTCACTCATTCACCTATTTACTAATATCTAAACATTTTTAAGGTAAACACGAGACAAGACTTGGCGTAAGCCAAGTCCACTCTTATACTTTAAACTTACTCACAACTTCTTGCAGTTGGCTAGCCATTGTTGCCAAACTCGAAACTGCTGTAACAATTTCTTGTACTGAGGCATTTTGTTCTTCGCTGGCCGCCGCAACTTCTTGGGAACTGCTGGAATTCATTCTGGCAGAATCAGCAATACTATTTACCGCCCGTTCAACCTGAATGCTTCCGCCTTGTTGTTTGTCTACCAAAACAACAATGTTTTCCACTTGCCGCCTCATATTCTTTACATCTGAATAGATCCCCTCAAAAGCCACCTTAGAAGCCGCAACCACTCGTACGCCTTCAGTTACCTCTTTGCTACTCTTATCCATAGCCTGTACAGTTTGGGTTGTTTCAGTCTGAATAGCACCAATAATTTCAGCAATTTCTTTAGCTGCTGTTTGTGATTGCTCTGCTAATTTACGCACTTCATCTGCTACAACTGCAAATCCACGCCCTTGTTCACCAGCTCGAGCTGCTTCAATGGCGGCGTTTAGTGCTAGCAGATTAGTCTGCCCAGCAATGTTGGTAATAACTTCGACAATTTGACCAATTTGCCGCGATTTTTGCCCAAGAATATCTATCATTTTACCTGTATTACTAACATCGTCCTGAATATGATTCATCAGTTCAACTGCATGATCAACTTGTTTAATACCACTCTCAGCGGACTCCTCACTTCTTTGTGACACCTCGGACACATCAGCTGCTGCCTGCACAGTTTCAGTAACACAATTTTTCATACCTAACATTACATGAGCTGATTCATTAGATAATTGCATCTGTGTACTGGCACTATATGCCATGTTCTGAATTGTATGCGCTACTTCCTCAGAAGCCCGGCCTACTTCAGTTGCTGCGGCTGTCAACTCTTCAGCCGATGCCGCAACTGACTCAGCCACTGATGCTGTATGTATAATAATCTTACGCAGGGAAGCCGTCATATGATTAACACCTATCACTAGTTGATTGACCTCCAGAACCCCTTCAACAGTAAGTGTCTGGGATAAGTCACCACTAGCAATCACTTCAACAGATTCAACCACTTTTTGCAACGGACCAGCAATGCCACGCGCTATATAGAAAGCTGTTACTGTTGCCAATAATATAGAAATAATTAAGATAGCAATAATAATATACGCCGCGGAAACAGCCACATTAAAGATTTCTTCCACTGGTTGATTTACAATAATACCCCACTTATATTTCACAATTGGCGAAAAGTCAATTAGTGTTTCATCACCACGAGTTGATACAGCTTCTACCCAACCAGATTCTCCTTTTATCACCTTTTGCACATATTCTACGTCAGCAAAACTTTCTTTCTTTACTACTTTTTCATTATTAGGATGAGCAATCACAGTACCTGCATTATCAACAATCTCAACATAACCATTTTTCCCGATTTTAGCATTCTCAGCAATACCTTTAAGTGCTTGCAAACTAATATCTGCAGCCATTACACCAATGATTGTGCCATTTGAATTTTTTATAGGAGCCGAAACTGTTACACAAGGCGCATTCGTAAAGGATGATATATATGCATCCGTAAAATAAGTATTACCTTTTATTGCTTCTTTAAAATACGCTCGATCACCACGGTTTGCTACATTGCCTGATGTTCTAGCAATCTGCATCCCGCTACTATCCATTACAAAAATCAGTTCAAACTGAGGATTTTTCTGTTGTACAGCGATAATCATATCACGTATAGCAGCACCATCTAAGGAACGAGCAGCCGGACCTAATGCCAAACCTTCAACCAGGCCTTTGGAGTCATCTAATATAATTTCAATTTGCTTGGCAACCAGAGCAGCAGTATTACCATTACTATGCACTGCCGAACTTTTAGTTGACGTTACATTCATGTAGATACTGATTGCTCCACCAATTGCTGCAGGAATAAATGCGAATAGAATAAAGAATAAAATTAGTTTTGCTTTTAAGCTGCGTTGCCTCATCATAATTCCCCTTGCCTTAATTTTTTACTTTCCAAATTACTTAATCTATTCGGAATAGTCTTAATTTTCAATTATTTGAAACAGACTTTATCCAATACACATTATAAATACAATAGTTCAAAATTCGACTAAAAACTACATTAATTTAGCTTTTATCTATATATATGAATAAAAAACACTTGAAGATTTCTTCAAGTGTTTATATAAGCAATATGGTGACCCCGGCAGGATTCGAACCTGCGGCCTTTTGATTCGTAGTCAAACGCTCTATCCAGCTGGGCTACGGAGTCAGTAGTTATCTTAACTACCTGCTTATTATATCTGTTTATAACAATAATGTCAACATATTTTAAAATTACTTCCATAGCCCTGCAATACCTTGCAACGAGGTCGCGCCGGCGTATGCTGATACGATAGCGGCCACAATGCCAAATACCAGTAGCCAAGTTGGGTGCTGATAATCACCAATAATTTTTTTATTGCGAGCGGCTAAAAGCATTACACCTAAGGTAATCGGCAGAATGAGCCCATTGAGGGAACCGACTAGTACTAAAATCGCGACCGGTCTGCCAACACTGACAAAGACCAAGGTTGAAATTAGAATGAACGCCATAATGACATAGGAGTTATATTTATCTACCGTCTTAGACATGGAACGCAAGAAAGATACACTGGTGTAAGCGGCACCTACAACAGATGTAATCGCGGCAGACCAAAGTACGATACCGAAAAATTTGTACCCAAGATCACCAGCCGCAATCTGAAATACGGAGGCAGGCGGATTACTTGCAGCAAGTTTTGCACCAGTACTGACTACCCCAAGAACTGCCAAAAATAAAACAATACGCATAATACCAGTAATGACAATACCAGTGACCGCACTTTTATTAACTTCTTGCAGATTCTCCCTACCAACTATGCCAGCATCTAATAGTCTATGTCCACCAGCAAAGGTGATATACCCACCCACTGTGCCGCCAACCAAGGTGATCATTGGCAGCATAAGTATCCCGTAATCAGCTGGAAATATAGATTTTACTACTGCACTGGCTACAGGAGGATTGGAAGCAAACATCACATAAGCGGTAAGAAAAATCATGAGCCCACCTAGTACCTTTGCCACCTGATCCATGGCGGCTCCTGCCTCTTTCGATACAAAAATACCTAATGCAATCACGCAAGATATAAGAGCCCCTGTTTCATTCGTGACCCCAAACAGCACATTTAAAGCCATACCACAGCCAGCAATATTACCAATATTAAAAGCCAATCCACCAGTGACAATTAAAATGGCGATAAAATGACCAAGCCCTGGTAACACTTTATTAGCAACGTCCTGACCGCGCATGCGACTCATGGTAATAACCCGCCAAACGTTCATCTGAGCACCAATGTCAATAATAATAGATGCCAAAATAGCAAAAGCAAAGTCTGCACCAAATTTCTCAGTAAATACCGCCGTTTGTGTTAAGAACCCTGGACCGATCGCGGAAGTTGCCATAATAAAAGCAGCCCCCAATAGCACTGACCAATTTGTTTTACTCGATTTTACAATTACGGGCTCAGCCATGATTTTACCTCCTACATATTTTTTAATACTTTGGATTTTCATTTTTTCCCTTAATTATAGAATAGAATAATCTTCATCTCGAGTATCACAAATGAACATATACCCTGGAGCATGGGTAATCATTAACTCCGGTTTCACCTTCATAGCTACCGCTTGAGGAGTCACTCCGCAAGCCCAGAAAACAGGAACCTCACCTGGCTTAATCGTCACGGAATCACCAAAGTCAGGCTTGTTAATATCTTTTATACCGATACTGCTCGGAGAGCCGATATGTAAGGGAGCTCCGTGGACGGCTGGAAATCTGGATGTAACCTGCACAGTGCGTACTACCATTGCTTCAGGAATAGGACGCATACTGACAACTGTAGGACCAGAAAATATCCCTGCGGGTTTACACTCTATATTTGTTATAAACATAGGAACATTGCAGTTTTCTTCGATATGCCGCACAGGTATTCTATTTTTCAGCATAGCTGTCTCAAAGGAAAAACTACATCCTAATAAAAAAGCCACCATGTGTTTTGTCCAGTATTTTTCAATATCAAGAACTTCTTCCGCCAAAACACCTTTTTTGTATATCCGATACTTTCCTATATCATACCGCAAATCGGCTCCTAGCCCCACGACCTTAGGTTCAGGCGACCCAACCTCGGTAACATCAAGAATAGGACATGGCTTGGGGTTACGTTGCGCAAATAATAAAAAATCATAGGCTAATTCTTTCGGCAAAATAGCCAAATTGGCCTGAGCATATCCCTGGGATATGCCAGCAGATGGTCTTACTAATTTTCCGTCGCGTATTAATTTTCTAACATCTTTGGGATGCATATCAGCCAAATATTCCATATAAAAACCTCCCTTTTACAATTCTCGGTATACCCACTAGATAAATACGCAAAATTCAGAAAACTCGTATTAAGCTATTATTTTATTGCCCTCCTTTTTCCTCCAAATTCTAATATTTCATTAAAAATCATTTACCAAAAGCTTTCATCTGTATACCCTGCTGGTCCAAAACTTCACGTATTGCCTTAATCATTTCGACCGCTCCAGGTGTATCCCCATGAACACATATGGTTTGGGCGCTTATTTCTACAATACTGCCATCGATACTTGTAACTCTTTTATCTTTGACCATTGATAATACTCGCTCAGCTACTCTATTTACATCATGAATGACCGCTCCATCTTGTTTTCGCGGCACCAAGGTACCGTCTCTAGTATAAGCCCTGTCAGCAAAAGCTTCTTCCACATATTTTACGCCAACATTCTGAGCTGCTTTGACCATTGTGGAATTGCCTAAACAGATCATATATAATTTTTCATCCACACTCTTTATTGCCTGGGCAATAGCCGTAGCCACCGCCATATCCTTCTCTGCTGCATTATATAATGCACCATGGACTTTTACATGTTGTAAGGTTAAACCTTCACTTTTACACAAGGCCCACAACGCACCAACTTGATATATGACATCTGCTTTAATTTCTTCAGCCGATGCTGCCATATACCGTCTGCCAAAGCCTACTAAATCGGGAAAAGCAGGATGAGCTCCAATCGCGATTCCGTATTTTTTAGCCAATTTTACTGTTTTCAGCATATTACGCGGATCTGAAGCATGAAAACCACAAGCTACATTAATAGATGTAACATAAGGCATAGCCAGCTCATCATACCCTAATGTGTATACACCATAACTTTCACCCATATCACAGTTTAAATCAATACACAACATTCTGTTCACCCCTCCACAATTTTCACATCATAGATTTGTCCATCAATCTTTACTTTATAATGTCTCATTTTGTCTAATGTTGTCTGCTTCCCCTCAGCAATATAGGCCGCAATCTCACCATATCGATCTGCTACACCTTGCAAAGCCGCAACAGCTTCATTGTCACTACATTGAACGAAGCGTACCATATCACCCGGTTTAGCTTGGGCCAGTTTTGCCAAATCAGGACCAATCACTGTACCAATCTTAGCATATCCTCCGGTAGTCCCGCGATCTGCCATCATGATAATCGGCATACCATGACCTGGTACTTGAATAGCCCCTTGACATAATGCATCAGAGATAATTTCAGGCTTGCCAATATGCTCAATCTTGGGCCCCTCTAATCGATATCCCATACGATCTGCTTCACTGGAAATCTGATAAGCACCATTAAATAATATATCAATTCCTTGGGGTGTAAATAAATCATCTTGCGGTCCAAGTATGACTCTCAGTTGCACTGTATCAGTATATTGTGGCACAACCTCAGATGGCAATATTATGCTATACTGCGGCGGATTATCGCCTTCTCCGATTGGCAGTTCATCACCAACCTGTAGCCCTCTGCCCTTAAAGCCACCAATACCGCCACGAGTATATGTAGAACGACTCCCTAACATTTCTGGCACTGCTATGCCACCATACACTGCTAGATAACTGCGACACCCCTCTGTCCCATAGCCAAATGCCAATTCACTGCCACTCGGTACAAAAAAGCGTGACCAATTTTGTATCTTCCCCCCATTCAGTGTTGCCTGCATATCAGCACCACAGATCGACACCCATGTATCCTGCTCAAAATAAAACGTTCCACCGAGCATGGTCATTTCAAGCACAGCAGCATTACAACTATTCGCCACCAACAGATTAGCAATGCGATATGCATAACTATCCATAACTCCTGCTACAGGCATGCCATAGGCTTGATATCCTAAGCGTCCACTATCCTGTACCGTGGTAAGCATTCCAGGCCTGATTACCTTAATCATGATTGGCACCTCCAAGAATCAAAGTGCCAGTAGTAGCAACATACCTGCCAGCTGCCACGACTTGCTTAATTTCATCATATTCTTGCCTATTAATAGCTTGAAACTGTAGATAAACACCAGCATCAAACAAGAAGGGCTGAGCCGCTTCAGGCTGAAAAGCTCTCAATGGTGTACGACCAATGAGCCTCCACCCCCCTGGGCTATCAATAGGATAAAACCCCGTTTGACTGCCAGCAATACCAACTGATCCAGCAACAATTCGAGTACGAGGCTTTTCCAGACGCGGTGTGGCAATGCGTTCTGACATACCTCCCAAATAAGGGAAGCCTGGTGTAAAGCCCAACATATATACTAAATAAGGTGAGGCTGTATGAATTGTTATGACTTCATCTACTGTGAGGCCGTTATATTGGGCAACAAACTGTAAATCAGGTCCAAACTCATCATCATAACAAACAGGAATATTCACTACTTTGCTCTGCAATAGTTCCACTTCATCTAATTTTTCATTAGCAATCACATTCTCAATATACTTAACTAACTGTTGCCGTTGTATCTGTAGTGGATCAAAATAAACCAATAAAGATCGATATGTAGGCACAACTTCTACTATATCGCTCCCCATGGTATCTACCAATCCTTTAGCAAGTTTGTGCACACGAGCATTGATATCAGTACAAATAGTATTACCAAGTTCAATGACTATACCTTGTTCACCAGCAGCAAGTATTCTGACTCCATTCATCATATCACCTCTGAACACCATTTAATTATCTGAAAATGTTTTATATACTATATTTTCTGTATATTCATTTAAACTCCTGCTTATTCTTAATTTATTCCCAAATATTTCTTGCTCGGAATCAATAAATTATATACTTTCTGATGACCCAACAGGAAAAACACTAACGCTTCCTTTTCTGTCATTGTGAGTATAGTGACGCAATCTCTTACAAAGTAGGGGATTGCTTCCTCGTACCTCGTCGAAATGACAATCAAAAAACTTATACTTTCTTATATGAGTCTGCTTAAAAACCCTCTCATAAAATACCGATAATCAAGGGAATAACTACTGTGTTCGTCGAATTTATTATTTAGGACTTATGAGGGGATTGATTCGTG
>Ga0316613_10000576_pt1 | contig 28667 bp, 28 predicted proteins | sample OWC_soil_day10_C_2_FD_207647 | JGI IMG/M metagenome (GOLD analysis project Ga0316613, IMG submission 207647) | Wetland soil microbial communities from Old Woman Creek delta, Ohio, United States - OWC_soil_day10_CT_b | ecosystem: Environmental > Terrestrial > Soil > Wetlands | place: USA: Ohio...
AATCAATACAGATTTCATGAATTTCATTTCCATTGAAATCTCTTATTGAAGAAACGTATTAAAAAGAATTCTTTTTATTGGTATAAAAAAGTGATAGAATCAAATGGTGAGATATTGTAAATAGATATAATTTAATGGAACAATAATAAAACAGTCAAGTAACTGACAAAACAAAGCAATAAAAATCGGGAAAATCCCCTCTTTCTTATGTAAGATAGAAGTACAGACAGGAGGTGTTTTACATGGAATGGAGTGAATGTATCAGTAGAGCAATCAGTTATATCGAGGATCATATCACGGAAGAACTTACAATCAAGGATATTGCAAAAGCAGCGATGGTTTCACCCTATTATTTTCAAAAAGGATTTGCCATGCTTTGTGGTTTTACGGTTGGAGAGTATATTAAGAAACGGAGACTTGCAATTGCTGGTATGGAGTTGATAACAACTAACAGAAAAATCATCGATATTGCACTCCAATACGGATATGATTCACCTGACGGCTTTACCAGAGCTTTTACCAGGTTTCATGGTGTTACACCTACTTCTGTACGTAAGGGCGAGGCAATGATAAAATCCTTTGCTGCGCTTAAAATCAAGCTGTCATTAGAAGGAGGTTTTACCGTGGATTACAAAATTGTAGAAAAAGACCAGTTTACCGTGATCGGAGTCTCAAAGGTATTTCCGTATGATGAAGCAGAGACAGGGGTTCATCAGATGTGGAAAGAGTACTATGAATCAGGAAAAAGTAATATTGTCAGCAGTACGTACGGAATATCCATTGACGATCAGATGGAGGGCAATGAGTTTGAATATTTAATAGGAGATAATTATCAACCGGAAGAACAAATTGCAGAAGGCTTTGTCACAAGGGTTATTCCCAAATCTGTCTGGGTTGTTTTTGCCAGTAAAGGTGCAAATCCCCAATCTATACAGGAGGTTCACGGAAAAATTTTTACGGAGTGGTTACCCAACTGCAAGGACTATGAGATTGCATCGGGGTATCATATTGAAATGTACGATGATCCGGCGGAGTATGAAAAAGGTACTCAGGATGAGAATTATTATTGTGAAATATGGATTCCTGTGCGAACAAAATAAAATAACTTTCTTATACTTAAATGGAGAAACAGCCTCTGCCATGGATTTTAATAGTGGAGGCTGTTTATTTTATTGGGATCTGTCGGGCAGATGTTAATCGACCCATATGCTGTGATCATTTCTCTTACATGGTCTCATAATTTTATCTTACTGCGTTGTTGTTTTTCTTCGGCCAGTAACATATGCCCACATCAAGTGCACGAGGCCTATCCAGATGAAAATCGGCATACCGGCAATACCAGCACTGCCGTAATCCATTTGGAATATCGGCTCTCGGCTCAAAGGCCGGACAAACCTGCCTAGGCCATACATTTCCGTCAGTATTTGGAGCTTTCAGCTGCATATCCTCTCCCATGCATCCAGCCATTCCATCACACTCCTTTCCATGAAGCGTGTGCAGAGTTTTAATAGTTACGTTATGAGGGTACTATAAATAAATAAAAAATGAGCCTTTGCACTTAAAAGGCTCATTTTTACACTTAAAAACGGATATTGACCATTGGGACTGCTAAATCCTTTTTGCATACCGCCTCCCCACCTGGGAAGACGGGGATTCAAAGCACCGTTGTACATAGTGAGAAACTTTCAGTTTTTAGATTACAATAATAGCGCCCTTCTTGCGCAGAAAACTTCAGAACACAATAATCTGGATCAGTTACCCCTTTCGGGTAAAATATCTTATCGCCAGTATGCCATAATTCTTGCTTTATTGGCATTTCCTCAAGAACCTCCATCGTCCCTATCAGCATAACTCCCTCATATTTGATAAGTCCTTTATGATAAAAGTAGATACTGGCTTTCGGATTGTCACGGTATTGGGCAACACGGAAAGATGAAGTATTTGTTGAAAAGTAAAACTCATTTATTCCATTGATCTTTCTTGGTTTAAGCATTGCTTTTTGATTAGGAAATCCATTGCTATCAACTGAAGCAATAAAGGCCAGTTTTTGCTTTTTTACAAAAGCCAAAATATTCTCAAACGAAATCACAGCACAATCTCCTTAATTATAATTTGAATAAAATTTTCACAAATAGGCAGACCATTCTAAATCCTTTTTGCATACTGATTTAATACATCGCAAATGCAATCTATAGACTCATTACATCCGCTCATTTGCAGGACAACCCTTTTCCCGATTAGTCTTTTCCTGATTTTTTTTGCCGCCATTATTGTTGAGGCGCCAGCACCTTCTGCCAGATTATGCGTGTGCGACATTGCCAGATAGATCCCTTCTCGTATCTCATCCTCAGATAGCAGAATAAAATCCGTCAATTTATCTTTGTAAATTTCAAACGGGATTTCATATGCCGAGCCTGTAGCAAAGCCTCCGGCAAAGGTGTGATTAGGTGCTTGTATAATTGTCCCAGCACTCCACGATAAGTACGCTGCTCTGGCCGATTCCGCCTGAACGGCATAAATTTCAATTTCAGGATTAACGGCCTTAAGTACTGTAACGGCTGCAGCCAGCTCACTTCCTCCTCCGATTGGCAATATGACAGCATCAATATCGGGGAGCTCCTTTAATATTTCTGTGAACTCGGTACCAACACCGTTTATTAAATGAGGCTCGTTCGCTGCATGGATATAATATAAATGCTTTTCTTCCTGCAGCCTCATGCATTCCTGCGCTGCCTGTTCAAAGTTTTCTCCGGCCTCTAGAAGATTTGCACCCGCATCAATGATTCTCTGATTTTTCTCTGGGTTATTACCCTTCGGCAATACAATGGTTGCATCGATCCCAGTCATTTTAGCGGCAGTAGCGATTGAAATCCCATGGTTTCCGGTTGAAAATGTAACAACTTCTGTGATGCCCTGCTGTTTCAGATGATGCATAATATTAAGACCGCCGCGAATTTTGAAGCTGCCTCCCGGCAAATGATTTTCATGCTTAATAAAGATCTCCGCTCCAATGAGGTTAGACAGACTCTTGTAATAAATTAAAGGGGTAGGATTTATAGATTGATAGACAACCTGCTGCGCGCGGAACACTTCCTTGAGTGAAATTGGATAATCGACATTTTTAATATTCATAGTTACATTCTCCGTATCTTTTATATTTGATTTTTTTCTTTATATCTGTCCTTCTGAGCGAAAAATGTCATGTCGGCATATCCGGCAAAGATTCTTCCTGAATGCTTCACACCCTCCGGAATGTAATATCTGTCACCCTTTGAATAGGTATTTGAAATACCATCAATCATTAACTCGATTTTCCCCTCAAGAACAATTCCCCATTGGGCTGCATGCGCATGCTCAGGCAAATCGATATCCTCGGCAAATTCCATAAATATAATCTGATGGTCATCTCCCTGTGAAAGGTAGGCGCTGATACCCCTCATAGGAATGTCCGCCTCCGGTAACTTCATAATTGGTTCTGGAAACATATTTGACATCTGTCTTCTCCTCTCAAATTCATTATGGCTTAATCACTAATTTATATAATGTAGTACCCCTCAATTCGAAGAGTCGATCTTCCGCCAAACAAAACCTTGTTATCTTTCATCTTTAGCTTAATCGTATTAAAAATTCTGTCGCTGCCACCTTGCTCTATTGCAGCAGGGGTGCCATCCCAGAGTTTATATTCATACATATAATACCCGAATGCGCTATTTCCAGAGCCGGTAGCCGGATCTTCCAAATAACCAAATTTGGGAGCAAACACCCTTGTATGGGCAATGTACTCTTTATTTCTTGTATCCATGGAAAAAATCAAAATAATGTCTACACCGTTATCCTGACAAAATGCTTTAAGCCGTTCTTCACATGGGAAGACATCAATTTCGCTTTGAAATGAAGCAATAGGAACAATAAGCGTGCGAAGTCCGGCGTCGATCAAAGCCAATGGATAGTTATTTGCAATTACATTTTCCTCTACTCCAAATGCGTTGGAGATTTCAGTGGTTGTAACATGAACTTTATAATGCATCGGTTCTGGTGCGGCTATATATACAGCATCCTCTTTTTCGATTTCGTTGTACAATAGGAGCGGTCCCTTTTTATTTGTTTCAAACGTGATTAGTTTTTTATGCCGCAACGCTTCATCATTCTTGAGGAGTTCATACATTGTGGCTATTGTTCCGTGTCCGCAAAAGTCCACTTCACATTCTGACGAATAATACGTCAGCTTAAAATCTGATTTGTCTGAGCTGGTACAGTAAACCACTTCAGATACAAAACCTTTATGCTGCTTTGCTATATTCAGCATTTCTTCATCAGATAAGCTTTCTTCAACTGTATAGATGCATGCTGCCGGATTACCCAAAGAAAGGCCAGTTGTAAATGCATCAGTTTTCTTATACAAATATTTTTTCATTTTCCATCTCCCTCGTGAAATATAGGCTAACCCCTGTTTTGATTACTTACGAGGTTTTCTGCTTTATTCTTCCACAGATTTTTTACTAATTTTTCTACAGGAAACTGTTTACCATGAGCAGGGAGGATCTGCTTAACGCCTGCTTTTATGACCTTTTCCCAGCTTTTATAATATGTATCCATATCACAAATAAAAATTACGCAATACTTTGTCCCGGCAAACCTTAACATGTTAGCGGCAGCATCGCCGATCAGGCAGTCTCCATTCCGTAATAGAACAGATATGGAATCTATGGTATGTCCGGGAGTCTCTATGATACTGCCATCTATCGGAATTCCAATATCCCGAAGTGTTGTATCACTATGAATTAAAATGTCACAATCTCGCAGCGTGTATGGATTGAATTTTAAATTTTTCGCTTTATCAACTTTTTTCCCAAGTATCATTGAAATATAAAATTGCTTTTGACGTATGAGAAAGGCAATCCGTTTATTTAAAAGACCGCCTCCATGTGTTGTATCATTTTCGCCTTTTAGAATTAAATCTTTGCATAAACATGACATCACAACCCTGATTGAACTGTTTTCTTTTAAGATATTCTTTAGCAGTCCGCAGTGGTCGTCGTGATGATGCGTCAAAATAATGTGACTGATTTCAGAAAGCGCCACATTGTTTTTTTTTAATTGCCCGACAAACAAATCCCAATCCTCTTCATAACCGGTATCCACAAGCACATACCGGTCGTTGGCTTTCAATAAATAACAGGTTGTTACACTCAATTTTATTGGAATCACATACATAATCCTCCCCTTTTTTAAGATCAATATGAGTTGCTGATGCCACAGTGAATCAGCTCCAATTATTCATTGCATTCATTGTGCATTGTGGTATAATTTTACTTGAATTAATGGCTCTTTTGAAGTACCAGTATGGCATGGATTTTACAGATCCAGTTGGAGGCGTTATGTTAGGAATTGAATTGAAGCGAAATAGCGAACTACAATTATGGCGTCAAATCTACCAGTCCTTAAAAGACCTGATGCTGTCCGGTCAGTTAAGGGCCGGGGAAAGTTTACCATCCACGCGGGAATTAGCAAAGGAGCTGAAGGTTTCGCGCAATACCGTTTGCGAGGCTTACGACCTGTTGATTTCAGAGAGCTACGTTGTAAGCCGGCAGGGCGCGCCTACGCGAGTTGCTGACGGCTTGTGTATTAAATCGACTGAAGCTTTGCTATCACTTAAAACAGAAAGCCATGCTGTCCGTAAGATTATAGTAAGCTTTCGCACAGGCCGGCCAGACTTGGACCATTTTCCTAGATTTCTTTGGCAGCAGTTCCTGCATAAGGCTTCTGAGACGTTGCCTCTTGACGATTTTGGTTATAGCGGGCCACAGGGCTTACCCGAACTGCGGGACGAGATAGCCGCTTGGCTTTTTCGGAGCCGTGGACTTAAGGTTTCATCGGAAAATATCTTTATTACTGCCGGTGCAACCCACGGACTGCATCTGATTGCGGATCTGTTGTGTGGAGATGGGAAAGAGATATTGATGGAGGACCCCTGTCATATAGGAATGCTTGGAACTTTTGTGAACAAAGGTTGCGCTATTATTCCGATACCGGTAGATGCCGAAGGGATGCAGACCGATTACTTACCAAAGAGCAGAAATATTGGTATCATCTATGTTACGCCATCTCATCAGTACCCATTGGGAGGAATTCTTCCAGCATCACGCCGTGCCGCTTTGATTCACTTTGCCAGAAAAAATGACCTCTATATCATTGAGGACGATTATGACAGTGAATTCCGGTATGACGGAGAGCCTATCGCGCCGCTTTACTCCTCGGACCCGCAGCGCGTGATATACGTGGGTACCTTCAGTAAATCGGTTTTTCCTGCACTGAGGATAGGCTATGTCATTCTGCCATATCAGCTTCATGAGCAATGGTGTGATTTGCGTACCCACACGGATGTACAGAATCCACCCTTTGAGCAGGCTGCTTTAGCAGAGTTTTTAAGGACCCGCAAGTTTGACCGTTATGTACAAAAAATGCGCAAAATTTATGGGTATCGCCGACAAGTATTACTGGAGTCTCTTAAAGAAAACTTTGGAAGTAATTGGACTGCCTATGGGGATTCCACAGGACTGCATGTCGCTATTGATTTTCCTGAAATGCGGTTTGACGAGACTTTTTTCACGAATTGTTTGCAAAATGGACTGTATATTACTTCGGTAGAAAGCCATTGCATAGAAAAAGGCCTGCATCAAAGCAAGCTGCTGATCGGATATGGCCATCTGGAACCTGATGAAATCAAAAATGGTGTTGTGCTTTTACGTTCGCTCCTATCTGTTCAGGGATATACTTTCCAAACGTGATACCTGTAATAGCAGATGTGTATGCCACAATACCGATAATTGAGGCGCACCGCATTAGTGTTTTAGTACTATTTTATTATGTATAGGAGTGTATAAGATGAAACTGGGAGCAACGTTATATATAAAAAATTCAGTGGAAGCTGTTGAACTTTACATGAAAGCCTTTGGATTGACATTAGGATATTATGAAAAATTTCCAGATGGTACATTTATGCACGCAGCGCTGCTTAGAGATGGAAATGAAGTGTTCGCTGTCAGCGAATCACAAAATGATGCCTTTGTTAATATTATGCTCAATTCGTCAATAAAGGGGTCACGACCCACTATGAGCTATGGACTGAATTTTGATAGCGAAGATGAAGTAAAGAGGGCATATGACATGCTATCTAAGGATGGAATAGTGCTATTGCCTCTAGGTACTCTTCCATGGAGCCCTTGCTGCGCTGATGTTGTAGATAAATACGGTGTATATTGGTATATAACTGTATAATATCCATCACTTATTTGACAAATATTATGAGCACACCGGGAAGACGGAATATCTCTCAGCTTCCCGGTGTTTTTCTGCACCTGTTTACCGAGAATTTCAAAAAGAGCCGAAGTATTATTTCTAAAACCTCGACCCCAAAATGGACAATATATTAATATGAATAAATTATGCGAGCCACGTCAATACTGGATATCATCTATTTTCACTGAAGGATTTGAACTATCATTATTGGGAGGTTATAAACATAATGGGCAGCTCAAAAAAGAGTGTATTAAATTTTCTTTTCTTTTGCATCTGATAGAAATGCAGAAATCCGCTCCAAAAATGGCTGCATGCGCCAGTAACCAAGTTTTGCATGTTCAATTTCAATCTCAGTCTGACGTTTGGCTTCAGATTCAATATGTGCTAGATTTCTTAATTTATAGGTACTCTTTATATCCCCTGCATACTTTTCTTCTATAAATCCAATGCGCACGCCACAATCTACTTTGTCTCCGAATGATATACTGTTTTTAGAAGTCTTTTCATCCCTGTAGACACATGTGTAAATATCTTCATCCCCGTATTTAATGCTAGTCAAGCTTCCCAACGCATTGACTGGCTTGTAAGATTTGTGATACGCAAGCTTTATAACTTCCTCACTGTCTTTAAACTTATTCCAGAGCAAATAAGAAATTACAGCCTCGTAGATAGAAGCATATTGTATTACTTGAAACTTAATAAAAGGATGTAATTCGTTTCCGCTGACATAAAGTGCTTCCATAAGCTTGGACATGTATCTTGCAGAATAGAAGGCTCTTCCCAATCGTTCTTTTAGTTCGCTGTTATCATCAATAAAATCAAATTTCTGTATATGCCATTCTAAATCTCCAGGTAAATCTTTAATACAATAATTTTGTACTAGCCCTCTAACATCTTCTGTCAATGACATTTATACGCACCTCCAAATTTAAAATTGATTCTAATTATCAAAAAAGAGTCTGGCTTTGCAAATTGCATACAATTGCTATGTTAGGTTTGGCTATCGATTAAACATAAAGGGGAGCCACATTTCAGATATACAGCTCATATTCGCCAAACTTTTTTATGAATCCGATAACGGTTTCCGCTCTTTTATCGAGAAGTGAAACAAAGTGTTCCTCTCTTTTTAATACAAATTTTGAATCGTAGTATGATAAAATCAAAAAAGCATTAAATTTGACATAGTCCCCATAATCGCCCTCTATCATTTCAATTAAAAAATCTTTCTTATACGGCACAATTGATATTAAACTTTCTACGCACTGGCCAATACTTCCACGTTCAATTCCATCTTCAGTTAAACTTAACATCTTTACCATGAGTTGTTTGTCAAATCTCTGAATAAGTGTTTTTACATACTGCTTAGTTTCTTGAGAATATGCCAAATCACCCCATAAATCAGGATTATAGGAAACGTATGAAAAGTAATAGACTATTTTTGAAAAAAGTTCTGGATTAATTTCTTCATAAAGCATAGTTAAGCATCTGTCCCAGGATGCTTTGTTGTCCACGTATGTTTTTAGGAGTAAATCTATTGCCATTTCTTTCTCTGACAAGAACGTCGAATATGATAACGCTAAACTTTCTTGAAATGTTATTCTCGGTAACATTCCATATATAAGCGGTTTGAAAATGGTGCCGAATGTTTTTGAATCTAATGTGCTAATTTCCATCACTGGAAAAGATATGGTTTTAATTTTTCCATTTTTAATACTTTTATTGTTCTCTTTAATAAAATCTGTTATAGAAATCCAGAATGCTTTTTTATTTTCGCAATCACACACTATCCCATAAACTTGTAAAGAATGGTTTTTCCAGTAATTGTAATGATCTCCGATTGGGATAGTGCATATAGATTTATCAACATTGAAAAATGAATTACCGGTTTTTATTTGAACAGCTATACAACGACCGTCATTTTCTCCATTTTTTGTGAATTCTATAAACGCATCGATTCCAACATCATTCTCTTGTAAAATTTCATGAAAATAGCATTCATTTTCATCTATAAAAGATTTCAATAAATTAACCCCAAGTTTTCCGGTACCAATGCTTTTATTATATACAGACATTATGAACCACCCTAATTATGTTTTTAACTTCCTCTAATTGCTATAACATACCGTTACATTTCTAAGCCATTTACAAAAACATCCCATCCAACAATTGGCTTATGGTTATTCTTATAGAGATATCTTTCACGCTGTCCGATATTTTGCTTCTGCTTGCCAGTGAAGAAGTCCTCCACATAGGTCTTTTGCAGCAGAACAGAGCCAGTGTATTTCTCATTGGCAAGTATTTTACGGATACATTCCCGGCTCCAAATTGACTTACCTTTTGGCGATAGGATTGCCCTTTTTGCCAATTCTGATGAGATTTTGCCAAGACTATAGCCTTGCAGACGCAAATCAAAAATTATTTGGATAATCTTCGCTTCCTTTGAATCAATTTTCAGCATCAGCTTTTCCTTATCGTAGAAATACCCATAGCAAGGAAAGTTTTGATAACCCGAGGTTCCTGCTCGAAACCCCTCATGGATTCCCCAATAAATGTTGTGGCTTTTGTTCTCACTCTCATTTTGTGCTAGCGCACAGTATATCCCAATAATGTGCTGTGCAGCAGGGTCAAGAAGATGGATATTCTCTTGTTCAAAATAAACATCAATGTTCTGACCGCGAAGCTCTCGCAACCGCCGAATGGTTTCCAAGGAATTTCTTCCGAAGCGGCTAATGGACTTTGTAAGAATGAGATTCACTTTACCCGCTCGACATTTTGTCATAAGCTTCTTAAACGCCGGAAGTTGCCGAATATTCCGGCCTGTTGCTGTATCTGAAAACACTCCGGCATTCTCTACAAAGATACAGACCTCAATTTTATCTGTATAATATTGAATCTGCGTTTCAAGACTTAATTCTTGGGACTCTTTGAGGCTGCTAACCCTGCAATAGGCCGCAATCCGAAGAGGTTTATCCATAAATAAATTGTATTGCTTAGGGGGAATATTAGTAATGCTTGTATGATTCATGGGCTCCGCCGCTCTCTTTGTTAATAGTATACCATATTTTGATTTATTTGAATATATTTCCTGTTAAAACGACAGCGTCATTTTCATTTCTTGAACTGCGGCCTTTGCACGCTTATTTTTCATTTGTTGCACCGTTTCAAAATCCTGAGTCGAAATAATCGCCTCATGGTGGTGAGTAATCAACACCTGATCGAGCTCTCCTTAGTTTTTAAACTGCGTACCAGAAATGCTCATCGTCTTTTGCAGCAAAACAGAGCCTGTATACTTTTCATTTGAGAGCAATTTGGAAATCGCTTCACGATTCCATTTTGCTTTTCCGGTAGGGGAAAGCACTCCTTGTTGTTCAAGACCAGCAGTGATTTTACCAAAGCTGTCCCCCGCAAGATACCGCTTGAAAATCCATTGGACAACTTCTGCCTCAGTCTGATTGACTATGAGGTCACTGTTGGGCGAGATATCATAGCCATAGCACCGACGGTTCGCCATCTTACAGTCTGTGCTTTGAAAGGTTTTGCGCAAGCCTTCTGTAATCACATTTGATTTGTCTGTATAATTCGTCATGGTCAGATCCTCACTTTCTTAATTAGGGTACGAAAAAAGCACGATAGCTTTTATAGCCACCGTGCTCATGTAATTATTATATTTTGATTGCGTGTGGGTTCAAATCCACACGTTAAGGAAAGCCGCCTACCACTTAAAATGCTGCAAACCCGCATAAATAAAGGAAAGTTGACAAGTTTTCTTCTTGAAAACTTGTCAACTTATCTTGACGGAAGCGGTGGGATTCGAACCCACGTGCCCTTGCGGACAACCGCATTTCGAGTGCGGCTCGTTATGACCACTTCGATACGCTTCCATTTGAAAACACAACGACATAATTATACACGATAATTCTAAATTTGGGTAGTCTTTTCCTTAAAAAAAATACACATCTCCCGTATAACCCTTAACTCAGTGGAAATAATAGGATTAAATAGATAAAATGCACATGATAACAACTAAAAAACAAAATAATTTGGTAAAAATCATGAATAAAACGGTAGTAGAAAGATGGTGTCTGAAGTGAGAAAGATCAAGCATACATTTTCCACAGTAGAGGAGCTGGTGGCATTTGTAGTAAAGGCGGAGCGATGCAATTTTGAGATAAGAGTCATATCCAACCATCTGGTGATTGATGGCAAGTCACTGATGGGAGTCATGATTATCGGAATTGGAACACAGGTGGAAATCATCTGTTATAATGAAGCATTTTGCCCAGAACAGTTATTAAATTACGCAGCGTGAACAATATAAGGTTTTGAGTATCCTTATTGAAGGGCATAGGCAAAGTTGTCTATGCCCCATTATATTTTAAATAGATCTCAATTTTCATTTCAAGTTCCTCCCGGATTTTTCCTTGCAATCAGCAATTTTAGGAGCTATAATTTTATACTGTATGTTAATAAGCAGATAAAAAATGATTCACAGGAGGAAGATTGATGCAGACCGAAGGTCATACGGCACAAAAGACGATTAACCGTTACCGCAGTTTTCGTTATGAATTGATACTCGAAGGAATTTTAACAGGAGCCATAGCCGGTTCCGTAGTTGTTTTTTTTCGATATCTGCTCAGCCATGGAGATGAACTGCTCAAATGGGTACTGAATACGGTGAAGGGGAAACCGCTATTGATTGGGATCTGGTTTCTGGCTCTTACTGTTGGTGCTTTATTTGTAGGATTTTTGTTAAAGTGGGAGTCCTTCATTTCCGGAAGCGGAATTCCCCAGGTAGAAGGGGAAATGATTGGAGAACTGGATCCCTGTTGGTGGAAAACCCTTGCTGCAAAGCTTGCGGGCGGACTGGTATCTCTTGGCTTTGGTCTTTCCCTTGGAAGGGAGGGTCCAAGTATTCAGCTTGGAGCCATGACAGCAAAAGGCATCTCCCGAATTTCCAAAAGATCTAAAACAGAAGAAAAGCTTTTAATCACATGCGGAGCCAGTGCAGGTCTTTCCGCTGCATTCAATGCACCTATTGCGGGAGTTTTATTCTCCCTGGAAGAGATACATAAACATTTTTCACCGGAAATTCTCTTATCCACAATGGCATCCTCTATCACTGCGGATTTCGTTTCCCGGAATGTATTTGGTTTAAAACCCGTATTTGATCTTCAAATCACCAAAATGATTCCTCTAAATTGCTACGGATATGTGATCGCATTTGGCGTGATTATCGGAGCAATGGGTGTGGTATATAATACAACACTTTCTAAGACCCAGGATCTGTATCAGAAAATCCCAAATCAATTTGTGCGGTTAATGATACCGTTTTTATTAGCGGGAGTGTTCGGACTTTATTATCCGGCGGTACTGGGCGGAGGTCATTCACTGGTAGAGGTACTTACCTCAGGAGAGATGATGCTTGGAGCGTTGTGTATTTTACTGATTTTGAAATTTGCTTTTTCTCTTTTAAGTTTTGGGTCAGGTGCACCGGGTGGAATCTTTCTGCCGCTCCTGGTGCTTGGCGCAGTAATCGGAAGTATCTATTGCAGTGCAGTAGGAATCATGACAGATTCCCTTCAGGGGCTTTTGGGAAATTTCATTATACTTGGTATGGCAGGGTATTTCTCCGCCATAGTGAGAGCACCCATTACCGGTATCATTTTAATCAGCGAAATGACTGGAAGTTTTACCCATTTACTTGCTCTTTCCCTAGTATCCCTGATCGCTTATGTAATCCCCGATATGGTACGCTGCGCCCCTGTTTACGATCAGCTGCTTCACCGGCTTTTACGAAAAATAAATCCTGACAGAGATACTTCCCTCACCGGGGAAAAGGTGCTGGTGGAAGGGATGATTTTTCATGGCAGTGAGGCAGAAGGAAAGAAGGTTTCCGAAATCCAGTGGCCCCGTACCTGTCTTCTCATTTCTCTGCTGCGGGGAGAGGCTGAGTTCGTCCCCAGAGGGGAAACAAAGTTTCTGGCAGGAGATAAAATGGTTATTCTCTGTGATGAGTCAGCTCAGGGAAAGCTTCATGAAGTCCTGTTAAATGTGTGTGAAACCGTCAAAATGGAATCGGTAATCCGATCACATTCCTGACATTTTGGTTGACTTTTTCTTTGGAAAAGACGTAAACTGGTAGAAAAGGCAGTCAGGAGTTTGAGCCATGAATAATCAGACGAAAGATAGAATGGATGAACTGGAACGCCGGCGCAGGTCAAGAGAACGCCGGTATAAGCAAAAGAAAAAGAAGAAAAAAAGAGCATTCTTATACATATTCCTGCGGTTTGTCATATGGACCGGAATATTAGCCTGCATTCTATGGGGATTAATTTCTCTTTTTGGAAGAAACTATGTGGATATCCGGTCCATTACCATGCCAGATTACGTTTCGCAGGACTTCCTGGAATTCAATCCTTATTCAAGACCGGGGACTAAGATGAAACGGATTAACGGAATTGTGATTCACTATGTTGCCAACCCCGGTACAACTGCCAAGCAGAACCGTGATTATTTTGCCAGCTTAAAGGATCAGACAGGGGAGAAAAAAATCTCGGCAAGCAGTCACTTTATTATCGGCCTGGAAGGGGAGATTGTTCAGGAAATCCCTATTTACGAGGTGGCCTATGCAACCTCAAAGGAGAAAAATAAGGATACGGTTTCCATAGAATGCTGTCACCCCGATGAAACCGGCAAATTTAATGATCAGACTTATGCTTCTTTAGTGAAATTTACGGCTCTTTTGTGCAAAGAACTGGGATTGACAGAAAAGGATGTAATCCGGCATTATGATGCTACCGGCAAGGATTGTCCCAGATATTTTGTGGCTCATGAAGATGCATGGAAGCAGTTCTTACAAGATGTAAAAACAGAAAGAAAGGGTAATCCCCAATTATAACAGCAGTAATAAAAGAATAGAAGAATCGGATTAACTTTCCGATTCTTCTTTAAATAAAGTCTGTTCGATTATCATAACCGCATCAGCGATACAGTCGTTGCAGGGGCGAAGAACCTTTCCGGTTTCAACCCCTTTTAAATCCTTACATACAACACTTCCATTCTGTTCTTTAAAGCTTTGAAGACATGCTCTGGAGGCTTCATAAGAAACTCTTTTGGAGTTTGGTTTATCAAGCTGAGCCGTACTGTTTTTCAAACCCGACAAAACGGCTGCAGCACCGATGGCTCCGCAAGTCCCCTCCATTCCTCCCATTCCAAGCCCCATGCCTTCCGTGAAACGGAACATGGTTGCTTCATCCACACCGGTTTTATCACAGAATACGCAGGAAACAGCCTGTGCACAATTATAACCCTCTGCGTGTTTTTCCAGAGCCTTCTTTGCTCTGTCAGTCATTGGTTCTGTCATGAGTCATTCCTCCTGATGAATTATAATATTACTCCTGGTCAGACAGTCTGCCGGGAAGAATAAAGATGAAATTTTCCAAACACGGCATGAAAGATAAATCCACCCAGGCAGGTAACTGCCAGATAGAGGGCATTCCCGATGGAAATTCCATATTTTATGGCGATATCATGAAATACAATCTGTGCTGATGGATAATAAGGTGAGATATAAAACATATCCGCCTGACCCAAAGGCTTTGCAGTCCGGTTAATGACCGATGCTACAATACAACAGACGAAGAATAAAGGCAGTGTCCCTACAAATCCCTTCAGGGTGGTGTCAGAACAGCGGGAAAAGGCAATTACCAGACCGATATAAATCAGCAGCAGGTGCCAGATGAGTCCGTGAATAGTCAGTACCCAGTAAGGATGAAATAATCCTGACGGTTCGGCAAGTGCCATAATTCCGCCAAGGAGGTTAAAATCCTGCATAAAAGTATAGAGCACCGTCTTTTTGCCCGCAGAAGGTACAAATGGCAGCACCAGACAGAAATACATAGGAAGGCTGCACAACTGAAATGGAAAATACCACCAGTTGTAAGTCTGGTTATTCACCACATAATATAAGAATAACTGTTTATAGCATTCCGAGGCTGCAAGTATAATGCCGCAGAGAAATAAAAGTCCGGGTATCTGGTTGTTCTTTATTTTTTTTGTGGTGTAATAGGACAGAAAAACCACGAAAATGAGCCCTGCAGAGACAAAAAAAAGGTGAAAAAACGAGTAGGGGGCAGGCGGTGTCATAGGCCATGCCGTTTTTATAAGGATATCCTTCATATCGGTTCCCTTTCTTCCCTGATTATCAATCAGGTATATTATAATGGATGGCAAAAAAACATGCAAGGCAATTGAACAATCTTCCTTCTAAGTACTTGATTAATTCCGAAAATGCTATATAATGTATAACTGATACTTATTTTTATAATTATGCAGATTTGTGTATAAGAGGAGGAATCATTATGAAGAAAAATAAAATTGCAGTTGCAGTAGCATTATGTATGGCAGCAGTATTAACCGCATGCGGCGGTACAGCAAAAACAGAGACAACAAAAGCAGCAGGAGCTGAGACAACAAAAGCAGGAACAGAGACAACAAATGCAGCAGCTGAGACAACAAAAGCAGGAGCAGAAAGCTCAGCAGCAGGCGGTAAGCTGGTTATGGTAACCAATGCAGAGTTCCCTCCTTACGAATATCATGATAACAATGATATCGTAGGTATTGATGCAGATATCGCAAAAGCCATTGCTGATAAGATGGGCATGGAACTGGAGATTCAGGATATGGCATTTGATTCCCTGATCCCTGCTGTTCAGTCTGGTAAAGCAGATTTTACCGCAGCTGGTATGACTGTAAATGAAGACCGTAAAAAGAATGTTGACTTTACTGATACCTATGCACAGGCAGCTCAGGTTATTATTGTAAAAGATGGCAGTGAGATTAAAGCACCGGCTGATTTAGACGGCAAGAAGATTGGCGTTCAGACCGGAACAACCGGTGATATTTACGCAGGAGATATTAAGGATGGCGATATTCAGCGTTTCAACAAGGGAATGGAAGCAGTTATGGCTCTTACCCAGGGAAAAGTTGATGCCGTTGTAATTGACCGTGAACCGGCAAAAGTATTTGTAAAAGAGAATGCAGGCTTAAAGATTCTTGATGAAGCATTTACAGAAGAAGAATATGCAATCGCTGTTAAAAAAGGAAATACAGAACTGTTAGAGAAGATGAATGCTGCAATCAAGGAATTAAAAGATTCCGGCGAACTTCAGAAGATTGTGGATAAATACATCACAGCAGAATAAGAATAAAGGAAGAGTGCCATGTGGGAAAAGCTAAGAGATGATTTCTATCAGAATTTTATCGTAGACAACCGTTGGAAATACATTGCCGACGGATTGCAGAATACGTTAAAAATCACGTTTTTTGCAGTCTTAATCGGAATATTGCTGGGATTTTTAGTTGCAGTGATCCGGTCTACTTATGAAAATACACATAAGCTGAAGGTACTGAACTGGATCTGCGGGCTTTATCTTACGGTAATCCGCGGAACACCGGTAGTAGTTCAGCTCATGATCATGTATTTTGTGATCTTTTCCTTTCATGATCCAGGACAGGTATTTACTGCGGTTGTAGCATTCGGAATCAACTCCGGTGCCTACGTGGCTGAAATCTTCCGAAGTGGTATCAGCAGCATTGAAAAGGGGCAGTTTGAAGCAGGAAGGAGTCTGGGCTTTAACTATGCCCAGACCATGTGGTTTATTATTATGCCCCAGGCATTTAAAAATGTAGTTCCGACTCTGGCCAATGAGTTTATCGTGCTGTTAAAGGAAACCTCAGTAGCAGGTTACATAGGACTGCAGGATTTAACGAAAGGCGGAGATATTATTAAGAGCCGCACCTATTCTGCATTCATGCCTCTGATCGCAGTGGCAGTCATTTATCTGGTTATGGTTATGATGTTTTCACGGCTGGTAAAGGTACTGGAGAGGAGGCTGCAGAGAAGTGAGCATTAATAATATGGAAAAACCTCTGATTCAGGTACAGAATCTGGGAAAAAAATTTGGCGATATGGAAGTGTTAAAAGACATTTCCGTTGATATTTACAAAGGTGATGTGGTGTGTGTAATCGGACCCTCCGGTTCGGGAAAAAGTACATTCCTGCGTTGCTTAAACAGGCTGGAAGAGCCCAGCGGAGGTCATATTCTTTTTGAAGGCGCCGATATCGTGGATAAGAAAACCGATATTGACAAGCACCGTCAGAAGATGGGTATGGTATTCCAGCAGTTTAACTTATTCCCTCATATGACAATTTTAAAGAACTTAACAATTGCACCGGTTAAGCTGCAGGGAAAAAGTGAAAAAGAAGCGAAAGAACAGGCTTTAAAGCTTCTTCATAAGGTAGGTCTGGCAGACCGTGCGGATGCCTATCCCAACCAGCTCTCCGGCGGTCAAAAGCAGAGAATTGCCATTGTGCGCGCTTTGTGTATGAATCCGGATGTGATGCTGTTTGATGAACCGACTTCTGCACTTGATCCTGAGATGGTAGGAGAAGTGTTAACAGTTATGCGGGAACTGGCAGAAGAAAAGATGACCATGGTAGTTGTTACCCATGAGATGGGATTTGCCAGAGAGGTGGCAACCAGGGTTATGTTTATGGACGGCGGTTACTTCCTGGAAGAGAACGAACCTGGAGAATTTTTTGCTAACCCCAAGAATGACAGGCTGAAACTGTTCTTAAGTAAAGTACTTTAATGGAATTATAGTTTCAAAACATATAAAAATATCTTAAAATGTCACTGATTTGTTACTGAATCGGTGACATTTTTGTTTAACAAATCTGATTATTGAAAATATTCTGCAGTATAAAAAATTACATCTATTATTTTCCGAAAACATGTGATATACTACAAAAAAATGTCGAATTTATTGTTTTTATGTTGAATTATCAGAGACCACTAGGCTAAGTTTTAGTCAGGATTGCTGATTTTTTTTAATTATATTATTTTTGAAAGGGGTTGAACACTAAGATCAGTTATAATGTATCATTTATGACATTGCGGCCAAACAACTAGAAGGATGAATCATGGTTCTATCACTTATCAGAGCAGGGAAGCCAGTGAGAAGGACCGGACATAACTCCGTATCGCTGTAAGAAAAATTGGGAGAAAACGTATGACGAGGAGAATAATAAGCATATTTCTTATAATATGCATGGTCGTTGGTCTGACGCCGATATCGGTAGTGGCAGAGGAAGGGAATCCTGGCCAGACATCGGAAAGTTTTACCACACAAAGTGAGGATTACGAATCAGCAACACCGTCTGAGGCGGGAGAAGAACCGGAGACGGAAGATCCGCAGGAAACACAGGAAACAACTGTAGAACCGGAAGAGCTTGCAGAACCCGAAGCAATTGTAGAACCAGCTGCAATGCCTTTTGAGTTTGAAGCGGCAACGCCGGCTCAGGCCCTGACGGCCGGTCTGGAACCTGAAATTGAGTATTTGGCGCCAGATACATATACATTTAATGCTGCAGATGAAGGTTATAGTTATATTGCGCCACTTCAGATACGCATAAAGAACATTGGGGAAGCTTCCACAGGTACTCTGGATATTGAATTAACCGGAAGTGGCAAAGACGACTACAGTGTTACCAAAACGTCTCTTCCCAGCATTGGGGTAAATGAATCTGATTATTTTAACGTATCACCAAAAACCGGGCTGACGACAGGTACTTATACAGCTACTGTGACTGTATGGGCAAACGGCGTGGAATTGGAAAGTACGGATTTAAGTTTTACGGTTACTCCTGCCGGAGCAAAGTATCCGGTAGAAATAAGAACTTATATCGATAATAATCTCTCCGATATGGATGGAGTGGTGGTGTTAAGAAACAATCAGACCACTGTAGAGGCATCTAAAACAGAAACCGGCATATATAAAACGACTGCTGCAAATGGTACCTATGATATCTATGTTGACGGTGTGGATACCAACCGGATTATTGCAGTAAGCAATGGAGCAACTATAATAGAAATAGATTATTATACAGTCAGTTTTTCAACGTCCTATACCGGAACAGCCACGGGAAGCAGTATAAATGCCACTGCCGGCGGAACCAGCATTGCCAATGGCGCGAAGGTTGTGAAAGGAACCCCTGTCATGATTACAGCAACCGGAGTCGGCGCAGCAAGCTATACGTATGCGTGGAGCGGAAGCGGAACCAGCAGCCAGACGACACAATCAGTGACTGTAGCATCCTTATCGGGAACCATAAACGCAGTATGCGCGGTAACCGGAATTGGAGTAATGCCATCAGATCCTGATTATAAAATTGGTAATAACCCTTATTTATGGACAGGCTCAGACCAGACCATTGTACTGTCAGGAAACAATGAAACGCTGAGTATTTTAAAATCTCCTTCAGCTGTTATCAGAATTGATGTCCGTTCTGAGGATTTATCCACAGTAACAATTGAGGGGAATTCCATTCTCTGTGATAAGACTTATATTGAAGTTTATAATGATATAACGCTGAATCTGGTAGATCTTACTATTACCGCACCTGATATAACGGGAGTAGAAAATTCTGCAGTGATGCTCAATAAAGATGATACCGAATCAGATCAGATAAATATTAATGTAAGCGGAACCTGTAATTTGACTGGTTCCAACTGGGGAAGCGGGATTCGGTCCATTCATGACCAGGATCTGGTCATATCCGGCAGCGGTACATTAAATGTAACCGGCGGCAGCACAACCGACAGTAATTCTGCCGGAGGTCTGGGGATTGATATGGAAGGTTATACCTATGCTATGAATCAGGGGGCCAAGCTGACCATAGACGGAGGTGTAACGGTTAATGCAACGGGAGGAAGTGGTCAGAGTAATAATGGAGGCAACGGGATCAGAGTTTCCTGGGGAAGTATCTGGATCGGTGATGCGGAAATAACTGCAACGGGCGGAGATTCATCGGCTGCCAGTAACTGGGGTCCCGGATTTGGTATTCAGGCTTCTTTCCCGGCCAATAATCACTCAAAGGGCGGAATTATTACCATAGAAGACGGTACGGTAACTGCAACCGGAGGTAATTCGGAAAATACCAATGCCGGCAGAGGAATCGATGCGTTTAACCAATTAAATATAACCGGTGGAACCGTAACCGCAACAGGCGGTGACAGCAAAAAGGCTCTGGGTGGAACAGCTATTTTTGCTTATGAGCAGGAGTTTAATGTAAGCGGAGGAACCGTGGAAGCAACAGGCGGTAACAGTGAGGAAAATACAGCAGGCTCAGCTGTTTATACCTATTTAAAAGATATAAACATAAGTGGAGGAGAAGTTACTGCAATTGGTGGTAACGGAAAATCAAACAGTTCTCTTGGATTTTATAGCTATCTGGGTGACATTAACATCGCTGAGGCTGAGGTCACAGTCAAAGGCGGTAATGGTCAGATCAATGGTTCCCACGCCATTTACACACACTTTGGTTCCATTCAAATTGATGATGGAGCTGATGTTACAGCCATAGGAGGTAATGGAACAACCGGAGTCGGAGGTGTGGGACTGCGTGCTTATGGCAGCAGCGGAGGATCAGGTGCTCACCCTGGAACTGTCCTTATTTCAAAAGATGCAGGGGATATCTATGTCCGTGGCGGCAGGGGCGGATCTGTATACCGGGAATCTGTCATGGGAAGAGAGATATACATTTCGACCGGAAATATTGAACTCATTTCCATGGAAAGCGGGTCTGCCCGAAGGATTATGAATGCTGAGGGCGGTGATAACATATACCGAATGAAAGCGTCAGTTGATCCTTCGGCTGAGACCGTTATTTCCTCAGAGGTAAACGGAACACCAGGAAGATATACCTACAGAGCTGTAACAAAGGATGATGGTGTAGCCTATCTGTGGCTTCCGGCAGGATCACAGACAGTATCATCATCTGGTTATGCAAGTAAAAGCACGGAAATAGCTGGAAATGACGGATCAGTAAAAGAGGTAACCCTTATGAAAATACCTACGCTGACTGTCCCAGGGGCTCCGCAAAATGTTACAGCAGTTGCCGGTGATGGAAAGGCAGTTATAAGCTTTAACCCTCCAGTGGATAACGGAGGAAGCTCCATTCTCTCTTACATAGTGACTTCCAGCCCAGGTGGTGTGGTAACCAGTGGATCTTCCAGTCCGGTTACAGTAACCGGTCTGACAAATGGAGTTTCCTACACCTTCACTGTCAAAGCTGTCAATTCTGCAGGAACAGGGCCGGTCTCTGAACCATCTGCTCCGGTAACTCCGAAAGCAGCTGTTGCAGGTACTTATAAAGTTTCTGGAAAAGTTGTGGAGGAGAACGGCAATCCGGTATCTGGCGCTACCCTTGTTCTAAAAAAAGGTAACCGCGAGGTCGGAGCCGCTTCCACTGATGCATCTGGTAATTTTATAATCGGGGGAATACCTAACGGCACCTATAATCTTATGGTAACTAAAGAAAGTAAAGTTGTGACAGTTCTGGTTCTGGTTGACAATGAAGATTATGTACTGAGCGAGCCGATTAAAATGCCGTCAGGTACGACTAACAGTATTGTAGAAGTAAAGACCGGAGCACCTGATATTGTAGTGGGCAACCTGGAAGAACAGTTTACCCAGGAAGACAAGGATTTTGCACAGATATCTGGCAACAAGGTGGAAATTAAACTGGTAGCTAATCTAAAATACAAAGAAGAAATTAAAGACGATGCAGACAAGATTTCTAATGCGGCCGGAGGAGATACCATCGGATTATACCTTGACCTGTCTGCATATAAAACATTGACAGAAAACAGTATACCAGGTACACCACAAAGAATGGGAGTTCTGCCTGATATTATTGAAATCGTACTCCCGATGCCTGAAAATCTGAAAGGAAAATCAGGAATTAACGTACACCGTGTTCATAATGGAATCCCGCAGACCCTGCAAAATGGCAGTCCGGATGAAAACGGAGAATATTTTGTGGCAGCAACAGATACAATTACCATTTATACAAAGAGCTTTTCAACCTATGCAATCAGTTACACTGGGAGCAGCACAGGAGGAAGCACAGGAAGTGACAGCAGTTCAGAAACAGCAAAAGCAGTCTGCAGCAGATGGCCAGGCCAGCCAGTTATGGGAAGGGAAGAAATTCCGGTTACTCATACAGAGAATGGAGAGGCGTATGCAGTAATTACAGAAAAGGCAGTTTTAGATGCTGCAACCAGAGCAAGAGAAGAAGCAAAAGCAAAAGGAAAAACAGCAAACGGCATTGGCATTTCTCTGACTGCAAAAGATTCAGGAGATCAGAAGGTTGTTGGATTTGTTATTCCACAGTACATATTAAAGATCCTGACAGAGAAATATATCAGACAATTTGAGTTAAAGAGCAGTATGATAGCCTTAAATCTGGATTTAGAGGCACTGAGAAATATCCGTGTCCAGAGTGCGGGAGACGTTACTATTACCATGGCTCCTGAAGCCAGACGTTCCGGCAACGCCCAGACAATGATTATGAACAGACCAGTATACCGCGTAACAGCCGGATATAACAAAGACGGCAATTATATGGAGATTAAATCAATTGGAAATGGAAGTGCCATTTATTCCATTCCTTACACTCCGGACAAAGAAGAAACAGGATATCTTTACGCAGTATCGGTTGATGAACAGGGGAATGCAGCCCGTATTACAAACTCTGCCTACGACGTTAATACAAAGAGTATAATCTTTACCTCCAATCAGTTCCAGGCTGGCGGAGTGGGCTATACGCAGGGCAATCGTTTCACTGACATATCCACCCATTGGGCAAAAGAAGCAATGGATTATGCTGACGGACGGGGACTGATTACCGGTACCTCTAACACCGTATTTTCGCCGGATGACAACATTACCCGGGGAATGCTTGCCACAGCGCTTGGCAGGATGGCAAATGTCGACCCAGGGCTTTATCAGACCAACAGTTTTACAGATCTAAGTTCTGACAGCAATGCAGCTTCTTACGCAGACTGGGCGAATAAAAAAGGTATTATAAAAGCTTCTGGAAACGGCCAGTTTTTACCGGATCAGCCTGTAACAAGAGAAGAAATGGCTCTTATTTTACAAAATTATACAACGGCAGTCATGAGTTGTCCGTTATCCATTACCAGAGATGCAATTAACTATGATGATAACGCAAGCATTGACAGTGTATATAAAAAAGCTGTTACTTCCATGCAGCAGGCAGGTGTGATAATGGGCGAAAAGAATAATAACTTTAATCCAAAAAACAACGTCACCCGGGCTCAGACCAGCATGATGCTTTATCGTTTGGCAAAGCTCACCATAGATCCTTCCAGTGCACAGAGCTGGGCACGAAATGATGGCGGCCAGTATCTCTACTATAAAGATGGAAAAGCATTTACTGGATGGCTGGATGCAAATAGCAAGAGGTATTACTTCTATGCCGATGGTATCCTTGCAGTCGGCACTAGAATTGACGGACATGATGTAGATGAGAATGGAGTTATGAAAACAGAATAAGAGATAAATAAATAGTAATGAAAATCCCCCTTTTCCAATCAGGGGGATTTTTAAATTATAAAAGTTTCGCCATATAATATTCATCAACCGCTCTGCCATCTACGATCATAGAACGTTCTTTCTTCCCTTCGATGATAAATCCCATTTTTTCATACAAATGGCGCGCCTGTTCATTCTCGGTCATGACGGTCAGTTCCAGTCTTGTAATGCCGTTTTCTCTCGCCCACTGTTCCATTTTCTGAAAAAGCATTGCCCCGTATCCGTTTCCTCTGTAGTCTTTTAACATTCCTATGACCAGATAGGCGCTGTGACGGATTCTTCGCGGCTCTCCCCTTAAAGCGGAAATAAAACCGACTAAATCCCCTTCGTTTTCCAACAATAGAAAAAGGGACCCGGATCTTTCCCACTGCTCAATTCTATGCTTCATATCATCGGCTGTCGCAGTCCGTTCTCCAGGTTCATACATCATGAAACTGCTTTCTGTATCCAACTGTTTTAACATTTTTACCAGGAGATCAGAGTCTTCTGGTATGACTGTTCTTATGTGCATCTGCATTCCCCCTATTCCAACGTATTTCTCTTATTATACCTGGCATCTGAAAAAATGCAATCGGAGTTTTAACACTCCATTGCCCTGCGTTTGGGGTTGTGGTAGAATAGGAACGTGGTTTTGATTACGAGGTTTAGAGAAGAAAGCTGGAAAAAACATGTATTGTATGAGTGTGAGCCACAAAAAGGCTCCGGTAAATATAAGAGAAAAGTTAGCCTTCAGTACGAAAGAAAAGGCTGAATTAATAAACAGACTGATGAATAAGGATTCCGTAACAGGCGTAGTTATACTTTGCACCTGCAACCGCAGTGAGATTTATGTTTCGGGGTCAAAGTATGCCATTGGGGAACTTCAGCGGGAGGCTGCCGAATTAAAAGGAGTGCGTCTGGGGGAATTAATTAAATATTTAAATGTCTATAATGAAGAGAATGCCATCCGGCATTTATTTAAGGTTGCCTGTGGTTTTGATTCCATGGTTTTAGGGGAAGATGAGATTCTGGGACAGGTTCGGGAAGCTTATCAGTATTCCAGAGAATCAGGGGCTGCGGATTATGAGCTGAATGTGCTGTTTCAGAAAGCCATGGCTGCAGCAAAGAGGATTAAAACAGATACAAGACTATCCAAAACCCCTCTTTCCATTGCAACTCTTGTGGCAAATGAAGTATTTCATTTCAACAATGAGGGAGAGTATAAAGATGTTATGGTAATCGGAATGACAGGGAAAATGGGAGGAACCATAACCAAGAATCTGTTAAGCAAGCCCGGTATCCGTGTGACGGGAACTGTCAGAACCCACTCCTTGGACCTGCCGCTGAAAGTGGACAGCGACCGGATCAGGGAAGTGGATTACAAAGAACGCTACCAATATATGAATGATATGGATGTGGTAATCAGTGCAACTTTAGGACCTCATTATACCATAACCAGAGAAGAACTGGAAAAATGTACGAATTCGGAGAAAAAGCGGCTTTTTATTGATGTAGCCGTACCCGTTGATATGGACCCTGAGATCAGGGAATATCCCGGACTTACATTATATGATATTGATTATTTTGAAACACTATCAAAGAACAATACCCAGATTAAGCTGAAAGAACTGGACTGCGCCAGAGAGATTATGGAAGAAGAACTGGATGGGGCATTAAAGGAAATTTTGTTTCATCCTTATATTTCCCAAATGGATGAATTAAAAGAAGCGCTGTCCGGTAAGCGGCTTGATACTCTTTTATACCGCATTCGGGATCATATTACCAGTGAGGACTTAAAAGTTGTGCTTCGGACTTTAGATGGGTTAAAGGACTGGATGAGAGAGGAGTGACAATGGCTTATTTTCCGTTTTTTGTAGAGCTTGAAGGGAAAACGTGTCTCATTGCAGGCGGTGGAATGGTGGCTTACAGAAAAGCACTTGTGTTAAAGGATTTTGGGCCTGAAATTACGGTGGTTGGTTTAGAGATGATTCCTGAGATGGAACAGCTTGCTGCCGGGTGTGATAAGACCATGACTCTCATCAGGCGGGGCTTTGAAGATAAGGATATTGAACAGGCCGATTTTGTAATTGCCGCAACATCAGACGAAGAACTGAACAGGCACATATCTGTCATCTGCAGACAGCAGAAAATTCCGGTGAATGTGGTGGATGTACAGGAAGAATGCAGTTTTATATTTCCCGCACTGATTAAAGAAGAGGATATCGTTGTGGGAATATCCACAGGAGGCAGTTCGCCCACCATTGCCCAGTATTTAAAAAAACGGTTTAAAGAGGCGATTCCCAAGGGATTTGGTATGCTGGCTGGCCAGCTTGGATCCTATCGGGAACTGGTAAAAGAAAGGGTACCTTCCCTTCCGGTCCGGACTGAGATTTTTAAAATCATGGTAAAAGAAGGAATCAGGCAGGGCGGAGTATTTACCAGAGAACAGGCCATAGAGCTGATAGAAAGGAAACTTGGGGAGCATGAAAATTGATACAATACGCATTGGAACCAGAAAAAGTGCACTTGCTGTCGCACAGACCCAGCTGGTTGGGGATGCTTTGATAAAGGTTACTCCCGAACTTATCGTGCAGCTGATGAAAAGGCAGACAGAAGGAGACCGGATTCTTAATAAGCCGCTTTTGGAGTTTGGCGGAAAAGGAGTGTTTGTAACAGAGTTTGAAGATGCTCTTTTACGGGGAGAGATTGATTTAGCTGTCCATAGCGCAAAGGATCTTCCCATGGATCTGAAAGAAGGTCTTGGAATTGTGGCAGTCCCGGCGCGTGAGGATCCAAGAGATGTACTTATAACTTTAAAAGGCAGTGACTTAAATAAAAGGGAAGAGATCGTGATTGGTACTTCCAGCTTAAGAAGAAGGATACAGATCGAGGAGATCGGAAGTACCTTATGGAAGGAAATTCCGGTTCGGTGTGAGAATTTAAGAGGGAATGTGCAGACACGTTTAAAACGGCTGGCTGATGGGGATTTTGATGGAATCATTCTTGCAGCTGCAGGATTGAACCGCCTGAATATTCAGTCAGATCCAGCCTTTGATTACCATTATTTCGACTGTGAGACCATGATTCCTGCCGGAGGACAGGGAATTCTGGCGGTAGAAGGAAGAATTGGAATGGAAGACTGGCCGGAGATATGGCCTATTGAAAATAAAGAAGCAAGGCTATGCCTGACACTGGAGCGAAAGATATTAAAGCTCTTAAATGCAGGATGCCATGAGCCGGTGGGAGTCTACTCCCGTATCGAGGAAGGACAGTTTGAGGTCTTTGGAATCAGAAGTAGAGACGGCCAGATAAAAAGAATCCATCTTAAGGGTAAAACAGAGGAGCTGGACAGCCTGGCGGAAGAAGCCGCAAAGAGACTTTAATTGAAAATGGAGGATGTCATGAAGAAAAATGGAGTGGTATACTTAGTCGGTGCTGGGCCGGGCGATCCCGGTCTCATCACCCAAAAAGGATTGAAGCGGCTTGGCAGCTGCGATGCACTGGTTTATGACTCCCTTGCTTCGGATTATTTCCTCAATGAGGTACCGGACCATTGCAGAAAGATCTATGTAGGAAAGCGGGCAGGCGCCCATTCCATGAAGCAGGAAGAGATTAACCGGCTCTTAGTGGAACTGGCAGAGGAAGGCTTAAATGTGGTCCGTTTAAAAGGAGGAGATCCCTTTGTATTTGGACGGGGAGGAGAAGAGATCCTGACACTTTCGGAGGCAGAAATCCCCTTTGAAGTAGTACCTGGTGTGACCTCTGCGGTGGCAGCGCTTTCCATGGCAGGAATTCCTGTGACTCACAGGGCGGTGAGCCGAAGCTTCCATGTAATGACAGGACATACTCTCTCTGAGAATGGAACACTTCCACCTGATTTCGATTCCTTTGCCAAACTCTCCGGAACTCTGATTTTTTTAATGGGACTTTCCAATCTTTCCCTGATTGTAGGTGGGCTGATTAAAAATGGAAAGCCGGAAGATACACCGGCAGCTGTGATTGAAAACGGAACCCTTCCGGAGCAGAGAACAATTCGTGGGACTCTGAAAGATATTGAGAGCAGAGCAAAACAGGCGGAGATTAAAAGTCCTGCCATCATTGTGGCAGGGGACGTAGCAGCCCTGGATTTTTCTTCTACCCTGAATCTGCCCCTGAAGGGCTGCAGGATTGGTATTACCGGAACCCAATCCTTTACCGGAAGACTTCATCAGGAGCTTGCAGAACTTGGAGGAATAACAGACAGTGTATTGACTTTAACCATAGACTCCTATCGGTCAGGGAAGGCCATGAATGAAGCATATCAAAAACTAAAATTCTACTCCTGGCTCATATTTACCAGCGCCAATGCAGTAAGAGAATTTTTCACCGGTCTTTTCGAGGGCAGTTATGATTTGCGCTCACTTGGAGCCATAAAATTTGCAGTGGTAGGGAAAGGTACGGAAAATGAACTGCTTAAGTTTGGCTTTCATGCCGATTATATTCCTGACTGCTATCAGGTAACAGATCTTGCAAATGGATTAAAAACCCTGCTGTCAAAAGAAGACCGGCTGCTCATACCCAGGTCATCAGGCGGATCGCCGGAACTGAACCGGGTTCTTGACGAGGCAGGGATTTGTTACGATGATATTGTTCTATATGATGTGGTGCTGAAAAAAAAGGAACAGGAAGAGCAGGGAAACGTATTGCCCCCTCTTCATTATCTGACTTTTGCCAGTGCTTCCGGCGTAGATGCATTTTTTCAGGGGGAAAGAGAGAAAAACCTGGGTTTGCTTTCCGCTTTAAAGGTAGTCTGCATCGGTGCTATCACAGCAAAGGCACTTTCCAGGTATGGAAGAGAAGCTGATTTAATTGCACCGGTTTACAGCGTATCAGGGCTGGCAGAAATCATTTGCCAGGACTGGTGTAAAGAAAAGGAGTAAATTATAATG
>Ga0316613_10000577_pt1 | contig 28629 bp, 28 predicted proteins | sample OWC_soil_day10_C_2_FD_207647 | JGI IMG/M metagenome (GOLD analysis project Ga0316613, IMG submission 207647) | Wetland soil microbial communities from Old Woman Creek delta, Ohio, United States - OWC_soil_day10_CT_b | ecosystem: Environmental > Terrestrial > Soil > Wetlands | place: USA: Ohio...
CCGGCGCGGTGCGTACTCCACGCGGTTGCCCGAAGTAGATGTCGCCAGTAAGCTCGCGCACGATCAGGATATCGAGACCTGAGACGACTTCCGGCTTCAGCGTCGAAGCGCCAGCCAGTTCTGGAAAAAGGAAAGCCGGCCGGAGGTTCGCAAACAGGCTGAGATTCTTGCGCAAGCCCAGGATGGCCTGCTCCGGACGAAGCGAACGCTCCAGCGTGTCGTATTTCCAGTCGCCCACAGCGCCGAACAGGATTGCATCCGCTTCCTTGGCAAGCTTCAGCGTCGATTCCGGCAAAGGATGCCCGTGGGCCGCATATCCCGCACCACCTACCGGTGCGGTTTCCATCTCGAATTTTTCACCCAGCGCATTCAGCACCCGGGTTGCCTGTTCCATGATCTCCGGGCCGATTCCGTCACCAGGAAGAATTGCAATTTTCACATTAACCTCTCTTATCGTTATTCTTGCCATCGGGCGCAATCGCCCCGATAGCGGAAATTTCAGTTTCCTGCAGTCACGCGAATAAACCGAACGGTTAATCCCGGACACATCAGAGAACCCATGGTGATTGCCCGGAATGTCCGGATGCTCACGATCTGGCTAAAGATGTCAGATCGTATTGGCCAGCCAGGGTTGTTCGGCCAGATGGCGCTTTTCAAATTCGCGAATCTCATCCGCATGCTTCAACGTCAGGCCGATATCGTCCAGCCCGTTCATCAGGCAATACCTGCGGAAAGGGTCAATCGAAAACGGATACGATATGCTGCCCGTTTCGTTAGTGACAAGCAACTTGTCCAGATCCACGATCAGGCGGTAACCCGGCGTCGACTTGACCTCTTCGAACAGACGCCCTACCTGCTCTTCTGTCAGCAAGATAGGCAGCAGACCGTTTTTGAAACAGTTGTTGAAGAAGATGTCGGCAAAACTCGGCGCGATCACAGCACGAAAGCCATATTGCTGAAGCGCCCATGGCGCATGTTCACGTGATGAACCACAGCCAAAGTTTTTGCCGGCAAGAAGAATTGATGCGCCCTGATAGCGCGGCTGATTCAGCACAAAGTCAGGGTTGAGCGGCCGCCTGGAGTTATCCATGCCGGGCTCGCCGTGGTCCAGGTAGCGCCATTCATCGAACAGATTGGGGCCGAAGCCCGTGCGTTTGATCGACTTCAGAAACTGCTTGGGAATAATGGCGTCGGTATCGACGTTGACGCGGTCAAGCGGCGCCACCAGTCCTTCGTGTACGATAAATTTATCCATGTTCTTGCCATTCGTTGCCGCAATCCGAAGCAGGTTGTGCCCCGACTACGCTTGTTTCCTATTTTTTGGCAGCGCCTTCCAAGGCTGACCCTGCTTTCTGCACATCTTTTCCGAAGCCTTGCACGGTATTACAGCCAGCCAGCACGGCAAGGGCAACCAGCAATGCAAAAAATTTTTCCATATCGCCTCCTGACAGAATTAACGAAGCTTGCGCACATCCACAAAATGGCCCGCAATGCCCGCAGCCGCAGCCATTGCAGGAGAAACCAGATGTGTACGGCCCCCCTGCCCCTGGCGTCCTTCGAAATTGCGGTTCGAAGTCGAGGCGCAACGTTCGCCCGGATCGAGGCGGTCGTCATTCATCGCAAGACACATCGAGCAGCCCGGCTCACGCCACTCAAAACCGGCTTCGATGAAAATTTTGTCCAGTCCTTCACGCTCGGCCTGAGCCTTGACCAGGCCCGAACCGGCCACGACCATTGCCAGCTTCACACCGGGCGCGCGTTTTTTGCCGCGAACGACATCCGCTGCAGCGCGAAGATCCTCAATGCGCGAATTGGTGCAGGAACCGATAAAGACTTTGTCGACCGGAATATCGACGATGGCCGTATTCGGCTTCAGATCCATGTATTTCAGCGCTTTTTCGATGGCATCGCGTCGGACAGCATCTTTTTCCTGAGCAGGGTCAGGAACGCGGCCATCGACAGCAATCACCATCTCAGGCGATGTGCCCCAGGTAACCTGAGGCTGGATTTCCGCTGCATTCAGTTCGACGACCGAGTCAAATCTGGCGTCAGGATCGGAATGCAGGGTACGCCAGTATTGCACGGCTCGTTCCCACTGCTCGCCAATCGGCGAATAAGGCCTTCCCTTGACGTAATCGATTGTCGTGTCGTCAACGGCAACCATACCAGCGCGCGCCCCCGCCTCGATAGCCATATTGCAAACCGTCATGCGGCCTTCCATGGACAGCTCGCGGATAGTCGCCCCGGCAAACTCAATCGCATATCCGGTTCCGCCTGCTGTGCCGATCTTGCCTATAACCGCCAGCACGATGTCTTTCGCCGTCACGCCTTCAGGTAATTTACCTTCGACCCGCACAAGCATCGACTTCGATTTTTTCGCCAGCAACGTCTGCGTCGCCAGCACATGTTCGACTTCGGACGTGCCAATACCATGAGCCAGGCAGCCGAACGCGCCATGCGTCGATGTATGCGAATCACCACAAACCACCGTCATGCCGGGCAACGTCGCGCCCTGTTCCGGCCCGATAACATGCACAATTCCCTGGCGCGTGTCCGCCATGTTGAAATAAGTAAGTCCGAACGTTTTTGCGTTAGCATCCAGCGTTTCTACCTGGAGCCTTGAAACGGGATCGCTGATGCCGCAAGCCCGGTCCGATGTGGGAACGTTGTGATCGGCCACCAGGAGATTGGCGGAATTACGCCATGGCTTGCGGCCAGCCAGTCGTAACCCTTCGAAGGCTTGCGGGCTGGTGACTTCATGCAAGAGATGACGGTCGATATACAGGATTGCGGTACCGTCTTCCTCGGTATGAACAACGTGGGATTCCCACAGTTTGTCGTAGAGCGTTTTACTCATAATGCCTAAACTGCGTTGATTGAATAGCTTTTCATTATGCCATATTAGCGGGCAAATAGTGCCCAAAACCAAGGGCCGGAAGGGGCTGCATTCCTTGGAAAAAGAGCCTGAGGCGGGAATAAACGGGATTATCGATGGCCTTATCGATAGACCTCGGCCCAATTACAGAACGGTAATCAGAGCGGGCGCTTGAGCGCCTCCTCGAAGAATCCTGCCAATTCGTTGCGGTAAGTTTCGCCATGACGCGGCGTAAGCGCATCCACGTGCTCACCGCCATCAATGGTAACCAGACGCCTGGGCTCGGCTGCTTCGCTTAAGAGGCTGATGGAATGCGAGTAGGGAACAACCCGGTCGAGCGTGCCATGGACAAGAAGCAACGGAATCGGAGACAGAGTTGAAACATAATTGCTAGCACTGTAGGTATCGTCCATCAGGCCGCCTGCACCGGGAAAATGGTCGTTGGCGATTCTGGAATAGGAATAAAACGGTGCTTCGGCCGCAACGGCCCGGATACCAACGGGGCTTGCCCCTGCCGCCGCAATGGCAACGGTGCCGCCAAGACTCTGTCCGAAGACAAGCAGGCGTGTGGAATCGACATCGGAACGGGATCGCACGTAATCAAGTGCGCTTACTGCATCTTCGAATACGCCTTTCGGCTCCGGAGTGCCTTCTGATTCACCATACCCACGGTAATCGAACACGAACAGGTTGAAGCCACGCATCGGCATCCAATCGACGAACTGCCAGTGCGCAGTCATGTTCTGGGCATTGCCATGCAGATGAATCACGGTTCCTTTGGCCTCTCGTGGACGATCAAAGCCTTCCGCCGGGATGAACCATCCGGATAGTCGTGTACCGTCCATACTGAGAAAGGTGACCTTCTCGAACGCAAGGCCGACCCTTTCCGGTGTGTCATATTGAAAGTGATCTGGATAGTAGAAGAGGCTATGCATGGTCATGATCAGGTAGAGTAAAACAGGCCCTCCGAGCAGCAGGAGGGAAGAAAACAAGCGTGTTTCCCTGCGCTGGTAACGCGGCAATGCCAGGGCCGTAAAGAGAATGAAAGCGAATGCTGCAATGAGCCATGCCATCAATTTTCTCGAATCAACTTTTCTCCTGCCAGCGGAACGACAGTAGCGCGGCAACAAAAGCCATCAGCGCGAGTACGGCGGCCACCAGATAAATCGCCTCTGGTCCGAATCGTCCCCAAAGATCGGAAAAACACAATCCTCCCAAGGTTCCTCCCAGTCCGTAGGAAATACTGGCGTAGAGGGCCTGGCCACGCGCCTGCATCGATCCGGCAAACCATCGCTGAATCGTCGCCACGGAAGCAGCGTGATGCGCCCCGAACGTCATGCCATGGAGTACTTGCGCGATCAGCAGCACCAGCAACGATTCTGCACCCAAGCCTATCATCAGGAAGCGCACAACAGCAACCAAAAGGCTTAACAACATGAGGCGCCGCAAACCGACGCGGTGAAAAATGGGTGCCTGGTAGAAAAAGAACACTACTTCGGCCAGCGTACCGATCGCCCACATCATTCCAATCATCCACTTGCTGTAACCATAGTGTGCGAGATACAGGGAGAAAAAAATGTACAGGGCGGTATGCGCAGCAATCATGAAACAGGTTGATGTGAAGAAGGCGAGCACCTCTTTCTTCAGCAGCAACGACCTCATGGAAGCACTTCCAGAACGTGACGCAGGCTGTGCGGACTCGCGCAGGCGCAGGCTTGAGGCGAAGATCATGGCCAGGACCATCAGGCAGATCCATGGAAGCAGTTCGAGTCCCTGCCAGTCGAGGATGAATCCGGATATCGCCACCAGAATGATATATCCGACCGACCCCCAGAGACGAAGGCGTCCATAGTAGGTCAGATCTCCGTGCATTTCCGACAGCATCAGTGCTTCGCCCAGCGAACCCTGCGCACTCGTGAACAGATTGATGGCAATCATGATCAGGGCAAACTGGAAAAAGGTCTTGCCGAAGAAGATGCCGACAAAGACTGTCATCGCCGACATGGCGGTAAACCGCAGTACATGCGACCTTTTCTGCATCATATCGGCTGACCATCCCCAGATCGCCGGGCCGAAAATCCGCATGGCCTGCATGAGCGACATCAGGATGCCGATCTGCAGAGCGGTCATGCCTTTTTCGGAAAAAAAAAGGCTGATATACGTCGGAAATACACCGACGAAGCCATAACACCAAAAGAAGAAAAAGCCGAAATTAAACGACTGTTCAGGCCATGATCGCTGCTGCAAGAAGGTTGCGTCCGTTATGGGGGGTCGAAAAAGCGGCGGCGCATGCGCCGCCATGAACGTTTCGGTTATTCGGCGATCCGGAGCGGGCTGACAACGTCACCACATTGTGCGCGGTTTCGCAATGCATGGTCCATCAGCACCAAAGCCAGCATCGATTCGGCAACCGGAACCGCACGTATCCCAACACAAGGATCATGTCGTCCCAGTGTCTCGACAGTAACCGGGTTGCCATCCTTGTCGATAGACCGGCGCGGAAGCCGGATTGAGGGCGTCGGCTTGACCGCAATCGACACAGTAATGTCCTGTCCGGTTGAAATGCCACCAAGGATTCCCCCGGCGTTATTGCCGATGAACCCATCCGGAGTCAATTCATCCCCGTGCTCGGTACCCTTCTGCGATACCGACCGGAAACCTGCACCGATCTCGACCCCCTTGACGGCATTAATGCCCATCATTGCATGTGCGATATCCGCATCGAGCCTATCGAATAACGGCTCTCCCAGTCCGCCGGGGACGTTCTGGGCAACGATGTCAATGCGCGCGCCCACTGAATTGCCTTCGCGACGCAGGGCATCCATGGTATTTTCCAGTTCCTGGACAAGAGCGGCATCATCGGTCGCGGCAAAGAAGGCATTCGAATGAACCGCATCCCAGGATTGAAAAGGGATCGCAATTTCTCCCAATTGACTCAGTCGGGCGCGGATTTCCACGCCATATTTCTCGCGCAGCCATTTTCTGGCGATCGCGGCAGCGCCCACCACCGGAGCGGTCAGCCTTGCCGAAGAACGGCCGCCACCACGAGGATCGCGGATTCCGTATTTGCGCTGATAGGAATAGTCGGCATGGCCCGGACGGAAAATGTTCAGAATATTTCCATAGTCCTTGCTGCGCTGGTCTTCGTTGCGAATCAGAAGCATGATCGGCGCGCCAGTAGTTTTGCCTTCATAGACGCCGGACAGGATTTGCGCGGCATCGGATTCCTGCCTTTGCGTTACATGACGCGACGTGCCGGGCTTGCGCCGGTCCAGCTCGGGCTGAATATCGGCTTCGGACAATGCCATGCCTGGAGGGCAGCCATCTATCACGCATCCGATGGCCGGACCATGGGATTCCCCGAACGTAGTAACGGTAAAAAGAGTGCCGAGTGTGTTGCCTGACATGATATTGGATATGTTGGCTGCAAATGACCAATTTTACCAGTGCATATGCAAAATGAACTGCTTTGATTCAGACAGATGGATTGTCTTGCGTTCAAGCTGTAGCTGGCAGTTCACTGAAAGCCACTTTTCATTCTCAAGCCATATATGGAACCGAAAGGCTCCGTAGCGTGCTCGATTACGAGTGATCCCGACACGTCTTTATATGCCGAATATAGCGGGCCACCAACATACTCCTATTGCCATGCATCCCACCAATCCCGGCAACAGCGGTAGCCACCTTTGCGCAGCACGCACACTCTGGTTGGACAAAATCCGGTCTCCCAGCCAAATACTCCACGCCATGCCCGCCACAAATAGCGCCCCCTTGACCGACTGAACGCCGTGCATACCGAGGGGCGTTTCCTTGATCGGGTCAAAGAGAAGGTTACCAAGCCCCAATATCAGCGACACCATGGATACCGGTGCGTACAGGTATCCAAGCTCTGTAAAGCGCTGCCTGAACCCGCCCTTGCCCCCCACCTTGGCTGATAGCCATGCCGCTGCGCCTGTCATCGCTCCGAGCAGAATCGTCAAAACCAGCATGCAGCACAGCATAAAACCAACGATCATGATGAAATCGAGCCATAAAAACACTTCCGCACGCTCCGGATGGACACTGACCAGCCACGGAGAACCGACTTGCAGCAACCAGTCCCAGCCGTGATCGATGGCTATGTCGGCGACCGCCTGGCGGACATTCTGATACTGAGGCAAGACAAGCCACAAGAAGGCGCCCAGTGCAACGCCCGTATCGAGAAACAGAAACCAGGACTCCGCCGGGTTCGCATTGTGGTCACGGATTTTCTCGATCTCGACTCCTGGCCTTCTGAACTCCATGCGTATGCTCCCTTTTGCCTGAGGATTGACGCATCGAAAACACTCGATGCAGTGCCGTGACTCATTTTTATGGGCCAAAGCGATCATGGTTGGACAGACTCCTTTTTCCGTATAGGAATCACTGTCTGCCAGTTTCACCTTTGGGACGAACTGGACTGCCCCGATCCGTGAATACAGTCCCAGCAATCGGCCGATTGGGCATAAATGGCGGCACCAGACCCGCTTTCTCTGTCCATACAGAAATCCGATTACTATCGCAGTGGCCATGGTGCAGCCAAAAATCTCCGCAACCGCTTCAGGGTGATCGCGTACGCCCAGTGTCTGTCCGAGAATAGTGGTGACAATAAAGCTGACAACCGGCGTTCCTTCCCAACGCAGCCAACCGGGAATAGGTCGCTTTAACCCTATTTTGTTGGCCCACTCGGAAGCTGCACCCATCGGACAGAACAGGCCGCACCATGAACGCCCGGAAAAAATGACAGAAAGAAACAGCAGAGGGAACCATAATCCCCACAACATGTAGTTGGCAAACGTGGTGAAATGGGTGAGTGGCGTTGCATCTGCTGGAGGATCGGGAAGAAGCAGCGGAAGGAAAAGGATAGCCATGAATATCACAAACATGACCGCGTGCACCCATGGCAAATATGATCGATACCGAACGAAGAATGATTCGATGGAGGCAGAGAATCTAGACATCATGAGAATGCTTTCCAAGCATAGCGAGAATAGTAAACGCGTGCCACGCTGATCAGCATGGCACGCATCATTCGGAGACAAAAACCACCTTCCAACTCGAGAGCGAGATAATTCCGTAAAAGTTAGGAAACTATTCTTGTTTTGGCACCGCAGGCTGACCGTTCGATCTCACACGGACTGTCCCCGAGAACACATATCCAGAAAGCGAGGCTTGCAGCAACATCCAGCCGAAACCTGCCCATGTCGCTGCCATGATCGATACAGTCCTTGCCTTCATGCTAGAACCCGACCTTTGCACGCAGCCCGACCACCGTCACCCCGGAAGCAGATCTATCGCCTCCCGGCCTTATGATTCTTTGGATATCTGGAGTCAGTTCAAAGCGGCTATTAACTCGAAAGCGATAATAAATTTCGATTTGCTTTTCCCATCCGGATGCCTGGTATCCATAGAGACTCAGGGAATCGTCATGGAAATCCGAGCTGGTCCGCAAAGCGCCAAACGCCATGCCAAGACTATCTGCCGCACGCCCCCACTTGCTTCCGGCAAGTTCGGCTCCCGCAGTAATTGCACGATCAAACATGACCTTGCCGCTCATTTCGTGCCCATAACGGCCAAACAATGTCAGGTTATCGGTAACCTTCTGATCCATGGATACACCGATACCGGTATGGTTGCGCTCAATATCGTCGTAACCCACACCTTGTCCATTACGCCAAACATACAACCGGTAGTTGCCGGGCAGATAGTTCCAGCGTACCGCTCTCTCGGCCTGGACGATGACCAGCGGGTCGCCGAGCGAGCCGTTGAAATTAGCCCCATTGTCTGTGCGAGTTCCTGATGGGCTGAACACGCCTAATGAAAGCCCCCAGTCTGCTCCCTTGTTACGTGTATTTTTATACTGAACGATGATCCCCGGCTCAAATCCGTATGCGTCAGATCCAATATCCCCGCCCGAATCCAGCAGCGGGTTGTGCACGAATACATTGTTCAGGAACTTGGTCGATTCATCATCTGCGATCGAATTCTGATCGAAGAACACGAACGGATCGATCTTGCCGAAGGTCACATAGACGTGCTCTCTTGCATCTTCTTTCCTGCCATCCGACAAAGGCACTTTCAACTGATACCAAGCCTGAGCAATGACGCCAAAGGAGTCATCCGAAGCAACACTTCCAACCTGAAATCCCGTACTGTTCGGCGTGCCTGTATAGGTCGGGCGCAGGCTGACCCCATTACCCTGACCGAACCGCAATTGGGTAAAAATTTTGCCTTCAGTATTTCCCATCTCGCCACCGGGCAACGTCACCGAAATATCTCCTCGATAGTTGGCGCGAGATTCCCCATCCCCGCTGGCCGATCCTCTACCGTTTACGCCTTGTATGACGCTGGTAAGGCTGGCTCCCACAGTAATTCCTTCGAGCGCCTCGATCTGGCGAGCCTGCTTTTGCATGGAAAGAGTCTGAAACTCAACCGCTTTGAGGCGGGTTGCAGTTTCTGGCTCCTGTTCGCTCACCCGGTCGGTCGCAAGAGCGTTTTCCATTTCCTTGTTCTGCTTCTCCAGCTGTTCGATACGCTCCGACAAGCGCTTCAGCTCGGCAGACAGCGTCTTTACATCATCCGCGGCAAATACCGGTGTGGCAAAAGCAAGGGTAAGCAGAAGGCACAGCGGCTTGTAACGCATATCAATACCCACCCTTCTTACCGACGCCCGCATAGTTGAACTGCCACTCCACTTCTATGGGTCTGAACCAGGGCCGGACACCGGTTTCTCTATCGGTATGGCGACCAAAGTGTTGGCCGTGAGGGTTCTCCCTGGCGTTGGGAGGGTAAATGGTGTACTTGACTTTATATTTTCCAGGCCCCATGAGTTTGACGTTATCGCCATAGTGCGGGCCATCGGAAGCAACCATGGGCATCATGTTGCCCCTCACAACTTCACCAGTACTTAGTTTGGTCAATTCAAATCTGACGAGCAGGTGCGGTATCCACATACCTTCTGCAAAGCCGTTCGGATTGCTGGCAAGCGCGTGGATATCAGCCTCCAGGTGAACATCGGATATGGAAGCCTTTCTCATGTGTCCTGCAGGCTCCATTTCGATAGGCTGGAGATACACGGCTGCTATTTCCATACCCGCCGCATGCTGAGGCGCCCCTATCGGATATTCGAGGGCATGCGCCGCCAATGAATAACAAGCTGCCGCCAATCCTGCCGCAAGGTAGTTTATGAGTTTCATACTTCCTCTCTTTTAAGTTTATAATGAAAATGAGAATGATTATCATTCTAAACTTAAAATTTGCATTAGATCAACGTTTATTTGAAGAAATTTTTCAATCAGTAGATTGGCATTGGTAGTTCTGCCCAGTACGGTTGGTGCAGGCGGAAAAGATGTCTATTGCAGAACCGTCGGCGGTAAACAACCGCATGAGGAAACGAAAGGGATGAGCGTTAATAGACCTATCTTGCCCCCTAAGGTGCAAGGATTAGTTCCGGCACGGGAGATTGCTGCAGAGAAGTCCGGCTATCTGGCCGGGTTGCAGAAGCATGCATAACGATTGGCAGGACGCCTAATTCTTCTGTTTACACTCGACCGATTAGTTTTGTTCAACCGCCAGCTTGCCAACATTGATCTTGGTCGTATAGACCGGAATGCTTTCGGGAACCAGCTTTTCCAGCAGCGTCTGCCGGTTCATTGATGTCCGCGAACCCAGGAATATTGCCGAGATTCTGTTCTTCACTGAATAGAAAGGCGCTTGCTGGACAATACGGAATTCTTATTCGTACTGCCATTGAACGGTTTTATGGCTGAGAATTTCCTCCCCCGGAACGCTTCGGGTTTCATTTCGCCGTAATTTTCGAATCTGTCGACGTACCAAACCGGCTTTGCATCCACTTCATGACCGGTGAAGTCGATTTCAATGGCGATGCCGCGGTGCCCGTCTCCATAATGCGACCACAAGCGGATATCCTGAAAATTTCCAGAGAAGCTGTATATTCGGTCGAATTTCTTGTTCGCAATCTCTTTGCCGATGCTCTCTATCGAGGCTCTTTCAAGATCGTCTCTTTCCAGCAGTTCCGGCGGAAATCGGGAACCTGCAAGGTAGACGCCTTCGAAGGGATCGTTGAGGTCGGCAAAATGCGCGCAATACAGCCGTTCGTTAAAGATGATATCAATGACGAATTCCAGATTTCCCAGCGAACACATCTTGTATAACCTCATACTTGTACTTGGTCTTTGGCTCTTGGCCAATTGCGTCATCCACCGTATGGACAAATCTGAGTGACAACAGTTCGCACCCACTGGGAGCGAGAACACCCTTGCCTTGCAACGAATCAGGAGGAAAGAGAATTGAAGATAGCCGTGGTACACAGGGTCAGCAGCGGGCCGGGAACAAGTCCAAGGACCAGCACGGCAATGCCGTTGATACTCAGCATCACTCGCGCCTCGCCCGAGGCCACGATCTTGCCCGAATCGGCCGGTGCGTCGAAATACATCAGCTTAATCACGCGCAAGTAGTAGAAAGAGCCAATCAGTGAAAACACGACTGCAACGACCGCCAGCCATGCCTTGTCTGCCGCCAGCACCGCCTGCAGCACCGACAGCTTGGCATAAAAACCCATCAGCGGCGGCAGTCCGGCCAGCGAAAACATCATGATGAACATCATGAGCGCGAACCATGGGCTGCGCTTGGCCAACCCCCTGTAGTCGTCCAGGTTGTCCGCTTCAAACCCGGCACGCGACAACAGCAGGATTACGCCAAATGCACCTAATGTCGTCAGCACATATGTCACGGTATAAAACAGCGCGGAACTGTAGGCGTTGCTCGCCGTCGTGAGCGTGTCCCCATCCGTCACTCCTGAAAGCATGCCGAGCAACATGAAACCCATGTGCGATATGGCCGAGTATCCAAGCATGCGCTTGATGTTGGTCTGCATCAGCGCGGTGAGGTTGCCGATCGCCATCGACAGCACCGACATGATGGCCAGCATCTTCTGCCAGTCCAGCGCCATCGGCAGCAATCCGTCTACCAGCAGCCGCATGCACAGCGCAAAGGCCGCCAGCTTGGTGGCGCCCGCGATCAACAGCACGACCACGGTCGGCGCGCCCTGGTACACGTCTGGTACCCACATGTGAAACGGCACCACGCCCAGCTTGAAAGCCAGTCCCGATAGCACGAACACGACCCCGAACACCAGAACCGCCTGGCTCACCTCGCCAAAAGCGGCCATCTTTGCCACTTCGAGCATATCCAGCGAGCCGGTTGCGCCATACAGCATCGATATGCCATACAGCATGAACCCCGAGCCAAGCGCGCCGAGAATGAAATATTTGATGGCCGCTTCATTAGCGGCTGCGTTGTCGCGCCGCATTGCCATCAGCGCATACAACGGCAGCGACATCAGTTCAATGCCGAGGTATACGATCAGGAAATTCGTCCCCGACATGATCACCATCTGCCCCAGCAGCGAAAACAGCACCAGGACATAGAATTCGCCATTCAGGTGGCTGTCATTCCCTCCCGCCATGCCGCGCGTATCGACGTATTGGCGCGAGTAGATCAGCGTCATCGCTACCGCAGCATAAGAGAACAGCTTCAGCAGGTTCGACATCGAATCCGACACAAACATGTTATTCAACGCATAAATGGTGTTCTCATCTTGCAAGCCGATTAAGCTGAGAACTGCGCATAGTGCCAGTGTCAACAGCGACAGGCCAAACGTTACATTTCGCCGCTTTTGCGGCAGGAACATGTCGACCAGCAAGATCAACAGGGCCGAGATCGTAAGTACGATCTCAGGACTGACGGGAATCAGGTTCATCGCAATCATTTACCGTATCTGGCCTTATCTGATTTTGGATGCGTTGATGAATTGAAGCAGATCAGCAACCGAAACCTGCATGGCATCGATAACGGGAGCGGGATAGACACCAAGCGCAATCACGGCAATCGCCAGGAACGCCAACATGGCAAATTCACGCTTACCGATGTCCGCCAGCGTTGCCACATTCTCGTTGGCCACCGCTCCGAATACGACCCGTTTGACCAGCCACAGCGAATAGGATGCCGCCAGAATCAGCGACACGGCTGCCAGCAACCCGATCCAGATGTTGGTCTTGATCGCGCCCAGTATCACCATGACTTCGCCGACGAATCCGGATGTGCCCGGCAGTCCGCTGTTGGCCATGGCAAATAGCACGAACAAGGTGGCAAATTTCGGCATCGTATTGACGATGCCGCCATAATCGGCGATCTGTCGTGTATGCATGCGGTCATAGAGCACGCCCACGCACAGAAACATGGCAGCGGAAACAAAGCCATGCGAAATCATCTGCACAATGCCGCCCTGGATCGCCAAGCTGTCAAACAGGAAGAATCCCAGGGTGACGAACCCCATGTGCGCAATCGATGAATACGCAATAAGCTTCTTCATATCCTTTTGCACCAACGTCACCAGGCCGATATAAATGATCGCGACCAGGGACAGCGCAATCATTAGGCCGGAGAGGTACCGCGCGCCGTCCGGGGCTATCGGCAGCGCAAAACGCACGATGCCGTATGCACCCAGTTTCAGCATGAGCGCTGCCAGCGCCACAGAACCGCCCGTCGGAGCTTCCACGTGGGCATCAGGCAACCAGGTATGCACCGGCCACATCGGGACCTTGACTGCGAATGCAACCATGAAGCCGATGAAGAGCGGAATCTGCACGTTCAGCGGCATCGGCAGCGCATACCACATCAGAATATTGAAGCTGTCGGCCTGATAGTAGAGATAGACGATCGCCACCAGCATCAGGAGCGACCCGAAGAAGGTGTAAAGGAAGAATTTGAACGCCGCATACACGCGGCGCTCTCCACCCCAGACGCCGATGATAACGAACATCGGAATCAGCGTGGCTTCGAAGAAAGCGTAGAACAGGAGCCCGTCCAGAGCGCAGAACGCCCCGATCATCATGCCGGAGAGAATCAGGAAGGAGCCCATGTATTGCGCGAAGCGATGCTGTATTACTTTCCAGCCAGCAATGACAACAATCAGCGTGATGAAAGCGGTCAACAGGACAAACCAGAGAGAAATGCCGTCAATGCCGAAATGGTAGTAAATATTGAAGCGTTCGATCCATGCAAATTTTTCGACGAACTGCATGCCGTGTTCGGCACGGTCGAATCCTGCCAGAAGCGGCAGGGTCACCAGGAAGCTCGAAACGGCGCCCGCCAGAGAAAGGCCGCGCACCATCCCGGGCCGGTCGTCCCGCCCGACCGCAAAGATCAGTATGCCAAAGAGGATGGGCCACCAGATGGCGGCGCTCAGTATCGGTAGAGTTGACAGCGTCATTCGTATCGTCTTCTTTATAGTTATCGTGTGAACGGCAAAGGCAAGAAGTAAATCAGAAAGCCCAGCATGGCGAGAATCATCACCAACGCATAGTGAGAGAGATGACCTGTCTGCCACTGGCGCATTCTCACGGCAAACCAGTTCACCAGTCGTGTGCTGCCGTTGACTATCCATTCGTCAATCACGATCCGGTCGCCACCCCAGAGCACCTGCCCGGTCCGGCGCGTAATGTTCGCTGCTCCCTTGACGAGCCCTTGGTCGATCAGTCTCCGGTCAATGATCAGCCACAGATAGCGTCCCAGCCGGACTGCGGCGCGCAGGAATACGACATCATAGATCCGGTCAATGTAAAAGCTGTTTTCGAGAAGGGCATGCAAGTGCGGAAGTTGCTGCCTGACGCGGCCGGGCCATGACGGGTTGACGATATAGCCATACCAGGCCAGCGCGGCACCTCCAAGCAGCATGATAAAGGGCGGTGATTTAAATCCATGAAAAACCATGGACGACACACCATGATGCAATTTCGCAGCCAGGACATGCATCGCCTGATGGCTATCGGCATTGGAAATTACTCCCCCGAAAAAATGACCGAGCAGCAGTGGTTCCATCGTAAGAAAACCAATTATCACAGACGGGATCGCAAGTAGGATAAGCGGTACCGTCATTACCCAAGGCGATTCCTGCGGCTTCTCTCCATTCATAAGGCCGATATGCCCTTCTTTACCAACAGGTTCATCCTCATCCCGTTGAACATGCCCTCCTTCGAAACGTTCTCTACCGTGAAATACGAGAAAAAACCACCGGAAGGAATAAAACGCCGTCACAAAAACGCTCGCCATCACTGCGAAATAGGCGAACCCTGAACCAGCAATCCGCGAATGGCCAACGGCAAGGATGATGCTGTCTTTCGAGAAGAATCCGGAGAAAAACGGCGCGCCAACCAGAGCCAGTATGCCGATCAATGCAGTTATCCAAGTGACAGGCATATACTTGCGAATGCCGCCCATGTTTCTGATGTCCTGATCGTGATGCATGCCGATAATGACCGAACCAGCCGCCAGGAACAGAAGCCCCTTGAAAAAAGCATGCGTCATCAGGTGAAACGTTGCAGCCTGATAAGCCGAGGCACCGAGCGCCACTGTCATGTAGCCAAGCTGCGACAGGGTCGAATAGGCGATGACGCGCTTGATGTCGTTTTGCACCATTCCCGCCAGCCCCATGAAGAGCGTCGTGATGGCACCGGCTACCAGCATGAGCGAAAGCGCGGCATCGGAAAGTTCGAACAGGGGCGACATGCGCGAGACCATGAAGATGCCGGCCGTGACCATGGTGGCGGCATGGATCAGTGCCGAGATCGGAGTCGGGCCTTCCATGGAATCGGGCAGCCACACATGCAGGGGAAACTGGGCCGACTTGGCCATGGCCCCGATGAAGAGACAGATGCATGCTGCCGAGACGACCATCCAGTCGGTTCCGGGCAATTGCAGCCCGGCGATCTCCAGCCGGCGCGCGAATATTTCCGTAAAGTTCAGCGAACCGGTATAGGCCAGCAACAGCCCGATGCCGAGGATGAACCCGACATCGCCGATGCGATTGACCAGGAACGCCTTCAGGCCGGCGCGAGTGGCGCTTGGCTTGTCGAACCAGAAGCCGATCAGGAGATACGAGATCAGGCCGACGGCTTCCCAGCCGAAAAAGAGTTGCAGGAAATTGTTGCTCATCACCAGCATCAGCATGGCGAAGGTAAAGAGGGAAAGATAGGCAAAGAAGCGGTTGTATCCCTCGTCTTCGCGCATGTAGCCGATCGTGTAGACGTGCACCATCAGTGACACGGATGTAACGACGCACATCATCAGAGCGCTCAGGCTATCTATCAGAAACCCGATTTCCATGGAAATCCCGGCTGCATTCATCCAGATGTAGAGCGTGCCGTTGAAATTAGCTCCATGCGTAACGGCAAGCAGCGCATGGATTGAAATGGCAAGCGCGATGGCGACGCCAAGAATGGCCGCGCCGCACGAAACCACCCTGCTCGCCCTGTTTCCCAGAAAACGAGTACCGAGCAGCCCGGCTATGGCCGCTCCTGCCAGCGGGGCCAGCGGAGCGATCATGAGAATGGTGGGATGGAGTCCTGCGGCCATGCTCATCCTTTCAGACTATCGAAGTCTTCCACGTTAATGGAATGCATGTTCCGGAACAGGACAACCAGGATCGCCAGGCCGATGGCAGCTTCTGCTGCAGCCACGGTCATGATGAAGAACACGAAGATCTGCCCTGCCGCATCACCCAGGTAGTGCGAAAAAGCGAGAAAGTTGATGTTCACAGCCAGGAGCATCAGCTCGATTGCCATGAGCAGGACAATGGCATTCTTCCGATTGACAAAGATGCCGACAATCGAGATGGTGAACAGGATCGCACCAAGAATCAGATAATGCGTAAGCGACACGGTCAGTGGCATGTTATTTCCCCCCTCCGTCCGTCTGTTCCGCGCTTTCAGATTTCATGTCGACAAGACGGATGCGGTCGCCACGTTTGACGGCAATGGCGCTGCCGTTATCGGAATAGCTCACGTCCTGGCGGCGGCGCAGCGTCAGTGCAATCGCCGCAATGATCGCCACCACCAGAATTGCCGCCGCAATTTCAAAGGCGTAATAATACTGCCCGTACAACACCTTTCCCAGTTCCCGTGTCAGTCCAATTCTGGCGGAGTCGGCAGGCGCTTGAACGTCGGTTGACAGGAAGCCGCGCATCAGGACGGCTGCCATTTCGAATACGATCAGGAGTCCAACCGGAATGGCGGCCCACAGGTTTCTGGCAAAACCTTCCCGTATCCGCGCCAAGTCAATGTCGAGCAGCATGACCACGAACAGAAACAACACCATCACCGCACCGACATACACCAGCACCAGCACAATCGCCAGAAACTCAGCCTTGAGCAGCACCCATATCGAGGCTGCCGTGAAGAACGACAGCACCAGAAACAGCGCCGCGTGCACCGGATTTCGTGCCGTAACCACGCGCAAAGCCGCAGCAATCAGAATGGCTGAAAAAGCATAAAAAAGGAAAGTCTTCGGATCCATGTCACGCCACCAGAGCAGGGTTGACGATCGGGCGGTTATCGGTACTTGGCATCTGCCTCTCTCGCATTGGCAATTTCTTGTTCATAACGATCTCCCACGGCCAGCAACATCTCTTTGGTAAAGTACAGATCGCTTTTTTGGAAGCCGACATACTCGTTCTCTGCCGTTTCGACAATCGCATCCACAGGACACGATTCCTCGCATAGGCCGCAAAAGATACATTTGTTCTGGTCCAGGTCGTAGCGTGTCGTGCGCCTCGTCCCGTCTTCCTTCTCTTCCAGTTCAATCGTGATCGCCAGCGCCGGGCACACGGCCTCGCACAGTTTGCACGCAATGCAGCGCTCCTCTCCGTTTTCGTAGCACCTCAAAGCGTGCATCCCCCGGAACCGGGGCGAACGCGGCGTCTTTTCTTCCGGATACAGCACCGTTATTTTACGAGCGAACAAATACCGCCCTGTCAGGGTCAGCCCCTTTATGAATTCACCCAGCATCAGGCTGCTCAGAAAGTCCTTTATCGCTTTCATCGGCCTATCTCCAGATGTTCCACGGTGTCTGCATCCATACGGCAATCACAACCAGATAAACCAGCGTCAACGGGATGAATATTTTCCAGCCCAACCGCATGATCTGGTCATACCGGTATCGCGGGAAAGTCGCCCGGATCCAGATGAACACTGACACAAGGAAAAACGATTTGAGCACTAGCCAGATCCAGCCCGGTATCCAGCCAAGCCCGCCAATCGGCGCCAGCCAGCCGCCCAGGAACAGGACTGAAGCCGTAGTCGACAACAGGATCATGTTGGCATATTCGGCCATGAAAAACATCGCAAACGCCATCCCCGAATATTCGACCATGTGCCCGCCAACAATCTCGGATTCGCCTTCGATGACATCAAACGGAAGCCGTCCGGTTTCGGCGATGGCGCAGATTATGTAAACCACGAACATCGGTAACAACGGCAGCCAGTTCCAAGACAGGAAGTTCAGCCCTCTATCCCTGAACCAGCCGCTATTCTGACCGTTCACGATGTCGACCAGGTTCAGGCTGCCCGAGACCATCAGCACAATGACCAGCACGAATCCCATCGCAATGCCGAACGACACCATGACGGCCGCAGCGCGCAGCGCGCCCAGGAAAGCATATTTCGAGTTGGATGCCCAACCGGCGGCGATCACGCCATAGACGCATACCGACAGGATCGCCATGATATAGAGAAGCCCGGCGTTCAAGTCCGCGAGCACAACCTCCGGCCCGAACGGAATCACGGCCCATGCGGCAAGCGCCGGAGCCAGCACCAGAACTGGCCCCAGAAGGTAGATGATCTTGTCAGCCTTCTCCGGAATGATGACTTCCTTGAACAGCAGTTTCAGCCCATCCGCAACCGGCTGTAGCAAACCCGCCGGTCCGACGCGGTTCGGTCCGAGACGCACATGCATCCAGCCGACCACTTTTCTTTCCCAGAGCGTCAGGAAAGCCATCAGCCCCATCACCGGCATGACGATGCACATGATCTTGACCATCGTCCAGGTCAATGGCCACATGGATCCGAGCCAGTGCTGCCCATAGAATTTGACGGCGGCCAGCCAGCCGACGTCATGGATGGTGGAAAATATCTGCCCGATCATGCTTTCTCCACACGGATAGTGCCGAACATCGGTCCCAAAGCCGATGTCAGCTCATGCGCCGCAGCCACGCGGACGACATTACCCGGCAGGTTTTCGGACAGAAGCGCACTCAGGACGGCACTGCCTTGTCCCTGGGTCAGCTTCACCAGATCGCCATTCTGGATGCCGAGCTTGTCGCCAAGATCAACCGGCAGATAGGCACGTGGCGGCCTGGCATCTGTCGTTGCTTGCAGCGCGCTGGCGCGCCGCACGATCGGATCGGAAAAGTAAATTGGCACGTCGGCAATGCGTTCGATGCCTTCCACGGCAACCGGGCTGAATTCAGGCTGCATGCCAGTCATGTTGTTCAATTGAGCCGACAAGTCGTGGTCCCCGCGCGTGATTTCATCGCGGATTTCCTCAGAGGTCTCATAATCGAAGCCCTCCAGTTCGAGGAAATTGCCCAGCACGCGCAATACCTTCCACCCCGGCCGTGCTTCGCCTTGCGGCAGCACCGCTCCCTGGAAACTTTGCGCCAGCCCTTCGCTGTTCACGAACGTTCCCGAGGTCTCGGTAAACGGGGCGATCGGCAGCATGACGTCTGCATACTCGTGCTCGTGTCGGTACGGCGACAGGACGACTACCATGTCGGCACTCGAGAGCGCTGCCCTGGCCGCTTGCGGATCGGCGCAATCGAGTTCCGGCTCGAGATTCATCAGCAGGTAGGCCTTGCAGGCTGACGCAAACGTACCCTGCGTTCCGTCTGCTGGCAACGCATTGGCCAGGTAGCCGCCAACCGTATTTGCACCTTCCGTCAGGACACCAAGCGTGGCGTCTGTCTCGCGCGCCAGCCACTCGACCGCAGCGTGCAATTTCGACGCCTGGGGATGCTGAATCGCGGCATTGCCGAGGAAGATGGCTTTGTTGCCTTCACAGCCTTGAAGCAAACTCTCAGCTATGGCACTTGCATCGTCGGACGGCTCGATATGTTCGAACCCGGCCGGTGCCGCCACACCCTTGCAACGGGCTACAGCAACCATGATTTCGCCTAGGCCGGAAAGCCAGTCCGACGGAGCCTTGATCATCCTGGCGTGAAGCGGCATCAGCAGATCGTCGTCGACAGCATGTAGCACGCTGACTTTGGCGCCGTTCATGGCTGCATAGCGCACGCGTGCAGCCAACAGCGGATGGTCCTTGCGCAAGAAAGAACCGACCAAGAGTATGTCGTTCAATCGACCGACGGCTTCAATCTTCATACCCAGCCAGGGAACGACTTGGCCATCAAGCCCAAAATCGCTTTGCCTCAATCTGAAATCGATATGTTCCGATCCCAGGCCGCGTACCAGCTTTTGCAGCAGCGCCATCTCTTCCAGCGTCGAATGCGGTGCGGCAAGGGCGGCGATTGCACCGGAACCATGCTCTTGACGGATGCTTCTCAACCCATGCGCGATGTAGCCGAATGCGGTCGCCCAGTCGGTCTCGACCCATTTGTTGTCCTGCTTAATCCGAGGTTTCAACAGCCGGTCCTCGCTGTTCAATCCCTGGTAGGAGAAACGGTCTCTGTCGGAAATCCAGCACTCGTTGATGCGCTCGTTCTCGAACGGCAGCACGCGCAATACCGTATCTCCCCTCGACTGGACGGATAAATTGGTGCCCAGGCTATCATGCGGACTGAACGATTTATGAGAAGAAAGCTCCCAGTTGCGCGCCTGGTAGCGGAACGGCTTGGACAAGAGCGCGCCGACAGGACACAGATCGATCATGTTGCCGGAGAGCTCGGAGTCAACCGTCTTGTTCAGAAAGGAGGTGATTTCGGCGCGGTCGCCCCGATTCTGCATGCCGAATTCGCGAATGCCGGCAATCTCTTCGCCAAAGCGCACGCAACGGGTGCAATGAATGCAGCGACTCATTTCGCGCATGGAAATGAGCGGGCTGACGTTCTTGTGAAAAACAATGCGCTTCTCTTCGCTAAAGCGGGAAGCACCGGAACCATATCCGACGGCCAGATCCTGCAATTTGCATTCGCCGCCCTTGTCACAGATGGGACAATCCAACGGATGATTGATCAGCAGGAATTCCATTACGGCCTTTTGCGCAGCCACGGCAATGGGACTGTGCGTATGCACGACCATACCTGGCGAAACCGGCGTCGCACAGGCAGGTTGCGGCCGCGGCGACTTCTCGACTTCGACCAGGCACATGCGGCAACTGGCCGTGATCGACAGCTTCTTGTGATAGCAGAAGTGCGGAATGTGCGTACCATTTGCATACGCAGCCTCCAGCACCGACGTTCCTTCCGCCGCCGCGATCTTCTTGCCGTCTATCTCGATCTCTATCATTACTCGTCTTGACTGGTCTTAAGTCTGCACCAAGCAACGCTTGTGCTCGATATGGTCCACGAACTCATGCCGAAAGTGCTTAAGGAAAGAGCGCACGGGTGTGGCAGCAGCATCGCCGAGGCCGCAAATGGTATTGCCTGAGATATTGCTGGCGACGGAGTCAAGCAGGTCGATATCGCCTGGCAGCCCTTCTCCCGCATCTATGCGACGCACAATCCGCCAGAGCCACCCCGTCCCTTCCCTGCATGGCGTGCACTGCCCGCACGATTCATCATGGTAAAAATACGATAGCCTCAGCAGCGACTTGACCATGCACCGGCTCTCGTCCAATACGATAACCCCACCGGACCCGAGCATTGATCCGACCTTCGCAATCGAATCGTAATCCATATTCGTCTGCATCATCACGTCCCCGGGCACAACCGGCACCGACGAACCACCCGGTATCACCGCCTTGATTTTTTTCCCATCGCGCATGCCCCCCGCCAACTCCAGCAATGCTGCAAACGGCGTCCCCATCGGCACCTCATAATTCCCCGGCATGGCAACATCACCCGATACCGAAAAAATCTTGGTGCCGCCATTGTTCTCCCTGCCCAATGCCGCGTACGCCTTTCCTCCCATTTTGATCAAGGACGGAATCGACGCAAGCGTCTCAACATTGTTGATCATGGTCGGCTGTCCATACAGACCGAAGCTCGCCGGGAATGGCGGTTTGTAGCGAGGCCACCCCTTCTTGCCTTCCATCGACTCCAGCAAGGCGGTTTCCTCGCCGCAAATGTAAGCTCCATATCCGTGAAAAGGGTGCAGGTCAAAATCAAACCCGCTTCCAAGTATGTTCTTTCCCGTCAGGCAGGCCAAGCGCGCTTCCTCCATGGCCTCGCAAAAGCGCTCGTACACATCCCATATCTCGCCATGCACGTAGCAGTAGCCGATGCTGGTCCCAAGAGCATAAGCGGCGATCAGCATGCCTTCGATGACCGCATGCGGGTTATAGCGCAAGATATCACGGTCCTTGAACGTGCCGGGCTCGCTCTCGTCGGCGTTGCAAATCAGGTATTTCTGCCCCTGAAACCGATGCGGCATGAAGCTCCATTTTAGCCCAGTTGGAAATCCCGCACCTCCGCGCCCCCTCAACATTGACGCTTTCACTTCCTCGATGATCTTTCCCGGCTCGGTCTTCTCGTTCAGTATCCGGCGCAAGGTTTCATACCCACCTCTTGCGACGTAGCCGTCCAGACGCCAGTTGGCGCCATCCAGCCCGGCAAACACAACGGGATCGATATGACGACCGTGCAGACAGGTCATTTCTTCAACTCCTCGACCAATGCATCAATCTTCTCGCCCGTCATGCGGCAACACATGCGCTTGTTATCGACCAGCAGGAGTGGCGCATCGCCGCAAGCACCCATGCACTCCCCTTGCTTCAATGTAAATTGCCCGTCGGTTGTGGTCTGGTTGTAATCGACCCCGAGTTTCTCCTTCAGGTACTCTGCCGTCTTTTCGGCGCCGGCAAGCGCGCACGGCAATCCCGTGCAGATGGTGATCTTGTGTTTGCCCGCCGGACTGGTGTTGTACATCGAGTAAAAACTTGCCACCTCCTGCACCGCGACGGCCGGCATACCAAGATAATCCGCCACTTCCTGCATCGTTTCGGCAGAAAGCCAGCCCTGCTCATCCTGTGCAATCGCCAGCGCCGCCATGACGGCCGAAGCCTTGCTTCCTGCTGGAAACTTTTCCAATTCGCGGTCGATCTTCTGATATGCCTTTTCACTCAGCATGTTCTTCACCTTGACGACGCTTGTTCATTCATTTTTCCTGCCGCGCTCACCGGTCTATTTCCCCGAACACAAGATCAATGCTTCCCAATATGGTCACGGCATCGGCAATCATGTGTCCCTTGACCATCTCGTTCAAGCTTTGCAAATGCGCAAATCCGGGCGCACGGATCTTCAGACGATAGGGCTTGTTTGCACCATCGGATACGATGTACACGCCAAATTCGCCCTTCGGCCCCTCGATGGCCGCATACGCTTCACCGGGCGGCACGTGAAAACCTTCCGAAAACAGCTTGAAGTGGTGAATCAATTCCTCCATTCCCGCTTTCATCTTCGCGCGCGGTGGTGGCGCTACCTTGTAGTCGTCCGTCATTACCGGCCCCGGATGAGTGCGCAGCCAGTCTATGCACTGCCTGATGATACGGTTGGACTGCCTCATCTCTTCAACGCGAACCAGATAGCGGTCATAGCTGTCACCATTGACGCCAACTGGAATGGCGAAATCGAGCCTGTCGTACACTTCGTACGGCTGTTTCTTGCGCAGGTCCCATTCGACACCCGATCCTCTCAGCATAGGCCCGGTATATCCTAACGCCTTGGCCTGTTCCGGCGTGATGACGCCTACGTTAACCAGACGCTGCTTCCATATGCGGTTGTCGGTCAGCAGAGTCTCATATTCGTCAACATAGCCCGGAAAACGATTGGTGAAATCTTCGATGAAATCCAGCAACGAGCCTTGCCTGTTCGCATTACGCTCGCTGACCTCCTTGGCGCTGCGTACCGTCGTTTCACCATATTGCGGCATGGTGTCGGGCAGATCGCGGTACACACCGCCCGGACGATAGTATGCAGCATGCATGCGTGCTCCGCTGACGGCCTCATAGCAGTCAAACAGGTCTTCACGTTCTCGAAACGTGTACAGAAACACCGCCATTGCACCGACGTCGAGCGCCTGAGCGCCCAGCCACATCAGGTGATTCATAAGACGGGTAATCTCGTCAAACATCACCCGGATATATTGGGCCCGTTCCGGCACATTAATCCCCAACAGTTTCTCGACTGCAAGCACGTACCCGTGCTCGTTGCACATCATTGAAACGTAATCGAGCCTGTCCATGTAAGGCACGTTCTGCAGGTAGGTCTTGGTTTCAGCCAGCTTTTCGGTGGCGCGATGCAAAAAGCCGATGTGCGGATCGGCACGCTGGATAACCTCGCCGTCCAGTTCCAGGATCAGGCGGAGAACCCCGTGCGCGGAAGGGTGCTGCGGCCCGAAATTGATCGTGTAGTTCTTGATTTCGGCCATTATCGCCTTCCATAGTCATCTTCACGGATGACGCGGGGCGTCAGTTCGCGCGGCTCGATCGTAACCGGCTGGTACACGACCCGTTTCTGTTCTTCGTCATAACGCACTTCCACGTAACCCGACACCGGAAAGTCTTTCCGAAATGGGTGTCCGATGAAGCCGTAATCGGTCAGAATGCGGCGCAGGTCCGGATGACCATCGAAGAGAATCCCGTATAGGTCGAACGCTTCACGCTCGAACCAGTTTGCCGCCGGCCAGATTTCCGTGACCGAGGCTATCACCACATTCGCCGCTTCGGGCACGAACACACGAACACGCACGCGCCAGTTGTGCAGAAGCGAAAGCAGATGCGTCACGACGGCAAAGCGGGGCCCCTTCCACGCGGCATTGCCATATTCCGAATAGTCCATCCCGCAGAGATCGATCAATTCATCAAACTGCAACCCGGGCGCATCGCGCAAAGCCTGCATGACCGGCAGGTAACGCGCGCTATCGACGACAACCGTGATTTCACCCAAGGCGAGAGTCATGCTCTCGACCAGATCACCCAAGGTATCCTGCAGGGCTTGTTGAAGTTGTAACGCCTTGTCCATTTTGGTATGAGGAGCCTTTTAGCGTGCAATGGTATTCGTACGCTTGATCTTGTTCTTCAGTTGTATGAAGCCATATATCAGGGCATCGGCCGTAGGCGGACATCCAGGCACGTAGACATCGACCGGAACGATCCTGTCGCAACCGCGCACAACTGAATAGGAATAATGGTAATAGCCGCCGCCATTGGCGCACGTCCCCATGGAGATAACCCACTTCGGGTCAGCCATCTGGTCATACACCCGGCGCAGCGCCGGCGCCATCTTGTTGGTCAGCGTTCCGGCTACGATCATCACGTCCGACTGGCGTGGGGTGGGACGAAAAAAAGTCCCGAACCGGTCTAGATCATAGCGCGATGCACCTGCATGCATCATTTCGACCGCGCAGCAGGCAAGCCCGAAGCTTACCGGCCACATCGAGCCTGTCCTTGCCCAATTGATCACCTTGTCTACCGAGGTGGTGATGAAGCCTTCCTTTAAAAGCCCTTCAATTGCCATATCCTACTCCCAATTCAGGGCTCCCCGTTTCCAGATGTACCAGAACAGTGCCCCGATTTCGGCGATGAATACCATCATCACGCAAAACCCCTGCCAGCCCAGTTCGCGCATGGATGCGGCCCATGGAAAGAAGAATGCGGTCTCCAGATCGAACAAAATGAAAAGAATGGCCACCAGGTAGTAACGCACATCAAATTGCATCCGGGCATCTTCAAACGCGTCAAATCCGCATTCATACGGTGCATTCTTGGCCTCGCTCGGACGATGCGGGCCAACCAGACCGCCCATCATTATCGAGCCTGCCCCAACACCAACCCCTACCAGAATGAATAGCAGCACCGAAAAATAATTCTCAAGCTCCATCACACTCCCCATTCATAGCGCGCCCAATCCGCTCAGTCTAGCATCAAGCGTCTACCTGTCGAGAGCTTGTCGCGATCTTCGGTGAGCGATCAGCGTGTCGTTTTCTTGTAACTGCATCCTATGCCACGATTCCATTCGACAGGCGCATCAGAAGCGGATAGAGTGGCTCTGCATTGCGCCGCCCCGGCTAGAGCAGGCATAAGAATCCACATGCTGGGCGATAGACGTAGGGAAAAAGGAAATTTTCTCTGCTGCCGAGACTGGCAGACCGGAAGGCAGAAGACGAATCACCAGGAAAAGTGATAACAATACGACTCCTCAATTCTTCAATCGGCTGGCGATTGATATGGCCAAGTCGCGGGGATTCGTTATCCGGAGCGCAATCTCCGGTCCTGCGCAAAGGCCGCTTTCTGCCCTGACATACCCCCCCGAAAAGCTTGGTGCCGACGGCGAGACTCGAACTCGCACAGCTTTCGCCACTACCCCCTCAAGATAGCGTGTCTACCAATTTCACCACGTCGGCCAAGTCAGTAATTATCTCAACTTTTAGCTCTTGCATCAAGCCCAAATGGATGGCGCCCAAGAAAAATTATTTGGGTATCTGACCGGCTTGCTTCGACGTACCGGAGAAATCGCCCGGAACCGACGAATTCGACGGAGCAGGCGCTGCAGAAGGAGCCGACGGGGCAGCCGGTGCAGCCGAAGAAGGCACTGTCTGAATATTTTCCATGACACCGCTCTCTACAGGACTACGCTTGTGCCCGATATAAGCCATGATCAGTGTCGAACAGAAAAAGACAGCAGCAGCAATTGCCGTCGATTTCGAGAGAAAATTGGACGAGCCGGTTGCGCCGAACAGGCTGCCGGAAGCGCCCGAACCAAAGGCTGCGCCCATATCAGCGCCTTTACCATGCTGAACCAGTACTAGTCCGATGATGGCCAGAGCCGACAGCACTTGAATAATAACAATAATGTTGTACACCATACCCATTTTCAGTCCCAATCCTTGTTCATGACCCTTTATGCAACCACGCAATTGATGATTGCAAGAAAATCGTCCGCTTTCAGCGAAGCACCTCCGACCAAACCGCCGTCAATATCCGGCATGCCCAACAATTCCTTTGCATTATCGGGCTTCATGCTGCCACCATACAGTATCCTAGCACTGTCCGATGCAGCCTTATTCTTGTTACCAATTCTTGCCCTTAGGAGAGCGTGAACTTCTTGCGCCATTCCCGGCGTTGCATTCTTACCCGTCCCGATCGCCCATACCGGCTCATACGCAACGATAATTTTTGTCGCCTCTTCCGGTTCCAGCACGGAAAGCACCGCATCCAGTTGCCTGCTTACCACCGCCGCAGTTTCGCCCGCCTCACGTTCAGCGAGGGTTTCACCGACACAGACGATAGGTGTCAGCCCGCCCGCCAGCGCACGCTGAGCCTTGTTGGCGACAAGATCGTCATCTTCATGATGATAACATCGCCTCTCCGAATGCCCGACAATGACGCAGCTGCATTCGAAATCCAGGAGCATTCTGGTCGCCACCTCGCCGGTATGCGGACCGATGTTATGTGCGGATACGTCTTGCGCGCCCCAAGCAATGTTGGTGTAAACCAATTCATTCTGGCACTGCGCCAGATAAGGGAAAGGTACACAGACCGCAATATCGCAATGCTGCTTTGCAGCGCCGGCTTTGAGTTCATTCAGCAAAACCGCATTGGCAGCGACGCTGCCGTTCATTTTCCAGTTACCGACAATGAGCTTGCGACGCATATTCTCCCCAATCTCAGCAATCGAACATTTTAGCGCGGCGGCGAGAGTGCGGTCAATTCGACATTTCCTTGCTGATCAGTGAACAGGGAACCCACGAAACTGATCGCCGCCCTCGTCATCTTGATGACCACCATGCTCGTCATGAGCGCCATGGGCGTGCTCATGCGCGATTTCTTCTTCCGTCGCAGGGCGAACTTCGGCGACATTGAGCGCAAAACGAAGTGCAATGCCAGCAAGAGGATGATTGCCATCAAGGACAACCTTCTCATCGGCGATGTCCGTCACGACGAAAATATGCGGCTCATCCAGGTTACCGGTTTCTTCAGGCACTCCCTCAAATTGCATTCCCACCTCGAGAGGTGAAGGAAACTTGTCACGATCCTCCATTCTGACCAGAGCAGGATCGTATTCGCCGAAGGCCTCCTCCGGTTCGACCTGAATAACCGTGGAATAACCGACTTCCTTTCCATCCAGTGCTTCTTCAATGGCAGGCAGTGTATTTTCATAGCCGCCATGCAGGTACACAATAGGCTCCTGCCCGTCTTCGAGTATGTTGTTCTGTGCGTCAGACAGTTTGTAATTGACCGTAACGACGGTATTTTTGGCGATCTTCATAGTTTCTCCAGGGCGTTTGCTGCCACGCGATTATACCCGCTTCGCCAATCCCTATGGTTTACCCGGCGTAGCAATAATGCCCCCTCAACAAAATGGATTGACCTGTGCGACTTCATTTCTACGTTCCGAACCCGCCAAATTCGGCAATTTTAAATCAATGGATAAGCACCGATATTGATTTTTCTTGCACCGGGCCTCGTTTGCGCTCCGGCAAGCGATTTTGTGAATTGACTGCATGACAAAACCAACCCCATCAAGCTTCTTAATAATCAAGAACATACCTTCGTTTTTTGTATGGAAAGAGATCATGCACCCCCAGTGCGCGACAAATGATTGCGTTCATAACAGGCTTAATTCAAATGAATACACGATCGTTTTTTCGTTTTTAAGAATGAAAAAATCAAGAAAAACATGTTGCGAGAATACAAATTACTTACGAAAACACTTACATGCTTCTATTACAAGCAACAAAAAATCGATATAATCTTTGCATTAGGGA
>Ga0316613_10000578_pt1 | contig 28626 bp, 24 predicted proteins | sample OWC_soil_day10_C_2_FD_207647 | JGI IMG/M metagenome (GOLD analysis project Ga0316613, IMG submission 207647) | Wetland soil microbial communities from Old Woman Creek delta, Ohio, United States - OWC_soil_day10_CT_b | ecosystem: Environmental > Terrestrial > Soil > Wetlands | place: USA: Ohio...
ATGGCAGATTAAAAATATTCATTCCCTGGTTTTGAAGGGAATAATGCCTGGAAATGCGGGCGTTTACCGCACTGAAAATGTATTCATAAGCGGTGCCGAGCATATTCCACCTGCATTTGTACATGTACCTGAGCAAATGACCCAACTAATGGAGTGGTATGTAGGGGAAGGTCAAACATTGCATGTAGTGGAAAGGGCAGCCATTCTACATAGTGAATTTGTAAAAATACATCCATTTGTAGATGGAAATGGTCGTACAGCAAGACTATTGTTGAATTTTGAACTAATGAAACATGGCTATGTGCCAATTGTCATAAAGAAAGAGCAAAGACTAGAGTATTATAATGCTCTTGACCATTCCCATGTTAAAGGGGAATATGATGTATTTATACAATTAGTAGCTGGAATTTTAGAAGAGACTTTGGATTTTTATATACGGCATATTAAGTAGCGTTGTATAGTGAATCGATGGATTGTGGGAATAATGATAGGTCTACAAAGAAGCGATAGTAGTGAGGGTAATGATATTATTTACATATTGCAACATAAATGGTAAAATACTACTAATCTTAGTATAGATGAAATAATCTCGCTAAGAAATAAAGTGCCCAGTAATATTGTCGCGTTGTGATGGCGTGTGGATTGAAACTCCAGGCGGTACATATGAAATGAAAAAGCTTGTCAGCGTCTCCATGGAGACGCTGAACTTTTTTTATTGTAATAAATGTTCTCCAGAAGGTATGTATAATTAATATAAAGGGACAAAAGAAGAGGTGTTATCAATGAAAAAGTTTGATGAACAGTTTAAGATGATGGTAATTAGGCGAATAAAGGAAAGTGGTAAACTGCCTGGCAAAAGCGCAAACAAGAAGATATTACCCATCCCTATCTGGAAGAAAAAATTCCTTTGGGTCTTGTGCCATATGTTCAGGCTATGTTGTTGGCGAGGCATATGCGTGGTGACTTGGAAGATTATCCGCCATTTTTCTGGAAATGAGGTATTGGCAATGATGGTATTAATTACTTATGATGTAAGTGTGACTACCGATTCAGGAAAGAAACGTCTTCGCAAGGTAGCAAAACAATGCGTCAATTATGGTCAGCGTGTTCAAAACTCAGTTTTCGAATGCTTACTTGACCCGGCGCAGTTTGCAGAGTTGAAACATCGATTGGAAAGTATAATAAATCATGAAACAGATAGTCTCCGATATTACTTTTTAGGTACCAACTGGAAAAATCGTGTAGAACATGTTGGTGCTAAATCAGGGTATGATCCAGAAGGTATATTGATGATCTAATGCGAACCCTAAGTGCTCAGCGTTTTCCAGGGGTGTTCGCAAACTAGAATGTACAAGCTTGTTTGATGTTTTATGTCAGAGAATTCTCTCTTAAAGTGACATAGATTTTTGGGTTCGCAAAATCATGTGTTTCGACCCATGGTTTTCTTATATAATACAATTGGCAGTCACGCCTTGCGTAGGCGTGTGGATTGAAAGTGGCATAAACAAGAAGGAATTATCCTATTCAAGGAAGAAATAGTAAAATTGAAAGAAATGTTGTATCAAGGCGATTAAGCTAGAATTATAAGAGTAAAGGTGGAATCTATAATGATACATGTTACAAACACTCCTAATCATGTAGGAGTGGCTGTTCATGGCGATTGCTTGGATTTTGATGAACTCTATGACGCATTGCATGACATTGTTGGCGAAGAGGATCAATATACTGAGTATGAAGCTGTTCGTATCAGAGTATTGGGTGTTTGCTATGATATACGTCATGCTTTAATGGGGGACCGTGAAATAGAGTTTGTCGATAATGGCATGAATGAAGATAAGATGAAAGTGTTGGCAATGATTACTCCTAAAAAAAATATATACCTGGGTATTCATGTCCTCTGGCCGGAAATACTTTTTGTCACAATGAGCCTAAATGATTTTATTTTATTACACGGAAAAAAATACAAACAGCCTCAATGGAATAAAACAATTGCTACAGTCCAAAAATTTCAAGCTGCAGTTGCAGAGTGTATAAAGCTGACGGTGACAGAGGTTTCCTATAAGCGTATGCTCAATATGATGGTGCTGAATTATCCTCGGTTTAATGAGTATGCAACTCAGTATATTGATATTCTTAATGAAAAATTTCTTGCAATGGATAAGGAAAAACGATTAAAAAATATTCCCATAATGGCGAAACGAATCGCAGAGCCGGGGAGTGAATATAGACAAATCAAAAATGAAATCTTACAAGAGGCACTAAAATATAATTGTTCTCTTGATGAGATAAGATATGAGCTGGAGTACCCTGAAAACATTGAATGGTAAAGTAGTAGGGGTAGATAGAAGAGACTCATTAGTGAAATCATGTAATAGAGCAGCATATAAAATATAGCGTAGGGAGATAGGTGTACTAAGGTGAAAATTCGTTTAGCTTCTCCAATAACAACAGATTCGGTTGTGGATGGGAAAGGCTTGAGAACTGTAATATGGTGTCAGGGATGTTCTCATAATTGCCACGGCTGTCACAATCCTGATACGCAAGACTTTTTTGGTGGATTTGAACAGGAAGTCGATGATTTGGTAAAGGCTGTGTTAACGGTACCTATGCAATCAGGGGTAACTTTTTCTGGTGGCGAGCCTATGCTGCAGCCAGTAAGTTGCACTGTTGCCGCTCAGGAACTTAAAAGAAAAGGTATGAATATTTGGTGCTATACAGGATTTACTTTTGAAGAGCTAATAAATAGACCGGATTGTCTAGCTTTCTTGCAATATGTTGATGTATTAATCGATGGAAAGTTTGAGTTAGCATTGAAAAGTTATGATTTATTGTTTAAGGGTTCAGCCAATCAGCGCATTATTAATGTGCCTGAAAGTTTAAAACAGAAACAAGTGGTATTGTATGAACCATTACCTTAAGCAAAAGAAATATGAGGTTTTTGTGAAAGAAAGAGGAAAGAATGATGTAACCACAGAGGCACAGAGTACGCAGAGGAGTATTTTAAACTCTAGCTATTTTTCTCTGTGTCCTCTGCGCCTCTGTGGCTACTTTTAAAAAAGATATGTCAGCGTTCTTGTGATCAGCAGGGAGGAAAAAATAGTAAATAACTTTAATGATTCAAAATAATCTTGAAATGTGAAATAAAGATGTTATAATACAATTATAAATGTATATACAACATGTCAATATGATGACATCTCAAATGAGTTTATAAAGGTGGTAAGAAATGAAGAAAGTTGATAAAGATTCACCAATACCATTGTATTATCAACTAAAGAATATTATATCTGAAATGATAGAAAATGAAGAATTAGTAGCTGATGAGGTAGTGCCAACAGAAAGAGAATTATGTGAGTACCACGGTATTAGTCGGATGACAGCCAATAAAGCCATTGCAAGTTTGGTAAATGAAGGCCTATTATACCGAGAACGAGGTAAAGGAACTTTTGTTGTGAAGAAGAAGGAGAAACATCCTTTACAGAATCTATTAGGTTTTACAGAAGATATGCAGCGGCGAGGTATTAGTATTGATACCAAAATTATTTCTTTTCAACGTAAGCGGGCAACGAAGAAGCTGCAGCACGACTTGCAGTTAGGGGAACAGCAGGACATTTTCGAAATTACTAGATTGCGATCTGTAAATGGCGAACCATATGCTATTGAAACAGCCTATTTACCTACGGTGCTTTGTGAAGGTTTGACAGCTGCTCTTCTGGAGAATAATTCCTTATATGATATTTTAGAGAAGCAATTTGGTCTGCAGATAGAATATGCAAATCAAACGATTGAACCGGTGTTAGTGAATGATTATGAAAGCCAAATGCTAGAGGTAAAGCAAAAAACCTTGGCATTAATGTTTTCACGATTGACCTATACCAAAAAGAATATTCCCTTTGAGGTGACAAAGTCCATTTATCGAAGTGACCGTTATAAATTTGAAATTACCTTAAAGCGTTAATCAGTCTTGAATGTATCGGTGTATATGGGACAAATTCCAAAATGACATATAAAGTAGCTCTATGATTATACTTTTTCCCGTTAGGACTAATTACGGCGTATTAAATTGGTTAGGTTATTTTGTAGTTTGTAATATATAAATAAGAATAGGAGGTTCTAACTATGGGAAATTGGTTTGGAAAACTACAAAAGATAGGCAAGGCACTTATGCTGCCAGTGGCGGTATTACCGGCAGCGGCTTTGCTGCTACGGTTTGGTGCCCCAGATGTTCTTGACATTCCCTTCGTCATGAAAGCCGGGGCGGCTATTTTTGACAACTTAGCATTATTATTTGCTATGGGCATTGCGATTGGCTTATCTCATGATAATGGAGGAGCATCAGGTTTATCAGGAGCTATAGGGTATTTGGTGCTGACCAATGGTGTAAAGACAATTAATCCTGACTTGAATATGAGTGTACTGGGTGGTATTTTGAGCGGTCTGGTAGCAGGATATTTGTATAATAAATTTTATAATATTAAACTTCCCGAGTTTTTAGGATTTTTCGCTGGAAGACGTTTTGTTCCTATTGTGACTGCAGCGTCAGCCATTGTAATGGCAGGAATCTTTGGTGTCATCTGGGCTCCCATTCAAGGTGTCATTCACAGTATTGGTGAATGGATTATTGGTGCTGGAGCATTAGGTTTGTTTGTTTTTGGTGTTTTCAATCGATTGTTAATTCCTTTTGGACTTCACCATATTTTAAATAGCTTTGTTTGGTTTGTTTTTGGAAATTATACTGATAAGGCTGGTAAAGTTGTCACAGGAGATTTAAATCGCTTTTTTGCCGGCGATCCATCAGCAGGCGGATTTATGGCTGGATTTTATTTGATCTTTATGTTTGCCTTACCAGGAGCGGCATTGGCGATTTATACTTGTGCCAAACCAGAAAATCGTAAGAAAATTGGCGGTGCCTTATTGTCAGTAGCCTTTACTGCTTTCTTAACAGGTATTACAGAACCTCTTGAATTTATGTTTATGTTTTTAGCCCCCATGTTGTACTTTTTACATGCCATAATGACAGGCCTTGCAATGGCTCTGGTAAGTTCTATGGGGATTTTACACGGCTTTGGTTTCTCTGCTGGTTTAATTGATTATTTATTGAACTGGGGATTGGCAACTAAGCCAGCTATGCTTATTCCTTTAGGAGTAGGATTTTTTGCTTTGTATTATGTAGTATTTGTTTGGGCTATTAAACAATTTAATATTCCAACTCCGGGTCGTTTTGATGATGAAACAGATAATGCCAAGTTGGATACTGCTGATGTTAGTGTATTTTCTCTAAAGCTGTTGGAAAAACTCGGAGGGGCGCAAAATATAGAGACCGTGGATTCTTGTATTACCCGCTTGCGTATGACAATTAAGAATACGGCTCTGATTGATGATGATGAGGTAAAGGCCTTAGGGGCAGCCGGTGTTATCAAAAGTGGTAACAGTGTTCAAATTATTGTGGGTACAAGGGCGGAAGTGATTGCTGATGAAATGAAAAAGATACTTACGCAGCAAAAGAGCAACAGTAAAACAGATATAAATAATACATCGGCACCTAATTTTTAAAAGCTAATTTGTAGATGGAAAATTGAAAGTTGGGGGTATTGAATTGTTCAATATCTCCAATTTTAATTCTTTCTTATCTCATGGACTAAGTCTGGATAAATGTGACTTTGAAAAAACAAGTCTTTTTATAGGAGGTATCTATGGAGCAATGGAATAAAGATACCATTCATATTGATGAGGTTTCTACAATTGAAATGGTGGAGATGTTTAACCGTGAAGATCAAAAGGTAGCTACTGCTGTAGGAAAATGCAGTCAAATCATTAGCGCTGCAATTGAGATGATTGTGGAAAGCTTAAAAGATGGAGGGAGGCTATTTTATATTGGCAGCGGTTCAGGAGGTAAACTGGGTGTCTTGGATGCTACGGAATGTCCACCTACTTTTGGCACGGATGATAATACGGTGATTGGACTGATATCAGGAGGGCAAGAGGCTTTATCAGGCTGGCGGGAAGATACAGAAGATGATGAGGCGCTGGCAGTAGAAGATCTAGTCGGACGGAGTTTTAGGACCAATGATGTGTTAGTAGCCATAAGTGCTAGCGGTAATACTCCTTATGTATTGTCTGCCGTTAACTATGCCAAGGATTTAGGCAGTAAGACAATTGGGATATGCTGTTCTTTGTCCGGAAAACTAGAAAAAATGACTGATTTGTGTGTAGTAGTAGATGTGGGACCAGAAGTGATTATGGGGTCCACTCGTCTGAAGGCAGGTACAGCACAAAAGATGGTCTTAAATATGTTATCTTCTTGTGCCATGATAAGAATGGGCAAAACGTACAACAATTTGATGGTAGATGTTAGACCCATTAATCGTAAATTAAAAAAACGTGTACTGGATATTATTACTCTTGCTACTGGTAAAAGTGAACTGTTCGCCAGGCAGGCATTGGATAAGGCCAAGGGTAATGCCAAAATTGCCATTCTCATGTTAACTTTGAATTTAAATGCAACAGTGGCTTATGCACTATTAAAGAAACATAATGGGTATTTAAAAAAAGCAGTAAAGGATGAGTCATTTTGAAAGCTATCATGAATGCGAACATCATCACTTTGCAGGGAATTTTGCATAATCATGTAGTTGTATTTGAGGATAAGATTATTGGGATTATCCCCGAAGGGCAACTAGGGAAGTTCGAAATTGATGAACAGATAGATGCTGGCGGAAGGTATTTATCTCCTGGATTTATTGATATTCATGTGCATGGCTGCAATGGTTTTGATGCTATGGATGAAGATGAAAATGCCCTTAACGCTATTGCTAAAGGTATTTTGCAAACCGGAGTTACGTCTTTTGTACCAACAACGATGACTATGCACTTTGCAAGGATGGCTCGGTCTATCGTTCGTATTCGCCAGGCTAAGGGTAAGAGTGGCGGTGCTGAAGTGTTAGGCTGTCATATGGAAGGACCGTTTATTAATGAAGATTACAAAGGAGCCCAAGATAAACAGTATATTATCGGACCAGACATTACTAAGATTGAGCCTTATCTTGATTGTATAAAGGTGATTACCATTGCCCCTGAAGTTGCGGATAGCAGGGATTTTATTGCAGCCTGTGTCCAGAAAGGAATTGTAGTATCCATTGGTCATAGCAGTGCTACTTATGAGCAAGCTATGGAGGCTATTACAGCGGGAGTATCTCATATGGCTCATACCTTTAATGCATTGCCTCCCTTGCATCATCGTTTACCAGGTGCGGTAGGAGCTGCCTTGGACAGTGATATTGTTTGTGAATTGATTGTTGACAATCTTCATGTGCATCCAGCAATGCAGCGAATATTACTGAAAGTAAAAGGTGTGGAGAAACTCATTCTGATCACAGATGCTATGCGGGCAAGCCTCTTAGGAGATGGGGAATATGAGTTTGGTGGACAAAATGTGACAGTGAGTAAAGGAGAAGCACGATTGAAAGATGGCGTGATTGCCGGCAGTGTATTGTCTCTTAACAAAGCGGTACGTAATTTTATTGAAAATACAGGTCTGGATTTGGTGAGAGCTATTCAGTTGGTAACTCTTAATCCCGCCAGGCAGGTGGGTGTTGTGAATAGAAAGGGAAGTATACAGGTTGGTAAAGATGCGGATATGGTATTATTTAATGATAATTTTGATATTTTTGCTACTTTTGTAAAAGGACAGTTATTATTCAGGAGATGATGTAATGCGTATTGTGATTGCTAAAGACTATGAAGATATGAGTGCACGAGCCGCTAGAATTGTGGCTGGTCAGATTTATTTAAAGCCGAATAGTGTATTAGGGATGGCGACTGGCAGTACGCCGCTCTTAATGTATAAAGAACTAATCCGGGTTCATCGGGAAGTCGGTTTAGATTTCTCTGAGATAGTAACTTTTAACTTAGATGAATATTTAGGATTACCTAAGGAAGACGAGCAAAGTTACAATTATTATATGTTCCAACATTTTTTTAATCATATTAATATAAAAAAAGAAAATATTTATATTCCAGATGGCATGATGAAAGATGTTGAGCAGGAGTGTAAGTATTATGATAGGGATATTCAGGAAAAGGGTGGTATTGATCTGCAAGTGTTGGGGATTGGCAATAACGGACATATTGGTTTTAATGAGCCTGATATCAAGTTTGAAGCTACTACTCACAAAGTAAAATTAGACGATGAGACTATTAATGCCAATGCTCGCTTTTTTGCGACTATTGAAGAAGTCCCAAGATTTGCAATTAGTATGGGAATTAAGACCATCATGCATGCTAAGAAGATATTATTACTTGTTAGTGGTGAAAATAAAGCAGACGTTATTTATCGGGCCCTTTTTGAGGGGATAACGCCAGAAATACCAGCTTCTATTTTGCAGCTGCATCAAGATGTCACAGTCATTGTTGAAGAAAATGCTGCTCAATTATTAAAGGATAAACTACACGAATTATGAAAATATAAATAGGATGGTAAAAAATGTTTGGTTTATTTAAAAAGAAAAAAGAAAAATTGCTTATATTTGCACCCATAAAAGGGACGGTTATAGATATTACAGATGTTCCCGATGCCGTTTTCTCTGGTAAAATGATGGGAGATGGTGTTGGCATTGAGCCCGAAGAAAATGTTATTACAGCACCATGTGACGGTAAAGTAATACTGGTTGCTAAGACCTTGCACGCTGTAGCCGTGGAAGCCCAAGGGGTAGAGATATTGATTCATATAGGAATGGATACCGTAGAACTCAATGGCCAAGGATTTAGTGCTCATGTTGGTACAGGTGATGTTGTAAAAAAAGGTGATCCATTAATTTCTTTTGATCGAGAATATATTAGTAAGCAAGGGAAGATCCTTATTACTCCAGTTGTTATTACGAATATGGAACAAAGAGTAAATCGTTTAGAAAAACGATTTGATAGTGTAGACGGTGTGATTATGGGGATAGAACTTAAAAATTAAGAAATAATAAGATAATAAGCTAATTAGATAAACAGCCTTCCTGGTTATGGGAGGCTGTTTATTTGCATATGAATAAATACATAAGAAGATTGATTCATCAGAATTTTAACCCCATCTGAATTTAGTCACATTTATCCAGGGAATTAGTCGCTCTTAACTCCCGCTTGTAAAGATGGAAGCCTAGAATAAATTGGTCATCAAATAAAAACAATATGTACATATTTTTAGACAACTATGTATATATATATAGACGAACTTCTTATAATAAACTGTCTATTACAGTAATTGGACAATTGAGAAATAAGCAAAAGAGTGTTTAGGAATACAGTGTTTAAAGATCCGTTGATAACACAATTATGTATCACACCGATTATTGGCATAATAATTGCATTAATAATAGATATAGATAGCTTGGTAAGGAGAGTCGATAAGAATGGCCAAGGTGATAAACGCATCAGAAGCTGCAAAACTTGTGAAAAATGGTGATACAGTTGGTGTGAGTGGGTTTGTTGGTAATGGGCATCCCGAGTCCTTAAGTGCTGCTCTGGAAGAACGTTTTTTGAGAGAGTGTGGTCCCCGGGATTTAACCTTGCTTTACTGTGCAGGCCAAGGTGATGGCAAAGATCTAGGTCTTAACCACTTCGGTAATGAAGGGATGGTAAAACGAGCCGTTGGCGGTCATTGGAACTTAGCACCTAAGTTAGGTAAGTTGGCTGTAGAAAATAAAATTGAAGCTTATAATTTTCCTCAAGGCACATTAGCTCAGTTGGCTCGCAATATTGCGGGAAAAAAACCTGGTGTAATTACGAAAGTTGGTTTGCATACCTTTGTGGATCCTCGGGTTGAAGGCGGAAAAATTAACGATATCACCAAAGAAGAATTGGTTGAAGTGATTCAGCTTGGTGGTGAAGAGTGGCTATGGTACAAGCCTTTTCCAATTCATGTCGCATTGCTGCGCGGCACGAGTGCTGATGAAAGAGGTAATATCACAATTGAACATGAAGCGGTGTCTTTGGAGATATTATCTTTGGCTCAGGCAGCTAAAGCGTCAGGCGGCATCGTTATTGTACAGGTTGAACGACTGGTAGCTAATGGTAGTTTGCCGGCGATGAATGTAAAGATTCCTGGCATTGTTGTAGATTATATTGTAGTTGCGGAAGATATGAAGCAACACATGCAGACTTTTGGTGAACAATATAATCCTGCTTATTCAGGTGAGATTCGAGTATCCTTGTCAGCTCTTACTCCCATGCCTCTTGATGAGCGCAAGGTAATTGCACGCCGGGCGGTAATGGAACTGATTGACGATTCTAAGGTGAATCTTGGTATTGGAATGCCTGAAGGGGTATCGCTAGTAGCCAATGAAGAAGGTGTCGGCAATAAAATGACCTTAACGGTTGAGGCTGGACCTATTGGCGGTGTACCTGCTGGCGGCTTAAGCTTTGGGGCAGCAACCAACCCGGAGGCCATTTTAGATCAACCGTATCAATTTGATTTTTATGATGGTGGAGGGCTCGATTTAGCTTATCTGGGGTTAGCGGAAACGGATCAATATGGAAATATTAACGTAAGTAAGTTTAAAGGCCGTGTAGCGGGTTGTGGTGGTTTTATCAACATTACACAAAATGCAAAGCAAGTAATTTTTTGTGGGACATTTACCGCTGGTGGTTTAAAAGTAGCGGTTGCCGGTGGGAAATTAACCATTCTCAATGAGGGAAGAGCTAAGAAATTCATTAATCATGTTGAACAAATTACTTTTAGCGGTAAATATGCTCAAGAGACAAAACAAATCGTTATGTATATTACGGAACGTGCTGTTTTTGAATTGCATGAAGAAGGAATGGTATTGACTGAAATTGCGCCAGGTGTTGATTTAGAAAAAGATGTTTTGGCGTTAATGGATTTCAAACCAATTATTTCGCCTAATCTTAAAACAATGGATGCTCGTATTTTTCATGATGAATTAATGGGCTTACAGTAATTTTCTATAATAATAAGGGATGGTGTAGTTATGAGAGAAGTAGTTATCGTTAGTGCAGTACGTACTGCTGTTGGTAGCTTTAATGGATCTTTATCCTCTTTTTCCGCAGTGGAATTGGGTAGTATGGTAATAAAAGAAGCGATAGCACGAGCTGGCGTGAAACAAGAAAATATTGATGAAGTCATTTTCGGCAACGTATTGCAAGCAGGTTTAGGGCAAAATCCTGCTCGCCAAGCTGCCATCAAAGCTGGTGTACCAATCGAAGTACCTTCTTATACTGTGAATAAAGTATGCGGATCAGGTTTGAAAACAGTAAATTTGGCGGCGCAAGCCATTATGGCTGGCGATGCTGATATTGTTGTTGCTGGCGGTATGGAAAGCATGACCAATGCACCGTATATACTTGATAGTAAGGTACGTCAGGGCCTTCGCATGGGAGATTCCAAAGTAACAGATAGTATGGTCCATGATGGTTTATGGTGTGCATTTAATGACTATCATATGGGTATTACCGCTGAAAATGTAGCAGAAAAATACGGAATTACCCGTGAGGCACAAGATCAGTTGGCTTTTGCTTCTCAGCAAAAAGCGGTGAAGGCCATTGAAAGTGGTGCATTTACGAAAGAAATATTGCCAGTCACCATCAAGGGTAAAAAAGGCGATACTATTTTTGCTAACGATGAATATCCTAAAAGTGATGCAATGCTTGAAAAAATTCAAGCATTACGGACTGCCTTTAAAAAAGACGGTACCGTTACTGCTGGTAACGCTTCTGGCATTAATGACGGAGCTGCTGCCTTAGTATTAATGTCAGCGGATAAAGCTAAAGAACTTGGCATTAAACCTATGGCACGCATTCGTGGCTTTGCCGCTGCAGGTGTTGATCCAAGTGTTATGGGTGAGGGCCCAATACCGGCTACTCGTAAAGCATTAGCTAAAGCTGGTTTGACAGTTGCGGATCTGGATCTAATTGAGGCCAATGAAGCTTTTGCCGCTCAATTCCTGGCAGTAGGAAAAGAACTTGATCTTGATCAATCAAAAGTGAATGTAAATGGTGGTGCCATTGCTATCGGTCATCCGATTGGTGCAAGTGGAGCACGTATTTTAGTTACGTTATTGCATGCTATGGAAGCCAGAGATGCGAAAATTGGTTTAGCAACTTTATGCATTGGCGGCGGACAAGGCATAGCGACCATTGTTGAACGGTTCTAAAGTATGTAAGCCAGTTCCAATAGAGTGTCAATGGATAAGGCTATTGACACTCTATTGAAAAGATATATGTGACATTTTTCACAAAAAAGAGGAGGCTTATCATTATGCAATTTCAATTAACAGAAGACCAAAGAATGGTTCAAAAGTTGGCAAGGGAATTTGCAGAGAAAAGATTGGCACCAAGTGTAGCAGAACGGGATGAGAAGGAAGAATTTTCTCGCGAATTGTTTAATGAATTGTCAGAAATGGGTTTAACGAGTATTTGTTTTCCAGAAAGCTACGGTGGTGCTGATGGTGATGTTTTAAGTTATATCCTAGCGGTGGAAGAATTATCTAAGGTTGACGATGGCATAGGTATTACTTTGTCTGCTACTGTATCCTTGTGCGCATGGCCTATTTTTGCTTATGGTACAGAAGAGCAAAAACAAAAATATTTAGCCCCATTGGTGGAGGGTGAAAAGTTAGGCGCATTCGGTTTGACCGAGCCTAATGCTGGAACTGACGCTGCAGCACAGCAAACAGTTGCAGTAGTTGATGGCGAGGACTATATCCTTAATGGCAGTAAAATTTTTATTACTAATGGTGGGGAAGCGGAAACCTATGTAGTATTTGCGATGACTGATAAATCAAAAGGTACAAAGGGTATTTCTGCATTTATCGTGGAAAAGGGCATGCCAGGCTTTAGCTTTGGTAAGAAAGAACATAAGATGGGAATTCATACTTCACTAACGAATGAATTGGTATTCCAGAATGTACGTTTACCAAAAGAAAATCTGTTAGGTAAAGTAGGCGAAGGATTTAAAATTGCGATGAGTACCCTAGATGGTGGTCGTATCGGTGTGGCGGCACAAGCTTTAGGAATTGCTCAAGGAGCACTTGATCATGCGATTAAATATTCCAAAGAACGGATTCAATTTGGTAAGCCGATCGCCCAAAATCAAGCGATAGCATTTATGATGGCCGATATGGCTACCAAAATTGATGCTGCTCGTCTTTTGGTGTATCGTGCTGCTTATCTTAAAGACCAAGGAGTATCCTATTCCAAAGAAGCTGCTATGGCAAAATTATACGCTTCTGATATAGCCATGGAAGTTACTACAGATGCAGTACAGATCTTTGGCGGTTATGGTTATAGTAGAGAATATCCAGTTGAACGCTTAATGCGCAATGCAAAAATAACTCAAATATATGAAGGCACAAATCAAGTTCAGCGGATGGTTATTTCTGGTGCTATTTTGAAATAATAAAATGAACTTTCTTGTATTAGCCCTTCTAATGATGTAAGGAGTTAGATGCAAGGAATGGGGGGACTACATTATGGAAATAGTAGTTTGTGTCAAGCAAGTACCTGATACAACGGAAGTAAAGATTGATCCAGTAACGAATACGTTGATTCGCCAAGGCGTACCAAGTATTGTGAATCCTTTTGATAAGAATGCATTAGAAGCAGCGTTGCAGCTTAGAGAAAAATATGGTGGTAAGGTCACTGTCCTTTCCATGGGGCCGTTACAGTCAAAAGAGGCTCTAAAAGAATGTTTGGCAATGGGGGCAGATGAAGCCATACTGATGAGTGATCGGGCCTTTGGCGGTTCTGATACCTTGGCTACTAGTCATGCATTAGCCTCTGGTCTTCGAAAAATGGGCAGGGTAGACATAATTCTTTGTGGTAAACAAGCTATTGATGGCGATACTGCTCAGGTAGGACCTGAAATCGCTGAACATTTAGGTATTACACAGGTTACTTATGTATCTAAGATTAATACCATAGATAACCAAGTAATTAATGTGGAACGGGAACATGAAGAGGGCTATGAAGTGATTGAGGCTCAATTACCTGTATTGCTTACCGTTGTTAAGTCGATTAATGAACCTCGTTATCCTACGGTAAAAGGGACGATGAAAGCAAATCGCAAAGAAATACCCATCTGGACGGTAAATGATGTAGAAGTGAATCACGATGCTCTTGGATTAAAGGGTTCACCAACACAAGTACGTCGCATTTTTACTCCTGAGCGTCGTGTACAGGGTGAAATGATACAGGCAGATACAGCAAAAGAAGCTGCGGCATTGCTTGTAAAACGATTAGTGGAAGTAAAAATTATCTAGGTAGGGGGTGAAAAAATGGCTGTAAAAGTGAAACCGGAAGAATGTATTAGCTGCGGTGCCTGTGTGAGCGCCTGTCCATTCGGGGCTATTGTCATGGAAGATGACAAAGCCTTTATAACAGATGCTTGTACCGCTTGTGGAGCTTGTCTTGATGTTTGTCCAGTAGGAGCTATTATTCGTGAAGTAGAAGAAAAAAACATTGCCATGAACAAAGAGGATTATAAAGGTGTTTGGGTCTATATTGAGCAAGCTGGCGGACAAGCGCGTAATGTAGGATATGAATTGCTGAGTGAAGGACGTAAACTGGCTGACGCTATGGGGCAAGAGCTGGCAGGGGTACTCATTGGCGACAAGGTAGAGCAACTTACGAAAGAGGTCTTTGCCCGGGGTGCCGATAAGATCTACTTAGTAGAAGGTAAGGAATTTACACATTATAGTACAGATGCTTATACTATTACTCTTACTGATTTGATTCATACTTATAAACCTGCTGTTATTCTAATGGGAGCAACAAATGATGGAAGAGATTTAGGTCCAAGGGTAGCCTGTCGCGTAGGTACTGGCTTGACTGCTGATTGCACCAATCTTGGTATTGATGAAGCTAGCGGTTTGGTGGCTTGGACTCGACCTGCTTTTGGTGGCAATATTATGGCAACAATTCTTTGCCCTGATCATCGCCCGCAGATGGGAACCATACGTCCTAATGTTTTTAAACGTTCGGCACCAGATTATTCTCGGTCTGGTGAGATCGTAAAAGTTACTTGTAAGGTAAAAGCCGCCGATATTCGTACGAAATTGCTTGAGCTCATTCGTGTAGGTACAGAGTCAGTCAATTTGGAAGAAGCTGAAATTATCGTCTCTGGCGGTAGAGGCATGTCTAAGCCAGAAAGCTTTGCTTTAATTGAAGAGCTCGCTAATACCTTAGGAGGCGCTGTAGGTGCTTCACGGGCGGTAGTTGATGCAGGTTGGAAGCCTGCACTATACCAAGTTGGTCAGACGGGTAAAACTGTTGGCCCCAAAGTATACTTTGCCTGTGGTATTTCTGGTGCCATTCAGCATTTAGCTGGTATGTCATCTTCTGATATTGTTATTGCGATTAACAAAGATCCAGAGGCACCTATTTTCAAAATAGCTAACTATGGCATTGTTGGTGATGTAATGGACGTCATTCCTGCTTTAATTGATGAAATAAAAAAGATCAAAGCGGCTGGCTAAAACACTAATAGGTGGTAGGAGAAAAAAGTGATTGAACCGCAGAGGCACTGAGAGCAAAGAGTAAATGAATTTGGAGTCTATTTATATTACCCCTCAGTGTTCTCTGTGCCTCTGTGGTTAAAAAAGTTCTAAGTCCTAACACTTAAATAGTGGAATTTTAATAAAGATTACTATTTATAATATTTTATTTAAATTAGAGGAGGAATTTTTTGATGGAAATTAAACGCGTATTAGTTATTGGCGCAGGACAAATGGGGAGCGGTATCGCTCAGGTTATGGCACAAGGCGGTTTGGATGTAGTATTGCGGGACATTAAAGATGAATTTGTGCAAAAGGGTATTAAAGGAATTGAAAAGAACTTAGCCAGAGCAGTTGAAAAGAATAAAATGTCTGCTGAAGATAAAGATGCAATTTTAAAACGTATTTGTGGTGTTGTAGAATTGGATGCTGCATCTTGTAATGTAGATCTTGTGATAGAAGCTGCTGTAGAAAATATGGATATTAAGCGGGATATTTTTCAAACATTAGATCGCTTATGCCCAGCTCATACTATTCTGGGGACCAATACATCTTCCTTGCCAGTTACTGCTGTAGCTGCGACTACTAAGCGTCCAGCACAAGTGATTGGAATGCATTTTTTCAATCCAGCACCAGTTATGAAATTGGTAGAAGTAATTAATGGCTTGGCAACTAGTGAAGAAACTTTTGCTGCTGTAAAGGCTCTTGCTGAACAATTAGGTAAAACACCAGTTAAAGTTGCAGATTTTCCTGGTTTCATTGGTAACCGTATTATGATTCCGATGATTAACGAAGCGGTATTCACTTTAATGGAAGGTGTTGCCAGTGCTGAAGATATCGATAATGTAGCAAAAATGGGCTTCAATCATCCTATGGGACCACTAGCACTATCTGATTTAATTGGTAATGATACTGTACTCTATATCATGGAAGTACTGCATGATGGTTATGGAGATCCTAAATATCGTCCATGCCCATTATTGAAAAAAATGGTGCAAGCAGGTTATTTGGGACGTAAATCTGGTAAAGGGTTTTATGACTATAGCTTAAAATAAGAAAAGGGCAGGCTTATACTCACTGTTAGTCAGTGAGTATAAGCCTTAGTCCTCGTTAGTGATCATTGAGTATAAGATTTAATGAGGAAAAGTAAAAGAGGAGTGGGGTTATATGAGTCAGTATAATAATCTTTTATTTGAAGTTAAGGGTAGTGTAGGAATTATTACATTAAATAGACCTAAAGCCTTGAATGCTCTTAATAATGAACTTCTGCAAGAATTAAGTGGTTTACTAGATATTATTGGAGAAGATAAATCAATACAAGCTGTTATTATTACTGGCAGTGGCGAAAAGGCTTTTGTAGCTGGCGCTGATATAGCGGAGATGCAAAGTATGACAGCTATCGAAGGCCGCAATTTTGGTAAGGTTGGGCAGGCGGTATTTAATAAGCTTGAGAGTCTGCCACAACCAGTTATTGCTGCCATTAATGGTTTTGCTTTAGGTGGTGGTTGTGAACTAGCTATGGCCTGTGATATTCGTATTGCTGCAGAGAAGGCTAAATTTGGTCAGCCTGAAGTTTCTTTAGGTATTACGCCTGGCTTTGGTGGTACGCAGCGTTTGCCGCGATTAATCGGTAAAGGACGAGCTAAAGAACTGATCTATACTGGTGATATTATTGATGCGTCAGAAGCATATCGGACAGGGTTAGTGAATAAAGTAGTTGCCCTCGATGAATTGATGAATACAGCTCAGGCTATGGCGGAGAAAATTCTTTCTCGAGCCCCTGTTGCAGTTCAGTTATCGAAAGCTGCCGTTAATGAGGGATTAAATATGGATCTTGCATCGGGTATCGCTTATGAAGGTGAAGTATTCGGTTTATGTTTTGCTACTGCAGATCAAAAGGAAGGCATGACTGCCTTTGTGGAAAAAAGAAAAGCAAATTTTACTGGAAAATGATAAAGAAAACTTGATTCAGGTGGGGTTTTAACTTCAACTTGAAGGGATAAAATCCTTAGAGAGAATCGGTCATCGGATAATGGTAAAATAGCGATAAGGCCTATAAAAAAACCTCTTTCAGACGCATGTATATATACATGCACTTACTGAAAGAGGTTTTTGAAAAAAATATTTTTTCTATTACTTTTTATAGAGGTAATGGAAAGAGGTTTCTGTTAGAATAAATCAATTAGGATAAAAGGAGGCTGGAAATGAAGATTGGTCAGAAGATCTCATTATCTTTAGGAGTTATTTTAAGTTTAATTGCCATTATGGGGATTTATTCTCTGTGGTCTTCCAACAGAATAAAAGATGGTGTTGGTGATATTCAAGCTAGTAATGCCAGAGCGATCATCTCGGCGAAAGCTGAAAATGAATATACTGGTGCTGTATTAGAAATTAGGCGTTATATAGCTGACGGCGATGAAAAGTATAGTAAAAATTTTGAAGATAAATTAGGGACCGTTCTTGATCTAGAAAGACAGCTGCTCAGTTTGACTCCACAGGATAAAAGGGCAGATGTTGAAAAACTGATTAATGATACTGAGAAATATAAAACGGGTGTAGTTACTAGGCTGATTCCAGTATTAAGAGAACAGTACAAAGAAAAAACAGCAGGAAATCAAGACAGAGCCAATCAACTGACGCAAGCAAGCGGTGAAATTACCCGGGAATTGACTCCCTTTGCACAAGCAATACAAAAAGCTCTTCATGCTAGTGTTGAGATAAATTCAAATGACGCTATTGCAGAAGTGAAACAAGTGAATAGTAAAGTGTCTGACAGCATTTATACCGCAATTGTATTAAGTCTTGCTGCATTGGTATTTGGTGTCATACTTAGTATTTATTTAACCAAGCAAATTACCTCGCCAATCAGCAGAATTACCTATGAGATAGATCATATGGCGGCTGGTGATTTTACAGGTAAGGATGATACGCAATTCAACGCACGAACGGATGAATTTGGACATGTTGCTAATTCTTTAACAAAAATGAAAGTTAATTTAAAGGCACTTATTTCAAATGTACAGGAAAAAACAGAAATGTTGTCTAGTTATTCAGAGGAATTGTATGTTAGTGCTGAACAGTCTGCTCAGGCATCCGGTCAAGTGGCCGATTCTATCATGAATGTGGTTTCCGGCACAGACAAGCAGGCCAAGTCGATACATACCACTTTAGCAGTAGTAGAAAAATCAGCTACAGATGTTAGGCTGGTAGCCAGTAATGCACAAAATGCTGTTACTACATCCAATATTGCCACTTCAGCAGCAGTAGAGGGGGAAAAACTTGTTGTTTCTGCCGGTCAGCAAATGAATAGTATCGAGAAGACGGTGGGAAGTTCAGCGCACATTGTAGAAAAGTTGGGAGAGCGTTCGAAGCATATAGGCCAAATCGTAGATACGATTACTGGCATAGCTGGACAGACCAATCTTCTTGCCTTGAATGCTGCAATTGAAGCTGCACGTGCTGGGGAGCAAGGACGAGGTTTCGCAGTGGTGGCAGAGGAAGTGAGAAAGCTAGCAGAACAATCTGAAGAAGCAGCCAAGTTGATTGCTACGTTAATTGGTGAAATTCAGTTTGAGACAGAGCAAGCGGTTATTGCTATGCATAGCGGCAGAGAAGAAGTTCAAATTGGTGCCAAAGTAGTGGCTGACGCCGGAATCGCATTTCAAAATATTATACAACTGGTAAAAGAGATTACAACAGAGATAATGGAAATAGCTACGTCTGGAGAACAAGTATTATGCGATAGTCAGGAAATTGTCAGTATTGTTCGTGAAATCAATGAGGTTACGCAAGATACTGCTGCTCAAACCCAAACCGTTTCCGCAGCCACAGAAGAACAGACGGCTTCAATGGAAGAAATTGCAGCCACTAGTCGTAGTCTTACCACTATGGCCGAAGAACTTCAAGCGGCAGTACATCAATTTAAAATTTAAATACAAAAACGTTTTGAAACATAAAGACACAAAGCCGCTTACGCGGACACAGAGAGCACAAAGAGGTTATGGAAACTCGTCTTTGTGCTCTTATACCTTTGTGTCCTTTGTGTTTCAAGGTTTTTCCTAAGGTTTGACAGTGAAAGATTCTCAACGCTTAGTTATTCACTTGTAAAAAGGACCTCTTGGTATCCTACTAATATATACTAAGAGGTCCTTTTTAATATCGTTTTATTTTTTCATGACAGTGGCTTTACCGTCAATTACTATTGTGCCGTCCTGGGTGGTAACTACAGTTTTAAAAATCAGACGATTTTTAGCTTCAATTTTCTCAATAACTTCCACTGTGGCAGTTACTGTGTCGCCAATTTTCACAGGAGCTTTAAATGCTAATTCTTGTCCCATATAAATCGTATTAGCACCAGGTAAGGTAGTGCCAAGTACTGCTGAAATAAAGCCAGCTGATAGCATGCCATGAGCAATACGTTCTTTAAACATACTAGTTTTAGCAAACTCTGCATTTACATGTACAGGGTTGAAATCTCCAGTTAAGCCAGCAAATGTATATACATCATATTCTGTTACTGTTTTAGACATGCTGGCTTTGTCGCCAACTTGAATATCTACAAATTTTACGTCTTGTATCATGAAAAACACCCTCTCTTAATTTATTACAGTATGCCGGTGGTAGTGTGAAGTAAAATGATTACAAATACCATTAATGTTTTAAGCATAGTTAGTACGAAAATATCGCCATAGGAGTCTTTATGAGTCATCCCACAAACAGCAAGTAGAGTGATTACTGCACCGTTATGAGGTAAAGTATCCATACCGCCAGAAGCCATGGAAGCTACTCTGTGCAGGATTTCAGGAGACATACCGATGGAATTTGCCCAAGCCAACCAATCTTTCGCCATTAAATCTAATGCGATTGACATACCGCCAGAGGCTGAACCTGTAACACCAGCTAAGATGTTTACAGTTACTGCTTCTGATACTAGAGGTGAGCCGCCCACTTTTATGCTCATTAAAGCATTAGAGATGTTTTTAAAACCGGAAAGGGAAGAAATTACATTGCCATAGCCAACTTCAGATGCTGTATTCATAATCGCCAGCAAGGAACCGATGGCTCCAGCATTTAAGGATTTGGCTAATATTCCTTTACCCAGGTTGTTGAATCCTAGAGCAATCGCTAACAAAATACCAGAAACTAAAGCGATGATCAATGACCAGATGCTAATAACATTTTTAATTGATGCGGCAGTTAGCGGAAGTTTCATTGCCTGGAAAGGTGCAAGCATATTAGGATCCCATGTGAAGATTTGTGTCATGACATAGTTTACGATTAATACTGTTAACAACGGCAAAATAGCAACTTTAAAAGATGGTAGTTTAATTTCATTTTTAACTTCAGGTTCATTTAAGGTATGACGTCCATATCCTTCACCTTTAGCGATGGCTTGTCTGCGGCGACGTTCCAACCAAGTAACGCCTAAAGCGAAAATCAGAATGCCACCAATTAAACCTAAAGTAGGGGCTGCATAAATATTAGTACCAAAAAAGTTAGTTGGTATCAGATTTTGAATTTGTGGTGTACCAGGCAAGCAGTCCATAGTAGCAGTGAAGGCTCCCAAAGCAATTGTAGCTGGTAACAGTCTTTTAGGAATGTCAGCCTCTTTAAATAACGCGGAGGCAAATGGATATACTGCGAATACTACTACGAACAAGCTTACACCGCCGTAGGTAAGTGCTGCACCGGCAAGAACAACTGCTAGGATGGCTCGATCTTTTCCTAGAGATTTCATAATAGTGTGTGCAATACCTTTAGCGAGGCCTGTATCTTCCATGATTTTACCGAATACGGCACCTAATAAAAACACGGGGAAAAAGGATTTAATGTATGTGACCGCTTTGGCCATAAATAATTCTGTATAAGCTGGCATTAATGGTAATCCGGATAAAGATGCTGCCAGTAAAGCAAATACAGGAGCAAATAAGATAACAGAAAAACCTCTATACGCAAAAAACATTAAAAGAAACAAACTTAAAATAATACCTACTACTTCCAAAACAATGACCTCCTTATTTTAGTTCTTAATCTAAAAGCAAGCTATTTTAGTGATAAGCCTCCTTTCGTTATGCCTTAAATATATGCAAATTTTGTGCCAATTCAAATCATGGTGAGAATTCTAATAGTATTGCTAAAAAGAATGATATACTGTACACATATATAGACAGTATGTACAAGAAAAGAGACATACGTTTAGAACATAATAAGATTAGAGTTCACCAAAATACCTATTTTTATCCCAATGTATTCAATAGTATTGTCTAAAATAGATAAGCTTATAATTTACTATATCGGAATGCAGCGAAATTAAATAGTAAATAAAAACGAGTATGAATTGAATTCGTTTGGAAGATCACCTTATTATTCTGTCTATGAATGAGTACATACAATAGCAGGAATAATAGAAAAAATGTCTAATCCATTTTAATATACATATGTGGAGGTGGGAAATGCGCGTACGAGATTTAATGAACATAAACATAGTAACGGTCTTGCCTACTTTGACGCTGAAAGAAGCTGCAGTGATTCTTAATAATGCTGGCACTGATAAAGCGTTTGTTGTTGATACAGAAGGTAAATTAATAGGTTTAGTTAGCCAATTGGGATTTATCAGAGCCTTGGCGACTAGTGATATAAAGATGGGATATGTTCAAGACATTATGATGAATAATGTTGTTTCCTTGCCATATACAAAGAGTATTGATGAATTACAAGCAGAATTTATCATAAATCAATGCCCTTTTTTCCCCGTGGTAGATGCAGAAAACCGTCCACTAGGCATTTTGCAGCAGACGGATGTCGTTGCCTATTTATCAGATCAATCCCTGTTTTTAGTAGAGGAAACCCAGGCTGCTATTAATGCTCTTTATAATGGTGTAATTGTGGCTAATGCAGAAGGAATTGTAACTTTATTTAATGTGGCTGCTGAGTTTATTACGGGGTTGACTGCTGAGGCGGTGATCGGACACCATGTTGATGACGTATTGCCTAATACCGGGCTTAGCCGAGTGCTGGAAACAGGTGTAGCAGAAGTCAATCAGCAACAAACGATCGGCGATTGTAAAATTATTACCAATCGGTCCCCGATTTTCAGTGGCAACAAAATTATTGGCTCAGTGGCCGTATTTCAGGATATTACTGAGCTGCAAAATATAGCTGCTGAACTGGAAAATGTAAAGAGCTTAAAAAGTACCTTGGAGTCTGCTATTGAGAGTTTCTTTGAAGGAATTGTCATTGTCGATAGAAGTGGTAAAATTACAATGATCAATCAGGCTTATTGTGATTTTTTAGGGGTGGAGCGCAGCAGAGTAATTGGAGAACATGTTGCAGAAGTGATCCCCAACACTCGTATGCATGTTGTAGCGCAAGATGGTAAGGCTGAAATTACGGATATTCAAAGAATTAGAGAACATAATTGTGTAGTTACTCGTATTCCTATTGTTAAAGAGGGTGAAACTGTTGGGGCTGTAGGAAAAGTGGTGTTTAAAGATGTTAAGGATTTAAAAATATTGTCGAATAAACTGAATAAGTTGGAATTTGAGTTGGAGTATTATAAGGAAGAGTTACGAAAAGCCTATGGTGGCAAATATACTTTTGATAGCATTATTGGCGGTAACGAAAAGATGCAATGGATTAAATCCATTGCAGTTAAAGCTGCTAAAGGTAATTCAACAGTACTTATATTAGGAGAAAGTGGTACGGGTAAAGAAGTATTTGCTCAGGCTATCCATAATGGCAGCATACGCAACAAAGGTCCTTTTATTAAAGTGAATTGTGCAGCACTGCCTGAAAATCTTTTGGAGACAGAGCTATTTGGCTATGATGAAGGAGCCTTTACAGGAGCAAAAAAAGGTGGAAAACCAGGAAAGTTTGAGTTAGCCAATACAGGGACCATCTTCTTGGATGAAATTGGCGATATGCCAATTTCGATGCAGGTTAAATTGTTGCGTGTATTGCAGGAAAGAGAATTTGAACGAGTAGGAGGCACGAAGACGATCAAGTTAGATCTCCGAGTGATTGCTGCTACCAATCGAGATTTAACCAAGATGATTGAGGAAGGTCAATTCCGTCAAGATCTATATTATCGTCTGGACATTATATCTTTAGCCATTCCTCCATTAAGAGAGCGAACTGGAGACATACCCTTATTATGCGATATATTGTTAAAGAAAATCAATAAACAGGTGCAGCATTGCGTTGAAGGAGTATCCGCCGCAACTTTACAATTATTAATGAATTATAAATGGCCGGGCAATGTCCGGGAATTGGAAAATCTTCTGGAACGTGCAGTTAATTTAATGGATGATGATGAAGTATTAATTGTTCCCGAGCATTTACCTCCTCTCGTGAAAAAAGTAAGTAAAGGTAAAGAACAAATAGAAGTTTCCGATAATCTGGCGGAAATGTTGGGTGATACGGAGAAACAAGTAATTTTAAAGGTATTAGAAGAAGCTGGTGGCAATAAGAGTAAAGCAGCTAAGATCCTGGGTATTCACAGATCTGGCTTCTACCAAAAATTACAGAAACATAATATTAAATAGAATATTGACATGGTTAAAATATAATGATATAATGACAAAGATCAATATCGGAAGCTAGAGCCGTCATATTTGGCGGTTTCTATTTATATGGTAGTAATTACAAGAGTTACTTAGTTTGTTGTGGCAAGGCAATACAAGAGGTTCGATTGTAAGTAAATGACTGGTAGGTTAGAGTTGTTCTTCTTTAAAAAAAGAGTAATCATAAATCCTGTCTCTGCATATCCTATAGAGTGGTGGTAATGTTGATTAAGTACATAGTTGGTTTAAATTGCAAGGTGTGTTGTATATTAATTACCGCTATAATTATAGGTTGCTAGGAGGATTTAAATGAAAATAGAACAGCGTATTCAACAACTTTGCAATAAGTTGATGAATCTAGGATACTATCCGTTTCAAGTGAAAAGCATTATACAATTTGCTATTGGAAACAGTGATGTGGAAAAAGCAAATTGTGATGAAAAACTTAAACTTATTAATGTTTTAGAAGACTATGAAAAATTAGCTTATAATTTTTCTCTTGCATATAGTAAGTAAGTAAAGAGCCTATGGGCTCTTTATTTCTGTTAACATAAGGATGAGATTTGACCAGATATAGTCGTGAATTTGCCATATAGGGCGGATTTTATGTATCATTTAAAAAAAGGAAGGCTGATAAAAACATGATTAGTACAAGTGGTTTGACTTTACGTTATGGCAAAAGGGCATTATTTGAGGATGTCAATATAAAATTCACGCCAGGTAATTGTTATGGCTTGATTGGGGCAAATGGAACAGGAAAATCTACTTTTTTAAAGATTTTATCTGGTGAAATCGAACCTAATTCAGGTGAAGTTATCATTTCTTCAGGAGAACGTTTAGCGGTTTTAAAACAGGATCATTATGAATTTGATGAAATTGACGTATTGAAGACTGTTATTATGGGACATGCCAGATTGTTTGAAATAATGGAAGCAAAAGAAGTATTGTATGCTAAGGCTGATTTTACTGATGAGGATGGTATTAAAGTCGGCGAACTGGAAGGTGAGTTTGCGGAACTTAATGGCTGGGATGCGGAAACGGAAGCAGCTCGTATGTTAACCGGTTTGGGGATTGGTGAAGAACTTCATAGTAAGCTAATGAAAGATTTAAGCGGTAATGAAAAGGTCCGAGTGCTTTTGGCTCAAGCGTTGTTTGGGACTCCAGACATTTTGCTATTGGATGAACCGACCAATCATCTTGATGTAGAGTCGATTCGCTGGTTGGAAGACTTTCTCTATAATTTTGATAATACAGTGATTGTTGTATCCCATGACCGTCATTTCTTGAATAAAGTTTGTACCCATATTGCGGATATCGATTTTAGTCATATTCAACTTTACGTGGGAAATTATGACTTTTGGCAGCAGTCGAGTGAATTGGCATTGAAAATGGCCAAGGAAGCAAATAAGAAAACAGAAGAGAAAATGAAAGATTTACAAACATTTATTCAGCGTTTTAGCGCTAATGCTTCTAAGTCGAAGCAGGCAACATCACGCAGAAAACAATTAGATAAATTGACATTGGAAGATATCAAACCATCATCCCGCAAATATCCATATATTGCTTTTAAACCGGACAGAGAAGCAGGAGATCAGTTGTTAACCGTTGAAAATCTTTGTAAAACGATTGATGGCGAACAAGTATTGAATAATGTTAGCTTTGTTGTTACGAAAGCAGATAAAATTGCTTTTGTCGGCGCAAATAGTTCAGCGAAAACTACATTATTCAAGATATTGATGGGTGAAATGGATGCGGATAGTGGCGAATTTAAATGGGGTGTAACCACTTCTCAAGCTTATTTCCCTAGAGATAATGCACAGTATTTTGATAGTAAATTGAATCTTGTAGATTGGCTCAGACAATTCTCGCGGGATCCAGATGAAACTTTTGTCAGAGGATTCTTAGGTCGGATGCTGTTTTCCGGTGAGGAAAGTCAAAAAGAAGCCAATGTATTGTCGGGTGGAGAAAAAGTACGGTGCATGCTATCGAAGATGATGCTAAGCGGTGCTAATGTACTGATTTTTGACGAACCGACAAATCATTTAGATTTGGAATCTATTACTTCTTTGAATAATGGTTTGATTAGTTTTGAAGGCACTATCCTGTTTGTCGCCCATGATCATGAGTTTGTACAGACCATCGCGAATCGGATTATTGAGATTACGGAAGATGGTATTATTGATAAACGTATGACCTATGATGAATATTTGGAAACGGTTGCTACTAGAAAATAAAGAATCTTTACGAAACGCGTACTTCATTGTGAGGTGCGTGTTTTTTTTGCAGGATCGGACATTATAAATTTTAGATCTATGTTGTTTGCTTTAAGGCCATGAAAGGTCCATGTTATTAACGCCTTGCACTGGCATTTAACCGTCCCCTCAGTGTCTTCGCGATCAAACGTTTTCTTGCAGGAGTATTTACATGACTATGGAAGTTGTTATCCATAGATTATAAGATCATAAAACGGATATTGTTATTGTATTTTGCATAAGGTAATGTATAGTAAGATACATGGCTTTAACAGTAGGAGGATAGTAAGATGAGAGAATATGATTTATTAATAGAGAAATTTCATGACTTTTTTACACAAGATGCAAATTCTTGCGTAAGCCTAGGTGTAAATAAACATTTAGATGACCTACCCGATCCTAGCCTGGAAAACAGTCAATTAAGAGTAGCTGCTGGGCAGAAATTGTTGACAGATATCATGAGCTTTCCTCGGGGAGTCTTGGATTTTGATCAAATGCTGGATTTAGATCTGGCGGCTTTAGCCATAGAGTTTGCAGTATTTAAAAATACATATACCTTCAATGGTAAGCAAGAGTTACAGCAACAACCTACTGCTGGTGCTGATATAAGTGACGGTATGTTTCTTATGTTTATCAATGATCCCCGGCCAGCACATGAACGGTTGAATAATATTACAGCCCGCCTGGAAAAGGTTCCCCAATATTTGGATCAATTGCTATCTGTTTTAGACACACCGGTAGCTCGCTGGGTAAATATGGATATAGAAAAAGTAGTAGGATTACCTGAATTTTTTGCTACTATTTATAATTGGGCAAAGGATGAAAAATATCCTCAGTTAGAGAGGCTGGCAGTTGCTAAACAGCAAGCTGAAGGCGCTTTATCCCAATATCTCGAGCAAATTAAAGCTATGCCCATGACTACTAATTTGTTTATCGGTGTGGAACAGGCTCGGAAATTTATCAAATTACGAGGTATTGATAAATCCTTAGAAGAATTGCATACTATGGCAACGCAATTTTTACAGGATACTGCAACTGAACTTGAAATGTTGCAAGTGAGATTAATCGAAAAATATAAATTGCCGTCCAGCACTACTTTAGAGGAACTGCAAGAGTTTCTAAATCAGCATTATAAGGTGAAGTTAGATCACAAAGATTCCTTGCCAGATGTAATTGTACGTTATAAGAAAGAAAAAGATAAGATTACTAATTATCTCCAGGAAAAAGATTTATTTCCCATCTTTAAAGAACAAGATATGCTGATTATGCAGACACCAGCCTTTATGGCGCCTTCCATTCCAGCCGGTGCCATGGTTTCACCGCCGCCTTTTAGGCCTGGTGTAAAGACCAGTATGGTTTACCTTACATTAAGTCAGGAATTATTGGATGAACATACTGAACTTTCGATTCCTTCGATGATGATTCATGAGGGGATTCCCGGACATCATTTGCAGCTGGCTACCGCAGCCAATCATCCATCTATTGTTCGTCGTCACTTTGATGCTATGGAGCATGCAGAAGGCTGGACGACCATGTTAGAAGATTATATGTTGGACATTGGCTATATGGGAGAGTTAACAGATGAAGCACGTTTTTCGGCGAAAAGAGATATTTCTCGAATTGGTGCCCGGGTAGCGATTGATTTATACTTTATGACAGGGGATAAAAAATATTTGGATGTAGGTATAAAGGTAGATGTGTCTTCTGATGATCCTTTTATCAACGCTGGTAAACTGCTGCAAAAAGTTACAGGGTTTGTATCTGGCCGGGTGCAGGCCGAACTAAATTGGTATTCAGCGGAAAGGGCGTATCCTCTTTGTTATCTGACTGGTAACAAACTAGTGTGGGAATTAAAGAAGGATATGACCAAAGCTCAACAAGGAAATTTAGTAGGGTTAGCGTTAGATCAAGCCTTTCACAACATATATCTAAAATCGGGAAATATGCCCCTTACATTTTTACGTAAGGTATTTGAACATGAAAAAATGTTGTAATCGAACTTCTCTTGACATAAATAGTGAATCAATAGATAATTTGTGTAATGCATGTGTGTTTCGTGAAGAATACTGTTGACAGAGAGTGGATTTTTCTGTATTATAATCAAAAAGACTATTGTAAAGACGATGAATGGAAGAGTAGTTATATCGTAATATTTACAGCGAGCTGGGAATGGTGTGAGCCAGTAATATGGAATATAATGAAAATCATCCACGAGTTGCGGGCTGAATTATTTAGTAAGCTACGCCGGGCCTCTTTTGAGGAATTGCCGCCCGTTATTGCGCGCGAGGTATAGAGTATCATAACTTCGTACCTTATGAG
>Ga0316613_10000582_pt1 | contig 28392 bp, 25 predicted proteins | sample OWC_soil_day10_C_2_FD_207647 | JGI IMG/M metagenome (GOLD analysis project Ga0316613, IMG submission 207647) | Wetland soil microbial communities from Old Woman Creek delta, Ohio, United States - OWC_soil_day10_CT_b | ecosystem: Environmental > Terrestrial > Soil > Wetlands | place: USA: Ohio...
TATCTAGGGTAACAGCTACAATAGAGGTCGCTAAGTCTCCTTTGACTAAAGACGTCCAGATGAGAGAGGTAACTCCAATAGGGATGGAAGCACCAATTAGATATCCTAGTCGGATTGAAGGATCATTGGGGTAAAAAATGATTCCAGCAACCCAAGCTGTTAAAGGTGTAATAAAATGAACGAGAAATAGTATCCAAAGCGGAATCCATGGTTTGCGTAAAACTTTAATAAAGTCCTTAAAACTAGTATCTAAGGCTGTAACAAAGGTCATATAAGCAAATAATGCCACTACCGTTCTTCTAAGAATTATAGAATCAGAAAGAGTTAGGAAAAATCCTAAGAATAACCCAGATAATACTACAAAGAACATGTTTTTTGCGAGCCAGTCATTCCAGGTTGTAAAAAGAAGAGACATATTGAAACCTCCAAGAATAGTCAATATTAATTCAGTGCCTTAATTTTAACTTAATTTTAACATTTTCTTATCTAGGTTTACAGGAAAAATTTAAACAGGAGATTGTAGATAGAATTCCAAATAAATTGCAAATTAATATTAATAAGCAAAATTTTGACAAAATCAGCAAGGATTTAGGGATATGTTTGTGGAACCAAGTCATATGCAATAGCAAAAAGCAATAATTCCTTTGTAATTTAGCCGATGACTAAGTCGCTCTAAAACTCTATCTTACATAAGTGAAGTTTAAGAGCAGCTAAAGGTAGAGTGAAGGGGTTGATTGTCATGAGAAACAAACTGATTATTAGTAGTCTATTTATATTGTTTGTTTTACTAGGCAGTGGGTGCAGTAATAGTAATGAGCAGCACAACAAAGATGACATTATTATTGCAAGCGCCAATCCTATGAGCGGTAATTCTAGAGAATTTGGCAATATGAAAGTAAAAGCAATTCAATTAGCCTTTGACGAAGTCAATGCTGCTGGCGGCATTCAGGGGAGAAAACTTAGATTATTGGTAGGTGATGATGCCAGCTCACCAAAAGAAGCCCATAATTTAGCAGAAAAGATAGTAGCTGATAAGAGTGTGATAGCGGTTATCGGACATTGGAATAGTGCCAGTACCATGGCGGCCAGAAATGTATATAATGGGGCGGGAATTCCAGTCATTACTGATTCAGTAAATAAGACGATAACGGATGGCACAACACCATATCTATTTAGGATATTACCTACCGATCAGATGGAAGCAGAAGAGCTAGCAGAGTACTCCTTTTATAAGTTAGGCTTGAAAAAGATGGCGATTATTTATGTTAACAATGATTATAGCATAGGAATGAAAGACTATTTTCGTGAGAAAATGCAGCGTATGGGTGGAGCGATTACAACGATTGAAACCTTTTCGGAGGGACGGACAAAGGATTTTACCTCTGAACTTAATAAAATAAAAAATTCCCAACCTGATGGTATCTTTATTGCTGGCTATTATACGGAGGTGGCACTCATTGCTCGTCAAGCCCACGAGATGGGATTATCTTTTCCTATTATTAGTACAGACGGAATTAGTTCCGAGGAATTAATTTCTTTAGGCGGAAAAGCGGTTGATGGTATTCGATTTAATGGCTTTTTTTATAGCGATATGACGCAAAATGGTTCTGAGAAATTCATTCGAAATTTTAGAAAACGCTATGGTAAAGAACCAGACAGCTATACTGCCTTGGCTTATGACTCAGCTCAGTTATTGATTGAGGCAATACGAAAAAATGGTGCTAGTCGTGAGGGGATTTATGAGTATCTGGCAAAGGTTAATGAGTTTCCTGGCATAACGGGAAATCTTACTTTTGATAAGAACCATGATGTAAAAAGTAAGATCGTGATATTAACCATAAAAGACGGGAAGATCGTTAAGGACGATCGGCAGCCTTAGGAAAGTTGGTTTTAGAGAGGAGGTAGACGGTATGAAAATTCGCTATCAACTATTATTAGTACTGGTAACATCATTATTTGTTACCACTTCATTGGTTGCTGGCGTGCAGCTTTATACTGCTTATCTTCAGGACAGACAAAATATGCAAAATATTTTGCAAAACCAAGCCACTCAGTTTAGCAATCAGGTTGAGACCTGGTTTACCATTATAAGACAGAGTGGACACTTTTTTGTTAGTGAGTCATTTGTTCAAAATGCAAACCGGGAAGAAATGCAAAAGCTCTTGGGTAATATGCATAATGAATTAGATGCTTTTGATAATCTAATTGTAGCAAAGCCAAGTGGCGACATAAGTAATATTTATCCTCACGATTCCAATATGATAGGCAAAAGTATGATTAGCTATCAATATTTTCAGGATACGGTTACTTTAAAAACCTCCCAAATTAGCAAGGTGATGATTAGTCCAACTACCGGTAAGCCAGTTATTGTCATTACCCAGCCTATAATAAATGACAATGGGGATTTAACGGCCGTATTATTACAAAATATTAAATTAGATATACTGCAGGATATGAGCGAAGATGCAAAAATTGGTCAGACGGGGCAAACATTGGTTTTTACTTCAGATGATAAAGTAATTGCGCCGCAAGGCAATCAAAGTCCAGGAATCATTTCCCATATTCCAGGCGAACTAAGCAATTTATTTAAAAAAGATTTACGTAATGTTGGACAATTCACTAGAGACGATGGAGAACAGGTCATGGTAGCAACCACACGTGTAAAGACTCCAGGCTGGGGTGTTGGTGTCACTATTACACATAGGGAAGTCTTGCAGAGCTTCTATGATAGTATTAAATATGGCATCGTAACATTTTGTATAATATTTTTATTGATAACTTTTGTTTCTTCTACTATTTTCAATAAGTTATTTCGTTCCATTACGACGGTAACAGAGCAATTTGCTAACATGAATGAAGGAAATTTTGCTTCAGCGACGATAAGTGAAGACATAATTCGCTTTGTTCCTCAGGAATTGCAAAAACTTTGTACAACGTTTAACACCATGTCAAAAACCATTCAAAATAATATGGAAGTGATCTTCAAGACTAACGAGGATTTGCAGCAAGTCCATGAGCAGCTGGAAGATAAGGTGGAACAAAGAACTGAAGAGCTGTTGCTTAAAAATCAAGAATTGCAGCAGGCACTGGAAAATTTGAAACAAACGCAAGATCAATTGCTGCACGCCGAAAAAATGGCATCTTTAGGTAATTTAGTTGCAGGAATCGCTCATGAAATTAATACTCCAGTGGGCGTGGGCGTAACAGCTACTTCTCATTTACAAAAGGTAACTAAGGATTTTGCTCATTTGTATTCGAATGGAGATGTAAAGCGGCGGGATTTAACAAATTACTTGGCAGAGTCTGATGAAGCCTTAACCATTATTTTCTCTAATTTGGAACGGGCATCTCAATTAATTCGCAGCTTTAAGCAAGTTTCCGTGGATCAATCAAGCGAAGCTAGGCGAGTATTTAATGTCAAACAATATCTTGGTGAAATATTGTTAAGTTTACATCCTAAACTCAAACGGACGCAGCATAAGATCACTGTTCAGTGTGATGAAAATTTACAAATGGATAGTTTTCCGGGGGCCTTTGGTCAAATTATAACTAATCTGGTCATGAATTCATTAATTCATGCCTACGAACCTGATAGTGCCGGACAACTTATCATTACTATCGTACCTGAAGGAGAGAATAGGATATTCCTGACTTATTCAGATGATGGCAAAGGTATGGAACGGGATGTGGTGGCGCAAATCTTCCATCCCTTTTTTACCACTAAAAGAGGGATGGGGGGAACTGGTTTAGGATTATATATTTTATATAATATTGTGACGCAGCAGTTTGGCGGAAGCATTGAATGCGTAAGTGAACCAGGCAAGGGGACAACATTTAAGATTGACATTCCAGTAGGGAGGGAGACCGACTATGACAAGGAATGATGAAGAATTATTATTTCAGGGCCCGGAAGAAGAAATGGTATTATCAGAAGCTGCTTTTCCCCCTGTAGTTGAGGGAAAATGGAAGGTATTAATTGTTGACGACGAAGAAGAAGTGCATAATGTGACGAAAATGGCTCTTCGTCGTTTTACTTTTGATGCCAAGGGTATCGAGTTTATTAGTGCTTATTCAGCTAATGAAGGGAAAAAATTATTAGCTGATAATATGGACATTGCTGTTATTTTACTGGATGTGGTCATGGAAGAAGAAAATTCTGGACTTCAAATGGCCCATTATATTCGTAATGATATGCATAATCAATTAGTGCGGATCATACTCCGTACAGGTCAGCCCGGACAGGCTCCTGAACATGATGTAGTAGTAAAATATGATATTAATGATTATAAAGAAAAAACAGAGTTGACAGCGCAAAAACTTCATACTACTTTGGTAACAACTCTACGTTCCTTTCGTGATCTGAGCATTATTGAGATTAATCGTCGCAGCCTCAAACAGATTATTGATTCTTCAGCCAGTATATTTCAGCTTCAATCCATGACTAAATTTGCTTCGGGAGTCTTAGCCCAGCTAGTTGCAATATTACATCTTAATCCTAATGCATTGTATTGTCATGCATCCGGTTTTGCCGCTACAAAGCAGGGAATAAATGATTTCTGTGTGTTGGCTGCTACTGGTACATATGAGCCGCTAATTGGTGCTAAGTTTCAACAAAATATCAGTTCCAGAGTGGGACAAGATATTGAAGCAACTTTTCAGAAAAAGCAGAGCCTATATTTCCCTGATCGTTTTGTGATTTACTTTTGCAGCAAACAGGGGTCAGAAAATGTTATCTACCTAGATGGTATTGCTTCTCTAAGTATTTGGGATAGAGATTTAATTGAAGTTTTTTGTACAAATGTTTCCATTGCCTTTGATAACATCTATTTGAATGAAGAAGTGGAAAATACGCAAAAAGAAATTCTTTTTACATTGGGAGAGATTGCTGAAGCGCGTTCACAAGAAACTGGGCACCATGTTAAACGAGTTGCCGAAATAGCTAAACTATTAGCGCTGCATTGCGGACTTTCTCCAGAGGAAGCCGAAAACCTACGCTTAGCTACTCCTATTCATGATGTGGGTAAATTAGCGATTCCTGATCACATCTTAAATAAACCAGATAAATTAACTGCAGAAGAATTCGCCGTTATGAAAAAACATTCTCCAGTAGGTTATGAAATGTTGAAAAAATCAAAACGATCCATATTGAAAAGCGGCGCCCTTATTGCTCTGCAACATCATGAACGCTATGATGGAAGCGGATATCCTCAAGGACTTGTCGGGAAAGAAATTCATATTTATGGGAGAATTGTTGCCTTAGCGGATGTTTTTGATGCACTTGGCAGTGAAAGGGTGTATAAAAAGGCCTGGCCATTAGAGAATGTATTAAGTTATATTCATGATGAGCGGGGAGGTCATTTTGATCCTCAGTTAGTGGATGCTTTTATGGATAATTTGGATGATATTTTACAGATTTGCGATAACTTTCCCGATTGAAAATAAGATTCACTTATATCCTGTGAAACTTCTAACGAACCATATAATGACTATCTTGTATAGGCAAACGAAAGGACATTATCCGTCCTTGAAAAATCGACTACATTGGATGGTTCATTTTCAGCAGCATTTCCAAAGAAAATCAGGCTCTTGATAAAACTTACTATTCGAAACATAAATGTATGGCGCTTAAATTTGCAATTTTCAAAGGAATTTAAAAGATAAATGGCGAATTTTAACGGTGTTGTTAATATCTGTTGTAGAAAATATGCGATATGTGTATTGGGAATGAGAGATCTGTAGAGAAGGTTGACAAGCCTGTTTATGGTAGTCGGACAATGTCGTGTTAATTTTTTACACTTAGTGGTGTGGATCAGAGAACAGATGAAAAGATGCCGAATTGGCATAGATATTGTATATAGTGTTAAACAAAGAAAATAAAGTTTTATATCAAAACGAGGAGGTAAAAGTAATGTACTCTTTTTCCTCATTTGCAGAATTTGCTACTTTGAGGGATTCCATAAAGAAAGAATTAGCTCAAAGTTGCGAAGAGGATGCTCTACGCCTATTTATTGCTATTAATGAAGGCGTTAATAACGCGATTTTTCATGGTAATAAAGAAGATATTACAAAAAAGGTGTATCTCACAATTGCAAAGTTTCCCCATGAGATGCAAATTACGATTCGCGACGAAGGCGAGGGGTTTTTACATTCGAAAATTTCTGAGACAACAGAGTTATGGCAGGAAGATGGACGAGGACTTGAGTTAATAAAATATTATGTAGATTCCTTTTCGCTAAATGAAAAAGGTAATGAAATTACATTTGTGAAAAAAATTAATACTGATTATTGTAAAGCTTTTTAGGATGTAACGTAGGTGTAGGAGGACGAAATTTATTATTGAGAGGGGATATTGTTTTGGAAATTAGTATTAGTACGAATACAGAAGAGGTTATAGTAACATTGGTAGGAAGTATCTATGTGGAAGATGCCGCCGTGTTACGGGAAAAATTAATTGCCTTTGTGGAATCTGAATATAAGCAATTCTTCATTAAATTACATGGTGTAGACTATATTGATAGCTCTGGTCTTGGCGTACTTGTTGCCATCCAGAAAAAGGCTTTACAAAAAAATGGGAGCGTGACCTTAGTGGGAGCTAAGGGCGTTGTAAAGGAACTTTTGGAATTAACAAGATTGAACCAAGTTTTTCGAATGCAATCATAGGTGAAAGGCACTCTATAATATTTTAATGATGTATGATCGTTGTAAAAGTTTGGATATTTTTGATATACTAATAATTGTTTTGCTATTAATAGATTTGAAATGGAAACATTTGATTCATCATTCCGTTTTTTAGCTAGTGTTGATATAGCCAATGATTTTTAAATTTACAAGATATGTAAAACTAATAATTGTAAAAGGTGATGATTTAAGATGAGACTAAAGATAGGTACTAAGATTGCAGCTAGTTTTGGTATAGTTATTGCCTTAATTATGATTATGGCAATAAATTCATTTATTTCCTTGGGAAACGCAAAAACTGATTTGGAAAAAATAGATCAAGCAAATGATCGAATGTCTCGTGCTGATGAAATTGTTGTTGAGTATAAATCAGCGGTAAGTGGTCTTCGCGCCTATGTGGCTTATGGTGATGAAGCGTATTTAGCAAAGGGAGAAAATGGTCTTGAGCAAGTGATAAAATTGGAGAAGGAATTACTGGAAATTGCGAGACCGGATAAAAGACAATCCGTGCAGGAACTGATTGATGAAACAATGAAATACAAAAATAGTATTGCGACTGAGTTTAAGCCTCTTGCTAAGCAATATAATGCAGCAATTCTAGGCGGGGATAGTACTAAGGCCACTCAATATAAAACGCAATTAGGAGATTATGCAAAAAAAGTGGCACCACAGGCATTATTCATTGAAACAAGAATTGATGATCTTTCTAAAATAAATGCAGAAGCAGCTAAAGGGCTAGTAAAAGAAAGTATAGTAAATGGTAAGAACATCATATTGACCTCAACGGTAATTAGTTTAATAGTATTAGTATTGGGGATAATTATAGCCATCACGTTGACAAATTTGATTCGTAGACCTGTGGCCAAACTTACTGGGATTGCACATGAATATGCCAAAGGTGACCTGCGTAGACAAGTTGAGGTGACGAGTTCTGATGAAATTGGTGAATTAGCCGCATCTCTTGAAGAAATGCACAAACATTTTGTAGAAATGATTAGTAATATTCGCTCGGCTTCCGAGCAATTGGCTGCTTCTTCAGAAGAGATGGCTGCATCTACGGAAGAGGTGACTTCCTCGAGTGAAGAAGTGTCAGCGAACATGCAGCAGTTAGCGCAAGAGGCAGATTTGGGCAATCAATCTATGTTGGAAGCGTCCCAATCTTTGGTAGAGCTATCCAGCCTAATACAAATTGCAAAATCCAAGGCTGATAATACAATTGAAAATTCAGAGAGTACCTTGATGGCTGCCGAAGAAGGACGACTTAGAGTTACTGAATCGGTCAGCAAAATGGATAACATTACGCGGCAAACACAAAATTCTAGTCAAGTAATTGGAGAACTTAACACTTATTCTCAGCAAATTTCACAAATTACGAATACCATTACGAACTTGGCGAAACAGACTAATCTTTTGGCCCTTAACGCTGCGATTGAAGCTGCTCGCGCTGGGGAGCATGGCCGTGGTTTTGCCGTTGTAGCAGAAGAAGTACGCAAATTGGCTGAGCAATCAGACCAAGGAGCTCAGGAAATTACTTCCTTGGTGAAAATGGTTACGGAAAAAACAAATTTGGCAGTAGACGCAATGGCTCAAAATGTGATAGAAGTTGGCGAGGGAGTTGCTATTGTTAATAAAGCCGGGGTAGCTTTAGATAGTATTTTACTGGCTGTAAAGAAAACGGTTACCGAGACGGAAGAAATTGGCGAGGTGACTTCCTCGGAAGTTGCTAGTTCTGAACAAATTGTAAAATTGATTAATGGCCTTGCAACAATGATTGAAAGTGTTGCAGCTCATGGTGAGGAGGTTGCAGCTTCTTCCCAGGAGCAGACTGCTGCAATGCAGACGATGGCAGCAAGTGCAGAGGAAACAAGCGCAATGGCACATCAATTAAGAAGTTCTGTGGAAAAGTTCCATGTATAATAAAGGATTTTTGTGATCAAAAAACAGAGAAAGGATCTTATCAATCAATAAGATCTTTTCTCTGTTTTTACACTACCTTAGACTGCGAGAAAGAAGAACCTGCTAAAGAAGGCCATTTTTATGGATATGTCAATCCAGGTGCTGGTCAGTGGATTCCCTTTCGCTTAGGGTCCACCTGAAATAAGCATATTTACCCTTAATGAGTTCTAGAATTATAATCGAATAAAGTTAGCAATTAGGATAACATTAGAGTATAATTTATATAATGACGTGCCGGATTTAGCCGCTCATAACTTTCACTTGGAGAAGCGGGGATGGGCATTGGATAAAATTAGTGAAAAAGGTTGAAGGTGCAACAAACGATGAGAAGCCCTGGTAATAGTAAATATGTTAAAAAGCTAAATCGCATGACTATCATAAATCTTATTAAAGATAACGAATTAATTTCTCGTCAGCAAATAGCAGAACTAACTGGGCTTACGCCGCCAGCAATTACGGGTATTATTCGTGAGTTAATTGATACGGGATTTGTAAAGGAAGTTGGCTTAGGGGAGTCACAAGGAGGAAGGAAACCTGTTAAATTACAGTTTAATTGTAAAGCGGGATATGTAATTGGTATAGAAATTACTAGCCAGGAAATAACCCTTGCTCTTGCAGATTTAAAAAATATTCCTACTTGCATTCAACGAGTGAAAGTGGATATGAAAGATCCAAAATTAGCAGTCCAAGAACTTATTTCTATAATTAAACAAGTTACCTTAAGCAAAGATCATCGGCTAAAAAAGATCTTAGGCATAGGGATTGCATTCCCAGGCATGCAAAATATTAATGACGGTACCGTAAAGAGGGCAGTAAATTTAGGTAAAAAATGGAACGATTATCCTTTGAGGACCACTTTAGAGAATGAATTCAGTGTGCCTATATTTATTGAAATGAATTCAAAAGTTGCGGCATTGGGGGAAAAATGGTACGGGGGCGGAACCGGTTGTGAAAATCTGATATACATAAATATGGGAGAAGGAATTAGTGCTGGTATAATTATGGGCGAATGTATTGTACAGGGATCCCAAGGATATGCTGGACAAATTGGGCATACTGTCATGATCGAGCAAGGGGCTTTGTGTAATTGCGGAAATCGTGGATGTTTAGAAACTATATGCGGGATTCCTGCCCTTGTGCGAAAAGTAAATGCAGAGTTACCTTTTATTACTGGTGAAGATGCACTGAAAAAACGTCTTGATTTGAATCAAGAAATACAAATAAAAGATATATTAGAAGTAGCGTTGGAGGAAGAGTCTTATGCAAGAGAGGTTTTACGACAAGCGAATCGGTATGTAGCTTTAGCAACTTCTCACATGATTAATCTTTATAATCCCGATGCGGTTTTTATCGGTGGGAAAATGGCTATTGTTGCAGAGTTTTTTATGGAAGAATTCCACGAAGTTATTGCATCACATACTTTTTCAGAAGTTGAAGATGCAACTGCAATTGTTATATCAAAACTGGGTGCAGATTCAGGTGTAATGGGTGCATGCGCTCTTGCTCTTAAAAAATTATTAAAATCACCTAATACTGATATATTCGAAGATATAGTTGATTAAGTTATTTGCCAAAGTAGCTTCTTTAGCCTAAATTGTAGAGAATGGGAGAGCGATGGGGTTATCAAATAAAATGGTGTAAAATCGTTTTGATTTTATACCATTTTATTTTTGTAAAAAAGAAATTTTGTAAAAAAGAAATTTTGAAAAGAAGGAATTTTTCAGAAAAAATAGAATACATCATAAAAGATAGTTAATTAAGTTAAATAAGTAATGTAAAAAAATAGAAAAGTTAAAAGACACTAGTAAAGTGGAAATAGTCAGTTAGATGATAATGGCTGATTCTATCTGTACTATATAATTTCTTAGGAAAGAAAGGAGAGAATGTAGTTAAATATTCACAGAATAATTATTATAAAATATTTGTAGCAATTATTTTATAAATGGATGTAATTAAAGAGGATAAACAGTAAATGAGCAAATTAAGTCTAAAAGAAAAGGTTTCTTATGGCCTAGGTGATTTTGGTAACGGGTTTATGTTTGATATGGGGCAAATTTATTTACTTAAATTTTATACAGATGTCTTTAGTATCCCAGCGGCAGTGGCAGGAAGCATATTATAATTTAATTAATTAATTAAATTAAATAAGTTATTGTGTCTAAATTATACAATACATTCGTTGCAAAAGTTCATGTGATTTGAATTTTTTTTAAAGGATGAGAATGGGGCGCGTTTTTTTGCATGGTAGCTAGATAAGTTTTCAAGAAAAAGTAGAAATGGTTCATTAACTCGTGATAAAGAAAGAGTGATGATTCTACTTACAGTGGATTTCTAATATCGTTCCAATGATTAAAGGAATGTAGGGGGAGAATATAATGACAATATTAAATCGTTCATTGGTCAATGGTGCTTTTAAATTTCCTGAGGATGTAAACGTACAAAAATATCCTGATACCTTACCAGAGCGTGTGATCCAATTTGGCGAAGGTAATTTTTTAAGAGCGTTTGCTGATTGGATGATTCACTTACTAAATCAACAGAATTTATTCAATGGTCGTGTAGTTGTGGTGCAGCCAATTAAAGAAGGCTTGGCGGATATGGTCAATGAGCAGGATGGGTTATACACCCTATTGCTGCGTGGTTTGCGTGACGGCAAGCCCGTAGAAGAAAAAGCAGTAATTAGTTCCATTAGCCGCTGCTTAAATCCTTACACACAGTGGGATGCTTATTTGAAATGTGCAGAGGATCCATTAATTGAATATGTAATTTCCAATACTACGGAAGCGGGAATTACCTTTGACCAAGCGGATAAATTTGAAAATCAGCCTCCAACTTCCTTCCCAGGAAAGCTTACTTCTTATTTGTATCATCGCTTTCAATTTTTTAAGGGGGATGTCAGTAAGGGAATGGTCATTATTCCTTGTGAATTGATTGATCGCAATGGCGATAATTTAAAGAAAGCTGTTTTGCAATATATAAAACTTTGGGATTTGCCTGAAGAGTTTGCTCGTTGGGTTGCAGATTGCAATCATTTCTTAAATACCTTAGTGGATCGTGTAGTAACAGGCTATCCAAGAGAAGAAATACAAGAGATCACTACTTCTTTAGGATATACAGACTCTTTGGTGGATACAGGAGAATTATTTCACTTATGGGTTATTGAAGGACCAAAGGTATTGTCTGAAAGACTACCTTTCCACAAAATTGGTTTACAGGTAATCTGGACAGAGGATATGACTCCTTATAGAACCCGCAAAGTACGGATACTCAATGGGGCTCATACGGCATCTGTACCAGCAGCATTTTTATATGGTTTAGAGGCTGTTGGTGAAATGATGGATCATGAAGTGATGGGTAAGTATGTAAGACAAATTATTCATGAAGAAATTATTCCTTCTATTGATCTAGATAAAAATATGTTAGAAGAATTTGCGAATGCAGTAGTAGAACGGTTCCAGAATCCTTATATTAAGCATTATTTGTTGAGCATATTATTAAACTCTTCTTCTAAATTTAAGGCCCGGGTCTTACCATCTATTATTGAATATCATAAATTGAATGGAACTTTGCCGAAAAAATTGGTTTTCTCTTTAGCTGCGTTAATTGCCGTGTATAAAGATGGAAATATTGATGGTACTAGTATGCAAGCCGATAGAGAAAAAGGCAAATTTACGATGAAAGATGATTTGTGGGCCTTAGAATTCTTTGCAGCAGCATGGTCAAATTTCGATGGCAGTAAACGAGCAGCCCAAAAGGTAGCTGCAAAGGTATTAAAGAATACCAAATTGTGGGATACAGACTTAACTGAAGTTGATGGTTTTGTTGATAATCTGGGAGAGTATTTATTTAAAATCGTAAATAATGGTATGCAAAAAACAGTTGCTGAATTGATTAGCTAATCACTAGTGTCTTATAGGGGGTGTTTATTTTGTTATTAAATCGAATTAGTCGTCATGATAATGTTGCTGTAGCTATTGAAGAGCTTATTATAGGCGAAAGCTATATTGAAGGAGCTGTCACTGTAACACCTAAGAATACCATTCCAAAAGGTCATAAAATCGCTTTAGAGGATATTTCAGTAGGAACGAATATTGTTAAATATGGATTTCCTATTGGGCATGCTACAGAAGATATAAAAATGGGCGAATGGGTTCATTCTCATAATGTCAAAACGAATTTAGGAGAAATTTTAGAGTATCAGTATCACCCAGAAGGAATAGGCAGTTCGGCAATCCAGACCATTCCTGCTACTTTTCAGGGCTATCGTAGAAAAGATGGCCGAGTTGGGGTGCGTAACGAAATATGGATTATTCCCACTGTAGGCTGTGTCAATAGGACGGCACAGCTTATCGCCAAGGGTGCAAATGATAATTGTAAGGCGGTAGAGCAAATAGATGGAATTTATGAATTTACCCATCCTTATGGCTGTTCCCAATTAGGAGAGGATCAAAGCAATACCCAAAAAATTCTTGCAGATTTAGTTAATCATCCTAATGCGGCTGGGGTCTTAGTACTTGGCCTCGGGTGCGAAAATAATCATATTGAGGAATTTAAAAAAGTATTAGGACATTATAATAGTGAGCGAGTGAAGTTTTTAGCTGCTCAAGATGTAGAAGACGAAGTGGAATGCGGTATTAAGTTAGTTGAAGAACTTCTTGCCCAAGCTGTACTAGATAAAAGAGAAGCTTGTCCCATTTCAGAACTGATTATAGGACTCAAATGTGGCGGTTCTGATGGGTTTTCCGGCATTACAGCCAATCCGTTGGTTGGCGAATTCTCCGATAAACTAGTTGCTAATGGTGGTACTTCTATTCTGACAGAAGTACCAGAGATGTTCGGAGCTGAAACCATTCTGATGGATCGTGCCATAAATAAAGACGTTTTTAGTAAAATTGTTCATTTGATTAACGATTTTAAGCAGTATTATGAAGATCATCATCAACCTATTTATGAGAATCCTTCGCCTGGCAATAAAAAAGGCGGAATCACCACCTTGGAGGAAAAATCCTTAGGCTGTACACAAAAAGGTGGGCGAAGTAAAGTCATTGATGTACTACGGTATACAGAGGTAGTAAAAAATAAGGGACTTACCTTGTTGAGTGCGCCGGGTAATGATATGGTGGCAGCAACAGCTCTTGCAGCTTCAGGCTGTCAAATTATATTATTTACTACAGGTAGAGGAACTCCTCTCGGAACAGCTGTGCCTACAATAAAAATTGCCACAAATAGTGAAATCTTTAAAAGAAAATCCAATTGGATGGATTTTGATGCAGGTGTTTTATTAAACGGACAGTCCATGGTAAGCGTAGCAGACCAATTACTTTTACATGTCATTGAAGTTGCTTCAGGGTCTTTAACGAAGTCAGAGCAAATGGGATTCCGTGAAATTGCTATATTTAAAAATGGAGTGACCTTATAAGGTTATAAGTACTTTTTGGGACAAAAGTTTGTAGAGCATTGGCATTATGATTGCACTACAAGTCGATTGTCCCAATTGATTTTCTGTATAGCTTATCATGGCAATTCTATAGACAGATTAATATTTTTTTATTGCAATGTTAGAGGAAAAGGGTGATAATTGAGGAATCAAATCACTTGGTGAGTGAACTGTGGAGGTAGATCATGAGAAAAATGGGATGTTGGTATGGCTACAATGCGCAGGGACAGTTGTATTTTTCTTAGGATTGTATTTAACTCGTGTAAAGTGGAATATTGCGAGAGAAGGGAGATGAATTATTTGACATATCTCAACAAAAGATTCCTTCATTTAATACCATTTATGCTGTTAGTAGTGGTTATTAGTAGTATATACATACTAAAACCAGATGCTTTTCAAATTATTCACTTGCTTTCTAGCGGTGATATTCATGGAAGTATTGAGTTTATAAAATCTTATGGACCCTATGCTATGGTTGTAAGTTTTTTACTTATCGTATTTATTAATATCGTTGCCGTACTGCCTAATATTTTTATTTTAGCAGCTAATGGTGTTATTTTTGGAGTAGTAGAGGGAACCCTGATCTCATGGCTTGCGGAATCTATAGGAGTTGTTATCAGTTTTATCTTAATGCGTTATTTATTCCGCGATTATGCACATGAAGTCATTTCACGTAGTAATTCGCTGAAGAAGATTGATCAATTTAGTGGCAGTAGAGGTTTGAAAATCATGTTGGTTGCTAGGAGTATTCCATATATTCCTTCAGGTTTAGTTACTGCTTTAGGAGCGCTCAGCAGTATTCAATTGAAGGACTATATTATTGCAACTTTTATTGGCAAGTTGTTGTCTGCATGGATCGAAGTTACTTTAGGACATGATTTAGTTTTTTATAAAGAACATATTCCTCGTCTGATTTTCCTCTTGCTGCTTTCGGGATTGGCGTATTACTTCTTTCTGCACTATAAAAAAAGAGCAGAGTAAGAACATGGGGGACGAAAAAAATAAAATCCTATCTTTCAAAGATAGGATTTTATTGTACGTAAAATTAAGATTAGCTGCAATTCTAAAACAATTTAAAATTGAAAAGGTGTAACAGTTTTACATAAGTACAAGGATCTCTTTGTACTTATTATAAAATGCCTTATTCAGGTTATGTATTTTGTATTTTCGCAGTTAAATTATTGGTCTTTTTTAAAATTTGTGATATGGTAATATACGTACTTTTTAAAAAAGCATTCAAATAGATTATAACTGATTGGATGAAAACCAATATTTTCAGGAAAGGAAGAATTAAATGAAGAAGTTTTATACGTCACTACATTTTCAAGTGTTTTTTTCTATACTTTGCGGGGTGGCATTAGGACACTTTTATCCTGGGCTAGGTGAGAGTATGAAGCCCCTTGGTGATGGATTTATAAAGTTAATTAAAATGATTATTGCTCCTATTATTTTCTGTACAATTGTAACAGGTATTGCTGGTATGGACGATATGAAGAAAGTTGGTAGAGTAGGAGGAAAAGCACTTATTTATTTTGAAGTGGTAACCATATTTGCCTTGATTATGGGATTGTTTGTGGTAAATTGGTTCCAACCTGGTGCTGGCATGAATGTAGATGTTAAAACCTTAGATACTGGAGCTATATCAGCATATACTACAGCAGCTAAAACTCACAGTACAACCGACTTTATTATGAATATTATCCCATCGACAGTGGTAGATGCCTTTGCAAAAGGTGATATTCTACAAGTTCTTTTATTTTCTGTTATGTTTGGTGGAGCATTGTCAGCAATGGGGGGCAGGAACACTAAACTATTTGGTATTATTTCTGAGGTCTCTCATGCATTGTTTGGGATAGTGGATCTTATCATGAAACTTGCGCCAATTGGCACATTTGGTGCAATGGCCTTTACCATAGGTAAGTACGGTATTGCCTCTTTAATACCTCTTGGGAAATTGCTATTCTGTTTTTATGCTACCTGTACTGTTTTTGTTTTTGTAGTGATTGGTTTGATTGCCAAGTGGGCAGGGTTTAGTATTATAAAGTTTATATCTTATATTAAAGAAGAGTTTCTAATAGTATTAGGTACAGCTTCCTCAGAGAGTGTACTGCCTCGAATGATTAATAAGCTAGAGAAGTTAGGATGTTCGAAATCAGTTGTTGGATTGGTAATTCCTACCGGTTATTCCTTTAACTTGGATGGAACTTCCATCTATCTTACTATGTCGGCTATTTTCGTCGCACAAGCAACTAATACAGATCTTACGATCGCACATCAGTTGACTATCCTGGCTGTCTTACTGTTAACGTCAAAGGGGGCGTCTGGTGTTACAGGAAGTGGTTTTATCGTGCTTGCAGCGACTTTATCCGCTATACCGAGTATTCCTGTTGCTGGACTTGCCTTAATTTTTGGTATTGATCGTTTTATGTCCCAGGGAAGAGCAGTAACCAATTTAATTGGTAATGGTGTCGCAACAATAATTGTTGCTAAATGGGAAAATGAATTAAATGAACAGCAATTTCACGCTGTTTTAAATGAATCTAGTGATGCAGGTGCAGGAACGGATATGCTGCAGAAACAGAATTCTTAGTTTGTAGTTTTAAAAAATTGAATAAACAGGCTTTGCTTTTAGTTGAAAAGCAAAGCCTATTACTATTATTTACAGATATTTATTTCACAGAGATAATAATGGATATAAGTCTTTATTTTCTTTTTCAATTCTTTTTTTGAGAGCTAGAAAAACTTTTTGCGACTCATCAAGGAATGCTGCTGAGTTAGCCGCGATTTTATTGGTAGTCGCAAAGCTGTTTTTAAACGCCTCAAACACTTGGGATAATCCGCCCATTTCTGCGTAAAATAATTGGCTGGTAGTTTTAATTTTAGGATTTGTGTTATTCATTAATGAGGGATATAAAAATTTATCTTCGCTAATGATATGGATTTTGAGTTTTCCTGACAGCTGACTTAAGAGTAATGAAATGGCACTCGCATTATCCTTTACTTGTTGTTCTGATTTGTGTATTGCTATTTTGTTCATTAAATCAAAAAAGTCTTGATGCTGTCTTTCTAGATTTTCCGTATTGGTCATGTTTTAATCCTCCTTATGTATAGTGAGATTATATAGTTGTTATCAGTTCGTAAGTTAAGTATATAATGAGAAATACATAGTTACTGTGATTCTTGTCACAATAACTATAATTAAGAAAAGATAAGAAAAAAACTGGTACGTTCGTTGTAATATTGACTAAGTATTGGATTCAGTATAAAAATGTTTGGGTAAAAAATCAAAAAAGATAGGTTTATCTTTTGACGAATCCTTTTAAGAGTCGTACAATTGAAGTGATTACTATTTCTAACCCAAAAATAGGGAATGGATGTAACATTAGGAGGTAAATGTGGTATATAATCCTGCTAATCCAATTATTGTTCAGGGGGATTTTTCGGTATTATTAGAAGCACATCATAGTGATTTTGAAACGGTTCGCAGCGGGTTATCCGCTTTTGCTGATTTAGAGAAAAGTCCTGAGCATATTCATACATATCGTATTACACCCCTATCGTTATGGAATGCAGCAGCAACAGGGCAGAGTGCGGCAGAAGTGCTTGAATTTTTACTGATGTATGTAAAATTTCCTTTGCCTAATAATGTCTGCCGTGATATTCAAGGTTATATGGGGCGTTATGGACTGGTTAAATTAATGGCATATCCTCCAACGATTGTAGAAGGAGAGAATGACAAGGCAGTTGTCCCTGGAGAATTTTTATACCTTTACTCTCAGGATATTCCTACTATTATGGCTATTTTTGGTCATAAGGAGACTAAGACCATATTCTCGGGAAAATTAGATGAGCATACCTTAGTTATTCCAGCAGGTAAGCGAGGAATTATAAAGCAGCTTTTGGTGAAGATTGGTTATCCGGTTGAGGATTTAGCTGGCTATGTTGATGGTGAAACATTAACTGTGGGCTTAAGGGATACGGATATAGCTGGTCGTAAATTTTCCTTGCGGGAGTATCAGCGGCAGGCTGTCGATCTATTTTATGACGGAGGCCGAGAAACTGGCGGCTCTGGCGTATTAGTGTTGCCTTGTGGTGCAGGAAAAACGATAATTGGTATTGGCGCGATGGAAAAGGTTAGTATGAATACTTTGATATTGACTACCTCAACTAGTGCCGTACATCAATGGATGAGAGAAATTATTGAAAAAACGGATCTGCCTCCTGAATTGGTAGGGGAGTATTCTGGTGATAAAAAAGATATTTGTCCTGTAACAGTCACTACGTATCAAATGGTAACTTATCGTCCTATTAAGAACGGACCTTTTCCTCACTTTGAAATTTTTAATGCCCGTGCTTGGGGCTTGGTAATCTATGATGAAGTACATACTTTACCAGCTCCTGTGTTTCAAGTTACGGCTGAGTTACAGGCTAAGCGCAGGCTGGGTTTGACGGCAACCCTAGTGCGTGAAGATGGGAAAGAAGCTGATGTCTTTACCCTGATTGGACCCAAAAAATTGGATGTTCCATGGAGTGAGATGGAAAGTGCTGGATGGATTGCGACAGCCATTTGTACGGAAGTACGTGTTCCCATGGATTTCTCCTTGCGAATGGAGTGTGCTCAGGTTCCAGAAAGAACAGCATATCGTTTAGAAGCAGAAAATAGTGATAAGATAAAGGCCATAGAATATATATTGCATAAACATGCTGGTGAAGGTATATTGATTATTGGTCAATATATAAATCAATTAGAAAATATTTCTGAGCATTTTAATTTTCCGTTAATTACTGGCAAGATGCCAACGGCAAAACGTGATACGTTGTATCAAGAGTTTCGCAACGGTAATATTCCAGTTTTAATTGTATCGAAAGTAGCTAATTTCGCGATTGATTTACCTGATGCAGCGGTAGGGATACAAGTTTCAGGGGCTTTTGGTTCCAGGCAAGAAGAGGCCCAACGTTTAGGCCGAATCCTGCGTCCCAAAAAGGATGGAAGGTCTGCTTATTTCTACAGTGTAGTATCTAAAGACTCTCGGGAACAGGAATTTGCTCATCATCGTCAGTTATTTTTAACGGAACAGGGATATCAATATCAAATTTTGGATTTTGATGAAACATTGCCAAGGGAAGGAATGGAGCACATTGCCAAATAAAATATTACCCTTACGATTGGATAAGATTTATACATTAGAAGAAATCTATGCGCTAAACAAAACGATCCTAAATAAAATGTGCTGGTTATTTGATGTTAGCGGTTGGGTCGGCAATGTTCCCAGTCTATTGCGTGAGGCTATTTATCATATCCCACGTTTTGCAGGTATATACCATGAACTTAGAGAAGAGCAACAGAGTATATTAGCATTTTTGTGTGAATCTGCTGGTAAGCCGATCGCAGTTCAGCAAGTGTATGAGCATTTTACCAGCTCCTTATCCATAAAAATAATTGATAATGCCATTAACGATTTACTGCAGCAAGGTTGGTTATTAGAAGGTGATAACCCTCAGGTACTGCTTGCTGTACCTGAATTTAAAAAGACCCTTGATAAAATGTCAGCCTTTTATTATTTTTTAGAGGCGCAGTTGCCTGCTACATATCCAGCAACATCTGCCGGAGGACAGTATCTAACTGATTTGATTGAAATAGCTGCCTTTATGTATGTGGAAAAACCCAAACTTACCATCAAAAAGTTCATGGCAAAATCAATATTGCGTCGCTTAATGTCTCGATTAAGCGTTGTGGCGGCTAATAATTGGGAAGAGGCTGCTGATGAGAATGTATACACAAGCAGTATGCGTATGCTCTTAGGCGGGCTGCAGGAGCTTCAAGCTTTAAAGCTTATGGTTGATAAAGGTGATCATTGTTATTATCAGCTTAATGTGGAAAAATGGGATGATTTTATTTTTTCTTCTGCATGTCATCGATTGTTGGCTGCATTAAGTTGGCAAGTAACAAGGATTAATTATCATAAAGGGGGAAGTTTACCCTTTGTTGCTAGTTTGATACAGCAGGCAGCAAAAATGGATGGGGCGTGGCAAACCGGTGCCTCATTAATGATGGAAAGCATTGTTGCTGAATCCTCAGTACTATTTTCGGAGCGAGATCCTTTTAGCAGCGAAGAATGGTTAGAAGCAATTATATTAGAGCCTATGATGTACATCGGATTTTTTGAGAAAACTACCGCACCGGTGCCTACTCATTGGCTTACAGAAACTCAAATGACTAGAACCTTTTGGCGATTAACACCTCTTGGTTTAGCAACTGCAGAATGGCTGAATAAAGAAAAAAATGCTGGCAAGGCAATTGGTCAGATGACGAAAATGGATGTATTTAATAAAGAAGTAGAAGTAACTTTTTCTGTATTATTTTCTAAGTGGCGGCAGATATTACCTGTTGAGTTAGAGCAGCAATTGATTATTCAGCCAGATCTTTCCTTTTTGGTGCCAAGAAATGCACCACCTTATTTATTATGGATGTTATCCGTGTTTGGTGATACTGAAGTTCAAGATTATGTATATCAGGGAACTTTTAATCGAAATAGTGTACTTCGTGCACTAAAAGGCGGAGCAGCAGTTAGTGACCTATTTGCAATGATTGAAGACCACAGTAAAGTGCCGCCTGCTGAGAATGTTTTGAGTATTCTACAGCAGTGGGTTACTTCGTATGATCGGACATTGTTTTCCAAGGCAATGATATTGGCTTGTGACAATTCTGAAATGGCAGCTGAAGTTCTTGCTCAAAGTAAATTTTCGCAATGGGTTATTGGTTCAATTGGTCCTCAGACCTTAGTGATAAAACCAGAGGGAGAAGGAATTATCCGCAAGTGGCTAGAAAAGAAAAATTGGGTGCCGCGACCTGGAGTTGTAACAGGAGAGTGTTTATATTTATGGTTAACAGCAGATAAAAACTGAAATTTGTATTATTTGTGCTATAATATATGATAAAGTATCTTAAAGAAAAAGTTTGCAAAGCCTATATCTTTGGTATGTTTCAATCAGTACAAAATAAAAAAATGATAGGGTGAATATATATGGCAAAAATACCAAAAAATTTAAGCGATACGGCGATGATTGGCAATTTAAAAGAAAATATTACCTTTGAAAATGATAATTTCGCAGAAGAAGTAGTAACTGATCAGCCAGTCAAAGGGATAAAAAAAGATAGTACGAGCTATGCGAGTGAATTTTTTACTCCTGAGTTACAGGAAAGGGTGGGAAAAGCCTTGCTGGGACTAAAAGTTAAATTGTACAGTGAAGGTATTGTAGATTTTGATATCAAGGTGACAAGCCAAGATAAACAAGTCATATTGACTGGGGTTCCTAGTAAGGCTGAAAAGAAAAAAGTCAGATAGACGGAGGTCCTATGGACGAAGATGCTTTTTTGTTTCTCAAAAATTGGTTTCATCAATATGTACAAAAATTTTATTCCGTAGATGAGCAGTTACAATTTCATGTACGTTTGAAGGAAGAACACACCCGGCGTGTGCTAGAAAATGCTGTAAGGATTGGTACATGGCTTCATTGTACTTTGGAAGAATTACAGTTAATTAAGATAGCTGCTTTGCTGCACGATATTGGACGTTTTCAACAGTATCAGACCTATAGAACCTTTAATGATGCATTGTCGGTGAATCATGCCCAATTGGGATTAGAAGTACTGCAAGAGTCGAAGATACTAGCTTGCGCTGGGCTGACAGATAAACAGCAAGAAATAGTAAGAAAAGCTGTACTTTACCATAATCGGCGTCATTTGCCAAAGGGAGAGATAGGCGAGTGTTTGATGCCAGCCCAAATTACGCGTGATGCAGATAAACTTGATATTTTTGCTATGTTAGTAACTGATGATAAGGATAATAAAATTCCTCAAACAATGGAATTTAAAAATGCAAATATATATTCCAGAAAAATTATTAAGGACATTTTACAAGGTAGGTTGGTGGAATATCCTGATATAAAGACGGCTAATGATTTACTGCTCTTTCGCTTATCTTGGTTTTATGATATCTACTTTTCTTATTCTTTTTCCTATGTACTAAAAAAAGGGTATTTAGAAAAATTGATTGCGCTGCTGCCTAATACAGAGGATATCCGTTGTGTGCATCAATGCTTAAGGCAGTATGTTAGTTCCCGTGCTATTGCCAAGCGGCATGAGTGATACTTTTATAGTGCTAGAAAGGAACGTAATCTTTAATATGAGGTAAGATTAGGGGTGAGGGGAACTTTGAAAGCATCTGTTGGTAATTTTTTCATTCGTATTGCGTCTCTTAAAAACGATATTGAGCAAATTACAGAAATTTATAATCAGGGGATACAAGACAGAATTGCTACCTTGGAGTCAACAATAAAAAGTGTTGAAGAAATGATAGATTGGCTGAACAACAAAAGTTCAAGGCATAAAGTATTAGTGATTAGTGATGAAAATGATGTGGTAAAGGGCTGGGCATCATTGAATGTTTTTAATGCTAGAGAATGTTACCAGGGCGTGGCTGACATATCAATTTATATCAGGCGAGAAAACAGAGGGCAAGGTTTAGGCAAGGATTTATTGTTAGCTCTAGTTGAAGTGGCAAAGCAGATGGGATTTTACAAAATGGTACTGACTACTTTGAGTATCAATAATACAGGACATAAGCTATATCAATCCGTCGGTTTTACAAAAGTTGGTACCTATGTTAAACAGGGGATGTTGGATGGTAAATGGGTAGATGTACACGTGATGGAAAAATTCTTGTTAGAGTGAGAAATTATAATATAAAATGATATATATACAACTGTCTTTATAATATAAGATAGCTGTTTTTTATTATGCTAAAAAGTATAAGTTTTTGCTAGTCCATGCAGGATCCATATTATTCACGCTTCGTCATTAGCATTTAACCTACGCTTAGGCTGATAGCTAAAAGGGCGTATCAGACATTTTTTTTTGCCATTGCGAGCGATAGCAAAGCAATCCCCTCCTTGCTAAGAGATTGCTTCGCTATCGTTCGTAATGACAGAGGACGCAAAGCGTTTTTCTTAAAATATATAGATGCTAGAAAAACATATTTTTTTTTGATGTTCTCGCTGGGCCCATATTCATTTATGTATTATTTCCCAGCAATATTTTTCCGTAAAATGTGATTACTGTAAATGTAGATAGGAGAATAATTAAGTTTATGAACTATTGTAGTAGGAGAGTGAGAGTGTGTATTCAACAACATTATGCTTTTTAATAACAGAACGTAAAATTTTATTGGGTATGAAGAAAACAGGGTTTGGCCAGGGGAAATATAATGGCTTTGGCGGTAAAATTAAACAGGGAGAAACGGTGCTGCAAGCAACTGTGCGAGAGCTGAAAGAAGAAAGTGGTATAACTGTAAAAGAGGAGCAGCTAGAACAGGTAGGTTTCCTGGATTTTGTTTTCCTTGCTAGCCCCCAATTGCGGCATGATGTACATATTTTTCTTGCTCAGACTTGGCAAGGTCAGCCAGTAGTGACAGAAGAAATGAAGCCTGAGTGGTTTTTATTTTCGGATATTCCTTATAGTGAGATGTGGCAAGATGATCTATATTGGCTGCCTAAAATATTGGCAGGCAAGAAAATTACAGGTACAGTAATTTTTTCTGATAATAATGAGGATGTATGTGAAGTTATTCTTTCGTGAAAAGTATAACTTTTTGACTGAGGTGCGCCCACCATTGCCGTTTATAAGATGTCCTCTGCATTTAGGATGATTGCGAGACGATATTTTTTCTCGGTAAGAACGCGACAAGTACCGGCTAGTGTTTTAATTGATTTAGCAATGTTGACACCTCAATATCAACAAATGCTACTTCAGAATGTGATTGAAGGCGGTAACATCAGGGCTAACTTTAAGGACTAGGCACCGCTAACGATGCCTAATGGTCAGCATTTACCGCAAGGACCGCCTGGGATGCAAGGTGTAGATATGCGCAACATTCCACCGGCACTATAGGAAGTGACTATGAATCAATCTGCGGAGTGGCTTTACATGACTAAACTAGTACCTAAACCAGAGCAAAATAGTAAACCAAAACGAGGTAGATTGAAAAAACAGGCGCAATAATGCGTCTGTTTTTTTCGTCAGCCTGACATTAACTGTACACTATCGTGGAGACACCATGGTAAAAACGAAAGGGAATTACAATGCCAGGCGACTGGTTCATATGCAGATTATAGGGCAGTTACTGTGACGACCGGTGAAGTTGGTGGGAGTACGGTTATGAGAAAGACCGCTTTACTACGCCCTGTGTTACTTATATAAAATTTAATCTTCTACAACGAACGATGTTGTGCGCTTGAAAATCCAACCAGTTATGGGAATAAATTATGCCGTATTCTACCTTTACATCTTTTGGGGGTGGGGTGTCACAAATTCTAGGTAGAATTTTAGGGCAATTGCGAACGGATATGGAATTTATCTAGTAAGAAGTAAAATTTTTCAATGGGGTCGTAAACGACTATATAGGCATTAAACCAGTCGGCCTTACTCACTTTGGTTCCTTCCTTCTTTTAATGCTATCCTAAATTTCACAAATAGCTTCTAAGATCTGCTCCTCTGTGATACTTGATATACATGGATATTTATTGTCGGTATATTTACAACGCCAATCACAACAAAAACAGTCATTTTTATTCGAAGTAAGTACAGAAGCGGATTTAAAAGGTAAGAATCTTCCATAATGCCCACCGCCATAAATCATAACAGTCGGTTTATTCATAATCCATGCTGCGTGAGTTAATCCTGTTTCACCACCGATTACAAAACGCGCCTTACTTATAATTTTTATTGCATCGCTAATAGTAGTCTTTCCCAACAAGTCGATGACTCTTTTATTATCAATGGTATCACGGGCCTTGTTGGAAATAATAATACATTTTAATGCCGTCGCTTTCAAAGTTAAACCAAGAAGTGTTTCAAAATCATATGTACGTTTATTATTACCGCAGTCAGGTAATAATACAAAATAATCCTTGGTTGATGTGTCAATAGGTATATAAGGTTCTACTTCTTCTCTAGTAACCCGTTGCTTGGTAATAGTGCTAAACATATTTAATTCGTGATCTATAACATGGGTATATGGGATTTTTGATGGTAACCCCTTGATAACTGTGGTATATTCCCTTGCGGATTTTTCTTTGCCACGCAGAGATTCACCGGAATATCCAATACGTTCCGGGATTCCACTAAAATGGGCTATGTCATCACCAAGGGAAGAACGGTGAATCGATGATATTAGTGTTTTAAAACCTCTTTTTCTTAGATTGTTTAACCAGCTTCTGCGATAAGACAGATCTGTATTAAATCTGCTATCTACAGTTATGACGTTATTTTGAGGTAAGTAAAGGGAAGCCATTTCTTGAATACAGGAATTAACTATAACTGAAATGTCTGTATAATGCTCAGAATATCGCTTCAGTAAGCCTGAGAATAATAGAAAGTCCCCTATACCATCATTTCGAACAATAACTACTCCCTTATTTGGTTTTGCTGAATTGTCAATAAGAAACGGTGTTAACGATCTTAAAATATACTTGTTCAAGTAAATCACCACCTTGATGTTTATGGGAACATTATACAATGGATGGAAGGATTACTACAACCAGGCAGGTGATTATATGTCTAAACCTCAGACAAAAATAAAAGCTGCTGTTCCCCCTGACAAGGGAAATATATCAAAACCTACCTAAAAACCTAATCAAAGATGAATATTGGAGCCAAGGGAATAACGTCCATTTTTGACACTGCTGGAAAAGGTTTAATCCTATTAACCCTTTTCCAGCAGTGTCACCTATACTCATTAGTAAGGCTGTCTATAAAGAACTACTGCCTAAGCGGGGATGGCGTACTGGTTTTAAGCTAAGTTTTAGTACGTAACGCAGTGCCTGTTTCATGGTGATATCTTGTCGACCTTGTGGTGTTTCAATAACACATAAAGGATCTTCCATACCGATTTCGCTGGCGGGTAAATATACATATTCTTCTGTATTGTTATCGCCAAAAATAATACCTGCTTTTAGATGCGCCGCTGTCATTCTGCTCATATGGTACCTCATAATTTCTATATAGTAAGTCGTAAATTGATTATATAATATTCGCATGTAAAAGTAACTACATATTAAAAAAACATTAGTATGAATAGGGGATTTGCGGATGTTTTTAGAACTTTGGGAGATAAATGTTGAAAATTTATGGGGAATTGTAGCTGGGGAGACTTTTGCTCAGGGAATCAAGTCTGTTGGTGTCATTGAAACGATTATTAGTTCCGCTCAATCTGCAGGTTTCGGTGAAGCAGGCATGATTGTTGTTATGGTATCCATTATTGCTGTATCTTCTGTAGTTATGGGCTCGGGGAATGCACCATTTTTTGCTTTTGTGGCTTTAACTCCAGTTGTAGCTGCTAAAATGGGAATTGCTTCTGTATTAATGTTGCTGCTACTTTTATAAACTTCTACCGATAATAAAAAGAGGTAAGGTTTGCCAAAGAGGCACAAAGAATATAGAGGACATATAACACATTTTTATGTTCTAGTGTATACTTTTTGAATTCTAAGAAAGTCCTACAGCTTATCCCGCAAGGAATAACTGAAGGACTTTTTTTTGTTTGCTGAATAATATGTAGTGACGGAGATGCTATTAGGTAGCAAGATTAGATGGTTAGGAGGAAAGATAGTGTGGCGAAATATTATACAGATAATTGATTTTCCGAATAAGTGTATTGGCGTATATACTGCAATTTTTATCATCATTTGGCTGGTTGCTTGGATCTTGAATGGGATAATAAATACTCACTTTGATTTAAGTCAATTTCGCGATACCTATGTTTGGCTCATGACGCAATTAAATGCTACTCATGCCATTAATTCAATCTGGAATAGCCCCAAAGACACATGCCCAGATACTTTAGGAATAAAAGATAATGTGAAAGGTAAGTCTAATGATAATTAGGTTATGATATAGGAAGATGAAATTATATCTTTTCCCCTGGTATATTTTGTGATACAATTTATTGTTGTATAGGAAGCGATAAAATTCCCATCTAAATTATAGGAAATAACTTATATAGGAATGTCGGCAGTATTTATCTTGAGCAAGGTAGTACTGCCGGTAAATTCTTTATGATAAAGATTATTTATAGTGGAAGACTTGGTCAAGTGGAACTATTCTATTTGAACTGCTCCCAATTCTTATTTGGAGAAGAGAGGAGCCGAAGGCTTTGATTATAAATAAAATATTCTTTATGGCTGCTATAGATACTATCGAAATAATAAGGAAAATAGGAGGAATACAAGATGAATTTATGGTTTACTGAATTGCAAACAAAAAATTTGGGATTGCAGGCGAGAATCAAAGAAACTTTATTTATGGGAAAATCCGATTTTCAGGATATAGCTGTAGTTGATTCCCATCAATTTGGCCGCATGTTAGTTTTAGATGGCGTATTTCAAACATCTGTGGCTGATGAATTTATTTATCATGAGATGATTGCCCATGTTCCGTTGTTTACCCATCCCAATCCCCAAAATGTATTAGTTATTGGCGGTGGTGATGGTGGTACTATACGTGAGGTTGTAAGGCATGAGAGAGTTAAAAAGGCAGAAATGGTTGAAATTGATGGTATGGTAGTAGAGGTTTGTAAAAAGTTTTTGCCGGAAATTAGCCAAGCGATGATTAATCAGCATCCTAAATTAGCACTTAAAATTGGTGATGGTATTTCTCATATGAAAAATGCCGAAAATAAATATGATGTTATTATTGTGGATTGTTCTGATCCGATTGGTCCAGGCAAAGGTTTGTTCACCCCTGAATTTTACCGTAACGTATATAAATCACTAAAAGAGGATGGTTTATTTGTACAACAAACAGAATCTCCTTTTTATCATCAGGAGTTAATCACATATTTACATAAGGAAATTGGTCAATTGTTCCCGATTACGAAGACCTATTTGGCGAGTATTCCTACCTATCCAAGTGGATTGCATTGCTTTACTATGGGATCTAAGAAGTATGATCCTACAGTCGTAGATACACAGAAATTTGAGCAACTAGCAACTCGCTATTATAATAAGGATGTTCACAAAAGTTCCTTTGTATTGCCTAATTTCGTTCAGGACTTACTGAAATAAATTATTGCAACAAACTAAGGAGTGCCTTTATAGCTGTCTTTAATCCAGTCTAACTATATTATTTTCACATTAAGGTGAAGTGAAAAGGTAACTTCCACTTTGTAATAGTTATTTCCACCGAAGTAACGTTAGGATGAAAGTTTTGAATCAAAAAAGCTTTCATCTACCGTTTAATCGGTGGATTTGTTATAATCATGAAG
>Ga0316613_10000583_pt1 | contig 28323 bp, 21 predicted proteins | sample OWC_soil_day10_C_2_FD_207647 | JGI IMG/M metagenome (GOLD analysis project Ga0316613, IMG submission 207647) | Wetland soil microbial communities from Old Woman Creek delta, Ohio, United States - OWC_soil_day10_CT_b | ecosystem: Environmental > Terrestrial > Soil > Wetlands | place: USA: Ohio...
CCAAGCGGAAAGCCAATCACCGAACAGGTCCTGACCGCCGAGCCGGCGAGGGTGGCGGCGACGCGAGGAACGTTCAGCGGGTTGACGCAGACGGCGGCGAAGTTCCACTGCAGCGCCTCGACGCAGAACTGTTCGACCTCCGCTTCGGTGGCATCCGGACGCAGGATGGTGTGGTCGATGATAGCGGCGAGAGTCGCCGATGAGGTGATGGACATGATGCCTCCCATCGCATGCTTTGGCGGCTCGCGATGACGGGCCGGACCGGCCCTCCTCCACCACCGCCGAGACCACGCCGTCGTTCCCGTGTTTGGTAACACGCTTTATGTCGTCGTCCCAGACGCGTTCCGCAACCACCGCTGCGGCAGCCTCGTTCAGGCGGCGCCCGCGTTGGCCCGAATATAGTCGAGGCAAGGCCCGCTCCCGAGCGGTCGCGAAAACAAATAGCCCTGGAAGCGGGCGCAGCCGAGATCGATGAAGCGCGGCAACTGCTCGGGTTGTTCGATGCCCTCCACCACCGCCCTGAGGCCGAGTGTCTGGCTGAGCGAGACGATCGAGCGGATCACGTGCTCGTTGAGGTCGCCCTGGCTGGTGAAGGTGAGCGAGCGATCGATCTTCAGCGTGTCGAGCGGCAGCTCGCGCAGGTAGTGCAACGAGGTGTGGCCCATGCCGAAGTCGTCGAGCGCGATTCGGATGCCGGCGGCCCGGAGACGAAGCAACGCCCCGATCGCCTGGATGGCCGGCGCCAGCGAGGTCGACTCGGCGATCTCGAGTTCGAGAAGACAAGGCGGAAGCCCCTCTTCTGCGAGAACCCGCAGGACCATCTGGTCGAAGTCTGGCTCCTGCAACTGGCGTGGCGATACATTGACGCAGACGATGAGATCAGCGGCGACCTCATCGCCCCAGGCCGCGCGCTGCCGGCAGGCAAGACGCAGAACGAGTTCACCCAGCCGGTCGATGAAGCCCATGTCTTCGGCCAGCGCCACCGTCACCGGCGGCGGGATGGGGCCATAGACCTCGTGCTCCCAGCGCAATAGCGCCTCGACGCCGAACACACGCTGGTCCTCGATGCAGATCTGCGGCTGATATTGAAGATAGAGCCGGTCCGTCGATCCGAGCGCCTCGCCAAGATCGCGGGCGAGTGCGCTGGCAAAGCGTCCGGCAATGCCGGGCAGGTCGATCAGCCGGCGCCCCTGCACGACCTCGTCGGACTCGGACGCGACGAGCAACGCCCGCAATGCCTCGCTGTTGGCAGCGAGCCGCAATCGTGCGGCGATGCGCACGAAGGGCAGGTAGAGAAAGGTTCCGATAACGAGCGCCATGAGTTGTACCATGGCGCCGGCTGGCGAGCCGGTGGCGAGATAGCCGCTGATCAGCGGCGGCATCGTCCAGGAAATCGCATGTTCGGCAACGGGCACGAAGCCGATGACCGTTGCGACATAGCCGAGCAGCGACAATACGACCGGCGTCAGAACGAAGGGGATGGCGTAAATCGGATTCAGGATCAACGGCAGGCCGAACACCAGGGGTTCATTGACGTTGATCAGGGCTGGCAGGAGCGACAGCCAGGCGAGGCGGCGGGCTGACGGCTCGCGGTCGGTGAGAAGCAGGGCAATAATCAGACAGAGCGTCGAGCCGGAGCCCCCCAGCCCGGTATAGACGGAAAAGAAGTGCCAGGTGACGACGCGGACCGGCCCGGCGGCGTCGGAGCCGACCGTGCCCGCCGAGGTCATCATATGCTCCAGCACCGGCGCCATCAGGTTGGCGCCATGTCCGCCGAGGAACCAAATCAGCTGGCTCATGAGCGCATAAGCGGCCACGAACGGGGCCGATGGTTCGGCTCCGACGAAGGGGGACGATATGGCGGCCGACAGGGCGGTCGTCAGGTCCGGTCCGCCGAAGGACACCTGCACCTGCCGGATCACGGCGAAGGTGGCGAGGGTGATCATGCCGGCCGGCAGGATGGAGAACAGATCGCCAACCAGCGGATCGACACCGAAGCCGCGCAAGCGAAGGCGGAACCACGGACGCCGCGCGAGGAACAGGAACAGGTAACTCGCGCTGACGGTCACGACCAGCGCCGCCGGCAACCCGCGCGTCGACGACAGGGCCTGTTTCCAATGTTCGAGGGTATCTGGCGCCACCACGATGAAGAAGCACGACAGCACCACCATGGAGGTGCTGCCCGGACTGACGGGGTGGCGGTCGGCCGGCGTACCCGTCAAAACGGTGAGTGAATAGGAAAAACCAAGCACCACCACCAGTGCGACAAGGCCGAAGGTTCCCCCGACAATCGTGGCACAGACCGAGCGGACGGCTTCGACAGCCTCCGCCGGCAGCGCGGCGGCGAAGGGAAAGGAGGCGACAGCATTGACGAAGTGGGCGAACGCACCGACCAGCACCAGCGGAAGAGACAACAGCAGGGCGCGTCGAAGGGCTGTCATGAGCGGCAAGGCGGCGAACCGCCCCATCATCTCAACAAGCGAAAAGTCTTGCCGAGCCTGGTCGGCCGGCGGCAAGCCATCGCCCGCCGGCACGGCTGACAACGACACCGGACCCGGCTGCACCTCCGCAAACCGTGTCCGTTTCTTTCGTGCGATCGGCTCATCCATCATGGGTGTCGTCCGCCTTGCTCCATCGCTGCTGGCACCCTCCTCCGACAGCGGCACGGATCGGCATCCTTGGCCAAAATCGTTGCAGAAGTACTGAATGGGGTATCAAAGGCCATTATTGTTCAACGAAAACGAGTATTCCGCCGACCAGCGCCGGCTCAGCTCCGAGGCTGAGACGACCGACGGACGCAAGACCGTCGTTTTCCGGAGAATTCCGCCCTTTCGGGCGGCGACCTTGTGGCGCGATACGACATATGGCCTTCATGCCGTTGACGCAAAACGGTGTTCCACCAGTGGGCGTACTCAGCCCGACAACAATCTGCACAACAACGATCTCGGCCGAATCTTGAAGTTAAGGTTATTGAGAGGTTGACAGCGCAGCCTTGCAATCGACTGTGGCGCTCGGGCGGGCGCCATATTATTAACGTATGGTTGACTGAAGAAGCTGTACGGGCCGGCTCTTAATTATTCGGCTCGCCCGATCGGTTGGATACGGCGGATCAACTGCCGGCGCCACCGATCGAGACGCCTCGGTGTCCGGAAAGGTGGAGACGCGGCATGTCCGGCGGAGCAGATCTGTTCAGAGTCCTGAGCCATACGGAAAACGTTGGGGTGCTCGTCGCCGATACGCGGCCGTCCCTCGTGGTCGACCGGTCCGGCAGTCGGCTGCTGTGGGCCAACGCCGCTGGCGCGGCCTTTTTTGGCGTCGCAACGGTGGACAGGCTGACGGCGTTGCGCTTCTCGTCCGCTTCGCCCTTCGCTCGCCGCATCGCCGCGCTCGACGACATGCTGGTGAGCGGCCAGGACCGAATCGAACGACTCCCCCTTCAGCGCGGTCTGCTGCCGCGGCCGACGATCTGCAAGGCCAGCCGTGTGGTGGCGGACGGTGTCAAGGCGATCCTGCTGACCATCGTCGATGGCACGGGCTCGCTCGCCGGTGATCCGGCAACCGCCTTTGCCACCCTGGCCGCGACCGCCCTGCCCGAGGTTCCGCCCGAGCCTGTCGAGGAGGCCGTTGCCGAAGAGGCCACGCCCGAACCCGCCCAGGATATCGAAACCACCGTCGAATTGATCGAAGCGGACGTGGCCGAAATCGACGCGGTTGCTCCAGACGACGCCATCGCCGAAACCGTGGCCGAGACGATCGAGGCCGCTGGTGAAACGGAGGCGGCGGACATCGCCGTGCTGCCCCAAGAGGAACCCGCGGCCGAAGCCCCCGAAACGATTGTCGAGGACATCTCGCCCGAACCGGTTGAGGATGCCGTAGAGGATACTTCGGTCGAGGCCGCCGAGGCTGCGGTAGAGGATGTCCCGTCCGAACCGGCCGAAACAGCGCCGCCGGTGGCCAGTGTGCCGGCGTTCTCCTTCCCGACGCATGGCCGGGCCGTTCGCTTCGTCTTTGAACTGGACCCGCAGCTCGCCTTCACCTTCGTGTCGGCCGATCTCGCTCAAACGGTCGGTCCCGGCATGGCCGACATTCTCGGCCGCACATGGACAGATGTCGCCAGCCGCCTGGAGTTCGATCCGGCGGGGCGGATTGCCGAGGCGCTCGGTCGCCGCGACACCTTCACCGGTCTCACCGTCGACTGGCCGGTGGACGGGCAGAACCTGCGCGTGCCGTCCGATCTGGCGGGCATGCCGGTGTTCGGCCGCGAGCGGGCGTTCCGCGGCTATCGCGGCTTCGGCGTGCTGAAGACCGGCGCCGCCTTCGATGCACCGGTGCCAGCCGAGCCGATCGCTGCAAAATCCGACGAGTCGATCACTCTTCCGCCAGCCAGGGATGAGGCGTCGGATGACATCGTCTATACGGTGATCGCGCCGGCGGCAGCCGCCGAAACGGATGTCACCGCCGAACCGGTGCCCGACGCGGCGCCCGAAGTGGCCGACGATCTCCTGACGGCCGAGGAAGCCACATCCGAGGAGGCGCTGCCGCCTCCGGAAGAGCCTGTCGTCGAGGTTGAGGACGCCGTCGCCGACGTGACGGCCGAGCCCGACCAACCCGAGCCGGATCTCATCCTGGATCTCGTCGAAGACTTTATTCTTGAAGAGCCAGGCGCTGAGACGCCGGATATCCCTGCCGACGTCGTCGCCGAGCCCGACGCTTCCGCGCCGATCGATACGATGGACGCCATCGCAGAAGACGCGGAGGCCGAGGCGCCGAACGAACCGGCCGAGGTCGCGGCTGAATCCGACCTTTCCGAGCCGGCCGACATCGTTGAAGACGCCGCCTTGGATGAGCCCGTGGTCGCCGAGGAGGACCTGGTCGAGGCGGACGAACTGCCCGAACCGCTGGCACTCGTGACGCCGCCGCCGGAAAGTGACGTGGAGGACGTGCTCGAGCTCGTGCCGCCCGCGCCGGTCGCCGACGTGGCGGCAGTGCCGGTGGTCTCCCGTCGCCCCACGTTCGCCAGTCTGACGGGTGACAAGGCCCGGGCGCTTTCCAAGCCCGAGCGCGACGCCTTCGACAAGATCGCCGAGGCGTTGGCCGACGCCTTCGGACCGCGCATCCTGGCCGAGCCGGCCGACCGCACCGCCGCTCCCCCGGCGCCTATCGTCAACCGCAAGGCGGACGTGGCGACGGATATTGGACCATCGGTCGACATCGCCCTGCTCGACAAGTTGCCGGTGGCGCTCGCCATCCTGAGGGGTGGCGACATCATCCACGCCAACCGAGCCTTTCTCGATCTCTGCGGCTACCCGGACGTCGCTTCGATCGACGCCGACGGTGGCTTCGCCCAGGTGTTCGAGGGAGCGGCCCTCAGCCGTGAGGCGGCCATCCCGACCGTGCGGCGGCGCGACGGCGTCGAAATCCCGGTATCGGCACGCTTGCACTCGTTGCCGATGGAGGGGGGCATCGCCTCGCTGCTGGTTGTGCAGGAGACGGCGGCAGCCACCAGCCGCGACCGTTTCGCCACCGCCGAGCAGCGGGCCGAAGATATGGAGGCCATCCTCGACACCGCCACCGACGGCGTGCTGGTGCTCGACCAGAAAGGCCTGGTCATCGGCGCCAACAAATCGGCCGAGGCGCTGTTCGGCAACGAGCGGTCGCACATGGTCGGCATGGCCTTCGTCGATCTCCTGGCGCCGGAGAGCCATCGCTCCGCGCTCGACTATCTGGACGGCCTCGGCCGCAATGCACTTTCCAGCGTGCTCAACGACGGGCGCGAGGTGATCGGCCGCGTGGCTGGTGGCGGTCTGGTGCCGCTGTTCATGACGGTCGGCCGCGTATCGGCGACCAAGTTTTGCGCCGTGCTCCGCGACATAACCCAATGGAAGCGGGCAGAGGAGGAGCTGACCTCGGCGAAGAAGGCGGCAGAGAACGCGTCATCGCAAAAGTCCGACTTCCTTGCCAAGATGAGCCACGAGATCCGTACGCCGCTCAATGCCATCATCGGCTTCTCCGAGGTGATGATGGAGGAGCGCTTTGGCCCGGTCGGCAACGACCGCTACAAGGAATACCTGCGCGACATCCACGTGTCGGGCACCCACATCATGAGCCTGGTCAACGACCTTCTCGATCTCTCGAAGATCGAGGCCGGCAAGCTCGAGCTGACCTTCGAGGCGGTGGGGCTCAACGATGTGGTGCGCGAATGCGCGGCGCTGATGCAGCCGCAGGCCAACCGCGAGCGGATCATCATCCGCACCTCGCTGTCCTCCAGCCTGCCACCGGTGGTGGCGGACAATCGCAGCCTCAGGCAGATCATCCTCAACCTGTTGTCCAACGCCGTGAAGTTCAACTCGGCCGGCGGGCAGGTGATCGTCTCGACGCTCTATGAGGAGACCGGGGAAGTGGTGCTGCGGGTGCGGGATACGGGCCAGGGCATGAGCGAGGGTGACATCGTCAAGGCGATGGAGCCGTTCCGCCAGCTGTCGACGTCGCGGACCGGTGGCGGTACCGGTCTCGGCCTGCCGCTCACCAAGGCGCTGGTCGAGGCCAATCGCGCTGCCTTCCAGATCGACTCGACCCCCGGTCAGGGAACGATGATCCAGATCACCTTCCCGTCGACGCGCGTCCTCGCCGAATAGCGGCGAGACATCGCGACCAAAATGCAGCACCCGACGGGCCTTCCTGCCGGGTGCTCTGCTTTTGCATGGCGATCGGATGTAAGCGGCGGCGAGCGCCCAGCCCCGCGTCCGCCGGCCGGCTGGTCTGCACCGACGCTCTCGCGCCTGTGTGCGCTTGAAATTGAAGTTGATAATGATTATCAATAGCGGTGCGGCGTTGAGGATGTTTTCATCCTCGCCCGGCACAATACTGCGGAGAGCCACGGGCGCTGCCACCGGCACGCCCCCGGAGTTCGTCGATGATCGTCTGTCACTGCAACGTTCTGACCGTCGAAGACATCCAGGGAGCCGTCGACGAACTGCTGACCGAGATGCCGCTCCGCGTCATCACACCCGGCCTCGTCTATCGGCGGCTCGGGACGCGTGGCCGCTGCTGCGGCTGCTTCCCCTTGGCCATCGACGTCATCAACGCCCACATCGAGAAGCGCCTTGCCACCGACGACCTTGCCGAACGCCGGCAGCAGATCGTCGAGCAGCAGCGCGCCTATCGTGAGACGATGCCGACGCGTCGCCGCGCCACCGCCGACGTCTGAGCATCGGCGGCGACCACACAGTCTTCATCCTGTCACCGGGAGCGGCGGGATCAGCCGCCCTTGTCGGTGCTGTCGGCGTTCAACTGGATATAGGCGGCCTCGCCGATCTTGTCGTAGAGAGAGATCTGCGTTTCCAGGAAGTCGATGTGACCTTCCTCGTCTTTCAGCAATTCGGTGAACAACTCCATCGACACGTAGTCGCCTTCCTCGGCGCACAGCAGACGCGAAGCGCGATAGGAGTTGCGCGCGTCAATCTCGCCAGCGAGGTCGGACTCCAGAATCTCGCGGACCGTCTGTCCGATGCGGAGCGGCGGAATGGTCTGGAGGTTGGGATGGCCTTCAAGGAAGATGATGCGGGAAATCAGCTTGTCGGCGTGCTGCATCTCCTCGATCGATTCCTCGCGTTCCTTCTTGGCAAACTTGGTGACGCCCATGTCGTCGAGGAGGCGATAGTGGAGCCAATATTGGTTGACGGCGCCGAGCTCTAGAAACAGCGCCTCGTTCAGCCGTTCGATAACCTTCTCATTCCCACGCATGAAAACCTCCTTTGTTAGAATTCTTCTAACTTACGACAAGTCAGAAGAAAAGCAAGCTGTCTTCGCGTGGGCGTGCCCCCGTCCGGCTCACCCGGAAACCACTTTAAAAGCAAAAGACTGGCGGCAGCAATTGACCCGAGGTCGGATTGCTCTTGCCGGCTGTCTCAACACCGGCCTCGCGGGGACTTTTCGAACTCGGCCCGCCCGTTGGGGGCGGCGGCCCTTCGGCGATCGAGATCAGCCGCCGAGAAACACCGCGCGCTCGGCCTTTTCCTTCTCCACCTGCGAGCGATGCGACAGCACCGACGCCACGATGACGCCGACGGCGATCACCGAGATCAGGATGGTGGAGATGGCGTTGATCTCCGGCGTCACGCCGAGGCGGACCATCGAATAGATCTTGATCGGCAGCGTGGTGGCACCGGGGCCAGTGCTGAAGGAGGCGATGACGAGGTCGTCGAGTGACAGCGTGAAGGCCAGCATCCAGCCGGCGACAACGCCGGGCAGGATCAACGGCAGGGTGATCAGGAAGAAGGTCTTCACCGGCGGGCAGCCGAGGTCGAGGGCCGCCTCCTCCAGGCTACGGTCGAGCGTGACGAGGCGTGACTGCACCACCACGGCGACGAAGCACATGGTGAGCGTGGTGTGGGCGATCACCACCGCCCAAAAGCCGCGATCAAAGCCGATGGCGACGAACAGCAGAAGCAGCGACAGGCCGGTGATCACTTCGGGCATGACCAGCGGCGCATAGACCATGCCCGAGAACAGGGCGCGGCCGTGGAACTTCCGGTAGCGGTCAAGCACCAGCGCCGCCATGGTGCCAAGCACGGTGGCGAATGAGGCCGAGAGGATACCAACGCGCATGGTCACCCAAGCGGCGTCCATGATCGCCTGGTCGTGCACCAGCTCAACGTACCAGCGCGTCGAAAAGCCCCCCCAGATGGTGACCAGCTTTGAGGCGTTGAAGGAATAGACCACCAGGATCAGGATCGGCACGTAGAGAAAGGCGAAGCCGACCACCAGCGAGGTGACGTTGAACCAGCTCGTCGTCTTGTTCATGGCGCGCTCCTCAGACCTTCTTCTGCTGGTTCTGGAAGATGACGATCGGCACCACCAGAATGATCAGCAGCACCACCGCCACCGCCGACGACACCGGCCAGTCGCGGTTGTTGAAGAACTCGGCCCACAGCGTCTTGCCGATCATCAGCGTCTCGGAGCCACCGAGCAGATCGGGGATGACGAATTCACCGACGATCGGGATGAAGCACAGGAAGCAGCCAGCGATGACGCCGGGCAGCGACAGCGGGAAGGTGATCACCCAGAAGGATTTGGTCGGCGGGCAACCGAGGTCGGCGGCCGCTTCGAGCAGCGTCGTGTCGAGCTTCTCAAGGGCGGCGTAGAGCGGCAGCACCATGAACGGCAGGTAGGAATAGACGATGCCGATGAACACGGCGAACTCGGTGTTGTAGACGTGGATCTGCTCGCCCGGTCCGAGGATACCCAGGCCTTGCAGGGCGATGGTGATGAGGCCCTCCGGCTTCAGGATGCCGATCCAGGCGTAGACACGGATCAGGAAGCTCGTCCAGAACGGCAGGATCACCGCCATGACCAGGGCGTTGCGCAGGCTCTTGGGCGCGCGCGCCATGCCATAGGCGATCGGATAGCCGACGACGAGCAGCAGCACCGTCGATACGAGAGCGATCCTGAGGCTGGAGAAATAGGCCGAATAATAGAGCGGATCTTCGGTGAGGAAGACGTAGTTGTCGAAGGTGAAGTCGGAAAGCTTCGACCAGAAGTCGCCAAGCCCGTAAATCACCGGCACATACGGCGGCATGGCAATCGCCGTCTGCGACAGCGAGATCTTGAAGATGATCAGAAACGGCGCAAGAAAGAACAACAGGCTCCACAGATAGGGAACCGCCACCAGCGCCCACTTGGAAAGAAAGGGCCTCACCTCTTGCGTCCAGCGCTCCGCCATGGCCCGTCCCTTCATTTCAGCAGGAGGACGCCGGCATCGGCCGGCCAGGTCAGAAACACTTTGTCTTCCCAGGTGATCGGCCGCTCGACCATGCGCGTCAGGTTGGCCACCGTAGCCTTGACGATGGAACCGCCAGCGAGACGAACGCGGTAGACGGAGATGTCACCGAGATAGCCGATGTCCCATACCTCACCGGCGAGCACGTTCGGCGCGCCGGCCGGCGGCGCCTCCAGCGAGATATGCACCTTCTCCGGCCGAATGGCGAAGCCGGCCTCGGCTCCGACGGCGACCTCGCCCTTGCCGGTCTCCGCCTGGATGGTTGCGTCGACGCCAGCGCAACGGAGCGTGGCGACACCGTTCTCCACCGCCGACACGGTGCCGTCGATCAGATTGATGTCGCCGACGAAATCAGCAACATACCGCGAGGCTGGCTGCTCGTAGATCTCCGAGGCCGTGCCGATCTGGGCGATGACGCCGTGGTTCATGACGGCGATGCGGTCGGACACCGTCATCGCCTCCTCCTGATCGTGGGTAACGATCAGGAAGGTCATGCCGAGTTCCACCTGGATGTCCATCAGCTCGAACTGGGTCTCCTCGCGCAGCTTCTTGTCGAGCGCGCCGAGCGGTTCGTCGAGCAACAATACTTTCGGGCGCTTGGCGAGCGAACGGGCGAGCGCCACGCGCTGGCGTTGTCCGCCCGAAAGCTGGTGCGGCCGGCGCTTGGCAAACTTCTCGAGCTTGACCAGTTCCAGCATTTCGGCAACGCGGGTGTTGATGTCTGCGGTGTCCATCCCCTCCTGCTTGAGGCCGAAAGCGATGTTGCCCTCCACCGTCATGTGCGGAAAGAGCGCGTAGGACTGGAACATCATATTGGCCGGCCGCTTGTAGGGCGGAATGCCGGAGAGGTCCTTGCCATCAAGCAGGATGCGCCCCTCGGTCGGCTGCTCGAAGCCGGCCAGCATGCGCATCAACGTCGTCTTGCCGCAGCCTGACGGCCCCAGGAGGGCGAAGAACTCGCGCTCGTAGATGTCGAGCGTCAGGTTGTCGACGGCGGTGAAGTCACCGAAGCGCTTGGTGACGTTCTCAAAGCGGATGAACGGCTTGAGCGTCGGATCGTTCCAGGGAGCAAACTTGCGTTTGATCGGCCCAACCGCCTCGATCATCATCGGAACCCTCGTTTCCATCCCGCTTGACGTGCCACCACGACCCGTCACATGCAAGCACCCGGCCAGAGGACCGGGCGCTTTTCGACAGTTCCTTGCGAGCTGCTCTTCACATGCCCGTCTTGACCGAGGTCCAGACGCGCGTCAGCACGCGCTGGGCCTTGGCGTCATAGGGCGTGGTCGAGAACAGGTTGGCCAGCGTGTCCTTGTCCGGGTAGATCGAGGTATCGGAAAGGATGGCCGGATCGATGAACTTCTGCGAGGCAAGGTTGCCGTTGGCATAGGAGACGTAGTTGGTCGACTTGGCGATGGCATCCGGCTTCATCATGAAATTCATGAAGGCGTGGGCGGCGTCCGGATTGGGGGCATCCTTGGGGATCGCCATGATGTCGAACCACATGTTGGCGCCTTCCTTGGGGATGACGTAGTTGATGGTGACGCCGTTCTTGGCCTCCACGGCCCGGTTGCGTGCCTGCAGGATATCGCCCGAATAGCCGACGGCAAGGCAGATGTCGCCATTGGCGAGCGCGTTGATATATTCCGACGAGTGGAACTTCTGGACATAGGGTTTGACGGCGGCGAGCAGCTTGCCGGCCTCGTCGATGTCGGCGGCGTCCTTGGAATCGGGATTCTTGCCAAGATACTTGAGCGCGGCCGGGATCAACTCCTCCGACGCGTCGAGGAACTGCACGCCGCAATCCTTGAACTTCGAGACGATCTCGGGCTTGAACACCATATCCCAGCTGTTGACTGGCGCGTCGGGCATGATCGCCTTGATCTTGTCGACGTTGTAGCCGACGCCGGTGGTGCCCCACATGTAGTCGATGCCGTACTGGTTGCCCGGGTCGTATTGGGCAACGCGGCTCATCACCTCCGGCCACATGTTGGCGAGGTTGGGCAGCTTTGACTTGTCGAGCGGCTGGTAGACGCCGGCGGCGATCTGGCGGGAGAGGAACGGGCCGGTCACCACCACCACGTCGTAGCCCGAACCGCCGGCCAGCATCTTGGTCTCGACGATGTCCTGATTGTCGAACACGTCGTAGACCACCTTGATGCCTGTCTCCTTGGTGAACTCCTCCAGCACGGATTCGTCGACGTAGTCCGACCAGTTGTAGACGTTGACGACCTTGTCCTCGGCCACCGCTCCCGTCGCGAGCGCGACCGTCAGCGCGGCGGCACCCAGAAGACGCTGTCTCACCATTTTCGTCATGCTCCCTGTCCTCTGTCGCGGCCGCTCCGGGTCTTCGCAAACGCAAAGCCAGCAGAGTCGGGCCCAGTTCCGGCGCTTTTCCCGTAGAGCGGCTGGGGAATCCGGCGTTCTACGCACACGGCGGCCGGGCGCATTTATGCACAGCGGCGGAGGGACGACAACTGGTCGCTGCCTATTTTCTGGCGCGTGGCATTTTGTCACCACTTAACGCAAGGCCCTCGCCGAAAATGCGATTGCGCGGGCTGGAAAATGTCATCACAAATAAGCGGGTCTGCATTTTCCGAAACACAAAGGCGTGCGTTCGGACGGGCGGGATGGAAGAGGCTCCCGCCTTCGCGCGCCAGCAACGAAAGAAAGCAATCATGAGTTTGATTTCGACCGAACCCAAGGACGCGCCGAGGGTCGGCGAACGCAAGCCGGAGCGGGGCGTCGAAACGCTCGCCGAGGCCAAGACCTGGCTCAAGGAGCGAGGCATCGAGGATATCGAATGCATCACGCCGGATCTTGCCGGCGTTGCGCGCGGCAAGCTGATGCCGGCCGACAAGTTCTTCTCCTCGACCGTCATGGCGATGCCGTCGTCAGTGTTCACCACCACCATCACCGGCGAGTATCCCGAGGAAGATGACACCTTCCAGCACGATCCGTCCGACGGCGACGTCTTCCTGAAGCCGGACTTTGCGACGCTGACTGCCGTGCCCTGGGCATCGGAACCGACGGCCCAGATCATCCACGACGCCTTCCACCGCGATGGCCGTCCGTTCGACCTCGGGCCGCGCCAGATCCTGAGAAAGATCGTCGGCCTATACGAGCGCGATGGCCTGAAGGCCGTCGTGGCGCCGGAGATCGAGTTCTATCTCGTCAAGCAGAACCTCGATCCCGACTATCCGTTGGAGCCGCCGATCGGCCGCTCCGGTCGTGCCGAGGCCAGCCGGCAGTCCTACTCGATCCAGCACGTCAACGAATTCGACGACCTGTTCGACGACATCTACGAGTTCTCCGAGAAGCAGGGCCTCGAGATCGATACGCTGATCCACGAGGAAGGCGCGGCGCAGATGGAGATCAACCTCCGCCACGGTGACCCGCTGGCCCTCGGCGACCAGGTGTTCTCCTTCAAGAGGACAATCCGCGAGGCGGCACTGCGGCACAAGATGTACGCCACCTTCATGGCCAAGCCGATGAGCCGCGAGCCAGGCTCGGCCATGCACATCCACCAGTCGGTGGTCGACATCGAGACCGGCCGCAACATCTTCTCCGACAATGACGGCAACCCCACCGCCGCCTTCTTCTCCTTCATCGCCGGCCTGCAAAAGTACCTGCCGGCGGTGATGTGCATCCTCGCGCCCTACGTCAATTCCTTCCGGCGACTGACGCGCGGCACGGCGGCGCCGATCAACGTCCACTGGGGCTACGACAACCGTACCGTCGGCATCCGCGTCCCCAACTCGGGGCCTGGCTCGCGGCGCGTCGAGAACCGGGTGCCGTCGTCGGACGCCAACCCCTATCTCGCCATTGCTGCCTCGCTGGCCTGCGGCCGTCTCGGCATGCAGCAGCGGCTCGTCCCCGAGGAACCGATCTCTGGCTCGGCCCGCGACCTGCCCTTTGGCCTGCCGCGCGGTCTTCTGGAAGCACTGGCGCTGTTTGAGGACAACGACGACCTCGCCGAGGTGTTCGGCCCGCGCTTCATGGCCACCTATCGGGCGATCAAGCAGCAGGAATACGAGACGTTCATGAACGTCATCTCCAGTTGGGAACGCCAGCACCTCCTGCTGGCGGTGTGACCGTTGTCAGCGTGTGTAGACAGGACTATATTCTTGTCTACACACGGGGGAGGGAGCGATGGGATTGAATATCCGCAGCGAGGAAGTGAACCGCCTCGCCACTGAACTCGCCGAGAGGCACAAGGTCACCAAGACCGAGGCGGTGCGCCTGGCGCTCGCTAACGAACTTGCCCGCAAGGACGAAGAAAAATCCCTCTGGGAAAAGATCGCCCCCATCCGGGCGTCGCTCGCTGCCTCGCCCAAGACCGGACTGCCCGCCGATAAGGCTTTCTTCGACAAAATCAACGGTGATTACTGAATGTTTGTCGACGCATCGGCGATCATCGCCATGATCGCAGAAGAACCGGACGGCGAAAAACTGGCTGGGCAGCTTCAGTCGACTCCTCCGGCGGAGCGGATCACATCGGTCGTTGCCGTCTGGGAGGCCGTCGCCGGCCTGTCTCGCCTGAGCAGGTTGTCGCTTCCCACCATAGAACTCAAGGTTCGCACCTTTCTTGCCGCCGCGTCGATCGAGGTGATCCCGCTGACGCTTAATCATCTCTCGCCCGCCCTCGACGCCTTCGACCGCTACGGTCGCCATCGCTTGCCGGAGAGCGAACGAAACAAGGCGCTCAACCTCGGCGACTGCTTCCACTACGCCGTCGCTCGACGCGCCGGAACCGGCATCCTGCACAAGGACGCCGGCCTTGCCCTCACAGATCTGCCGCCACCAGCCTGAGCGGCCACCCGCACTCCGAGGCTTCCATGCTCATCCACAACACCTATCCCACCGACCATTACCGCGCCCTCGACGCGGCGCATCACCTGCATCCCTTCTCGGATACGCGCGCGCTCAATGCCGGGGGCGTGCGCGTCATCGTCAAGGGCGACGGCGTCTGGCTGACCGACAGCGACGGCAACCGCATTCTCGACGGCATGTCGGGCCTGTGGTGCGTCAACATCGGTCATGGCCGCCCGGAGATCGCCGAGGCGGTGCAGCAGCAGATGGCCGAGATTTCCTACTACAACACCTTCTTCAAGACGACGCATCCGCCGGCCGCCGAACTGGCCGCGCTGATTGCCGAGGTATCGCCCGAAGGCTTCAACCGCGTGTTCTTCTGCGGCTCGGGGTCGGAGGCCAACGACACCATGCTGCGGATGGCGCGCACCTACTGGGCGACGCTCGGCAAGCCGGACAAGCAGGTGATCATCGCCCGCCGCAACGCCTATCACGGCTCGACGCTGGCCGGCGCCTCGCTCGGCGGCATGGCGCCGATGCACGCGCAGGGCGGCCTCATTCCCGGCGTCCACCACATCGGCCAACCCTACTGGTTCGACGAGGGCGGCACCCTTGTGCCGGCCGAGTTCGGCCTGCAGGTGGCGCGCGAACTCGAGACGGCCATCGACGAAATCGGCGAGGGCAAGGTCGCCGCCTTCATCGCCGAGCCGATCCAGGGGGCTGGTGGCGTCATCATTCCGCCGGAGACCTACTGGCCGGAGATCGCCCGCATCTGCCGCGAACGCGACATCCTGTTCGTCTCCGATGAGGTGATCTGTGGCTTCGGCCGTCTCGGCAACTGGTTCGGTTCCGAGCATTTTGGGATCAAGCCCGACCTGATGCCAGTCGCCAAGGGCCTGTCCTCGGGCTACCTGCCGATCGGCGGTGTGCTGGTCTCCGACAAGGTGGCCGGGGTGATCGAAGACACCGGCGAGTTCAACCACGGCTTCACCTATTCGGCCCACCCGGTCTGCGCGGCGGCGGCGATCGCCAACCTCAAGATCCTGCGCCAGGAGAAGCTGGTGGAGCGCGTCCGCGACGATATCGGCCCCTATCTGCGCGAGCGCTGGCTGAAGCTCGGCGATCATCCGCTGGTCGGCGAGGCACGCATGACCGGCCTGATGGGCGCGCTGGAACTCGTTCCGGCAAAACCATCGCGTCGGCGCTTTGCCGGCAACGGCAACATCGGCCTGCGCTGTCGCGAGCATTCCTTCAGGAATGGCCTGGTGATGCGTCATGTCCACGACACCATGGTCATCGCGCCGCCCTTCGTGCTCAGTCACGCGGAGGCCGACGAGTTGATCCGGCTCGCCGCCCTGACGCTCGACATGACGCACGCCGATCTCAAGCGCGACGGCCTGATGGGCTGAGCCTGCCCAACGGTTGGGCGGTGGCCTGCCCAACTTTCGGTTACGCAGATTCGGTTGTTTCGGATAGGGTGCCGCCGACAAGACGCGGACGACGCTGAGGCGACCGGGAGGACGGCCCCGTGGCGCAGGTTGGCCGACCTTTCCCATCTGCCGAAGCCCCGAGCTCCGGCAAGACCAGTTTCGAGAGCGAGCCGCATGTTCTCCGCACCGACCTTCATGCCCGCCGAAGGGCGAGCCCCGCACGTTGATTCCTGGTATGCCGCCTCGGCCGGCGACATCCCGACCTATCCGTCCCTGAAAGGGCACTGCCGGGCCGACGTCGCCATTGTCGGCGGTGGCTACACCGGTCTTTCCGCCGCGCTGTCGCTGTCCAAGGCCGGTTATCGGGTGGTGGTGTTCGAAGCCAACAAGATCGGCTGGGGCGCCTCGGGCCGCAATGGTGGCCAGATCCATTCCGGCCAGCGCCAAGATCCCGACTGGCTGGCCGCCCGGGTCGGCGAAGGACCGACACGCGACCTCCTGCGGCTCGCCGACGAGGCCCGCGATCACCTCGACCGGCTGATCACCGACAACGATATCGACTGCGACCTTCGGCCTGGCCTCATCCACACCGTCCACAAGCCGCGCTGGGTGGAGACGGAGAAGCGCCACATTGACCGCCTTCGGACCAAATGGGGCATCGAGCGCCAGTTTCTCGACCGGGACGAGACGGCGCGCCGGGTCGGCACCGACGTCTACCACGCCGGCAGCTTCGACCCGAAAGGTGGCAAGCTGCATCCGCTGAAATTCGCCCTCGGCCTCGCCAGGGCGGCGGTCGCCGCGGGTGCGACGCTCTACGAAGACAGTCGCGTCACGGAAATCCGGCATTCTTCCAAGCCGATCGTCGTCACCGCCGATGGCGAGGCGATGGTCGACACGGTGATCATCGCCGGAAACGGCTATCTCGGCGGCCTCGACGCCGAGACCGACGCGCGCGTGCTGCCGATCAACAACTTCGTGGTCGCCACCGAGCCGCTTGATGACCTGCTGATCCCAGGCGAGGAGGCGGTGAGCGACAGCCGCTTCGTTGTCTATTACTGGCACCAGACGCCCGACCGGCGGCTGGTATTCGGCGGCGGCGAGACCTATAGCCACGCCTTTCCCGAGGACATCGCCGCCTTCGTGCGGCCGCATCTTGCTCGCGTCTACCCCAAGCTTGCCAACGCGCCGATCAGCCATGCCTGGGGCGGCACGCTCGGCATCACCTTCAATCGCATGCCGTTCATCAGCCGGCCCAAGCCCAACGTTTATATCGCCGCCGGCTACTCCGGTCAGGGCGTCATGCTGGCGCCCTTCGTCGGCCATGTCATTGCCGAAGCAGTGGGCGGCGCCATGGGGCGGTTCGACGTGTTCGCAAAGGTCCCGGTGATGCCCTTCCCAGGCGGCCCGCTGTTGCGCTGGCCGACGTTGGTCGCCGCCATGACCTGGTTCAAGCTGCTGGACAGTATCTGACCCGCGCAGACGCCCATTTTTTGCGAAAGATAGGCTATCTCCTTTGTAGTCTTTCAACAATCCGGCGCGGACGGGATGTTTTTTCCGCCGCCGCCATGCTTTTTGAAACGATGACGCAGGCCCTTGGCTGGGCGATCGACTATGTGTCAGTCAGGATTACCCTGCGGACGCCGGAACGCCCATGCTCGAAATTCTGACTGCCAATCGACTTTCCGACGGCGACGTCGTCTACCGCACCGCCGCCGGTGATTGGGTCGACACCATCGACGACGCCGAGTTGATCGACGACACGGACCAGCTCACCGTTGCGGTGGCTGCGGCCCAGGCCGACGTCAAGGCATCCAGGGTGCTGGATGTTGCGCCGATCGCTGTCGAAACGGCAGAGGGCCACATCGTGCCGAAGCGGCTCCGCGAGCGTATCCGCGCCTTCGGCCCCACCGTCAAATCCGACCATCGGCCCGGTGCCGTCTGAGGCCCATGCCATCTAGGGAGGGAGGCCGTCATGTACCGCTACGACGAATTCGATGCCACCTTCGTGCGCCAGCGCGTCGCCCAGTTCTCCGATCAGGTTGAGCGGCGGCTCAGGGGCGAGATCACCGAGGACGAGTTCAGGCCGCTTCGCCTGATGAACGGCGTCTATCTGCAGCTTCACGCCTACATGCTGCGCATCGCCATTCCCTACGGCACGCTGTCATCGACGCAGATGCGGCGCCTCGCCCACATCGCCCGCACCTACGACAAGGGCTTCGGCCACTTCACCACCCGGCAGAACCTGCAGTTCAACTGGCCGGCCCTGAAGGATGTGCCGGCCATCCTCGCCGAACTGGCCGAGGTGGAGATGCATGCCATCCAGACCTCCGGCAACTGCATCCGCAACGTCACCGCCGACCATTTCGCCGGTGCTGCCTTCGACGAGGCCGACGATCCCCGCCCCTATGCGGAAATCCTGCGGCAATGGTCGTCGCTGCATCCGGAGTTTTCGTTCCTGCCGAGGAAATTCAAGATTGCGGTGACCGGCGCCGCCCATGACCGGGCAGCCATCCGCCTGCATGACATCGGTCTGGAGGTAAAACGCGGAGACGACGGCGGCATCGGCTTTGCCGTTCACGTCGGCGGCGGCCAGGGCCGCACGCCGATGATCGCCCGAGAGATCAACCCTTTCGTGCCGGAAGCCGACATTCTCGCCTATGTCGACGCGATCCTCCGCGTCTATAATCTGTTCGGCCGGCGCGACAACAAGTTCAAGGCGCGCATCAAGATCCTTGTCCATGAGACCGGCATCGACGAACTGCGACGGCTGGTGGAAGAGGAATTTGCGCAAATCCGTGGCGGCGTGCTCGGCCTGCCGGCCGAGGAAGCGGAGCGCATCCGCGCCTATTTCGCGCCGCCGGCCTTCACGGCGCGACCGGCAGCGTCCGCCAGGCTGGACGCCGCCCGGGCCGGCAACCCGGCGCTCGACCGCTTTTCCCGACAGAACCTCCATCGCCACAAGACGCCGGGCTATACCTCGCTGACCATTTCGCTGAAGCCGATCGGCGGTATTCCCGGCGACGCTTCGGCCGACCAGATGGACGCCGTCGCCGCCATCGCCGAGCGGTGGGCCTTCTCGGAAATCCGCGTCAGTCACGAGCAGAACCTCATCCTGCCGCATCTGGCGCTCGACGACGTGCCGGAGGTGTTCGCCGCGCTGGCCGAGGCCGGGCTCGCCACGGCCAATGCCGGTGCCATCACCGACATCATCGCCTGCCCTGGTCTCGACTATTGCGCGCTGGCCAATGCCCGCTCGATCCCACTTGCGTCAGCGCTTTCCGAGCGCTTCGGTGCGCCGGACAGGCAGGACGAGATCGGACCGCTGTCGATCAAGATTTCGGGCTGCATCAACGCCTGCGGCCATCACCACGTCGGCCACATCGGCATCCTCGGCGTCGATCGCAAGGGCGAGGAGTTCTACCAGATCAGCCTCGGCGGCAACCCCGACGAGAGCGCTTCGATCGGCGACATCATCGGCCCGGGCTTTTTCGCCGACGGTGTCGTCGACGCCGTCGAAACCGTCGTCGACACCTATCTCAAGCTCCGCACCTCGCCGGGGGAAACCTTCCTCGCCGCTTATCGCCGGCTTGGCGAGGCACCGTTCAAGGAGGCGCTTTATGGTGCTTGACGCACTCGGTCTCGCCATTGATCCCGACCAGGGCCTCACCGCCGAGGCGCGCCTCCTGTCCGCCCGCCATGAGGGGGAGGCCGCCGAGGCGATCGTCGCCGCTGCGCTCGATCTTTACGCCGGCCAGATCGCGCTGGTGTCGAGCTTCGGCGCCGACAGCGCCGTGCTGCTCGCCATGGTGGCCGACATCGACCGCGCCCTGCCGGTCATCTTCCTCGACACCGGCAAGCTGTTTCCGGCGACCATCGCCTACCGCGACAGGCTGGTGGAAACACTCGGCCTCACCGGCATCGTCACCCGCGGCCCCGACGCCTCCGACCTCGCCGCCACCGATCCGGCCGGCGCCTTGTGGATGGTCGACACCGACGCCTGCTGCGAGACGCGCAAGGTCAAGCCGCTCGCCGCCGCACTCCAGCCCTATGCCGCCTGGATTTCCGGGCGCAAGCGCTATCAAGCCGACACGCGGGCGAAGCTGCCACTGTTCGAGACCGCCGATGGTCGGATCAAGGTCAACCCGCTGCTCGGCTGGGATCGAGCGCGCATCGAGGCCTATCGCGAGGCGCGCCACCTGCCGCCGCACCCGCTGGTCGCCGAAGGTTACCCATCGATCGGCTGCCTGCCCTGCACCGACAAGGTGAAGCCAGGCGAGGACGAGCGGGCCGGTCGCTGGCGCGGCAAGACCAAGACCGAATGCGGCATCCATCTCGGCCGGCCATCGGGCGCGGTCATTCCGGGGATCTGAATCATGGTTGCCACCGCCATCGTGCCGCAGGGCGCTGCCACCGGCACCTCGACGCCGGACGTCTACCGGGCCGGACGCTTCGAGCCCAACGATTTTGCCATTGCCGCCGAGGACAGCGGTGGCGACGGTCTGATCCTGCCGCTGTCAGCGTTGCGGGCGACACTCGATGGCAACAGCGTCGGCAACCGCCGGCTGGGTCTTCTGTTCTCGCCGGCCGACCGCCTCGAAGACGCGCTGCCTCTCATTGACCGCATCGCCGTCATCGCCATCGATTTTCCGAAATACACCGATGGCCGCGGCTTCAGTCACGCCGCCCGCCTCGTCCGCTCCGGCTTCGCCGGTGAGATCCGAGCCGTCGGGGACGTGCTGATCGATGAGATCCCTCTCATGCGCCGCGTCGGCATTACCGTCTTCGAGGTCAGGAACGAGACGGCCCGCCGCTATCTTTCCGAGGGCCGCGACCCCTCGCCCAATCTCTACTATCAGCCGGGAGCCCTGCCCGAGCCACCAGCCGGCACGCGCCCCTGGCTGAGGCGTCGCGCGACCTGATCCGGCGATCCTTTCCGGGAAACGACGGCCGCGGGGAGACGTGCGAGCCTAAATGTTACATTTGCGTACACTTTCGCCGCTTTCGTATCTCAAGTTTTCCGGATTATCCCTTAGGCTACGTCGCCGAAACGGAGCCGGACCATGGCCTTGTGGAAACAACTAGCGCTCGCCCTGCTTCTGGGGCTGGCGGGTATCGTCGGCTGGGGTGCCCTCGACCCGGCGGCGCGGCCCCGGCTGATTGCTGCTGGCCTTCCCGAGGTACTGCTGCCTGAATGGGTCTTCCTGGCGCCCGCCGACAGCGCGGCCGCCGCGGCGCCGAAGGGAGACGGCGCCCGCCGTGCCGGAAGCGGGGCTGGGGCTGTCGCAGGCGGCCCCGCCGGAGGAAAAGCGACGCTGGTCGTTACCGCTCCCGTTGTCATGGCCGAGACCGCCAACCGCGTCAGTGCCATTGGCACCGCCGAGGCAGCGCGCACCGTTGTGATCTTTCCGCGGACCACCGGCATGGTGGCGGAGATCGCCTTCACACCGGGCCAGCGCGTGGCGGCCGGCGCCACGCTGATCCGCCTCGACGACGACGGCGAGAAGATCGCTGTCGAGCAGGCGAGGATCGCCCTCGCCGATGCCGACGCCAAGGCAGCGCGCAACGACCGGTTGGCCGACACCAAGGCAATTTCCGACGCCGAACGCGACACGGCCCGCTTCGAGCGGTCCAAAGCGCGGCTGGCGCTGCAGGAAGCCGAACTCGCCTTTAGCCGTCGAACCATCGCCGCGCCATTTGCCGGCGTCGTTGGCCTCACCCCGGTGGAGGTGGGCGACATGGTATCGAGCTCTACCGAGATCGCCACCATCGACGACCGCTCCGACATCAAGGTCGAATTCCGCGTGCCGGAAGCCTTCGCCGCCCGTCTGGCCATTGGTCAACCAGTCGAAGTGGCGACGCCGTCGCAGCCGGAGGGCCACTTCACCGGCGAGGTGACCGCCGTCGGCAGCCGAATCGAAGCCGACAGCCGAACTCTGGTGGCGCAGGCGACGGTGAGAAACTCTGATGACGTGCTTCGCCCCGGCATGTCTTTCGCGGTGACCGTTCGATTTCCCGGCGTCGAAGAGACCGCCGTACCGGCGCTTTCGGTGCAGTGGGACCGCGACGGTGCCTACGTCTGGACCGTCGACGCCGGCAAGGCAAAGCGGGTGGGTGTCGGCATCGTCGAGCGGAACGCCGGCACCGTGCTGGTGACCGGCGATCTCAAGGCCGGCGACCCGGTCGTCGTGGAGGGCATCCAGTCGGTACGGGCCGGCGGACCGGTGCGAATGGCCGGCGAGCCGGAGCAGACGGTTGGCAAGGCCGAAGGGACGAAGCCATGAGCGGCTACGCCCTCACCGCGCTGTTCGTCCGTCGTCCAGTGTTGGCGCTGGTGGTCAACGCGCTTGTCGTCGTTGCGGGCCTCGCCGCCTATCGTGACGTGGAAGTGCGCGAACTGCCGGACGTCGACCGGCCCGTGGTGACGGTCACCGTCGGCTACGACGGCGCTGCGCCGGAGACCATCGATACCGACGTCACCGCTCGTGTTGAGTCGGCGGTTTCGCGGGTTGCCGGTGTCACGTCGATTTCCGGCCGGTCCAGCTTTGGCCGGTCGCGCGTCACCATCGAATTCTCCGAGACCACCGATCTTAACGTCGCCGCCAACGACACGCGCGACGCCGTGAGCCGAATCCGCAACCAGCTGCCGGACGACATCGACGAGCCGCAGATCGTCAAGGCGGACGCCGACGGCGACGCCATCATCCGTCTCGCCGTGACGTCCGACCGCGTGTCGCTCGAGGAGCTCACCAGCCTCGTCAACGATCGCATCGCCGATGAACTCGCCGCCGTCGACGGTGTCGCTGACGTGCAGGTGTTCGGCGACCAGCAGCCGATATTCCGCGTCGACATCGACCAGACGGCGCTGGCAGCGCGCGGTCTCACCGTCACCGACCTCACCCAGACGCTATCCACCGTGTCGATGGACAGCCCAGCCGGATCGCTGGCCAGTGGTGACCTCAGCCTGGTGGTTCGCGCCGACGCCCGCGTCACCGACGCGGCCGGCATGGCCAATCTGCTCATCGATGCCACCACGCGGCTTGGCGACATCGCCACCGTGACGCTCGCCCCCGACACCGGCACCTCGCAGCTGAAGATCAACGGCAAGGCCGGCATCGGCATGGGCATCGTCCGTGCCGCCCGCTCCAACTCGATCCAGATCTCGACCGACGTCGCTCGCGTGGTCGAAAATCTCAAACCGACGCTGCCCGACGGCGTCGAACTCGCGATCACATCCGACGAGGCACGCTTCATCAACGGTGCCCTGCATGAGGTGATCCTGGCGCTCGGCCTGGGTGTCGTCATCGTCGTCGCCGTCATCTACCTCTTCCTGGCCAACTGGCGGGCGACGCTGATTCCAGCCGTCACCATCCCGGTGTCACTCGTCGGCACGCTGGCGGCCATGTGGCTGACCGGCTTCTCGATCAACATCGTCACACTGCTGGCGCTGGTGCTCGCCACTGGCCTCGTGGTCGACGACGCCATCGTCGTGCTCGAGAATATCGTCCGCCGCCGCCACATGGGCATGCAGCCGCGCGCAGCGGCGGTGCTCGGTACCGAGGAAGTCTTCTTCGCCGTGCTCGCCACCACGGCAACGCTGGCCGCCGTCTTCGTGCCGATCTCCTTCCTGCCCGGCACGGCCGGCAGCCTGTTCCGTGAATTCGGCTTTGTGCTGGCCATCGCCGTCACCATCTCCGGCTTTACGGCGTTGACCTTCGCCCCCATGCTCGCCGCCACCATCCTGCCAGCCGAGGAAGGGCTGAAACGAGCCGTCATGCCGCGCCTGCTCGGCGCCGTCGGCCGGCCCCTCGCTGCGCTCTACGGCCGCCTGCTCGGCGCAGCGCTCGCCGCCCCGCTTATAGTCGTCGCCCTGTCCATCACCTTCGCCGCCGTCGCCTGGGGTGTTTTCCAGGGTCTGCCCAGCGAACTGACACCGCGCGAAGACCGGGGATCGGTGATGCTGATGATCACCGCGCCGCCGGGCATCTCCATCGACAATATGGGGCGGCAGATGGATAAGGTCGCCACCGTCATCCAGCCCTATCTCGACAGCGGCGAGGCGACCGCCAGCTTCGCCATCGCCGGGCGCGGCGACACCAATTCCGGCTTCATGATGGTGACGCTCGCTCCCTGGGAAGCGAGGGCTCGCGGCCAGGCGGAGATCACCGCCGAGATAAACGGCAAGCTCGCCACCATCCCGTCAATCCAGGCGCGGGCGATGAGTTCCAACTCGCTCGGCATCCGCGGCGGCGGCCAGGGCCTGCGCCTGTCACTGGTCGGACCGGATTTCGACGGCCTGTCCAAGGTCGGCGGCACCTTCATCAAGGCGCTGGAAACGCGGCCGGAGGTGCGCGGCGCCACCCTCGACTACCAGCCGACGCAGCCACAGCTTTCCGTACGCATCGACCGCGACCGGGCGCAGGACCTCGGCATTCCCGTCGCCGGCTTGGCGCAGGCACTGCAGGCCGTGCTCGACGGCCGCAAGGTGACCGATGTGTCGGTGGGCGACCGGATTGTTCCCGTCAAGCTCCTGTCGACCGCCACACCGATCGATGATCCGACCGACCTCGGCAACGTCTTCCTTCGCACTGCCGACAAGCGGATGGTGCCGATGAGTGCCATCGCCACCCTGGTTGAGGGATCGACAGCACCGGGCCTGTCGCGCGACGGCCAGCAACGGGCGGTGCCGATTTCCGTCGACCCCGCTCCCGGCGTGGCACTCAGGCAGGCGATGGCGGTGGCCGACGAGGTGGCGGTATCGGTGCTGCCAGCCGGCTACGGCATCAAGCAGACCGGTGAGGCGGCGGCGCTGGCCCAGACCTCGGCGGGGCTTGCCACCACCTTCGGCTTTGCGCTCGTCGTGGTGCTCCTCGTGCTCGCCGCCCAGTTCGAGAGCTTCGTGGCGGCGCTGATCATCATCGCCACCGTGCCTTTCGGCCTTGCCGCCGCTGTGTTCGCCATCCGCTTCACCGGCGGCACGCTCAACATCTACAGCCAGATCGGTCTGGTCATGGTGGTGGGCATCATGGCCAAGAACGGCATCCTGATCGTCGAATTCGCCAACCAGCTGCGCGACGACGGACGCAGCGTGCGCGAGGCGATCGAGGCGGCGGCCCGCATCCGCCTGAGGCCGGTGGTGATGACCATGATCGCCACCATCGTCGGGGCCGTGCCGCTGGTGCTGGCCTTCGGAGCCGGCGCGGAAGCCCGGATCGCCCTCGGGTGGGTGCTGGTGGGGGGGCTCGGATTTGCGACGGTGTTCACGCTGTTCCTGACACCGGTCGCCTATCTGATGCTCGCCGGATTCGCCAAGCCGCGCGGCCATGTCGAGCGGCTGCTGTCAGGCGAACTCACAGCCGCCGAAGCGATCAGTCTCATGGAAAAGGAGACTGGCGATCCAGCCAAGCCGAAGCTCGCCGCCGAGTAGCCTGGATCAGGCGATCCGATACCGCCGCGCCTCGGCCGGGTTGGCAAACACCTCGCGGTCAAGGCGCGTCAGCATGTAGGAAATGAGGCCGGTCATGATCATGTCGGTCTGCCAGGGCAGAGTTTCGATCACCGTCGATCGCCGGAGATCTTCGACCAGCGCCGCCTCGATCGCCGCCTTCAGCCCCGGCTCGAACAAAGGATAGGCGCGCACCGAACCACCGGTCAGAACGATGCGGCTGGGATTGATCAGCGCCATCAGACGAGCCAGGCCGTAGCCGAGCGTCTCGCCGGCCCGATAGTAGATCGCCCGCATCGCCTCGTCGCCAGCGTAGGCAGCCGCCTCATGGGCGATCAGCTCTCCTCGTGTTGGCCGCACGCTGAGTGGCGGGGCATCCTCCGGCAGGCCAAGCGCCTGACGGTGGATGGCATAGTCGGCGATATAGGCTTCCAGGCAACCGCGCCGGCCACACTGGCAGAGCGCGCCGCCGGGCAGGTGGTTCATGTGTCCAAATTCGGCCGCCGAACCGGCAGCGCCGTGATGCAACCGGTCGCCGACGAACAGGCCAGCCCCAACGCCCTGGTCGACGAAGATCACCGCAAAGGTGCCGTTGTAGACGTCCGGGTTGGCCTCGTGCAGGGCCTGGGCGATCATATTCGCGTCGTTGGAGAGAATGCAGTTCCGGCCGGTGAGCGCCCTGAGCGGCTCGACGAGGCGCATGTCGCGCACCCGAAAGGCCGGCGACCACATCACCGATCCCGTGTTGGTGTCGACGAAGCCCTGCGCACCGATGGCAATCTCGGCCACCTGGCGGAAATCGATGCCGTTGGCGGCGACGATATTGCCAAGGAGGCTGGCAAGCTTGACGGGGAAGCTGTCGCGCGTCTCCTCATAGGTCGAGATCACCGGCTCCTGCCGATCGATGATCCGGCCGTCGAAATCGGCGAGCTGCAGCACGACGCTGTCGCGCGATATCTTGGCTGCCAGCACATAGCCGGCCGTCGGGTCGAGCCGGAGCATGACGCGAGGCCGGCCGCGTCGCACCGGTTCGGTGTGCGCCTCGCCACCTTCCGCCTCGTCGTCGCGCGCCTCGACCAACCCCTCGGCGATGAGGTCGGCGGTGATGGCGGTGATGGTTGCTGGCGACAGGCGCGTCTCGGCGCCGAGGTCGACGCGGGCGATCGGCTCGCGTCGGCGTAGCGCCGACAACACCAGCGACCGGTTTTGCCGCCGGACGTGATCGCTGTCGGCCTTGCCGATGGAAGCGCGCCGCGATCCATCTCCACGCACGGTCATGATGACGCCTGTCCTCCCGCCGCCAGGGGTCTTCGCCCTCTCCGGCGCCCCACTTTCCCCGCCAGAGCAAAAGCCGATCGAAAGCTGCTGCCCAAGCAAATTGTCTGAAGCAGTCGCCTATCGACCTGATGTTTCAATCAGATCGGCGAACGCCATAGAGATGAAGTCAGCTCGCGACGAATCCGTCCGCCCCGTTCCCCTCGCAGCGCCTCCCAAGCGCAGAAACCCGACGCCCGAACCGTTCGTCCGCCCCCCGACGGTCCCCGATCCAAACCAGCCCGGATATTGACATCGCCCTCCGCCCCGGTCCACGCTTTTTTTGAGCTTCAAAGATAATCATTGGGTCGGAGGGGCCGTCGCCCCGCTTCACAACGCCTGGCCTCGCGCGTATTGTCCGCGCGCCGATGGAAAGACATTCGGGGGGACGTCTTCGACATGCGGGGGGGGCTTTCGGCCATCATCCTCGGGCTGTTCTGCCAAGCGGCAGCAGCGGCGCCGGTGATCGGCGTCAGCTGGCCGGGCGACACCATGCGTCAATGGAAGGCGGACTCGGAGACGATCCGCAACGCGGTGTCGGCTGCCTCCGGCGCCGTGATCGAGACCGACGCCCGGTTGTCGGCCGCCAAGCAGATCCTTGACGTCAAGAGCCTCATCGACGCCAATGTCGACGTTCTGATTGTCGCCGCGGTCGACCCGCGAGCGCTGGAGCTGTCGATCCGGGCGGCGGTGGCCGCCGGTGTACCGGTGATCGGCTACGACCGGCCCATCGGTCTTGACGGCGTATTTTCGGTCGGCTTCGATCAGGTCGGCGTCGGGCAGTTGCAGGCGCTTGCCCTCTACGCGGCGCGACCACGCGGCGATTGGGTGCTGCTGAAAGGCGACTTCGACGATCCGCAAACCGCCCGCCTCTACGCCGGGCAGATCGGCGTGCTGAAGGATTCGATCAGTGCCGGCCTGATCAGGATCGCTGGCGAGGCCTACACGCCCGGCGGCCTGTCGCTCAACGCCCGGAGGGCCTTTGGCAACATCCTCGACGACACCCGCAACATCGTCGATGCTGTGCTGACGCCCGACGACGCCAGTGCCCGCGAAGCCATCTCGGTACTGGAAGAGCGGAATCTCGTCGACAAGGTGGCTGTCGTCGGTCAAGGGGGCGACCCGGAGACGCTCAACCGCATCGCCCGCGGACAGCAGACGGCTACCATCTGGGAAGATCACGCGGCGCTGGGCCGCAAAGCGGCTGAGTTGGCGTTGAAGCTGGCCGACGGCCGAACGCCGCAGGACCTTGGCGTGGCCAAACCCGCCGACGACGGCCATGGAACGACCTACGAGCTGCACTTGCAACCCTTCACGATCACCGTCGACGCATTGGGCTTGGCGCTCACGGCCGGCTGGATCGACGCAGAACATCTTTGCCAAGGCGTGCCGGCCGGCCGGATTGCCGACTGTCCCTGATACAAACGCACCAAGACGCTGCGGCAGCCGGACGGGCGTGTATTTTCTGTCTGGCGCTCAGACGAACAGCTCGGGCCGGCGCCGACGAAGTGCCTCGACGAGCAGCCGCGTCTTGAGGTCGAGCACCT
>Ga0316613_10000587_pt1 | contig 28117 bp, 25 predicted proteins | sample OWC_soil_day10_C_2_FD_207647 | JGI IMG/M metagenome (GOLD analysis project Ga0316613, IMG submission 207647) | Wetland soil microbial communities from Old Woman Creek delta, Ohio, United States - OWC_soil_day10_CT_b | ecosystem: Environmental > Terrestrial > Soil > Wetlands | place: USA: Ohio...
CTATTATAGTCTATAGTAGTTTCTTAAAAATAATTGAGAGCACTACATTCAGAGGATTTTAAAAACTAGTTTTAAGTCGTCTTCTTCGCACACTCTCAATTACATCTTTTAGTTAGTCCAAATTATTCGGAAATAAATATAAGTCTTCTGAAATTGCCGGTAGTAAATCCCCTTTATCGCCATAGAGATCGTTAATTGTTTCAAGCAAGAAACGCTCTTCCGCTTCCCGGAAATACATTAATGTCTTCACAATTCCCTTCGCTTTAAATCCTGGCTCTCTTGAATATGACGAGATTTCTTGCACTCTATTTAAGTTTGCTTTAACTTTTGCAAGTCTTTGCATTAAGCAATTGGCTATTTCATCCTCAGTCAAGCAATCAGAACTTTCTAAACCAACGTTGAGGTCCAGATAAAACCATTCAAAATTGGACAGGAGATATTTCGCAGCTTGAATCTGAGCTTGTTTACCGCTATCTGTTATATAATATCTCTTCCGGTCAGGCATTTTCCCTTCTTTTTCAATTTGGGAAACAACAAATTCTTTATCCTCAAGTCTTTTTAATACCTGATATATTGAAGCCACTCCAATCCTATTCCATTTCCTCATATCACGGTTATCGATAATCTTGTCAATTTCATAGGCATAGGATGGTTTTTCGTTTATAATACTGAGCAGAAGAACCTCTATATTTGATAATACTTGTTCCATTAATGAATTCCCCTAATTTTGTGAAAATTTTAATATTGTTTAAAATTCATCTTTCTATTATAGTGTATAGTAGTATGCTGAAAAGGTCAAGTACCTTTTTTATCGAAAGTGAATTAATGTTCAAAATCAAGTTAGGAGTGAAGTAATGTGATTGAAGAAATTTTACCTGATTTTTACCGAATCGAAGTCCCACTCCCAGAAAATCCCCTTAAATTGTTAAATTCCTATCTGATAAAAGGGAAAAATCGTAATTTGCTCATAGACACTGGATTTAATCGTAAGGAATGCAAAACAGCGCTGATGGATGGACTAAACACCCTGGAAGTCAACCTTGAGGAAACAGATATTTTTATTACTCATCTGCATGCCGATCATAGTGGTCTTATTTCAGCTGTAGCCACTAACAATACTGTGGTATATTGCAGTGAAGTCGATTCTAAAATTGTTAACTTAACACATATGCCTAATTACTGGGCAGAAATTCGGTCATTATTTAAATCTCATGGTTTTCCATTCCAAATAATTGATGAGACCGGTTGGCGACATCCCGGTCAAATTTACAACCCGGACTGTGAACAAAGTTTTACTTTTGTTAAAGAAAATGACAGTATAGAAATTGGAAATTACCATTTTCTGTGTATAGAAACCCCTGGCCATACACCGGGACACATATGTTTATATGAGCCCATACAGAAATTATTGATATCTGGTGACCACATTCTAGCAAAGATTACTCCCAATATTGGTCTTGAGAAATTTATTGATGACCCTCTAGATCTTTATTTGAAAAGTCTCGAAAAAATAGATCAGATGGAGATCAATCTCGCATTACCTGGACATAGACAGATCATTGTTGATGTCCATAAACGAATTGGTGAATTGCAACAACATCATACAAATAGACTAAAGGAAATTTTAAAAATTCTAAATACAAATCGAATGAATGCCTATCAGATTGCAAGTAAAATGAAATGGGATTTAACGTATACCGAATGGGAAAAATTCCCGATATCTCAAAAATGGTTTGCTGCAGGGGAAGCTGCTACCCATCTGATATATTTATGGCAAAAAGGCATGATCCACGGAATTAATGAAGATGGAATATTTTTCTTTGAGAGAATAACTTGATTATTAGATTAGTTTCTATATGTGATAATTTCCTTTTTAGGACTGGCTCATAAGTTTGTGGCTTACAAATTATAGAAATGTGTTTATTTTTTACGCTTTCCGCTATATAATCTAATAGTAAGAACATTATATTTTTTCATAGCTTACTATAGGCTATAATAGTAAGTATTTGCAGAGGAGGAATTCGCGTGAAAATTGCAGTTCTACTAAAACAAACCTTTGACACCGAAGCAACAATTAGTTTGGATTCCGAAGGCCAGATTAATCGCCAAGGGGTTAACCTAATTATCAATCCCTATGATGAATTTGCCCTTGAAGAAGCTCTTTGCCTCAAGGAAAACTACGGCGGAGAAGTTACTGTTATATCCGCTGGAGCACCAGAAGCACAAACCGCTCTTAGTCAGGCGCTGGCAATGGGAGCTGATAAAGCCGTATTAGTGACCGATGACGCTCTGGCTAAGAGTGACGAACAGGCATACGCATTACTTCTGTCTAAACACTTATCTGACCTAGGGTTTGATCTGATATTGGCTGGATGGCGTGCCATAGATGATGGCTCCGCTCAAGTAGCATTACGTGTGGCCGAGCGCCTTGGAATACCACACATAAATGTTGTAACCAAATTAGAAATTAACGATGGAAAAGCTGTAGCCACTAGAGAGACTGAAGGCGGGAGCGAAATAGTGGAAGTTTCATTACCGGCTGTAATAACCGCCCAAAAGGGTTTAAACGAACCACGATACCCATCTGCGAGAGGAATAATGCAAGCCAAGAAAAAACCCTTACAAAAGCTCTCTCTGGCTGATATTGGGCTTAGTGCCGACCAGGTAACTCCGAAGGTAGAAATCATTTCTTATTTTATGCCGCCAACTCGATCTGTTGGCAAGATTATCCCCGGTGAAATGCCCGAAGCAGCACGGGAATTATGCCGACTACTACGAGAAGAAGCCAAAATTTTATAAAAAAGGAGAATGAGAACATGACAGCAGGTATCTGGATTTTTGCGGAAGAACGTAATGGGAAAATAAAAAAAATAACGTATGAGCTTTTAAGTGTAGCCCGTAATATTGCAAACCAAACCGGCCAAGAAGTAAGTGCCGTACTATTTGGCAAGGGAGTTTCCGCTTTAGCTAATACGTTAGGTCAGTATGGTGCCGATAAGGTTCATGTTGCCGATGATGATCGATTAGCGCAATATACTTCTGACTATTATGGCAAAATTTTAGCCAATCTGATTATTGAAAATCAACCATCTGTTGTTTTATTGGGTTATAGTAGCCTAGGACGCGACTTAGCCGCTAAGGTTGCCCAAAAAGTAGACACTGGGCTCATGTCAGATTGCACGGGCGTCGAGATAATTAATGAGCAACTAATCTTTGATCGCCCTCTTTATGGCGGCAAAGTCTTCGCGAAGACTATATGCCCTGAAGCCAGACCGGTGATGGCTACTATCCGGTCCAACATTTTTACAGCTAGCCAGCCCCAAGCCCGATATCAAGTCGAAGTGGTAAACGTAGACATTCATTTAGAAGAATCAGACCTAAGGCAGCTTATTAAAAGTGTCGTTACCCAAATTGCTTCCCGGCCGGAACTTACAGAAGCCAATGTGATTGTGTCAGGTGGCCGGGGTATGAACGGACCGGAAAATTTTAAAATGTTAGAAGACCTAGCCGATGTCTTAGGTGCCGCAGTAGGAGGTTCCCGGGTGGCTGTAGACTCAGGTTGGATTCATCAGAGTTTCCAAGTCGGTCAAACAGGTAAAACAGTATCCCCAACCTTGTATATTGCCTGCGGAATTTCCGGATCAACCATGCACCTAGCTGGGATGGGATCATCAAAATGTATTGTAGCCATCAATAGTGATCCTGAGGCCAATATATTTAAGATTGCTGATTATGGAATTATCGGCGACTTATTCGAAGTCATCCCCTTATTGACAGAAGAATGTAAAAAAATGCAAAAGGCTTCCGATAGCTACCAAACGATAATCCCTGTCGCACAATAAGCGAGATGTTTTCTAATGATAGCGCGTGATCACGTTGGAATTATCTTCGTGACATTGTGGTTAGGAGGAGAAAAGTGCTTTCAAGAGAGCTATTTTGGGGAATCGAATATGGATGGATGACCTACGTAATAAGTTTTATAACTACGGCGATACTTGTCTATTTACTATACTTAAAGTCAACCTTCTGGCGTCAGGGAATACAAGAAAAGGTCTGCTTCAACTGGAAAAGTCTGCAAATATTCCGTTCTTTATCTGACCAACGTTTACTTGATGATAATAAAACCATTGGTATTTTACATATGTTTGTCTTTTATGGTTTTATCACTTTATTTATAGGTACTATTCTGTCAATGCTTGACAGTCACTTTTATCACTTTCTAGAGGGTGATGTATTTGTCATCTATAAGATCGTTCTAAATTTCACAGGACTTTTGGCCCTAATAGGAATCACTGCACTGTTTTTAAGACGTTATGTCTTTAAACTAGCCAAGGGGGACAATAACCTTCAAACCCTACTTGCCTTACTATTACCTTGGCTGGCATTGGTAACCGGCTTTTTAGTAGAAGGCAGCAGGCTGGCAGTAGCCCCTAGTGAAAGTTATGGCTGGGAATTTTGGGCTTTTCCCGTTTATCCGATAGTAGCCGCACTAAAATCTCAGACATATAGCACCCTAATAACGATCCACACACTTTCCTGGTGGATACATATGTTATTATCTTTCTTAACGATACTTGCCTTAGGTTGGACAAAGTTGTCCCATGTGGTTCTAGCACCTCTGAATATGTTCCAGCAAGTTGGGCAAACTCCCGGGCAACTGCGGGAGATTCCCCTCTCAGATGAGTACTTTGGAACCGAGAGCTTAAGTGATTTTACCAACAAACAGCTGATATCAATAGATGCCTGTGTTAGTGCCAACCGTTGTGAGATCAACTGTCCGGCTTATAACAGTGGCAAGTCCTTATCACCAAGGCTAATCATGGAAAAATTGCAGAAAGTAAAAAACTATAAGGCATCACTAGTAGGTGATACTGTTAGTGAAGATGAACTATGGGCATGTACCACCTGTGGCGCGTGTCAGCAAAAATGTCCTACTCTCACCAACCCGGTTGATAAAATTATTGATTTGCGACGTTTTCAGGTACTGGCTTTAGGTAATATGCCTCAGACTTGGCAGAGTGCATTGATGAGCTTACAAAGGCGTGGGCATCCATGGAATTCGGTAAACCGTTCGCGCTTAGACTGGACTAAAGGTCTTAATGTCCCTATTGCATCACAAAAGAAGGACTTTGACGTACTTTTTTGGGTTGGCTGTACAGGTGCTCTTATGGATAGAAACATCCAGGTTTCCCAGGCTATCGTTAAGTTACTGCAAGATGCTAACGTTAATTTTGCTATTTTGGGTTTAGAGGAAAACTGTACCTGCCATATGGCCAGAAGAATGGGTGATGAATATCTATACCAAGAAATGGCCGAAAAAAATCAATCGACATTAAAACAGTATACTTATAAAACTATTATCACTGCCTGTCCACATTGTTACCATACTTTAAAAAATGAGTATGATATAACAAATAACGGTATACAAGTATTAAGTCATACTGTTTTCCTTAGAGAACTACTAGATAAAGGCTTATTAAATATTAAGCCAGGCTTAGGGAAAAATGTTACTTACCACGATCCATGTTACTATGGCAGGATTAACGGTATTTATGAACAGCCTAGGGAGATTTGTAAACTTGCAGGCGCAAAACTCATTGAAAATGAAAAATCAAGAGATAACTCCTTTTGCTGCGGCGGTGGCGGTGGCGTTATATGGTCAGACGACCCGGTTGGAAGCCGTATTTTTGAAACAAGAGCCAAACAACTACTGGACAATAACGCTGATCTCATTGCTACAGCTTGTCCTTTCTGCATTACGATGCTGGAATCAGCTCTAAACAACTTAGATCCTAACAGCACAGTAAAAATTCAAGACGTTGCAGAATTACTTGTGGGGCAGTTACAGGAACGTTAAAGTAAATATACGAATAGCTTACTATAGTATTACTCAGGTATTACTTACTAATTTTAACATTGCCAATATTGTTAATGTAACAGTATTGGCAATCATTTTTTACAGGGGGGTTATTTTTATGGGTGGTTTGCATTACGAAGGGGCTATTTTTAGGCCACCAAGCGAGGCTTCTAGCCTGATTTTACAAATTTCTATCGGGTGTTCTCATAATGCCTGTACATTTTGTATTGCCTACAAAAAAAAAGTTTTCAGGACTAAGTCCTGGCCTGAAATCGAAGCAGATATTGCCGTGATCAAAAAAAATTATCCAACAGTGCAGAGGATTTTTCTCGCTGATGGTAATGCCTTGTGTCTTGACACTGAAATCCTTCTCAAAACCTTACATCAACTCTACCGGGAATTACCCTTATTAGAACGTGTCAGCATTTATGGTGCTCCACAAGATATTCTTCAAAAAACGCCAGAAGAATTAAAGGAAATCAGAAACGCAGGACTGGAAATCATCTACTTCGGGCTGGAGAGCGGCAGTGATAACGTTCTTACTCTAATTAATAAAAATGTTTCGGCTGCTCAGATGGTAGAAGCTTGTCATAAAGCACAAAATGCTGGGTTTTCCTTGTCTGTAACTGCAATCGCAGGTCTAGGCGGCCAAGCCTTGACAGAAGAACATGCAGTTGAAACAGCGTCTGTTATCAGTGCTATTAATCCTACTTATTTCAGTATACTTACTCTCATGGTAGTAAAAACTGCGCCTCTTTATAAGCAAATACAGCGTGATGAGTTTCGGCTTCTTACACCACTTCAGGATCTACAAGAGATCAGATTACTACTAGATAAATCTACTCTTACAAACTGTATCTTTAGAAGTAATCACGCTTCAAACTACGTACCTCTTAGAGGCATACTAAACCGTGATAAAAATGCATTAATAGCGCTGTTAGATAAGGCTCTTGCTGATCCGACTTTATTACGACCAGAATCTACACGCGGTTTATAGATGCAACGTTACAGGAACTGGGACATGATTTTGAATCATGTCCCTCTTCTTTTTGAAGACCATTATGGGCTCTAATTGCCCCTAAAAATAATATTTCCTGGATATGACGGCAGTATGCATGCGGTAACATGAATGCTGTCGTCATATCCAGGAAAAAGATTCCATATGCAACAAATGAGTTTCCTTTAGTAAAGCCACCTATTTCTCATTATTTAGAGATCACTATTTTTTAAGAAAATTATTTTTTGACTATTTCCCACATGCCATTGTTATTGCTCACTAGACCTGCTTCTTGAAGTTCTTCTAAGCACATTTGCATGCCAAATAAAACATTTTCTTTAAATTCCCCTGAATAATATGTTTCAATTATATTTTCTAAACACTCTGTAATTGGTATCATCTTGGTGACTCCTTATCAACTTTTTCGTAGTCTTTCAATCTATTAATTTTGCTACCATAACTAGTTTGCGGCAAGTCATCTCTCACACAAGTAGTCCGACAAGTAGATGGACAATTAACACATTTAGCATCTTGACCAACTGGCACAAACCTTCTCCAATTGACCGATACGACATTCTTCCCCACACTACCACTCCTTTCTTTTAGAAATGGACGAACATTCCTCGTTTAGCCCCATTCACCAAGATAGTAAGTCTTCTCCCATTTCCCATCCATTATATTGAGATTGTCTTCATATAGTGCCTCTAAAGTATCATAACTGTTGGTGTATTCACGGGGAACACCTTCCCAAAAATAACTTAATTTCCATTTATATTCATTGTCATCATAGGATACAATAACATCGTCTGCCTCGTAATCACCACTCTTATAAATTTCATGAATATCATCAGCAACAATAGCGCAAAATTCTTCTTTTCTGGGGTTTGTTAACGTATCATAGACTCTATTAATACATATTTCATATTCTTTTTGTATATCTACTTTTCGCAAATAGACTTTTTGATGCCTTAAGCTCATGTCTAGAGATTTTCCTATCATTTTAAAAATATGATCAATAGCCACTATAATTTCCATGCTATATGAATTATTTTCCTTTCTCACAATGCCTGTCAATTCAAACATATCATCTTCTAGAAAGAAATCAATTTTTTTCCCAACTAACTCTTCTAAGTTTGTAATATTTTCTATACGTAACATTATATTTACCACCCCATTTGATTTGTTGTATTATTTGTCGCTCTAATTTATATCTAAAAAGTAAGATTCATTTCTTCTACTTGCTGAACAAGATTATTTGTCTTTAAAATGTTCAGACATCCATAATCCTGCTTAATTTTAAGCATATTCTCCAGTGGCATACCCAAAGCCCGGCTAAGAATAATACGATTTACCCCTGCATGCCCGATAATCAGAATTTTTCCCCTTGCAGTTCTTACTATTTCATCTAACGCAGATAGTACCCTGCTAGAACACTCAGCAAAACTTTCGCCTCCGGGTGGTCTGAACTTAATAATATCAGCCCCCCGTTTTTCAAACTCGCCAGGATATGTGTAGCGAATTTCTTCGAATGTCACACCATCCCACAAGCCCATGTTAATTTCTTGCAGTTCCCTGATCACAACTGGTGCCAGTGATTGTCGTTCACAAATAATACGAGCCGTGGAAACTGACCTTATTAAATTGCTACAAAAAACTTGGTTAAATGATACCTTTGCTAATTCATCGCGTAGTGCTGCCGCCTGCCGTCTGCCAGTTTCATCGAGCGGCAGATCGATCTGCCCAATATAACGTTTATGACCGCCAGTGGCGATTTCTCCATGCCGTACTAAATAGATTTTGTCTGACCTCATTTACCTTTCCGCAATCTTTCGAATATCGTATAAGGATAAACCAATCCCACGGTCTAACACCACCTTAGGCATATACATATCATCCTGATGGCAAAATTCCTGCTCACTTAGGTCAAACCCCATAGCAGCACACAATGCTCCGAGCGGATAATCCATTATTTTCTCCACTTTCTTAATAATTCGTTCAGCCTGTTGCAGTCTTTTTACCACAGCAGCACTTGCTTGAAAGTTGTCTTTATATTTCTGCAACATGACAGCAAAGCGCTCTTGAACAGAGACAACACTGCTTTCATCAACCATTTTATCTGCTAGGTAGATCAGCTCAGCCTCCGTGAGTGGATGGTCCTCTGAAACTTCTATATCCATATGCATACTGACAACTGCTCCAACCAAAGGATAACCCATAGATTCCAGCAACTTTGCTCCAACCTGTGCATGTCCTGGCTCATGACGAGATATGTCGTGTAACAAAGCACTGGCCAAGACTAAATCTTCATCGAGTGCTGCCCCTGCTTCATTGAGATAACTTACCAGTTCAAGGGCGAAAAAAGCAACCATCCACGAATGCTCCCTAACCCTCTGCTTGGTGCCAGCTTCACAGAGAATATTCCAGCATTGGATAAGGGTAGGTTTATTTCTCCTATTCAGATAATTCAATAGACGCCCGTAATCTTCCGGTGTGTCCATATCCAGTAGCACAGCCTCATCCTGGACTTCAAATTCATGAGTTTCCTGTTTATGTAGTTCGTGGAATCCCCTTAAGCCATTCGGATAAACATGGTTCACTATTTCATCCTGATATCTTGCCGAGATCAGGGGTGGGTGCCCTCGCTGGCCATTAAACACTGGACAGATAATACCCTGCTGCTGATTCTGTTGATAGCAATCAAGCATGTTCATTATCGTCGTATGTGAAATAAGCGGACTATCTACTGGCAAAATAAAGAATGCTTGCATATTTTGTTCAAGACTTCTAACCCCAGCCTGAACGGAGGAATACATACCTTGGGGAAAGTCCGCATTATAAATGACTGTACACCCCATCGGTTCGACTACTTCCCTAACCTTCTCAGCCTGAAAACCTACTACTACCCTAACGTCCGAAACTCCTGCCTGGAGAAAGCACCGGACAGCATGTTCTATTGCTGTATATGACCCCATCTTCAATAATGGTTTGTGGTCGCCCATCCGTGAAGAGTATCCTGCAGCCAGAATTATGGCCGAAATATTATTATATTTAGGCATAGTTCCTCTTCCCTTCTTCTCACCAATTTAAAGCTATCTGTATACCGACCCGACTTTATGTTTCTGACAAATCCCCCTGCCGGGCGCGCTTAGGGATAATATAATTTAGCGGCAACGGTAATAGCTAACGTTGCCGCCAAATTATGTCTATTGTAAATTTAGCTTTATGCCTTCATTTCCGCCGCTTTCTTTGCTTTTAAAGCGCTAAGCACTTTTTCCGGAGTTAACGGCATCTCGGTAAACCGAATTCCAATTGCATCATACACTGCGTTGAAAATAGCTGGGATGGTCGGTTGAATTGGACCCTCACCAGATTCTTTACCACCATACGGAGCTGAAGGATCATATGCTTCCACAATGGTCGCATGAACATCTGGCATATCCAGTGTAGTCGGCATCTTGTAGTCATGTAAGGACGGATTTAAGAACTTTCCGTCAGGACCAATTTTCATTTCCTCGTACAAAGCTTGCCCCAAGCCCATCTGAATTGAACCATGTACCTGTCCTTCTACACTCATAGGATTGATCGGTTGACCGCAATCACCAGCTTCAGTAATTTTGGTCACCTGAATCCTACCAGTTTCCACATCTACATCTACTTCCGCTATTTGGCAACTGAAACCAAAGGTCGGAGAGTGACCAATATTTCCGCCTTGTTGAAGTCCCTTGCGGCGTGGAGGTGTAAATTGCCCGGTAGCGGTCAGCGGACCGTTCGATTCAATATATCTTGTAACAACTTCATCCCATGAAACATTTTTCTTCTTAGGCTCATAAATGGAATAGAATCTATAATCTTTGACTGCTACTTCATCACCCCGGCATTCCATCATAGCGGCAGCCACTGGAAAGAGTTCCTGATTAATTTTTTCGGCTGCTTGCTTAATAGCTTTACCGGTTGCAAAAGTTACCCGACTTGCAAAAGTTCCTAAGTCAAAAGTTGACACCGAAGTATCCATCGAATAAATGTGTACATTTTCTGATTTTACGCCTAGTGTCTCAGCAGCCATCTGCGCCATTACCATATTGCTACCTTGTCCAATATCTGTAGATCCGCAGAAGAGAGTTACTCCATTCTCTTCATCGACTTTGATGGTTGCTACAGTGTGTGGTTTGTAGGACAAATAGAGAGTATAGGAAGTACCGGAAATATAATACCCGCCTGACATTCCAATGCCTTTACCGAAAGGCAGCTTACCTTGTTTTGCTAAGAAATCTGAATTCTTAACTGCGACCTCTAGGCATTTTTTATACTCGGTATGTGGTACATACATTGCGCTCGCGCAAGTATGACCTGATTCGGCAGCATTTCTCATTCTTATTTCGAAAGGATTAAGACCAAAGTGTTCTGCCGCCTCATCTAGCATTTGTTCCATGGCGAATCGAGGCTGGACGCCGCCGAGACCACGATGTGCTCCGCAAACTGGCTTGTTAGTAAACACACGTCTTCCACGGAAAAGTACGTTTTTAACTTTGTAAGGAATATGCACCATTGATGCGGTATAGAAAAGTACAACAATACCCCACCCTGCATAGGCGCCACCTTCCATAAGGTTATCAAAATCAACACCAGTAATTAGCCCGTCTTTGTCAAAGGCCATTTTAAACTTCATATAGCAAGGGTGGCGACCATTATTGGTGGCAAATATGTCGCTCCGTTCATAAGTGATTTTAACCGGCTTACCAATTTTTCTCGACAATAGTGCTGCGCAAAAATCCGCTTGGGATGCAACGCCTTTGCCACCAAAACCGCCACCGATGGATGGAACGGTAATACGGATTTTATTTAAAGGCATATCTAATACTTTTGCCAATTGCTGATGAGTATAATGAGGAACTTGACAGGTAGCCCACAAACGCAATGTTCCTTTGTTCGGATCAAAATCTGCTATTGCCGATTGAGGCTCAATAAAACCATGGTTAACATAAGAAGAATAAAAATCTTTTTCCAAAACATATGCTGCTTCAGCAAAGGCTTTTTCAGGCTCGCCATAACGTTGCTTACCTTCGTGTGCTATGTTAAACGGACGATCTTCATGAATACGAACATCGTCGCGCAGCACAGCTTCCCGCGGATCTGTCAATACTGGCAGAAGTTCATACTCTACTGAGATCAGCTCAAGGGCTTTTTCAGCCGTTTCATCATCTATAGCGGCAACAGCAGCTACACCTTCACCCCATGAGCGAACTTTTTCTTGCGCAAGGGCGTGTTCATTGGAGTTATGAGGAACGATACCATAAACAATCGGACAATCAGCCCCAGTGATGACTCCCAGAACTCCTGGCAATGCCAGTGCTTTACTGTAATCAATATTCTTGATCAAAGCATGAGCATGAGGACTGCGTAAAATTCTTCCGTAGACCATCTTTGGAACAGTCATATCGTCAGTATAAACTGTTGCACCTGAAACCTTGGCAGGGCCGTCTGGACGGGGTATACTTCTGCCTACTTCAGTAAATTCTCTTTTATAGTCAGTATAATTACCATATTTATTAGATACTTCATACTTCTTAGTCATTATTTCACCCCCGCTTGAGCCATTTTTTCTGCAGCAGCGTGAACTGCTTCAAGGATTAGAATATAGCCAGTACAGCGGCACATATTACCTGATAATGCACGTTTGACTTCTAATTCACTAGGACTAGGATTACTATCAAGCAACGCTTTTGACGATAGGATCATACCAGGTGAACAAAAGCCACATTGTACAGCCCCATGCTCGACAAAAGATTGCTGAATCGGATGCAAGCTACCATCTTTATTAGCCACACCTTCAATTGTGGTAATTTTTTTTCCCTGGCAAGCAATTGCTAGTGTAATACAAGCCAGTGCTGTTTTACCATCGATTAATACAGTACAAGCACCGCAATCGCCTTGTCCACAGCCTTTCTTAGTACCAGTAAAACCCACTTTTTTCCTCAGTACATCAACAAGTAAATCCACAGGAGTAATAGGAATTTCATATATCTGGTCGTTTATATTTAATTCAATCAGTTGTGTTTTCATCAGTTACGCCTCCTTTGCGGCTGCATAAGCCTCTTTAAGCAATCTGCGAGTGAGGGTTGCTACTACATCTCGCCTATATTCTGCCGAAGCCCGGACGTCAGTAATAGGTTTTGCTTCACTTTGCGCTACTTCAGCCGCTTGTTCAACCAGTTCATCGTTTAATTTTTTACCAATAAGGAGAGCCGGGATTTTTTCTGATATCAACGGTCTTGGGAAAACAGATCCCATTACTAATTTTATAGCCTTAATTGTCTCTCCATCATTTTCTAATACTAAATTGACAGCCATATTAACGGCATCAATTTCCATAGCATTCCTGAGTCCAATGTATGCATAGCGATTGGCTGACTTAGGAGCCGGTTCGGGTAAAACAAATTTGGTCACTATTTCCCCTTCAGCAAGGACATTTTTGCGGTTACCTAAAATAAATTCTTCGATAGGCACTTCCCTATCTCCTGATTTGCTGCTGATGACGACGATTGCCCCCAAAGCAGACAGTGGCGAAGGAGTTTCAGCTGCCGGCGATGAATGGCAACTATTTCCTCCCAAAGTAGCCATGCTCCTGACTTGCGGTCCACCTATTTCGCCCGCTGCAAAGGACAGGGCAGGATATTTTTTACGGAGTGCTTCAGAATACTCAATGTCCGCAATCTTTGTACAAGCCCCAATGACTGCACCTTTACCAGGCTCGCAGGAAATGCCTTTAAATTCATCGACTCCAGAAATGTTGATGATGTTTTCTGTTGTGATCATTTTTTCTTTCAGTTGGATGATTAGGTCTGTACCACCGGCAAGAATCTTAGCTTTACTTCCCAGTTTTTTAGCTAATTCTAGTGCCTCACTACGTGTTTCCGGTGCAAAATACTCAAAATTATTCAGAATATACAAGTAGAGCCACCCCCCTTTGATTTCCATTCATTTTATACTTCTTAAACTTCTCGATGCTTTTTTTGAAGAGTTGCCTATAGAAGGTCTCCTCAATTCTTCATTATTAGACGTTATCCCTCCTTATTTTGATTTAAACCTAGGGGAAACCTGATATGGTCATTCCCCCGATAGCCAGAATTCTAGCTTCCAAAATGATACTCAATTTCGGACAATACTGCTTGAGTCAGAAAAAGGCTGTATCAAAAGCACCAAGCATAAATCTTACTTATTGCGCTTACGATATTCTCCCCATCGTCTTAATTGACTGCTCTCTTCCAAACCTCAGCTCATATTGGAATTTATTAGATTGCTAGTTTCTGGCCCATCTCCCCCACAGGAATTATGTTATATATTTCACCATTTAGGAAGGTTTTCATAAAAAACTCAATTGCTACCCTGTCGTCCAACATATGTACTCCTTTTTAGATCCCTCTTTGCCACCTCTATCTGTCTCTCAGTCACTCAAATGTACTACTTGTATGAAAATTCAACACAATAATATTGGCTATAGTACTATATTGAAAAAAAATGGAACATATCATCGAAGTGCTCCAATAACCCTCTTATTGCCCTCTTTCTCAATTCGTGAATAGACCAAACCCCGTTTCCTCTAACTTCTTTAATACATATATAGAGCGATCTATTCATCTTGGCCCAGTTCCCCATGTTACGCGAGAACTAATATATATCGACTTCTACATTCGATTATATTTGTCCATTTATTTCCACCTATAGATTATTTTTATACCTTATGAATAAATTATCTATTCGTCACTTGTATTATAAACTAGGATTTTAAAATGGTCAATAATTTTCTGATTTTTAAAAAACTTTTTTTCACAATCATGATTCTACTATCTTTTTAGAATAACAATTTAGCATCACTAAAGAAATTCTCAACCTTTACCTAAATGGTTCTAAGTAACGATTGATTTGTGAATAAGTGAAAATAGAAGTAAGCGCCCATGCTAGGCTCACCTAAAAAAGCAAGCAAGGAATTTTAATCCTTGCTTGCTTTTTTACTACATGATGAGCACTATCTTTGCAATAATGTATATAGCCAGCATCTCTTAAAGTGCTGGCTCTTTTATTTACAAAATGACTTATTTATCTAGTATTATCCGTCCCCCTATATATTGAGGCACGACTGCCAGCAGATCTGTTCGAAAACAATATTCCACATCATCCATGCGGCCGATATCGTATAATCGTTTGCCATTTCTACTCTCAGCAGCGATCTGAATCAGCTTATCCTTCCCTTCGTTATACATTAACAAGGCTCCACGTGCAGAATCAGTCATTATTCTTTCGCCTTCTCCTGTTAATAACTGAACCAATAACCCCGCACAAAGCGTATCTTCCAGTGAGAAAAGGCCATCTGTCCCAGCACATACAATTAAAATATTTTTCTCATATTGTTTAGCCTGTAAACAAACAGCCTTAGCGTTTACAAATGATCCAATCAATGTACGATGCGCCCCTTCTGTCGCCTTAATGGCGGCAGTTCCATTCGTCGTGGTCATAATAATAGTTTTATCCTGTACTTTGTCCTGAGAAAATTCCAATGGTGAATTGCCAAAATCAAACCCCTCAATTTTTATGGACTGTCGTTCGCCTGCAAACAAAATAGGTCCTATTTGGTCAGCTAAAGTGTGAGCATCCTCAATTGATAAAACAGGTATAATGCTTTTACATCCATTGGCAATGGAAGTAACGATCGATGTTGTGGCTCTAAAGATATCTAATACTATACAAACTGTATTAGAAAGCTCTAGCTTACTAACATCTTTGGGCAAAAATGCAATATCAATTCTCATTCATTCATACCATCCTTTATCTATAGTAAGTACAGATTACTCCATTTTTTATCGTCAATATCTTTTATTCTACCTCAAACATATTGTTTAAACAACAAATAAGCCATCTTTTTTCATAGTGAATTTACCATCACGACGAAAAATGTCCACAATCCTTATTTAAAAGGATCATGGACATTATTAGCAATACCAGAGGTAACTTTTTCTCTATCTCTCTAATTTAAAAGTAACCGTCTACTCTGCGCACTGCAACTTAGGTACCATTGGCGCTCTGAGTCTTGCTGTAGGTTGCAAATCATTACCAATCAATGGTTTTGCATAGGCTTTAAATGCTTCTGTTACATGATTGCCTGCTGCATTAATAAATTCATCTGGCATGACTTTCGTTTTACCGGCTACTTCGTTTAAAGGTGTTAATCTATAATCTACAACATAATCACCTACACGATGTATGGTAACAGAGCCCTCTGCATGCCCCATACCAAGAGCAAACTGCACAGCTTTTTCTCCTACTTCGCGCGCCTCAAACTGATCGACCTCAGACACACACCCTAAGAAGGACCGCTGGAGGAAGCCAAAAGTATCACTGCGAACTCTCAATCCCTTCAGATTGTCTTTCACACATTGGGTCAGCAAATCACCTAACGCCCCTGTTCCTGACAAGGTTATATTTCCATGAGCATCCTTATCCAAATCTTTCCCTAGGGTAGTTAAAATAGGTTGTCCGGATGCATCCTTAATACCTTCCGAAACAGCAACTGTACACCTGCCATATCGGTCATAAGTCTCCTTTACGTCTGCAATAAACTGTTCTACCTTAAATTCCCGCTCAGGCAAATAAATAAGATGTGGACCACTATCAGGATAGTTTGATGCCAGAGCAGCTGCAGCCGTTAGAAATCCTGCATGCCTGCCCATAAGCACTCCAATATAGATTCCACCTAGCGCCCTTACGTCAAAGTCAACTCCGGCAAAGGCTTGCGCGGCAAAGCGGGCCGCTGAACCGTAGCCTGGAGTATGATCAGTCACCATCAGATCGTTATCAATAGTTTTGGGCACGTGAATGGCATGTAATTCATAATTGGCAATTTTAGCCTGTTCATTTACAATCCGTACAGTATCGGCAGAGTCATTGCCGCCGATATAGAAAAAGTACCTTATATCATGTGCCTTGAGCACTCTGAAAATCTTCTCACAATATTGTTCATCTGGCTTGACCCTTGTACTAAGTAGTGCTGCAGCCGGCGTTAAAGCAACCTGTTCCAAATTGCGAGAGGTTTCCATGGTTAAATCTACGAAGTCTTGATTAACAATTCCTGATACGCCTCGCAAAGCCCCATAAATTTTAGATATTTGAGGATACTTACGTGCTTCCAAAACAATACCTGCTAGTGTTTGATTGATGACCGCAGTGGGTCCTCCACCTTGAGCGATTAATACTTTTTCACCCTGTTTCATATTCTTCACCCCTTTACTTCGCTTTAATTCTACTTAATTTACCCCAATATTTTGCTAACTATTATACAATACTATATCCGGTCACTACAGTTTAAAACATCGCGCATTTTATGTTTAACCATTTGCTTAATAGCTTCTTTTGCTGGAGTAAGATATTGACGAGGATCAAAATCGCCAGGCTTATGAGCAAGATGTTCTCGAATAGCTGATGTCATGGCTAGTCGGAGATCGGTATCAATATTAATTTTACATATCCCCATCGTACCAGCTTGACACAACATGGCCTCCGGTACTCCTTGGGCACCATTGATGGCACCGCCATATTGATTACATTTGTCCACAAATTCTGGCAGTACGCTAGAAGCCCCATGCAAAACAAGGGGGAATCCTGGCAAAATTGCAGCAATTTTCGCAAGACGATCGAAATCAAGCTGAGCATCACCTTTAAATTTATAAGCACCATGACTAGTTCCAATCGCTATCGCTAGAGAATCAACTCCAGTACGTTGTACAAATTCTAGCGCTTGATCTGGATCAGTATATGTGGCATCTTTGGCACTTACATTGACAGCATCTTCTACACCAGCCAAACGCCCTAGCTCACCTTCGACAGTTACACCACGGGCGTGAGCATAGTCCACTACCTTCTTAGTTAGAGCAATATTTTCTTCAAAAGGAAACCGTGAGCCGTCAATCATGACTGAGGTAAAACCGCCGTCTATACAAGACTTACATATTTCAAAGTCTTCACCATGGTCTAGATGTAAGCAAATGGACAGCCCGCTATCTTCAACTGCTGCTTCGATCAACTTTGTCAAATAAATATGTTTAGCATATTTACGAGCCCCTGCTGATACCTGCAAAATAAGCGGTGCCCGTTCTTCTTGGGCTGCAGCCACAATGGCCTGAATAGTCTCCATGTTATTAATATTGAAGGCACCAACAGCATACTTACCATATGCTTTTTTAAATATTTCCACTGATGATACTAATGGCATTATAATTCCTCCTAAAAATTCCAATTAATCTCGATACATCATATATGCAAGTAACGCACCAACATCTCGAACCCTAGTAAACAAGCATAAATAGCAAGTTACATTGAGAAGTTCTCCATGTTCTATACCATAGCCAATCTTCTCTACTAAGATACCTTCATAACTTTGCCCATTCCTGTTCTATTTCCGCAACTTGGTCAATACGATTTTGGTGATGTCCTCCAATAAATGTTGCATTAAGCCAGGTGTCAACAATCATCAAAGCTAATCCCTCGCCAACTACCCTTCCACCCAAACAAATAATATTTGAATTATTATGTTCTTTCGTGGCCTGCGCCGTAAAACAATCGCCTACAACAGCAGCTCTTATACCTGGAATTTTATTGGCCGCAATACCAATACCTACTCCAGTCCCACAGCACAATATTCCTTCTGTACATTCCCCTGCTTTTATACTTTTTGCTACAGCAATGGCAAATTGAGGATAGTCTACACTTTTTTCTGAATGTGTTCCAAAATCCTTATATGATATACCTTTTTGGTCAAAATGTTTTTTTATAGCTTCCTTTAACTGATATCCGCCATGATCAGCACCTAAAGCAATCATCTTTCTTCAACCCTTTCTCATACTAGCTAAATTAGTGATTTTTGCGGTTCTCCGTTAATAAATTCTAATTCTTTGGGAGCAGAAAGCACTTCAATGTTAGGGTTGTCAGAGGCTTCTGCCAGTAAAGGCTCACTAATAATCACATCTGTTAATTCCAAAGAGTTTTTTATCCATACAATTTTATGCTGATAAGGACTTATACCATTACAGATTTTTACCGCAATCCGTATGGCATCTTCCTCTGTAGATGCCACTAGCGGTATTTTAGCTGAAACAATTTCCGTACTGGTAAACACGTTAGTATACATACTTATATAATCAATTTTATCAAACAGTTTGCGGGTGGTAACATCCACTAACCCCACACCGTTGGCATTACCATGTGATTCTTCTGTAACATCAAGAATGACGCTGCTTTGGAACTGCGGCCCGCCACTAACACATTTTGTGATAAAAAGACCAGTTACATTAGGATCATGTCCATCGCCACTAATGTTTTTGCCAATTTCTTCAATGATAAGAACATCAAATTTATCAAACATAATCCGCCCCATTGAATTGCGTGCTTCTACCAAAAGAGCCTTTTCTCGGTCTAACGATATAATGTCAGCCTTAGGTACCACCTCGATTTTATAGGTGTCTTCAAAGGCATTTTCTACAAGGGCTACAGCAAATAAGATATTGATTTTCTGGGCAATCATACAGCCAACCTCAGGAATGAGTTCGGTAAATCTAGGAAAACCGTGACTGTGAACAGAATCGGCTCCCATTTGTTTACCAAGCCCAATGACTAGCATTTTACAAATACCACTTTCAATGGGTCCGCGAAAACAAGTGTGGGGTTTTACTCTAGGAATAATCACAATACCATCGGCTTCAAGAGCACTTTTGGCTATATAAATTGGAAAGCCAGGTTCAAATTCCCCAATCGTTTCAACATCCATAGAAGCATCTAGCGGCACTCCCATTGTCTCTTCGGAAATTCCATAAGAATCTAATACTTCAGCTTGCCCTTCTGCTGTTGCTCCTCCATGACTGCCCATTACTGGAATAATAAAGGGTTTTGCACCTGCGGCTTTTAAAGTATCAACTACGGTTTTTGTAACCAATGCAATATTTGCGACTCCTCGGCTTCCTACCCCAACAGCAATTCGCTTTCCAGATAAATCTTTCAAATACGGTTCCATTTTTGTGCGTACCTCACCAGGTATATCTTCAACCTTTTGCCTGGTAAAGTGCTGCTTTATTCTCACAAAACGCGGAAGCTCTATTTTGGGAAAATTACTTAGATCTAGTGATTGCATATTCACTCATCCCCCAATTAAAATACTGTTTTATAAGCAATCTGACTATAGTTTTCTCACAACATTAAAACACTTCAGCTAATGCTGAACATCAACACTTCCGTTATTAATAATTTGACGCAAAATATACGACTAACAGCTATTGATCACAGATCACAGCAGCCATATACTTTGCGTCATTGCCATAGTGAAGCGTCACTCTAAATCATTAATACGGAAACTATTTATTTACAACATTGATTGGTGTACCATCAATAAAGTTTTTCAGATTATCCATAGCAATATCCATCAGACGCTGTCTAGATTCTTTAGGAGCCCATGATATATGGGGTGTAATAATGCAGTTCTTGGCTGTAAGCAGCGGATTATCCCCTTTAATAGGTTCTGACGACACCACATCAACTGCTGCCCCAGCAATCTTACCACTATTTAGCGCCTCAGCAAGATCTTCCTCGACAACAAGGGGGCCACGTGAAGTATTGATCAGCATAGCGGTCGATTTCATTTTCGCCAAAGACTCTTTATTGATGATACCTTTGGTGCTTTCAAATAACGGGCAATGAAGACTAATTACATCAGATTGTGTCAGCAGCTCATCAAGCTCCGTATATTGTAAGCTCTCACTCTCTAACGCTTTGTTTTTGTAACTGTCAAAAGCCAGCACCTTCATACCAAACGCTTGAGCAATTCTAGCTGTCGCCTGACCAATGCGACCAAAACCAACGATACCCATAGTCTTGCCAGCAAGTTCAATCAGTGGGTAGTTCCAGAAACACCAGTCAACATTATTGGTCCAATCGCCTTTTTTAACGGCATCGCTATGTGCGCCAGCATGGTGACACATTTCCATTAGAAGAGCAATGGCCATTTGCGCAACAGCATCAGTGCCATAAGTAGGAATATTGGTTACTGTAATGCCTTGGGCTTTGGCAGCATCTACATCAACCACGTTGTAACCAGTAGCTAACACCCCAATAAATTTAAGGTTAGGCATAGCTTTTAGAATCTCTGCTGTCATCGGCGTTTTGTTAGTAAATACAACTTCAGCATCTCCAACTCTTTCGATAATGAGATTCTTTCCGGAAATATCATAGGCTGTCCGATCATAGACTGCAGTTTCACACATAGCCTCTAATTTCTCCCAGTTTAGATCTCCTGGATTTAAGGTATATCCATCAAGTACAACTGCTTTCATAACTATCAGCTCCCAATTTTTTATTTATATATGGTATTTTATACTCTTTCCCAAGCTAAATTCAAGACTCGCTTGGCATTGGCGACTACAAGGTCAGGGTCTTCATTACCAAAAGGCTTTACTTCAAAGCTAACGATCGGACGTTTTTCTTTACTAATAAAGCCGATATCCATCAGTACTCTTAAGTATTCTACTAATTCATCAACATCATTCTCACCACCTGGGAAACCAAAACGGGGATGAGCATCTCCGTACGCAGGCCAGGATGGATCTTTCACTACACAGTTACCCATATGAGCGTGGACGATATAATCTTTAATTGGAATCAGGGACTCTTTCGCTGTTTCATGAAGCAGCGGCAAATGGCTCAAATCCACCATGAGGCCAAAGTTGTCATACTCAGCTCTCATGTCTTCAGCAAAGCGTTTAGCCAAGTCTACTGGACCAATGAGTGATTTTTTATCTACATCATAGTCAAAGACTTCTAAGACTACTGGCATATCACCTTTCTCTTTAGCATAACGGCATAATTCCTTCGTGGATTTAATGAGGGCTTGGTAGGCTTCTTCTTTTTTCTCTTCTGTATAGTTGCCGCTTAAGAAAGCAAAACCTTTTGCTCCCATTTCATAGGCTTCATCAATGCCTTCCTTGAGAGAAGTCAAAGCTGTTAGACGACCAGCTTCATCAATATTATTAATGTTAAATCCAGTTGTTAACAGACGAGGCTGACCACCATAGGTCACTGTCATATGGGAAGTCTCAATCATTTGTTTAACATTTTTTCTCACCTGGGCATCTTTCATCCAAGTGATTTCTGCTACCTCAAAGTAATCGTCAACAGCAATTTTTCTAAAGGTTTCTTCAATCGGACCTTCCCCTTTCATTACAGCAGGATAGGCCATAAAGTGGATTAAACCGACTCTCATATATTTGCGTATGGATTCATTCATGAACAAATTCCTCCTAAATACTGATATTTTTTTAATATAGGGCAACAAATACTCTTAACGGTAATCGCCAGGAATGGGATACCCTAGATCTCATTCCTGACGGACCAACAATATAGAATTTTATTTTTTAGCAATAACCCGACGTACTGCTTCTACTATGGACGGAGTATCCAGTCCATATTTAACAAGCAGCTGATTATAAGCACCAGATTCACCAAATACATCTTTAACACCGACAAATTCCATTGGTACTGGCTTATTTGCTACTAATACTTCAGCTACTGCCGAGCCAAGACCGCCAATGATATTCGCTTCTTCGGCAGTGACTACCGCACCAGTTTTAGCCGCTGATTTAATTACGAGTTCGCTATCAATAGGCTTAACTGTGTGCATATCAATTACTTCTGCATCAATGCCTTCAGCTAATAAAAGTTTTCTGGCTTCCATAGCAAGGTGTACCATATGACCATTCGCAATAATGGTTACATTTTTGCCTTCTGCCAAGACATTACCTTTACCGATTACAAAGGGGCAATTGGTTTCGTTATATACAGGAGGAACTTCATTACGGCTCAGTCTTAAGTATACCGGTCCATGATATTCGGCTAAAGCCTCAACGGAAGCTCTGGCGGAATATTCATCACACGGTACCACGACTTTCATATTAGGCAAGGAGCGCATAATGGCTACATCTTCAATCGCCTGGTGACTGCCGCCATCATAAGAGTCAGAAAATCCACCATAAGCACCAACAACTTTAACATTGAGTTTATTGTAAGCAATGAGGCTGCGAATGGGATCTGTTGCTCTCACTGCCATCAAAAAGGCAAAGGTGTTGATAAAGGGAATTTTATCTGCCAAGGCAAATCCTGCGGCCATCGCTGCCATGTTGCCTTCAGCAATTCCCACATTGAAAAACCGATCAGGAAAGGCCTGTCCAAATAATGCGGAACGGGTAGAGCCTGATACATCGGCATCGAGCGCTACAACTTGAGGATTCTTTTTTCCTAATTCTACTAGTGCTTCACCATACGCTTCTCTCATTGCTTTCATTATATGCTACCTCCCAGTTCTGCAATGGCTGTTTCATATTCTTGCTTGCCAATGGCTTTGCCATGCCATGTATTTTTGCCTTCCATAAAGGAAACGCCTTTCCCTTTTACGGTTTTTGCGATAATTACAGATGGCATGCCTTTTTCTTGCTTGGCAGCATCAAAGGCTTTATCTAAAGCCACTAAGTCATGACCGTCACACTCAATAACATGCCAGTCAAAGGCTTCAAATTTCTTGCGTAAATCTCCAAGAGGCATTACGTCATCCACTGTCCCATCTAATTGAACACCGTTATAGTCTACAATGGCAATCAGGTTATTAAGTTTATATTTGGCTCCAGCCATGAAAGCTTCCCAGTTCTGTCCTTCTTGAAGCTCTCCATCGCCTAAGAGGACATAGGTATTATAGTCTTTATTATCCATTTTAGCAGATACTGCTAAGCCAACGCCTACGGAAAGTCCTAAACCTAAAGAACCAGTAGACAAGTCTATCCCAGGAATCCGCTTCATATCAGGATGTCCTTGCAGCATGCAGCCCAGTTGGCGCAAATTGCCCAGTTCTTCTGCAGGAAAATAGCCTTTGCAGGCTAGTGTCGTATATACGACTGGCGCACAATGCCCCTTAGAAGCGATGAACCGATCTCTATCAGGACAGCCTGGTGTAGCGCAATCCACTCGCATGTGGTTAAAATAGAGGGTGGTCATGATTTCTACCGCTGATAATGATCCGCCAGGGTGACCTGTTTGTACCTTATATAATGTATCGATAATATCAATACGCATTTTTTTAGTTATGTCTTGCAATTGGCTGACTTTTTCTACAGTTAATGCCATGTAAATAGCCTCCTTGTTTTTAATAAGTATCTTATTTTTGCAGTAAATTCTTTGCAGTTCTGTCTCGGTGGAAAATAGAATCCCCACCTACTAATTAATCGCCAACTTTTAGTAGCACTTTCATGACCTGCGCCATATTTTCATCAATATACTGATAGGCCTCACTGTATTCTTTGATGTCGAAGTACTTGGACATTAGGAGTTCTAATTTGATAGCACCACTAGCGATAAAACGAATGGTGTCCTCATAGTCCTCAGCTACATAGTTCATAACACCCACTAGATTGATCTCTCGACGCTGAACCAGTCCAAGCTCTACTGGTACTTTGTCGTAATAGTTACCTGTCAATACAATGTTGGTTCCACGACGAGCCGCTTGTACCATTTGTTCCATCAACGGAACAGCACCTGCACAATCTATAATAACATCAGCACCGTTGGAGCCAAATTGTTCTTCAATGATATCGGCTAAATTACGATCCTTTGAGTTAACACATACATCAATTCCGCACTGTTTAGCAAGTTCTAAGCGTTGTTGACTGATATCAACAAGGACTACTTTTCCTGCTCCTAAAGCTTTTGCCGCCTGGGCAACTAGATTACCGATAGGACCGGCTCCTACTACCAAGGTATTATTGCCAGCAGGTGCAGCACCAAGTTTAACGGAATGGACAGCGACTGCTGCTGGTTCTACCATAGCTCCCTGATCGAGAGTCATGCCCTTCGGAAGCTTATGAACAAGAGATGCCTTAATTAAGAAATATTCAGAAGCCATTCCGATAGTACTGCCTAATACACCGATAACTTTATAATCCAGGCAAAGATTATTTCTGCCTTTTTGACACATAATACATTCGCCGCAAAATAATTGAGGACGAATGGTAACTTGTTCGCCAACCGTAAAGTTTGTAACCCCAGCACCTACTTTAGCGATAGTCCCAGAACCCTCATGTCCTTGCACAACTGGTAATGTGGCATATTTATGCTTGCCATGATACACATGAATATCTGAGCCGCAAATCCCAATTCGGCTTACTTTTATCAGCACTTCATCCTTACCTGGTTCTGGAACAGCCACTTCACGGAACACTATGGTTTTGGGCTTTTCCAATACAGCCTGAAACATGTCTTAGTCCCCCTTAAAATATTAAATACTAACTTTAAATACTTATTAATTGTGTTATTGTTCATTTTATAAATGAACAATAACACTTAAACTCAGGTTTCGTCTTAAGCAGATAGATTGTTCGTTGCTGACACTTTAGAAATAGCTTCTGTATTTTTCCCCATCCCCATAGGAATCGAAATCAGGAAGAGTACAGCCCCTATGAAGGTCACAGTGCCAATGGCATACAGACCTGCGACAGGACTGTGGAAAGTCTGTTCAGCCCATACACGCAAGTTAGGAGCAACAAATCCCCCAAGATTGCCGATGGCATTGATAAATCCAATTGCACTAGCTGCTGCTACACCATTTAGAAAACGGGTAGGCATAATCCAAAAAATAGGTTGGGCGGCAAAATAGCCCATTGAAGCTACACAAAGGCCTAAAATTCCTACTACCGGAGATGTCGTGCCAGAAACGCAAATCCCCACCCCCGCGGCAAACATTAGCCCCGCAGCAAGAATACCACGTTTTCCAGACCTATCGGAATATTGGGGAATGATAGAATTGCCGATCAATGTACAAATCCAAGGAATAGCGCTGACTAAACCGACCATTAATCCAACTTTTTTACCAATTAGCCCAGCTACTTGAGTCGGCAGATAAAACGTAACACCATATACACTCAACTGAATGCAAAAATAGATGGCACATAAATACAATACCTTGAAATCAGCCAGAACTTTAAGCGCACTAACCTTTTCCTTTGGCTTGTTATCATTTTCTTCTTGTAGTGCAGCTACTAAAGCTTGTTTCTCATCCTCTGGAAGCCATTTCGCTTTTTCAGGTCTATCCACAAGATACCAAAGGGCCCAAATTCCAACAACTGTTGCCATTAATCCTTCTACGGCAAACATCCACTCCCAACCTTTAAAGCCAAGGAAACCATCCATATCCATAAGGAGACCAGAAAGAGGTGATCCAAAAATAAAGGCTATGGCTGGGCCAAAATAAAAGAAACCCATTACAGTGCCGCGACGTTCAGCTGTAAACCAAAGAGTCAAATAATAAATTATGCCAGGAAAAAAACCGGCTTCACAGATACCTAAAAGAACGCGAAGCACTAAAAACTGCGTATCTGTTTTTACAAAAGCAAAACCAGCCGCAACAATCCCCCAGGTAATCATGATACGCGCCATCCAAACCCTTGCGCCCACGTGATGCATAATAATGTTGCTTGGCACTTCACAAATCGCATATCCTATAAAAAATATCCCAGCCCCCAACGCATAGGCCGCATCACTTACACCTGTATCTAACTGAAAAGCTGTCTTGGCAAAGCCAATGTTAGCACGATCCAGAAAAGCAAGTATATACATAAGTAAGATAAAAGGTAAAAGGTTTTTCTGACACCTATCCATGGCTTGGTCGACTAATCCCTTTTTAACAACAGATTCCATACTTACATCCGCTCCTTATTATTAAAACGTCTCCGAAGGAATTTCCAGACACCATTTTACTCAAATAGCGTCAGGTGTTGAAGGCTAAATACTCTAGTTTTTGGATCTTCCCCATATCCTCCTTCCTTTTTTCCTTGCACAAAATTGGTGCAATCTATTTGCTAAGTGCCATTGCAGAATCTTGCACCACTTTCAATCAGCCCCCGGAAGCATGCAAGTTATTCTTCCGTCATCGTTCCCTATACAAGCCTTCACATTATATATATGCAAATTATGTGCCAAATCATTTTCCTGCGAAAAATCAGCATATTAAAACAAAACGCCCCACAAAATGTTCTATTACGAAACATCTTCCCAGGACGTTTTGTTTCAATATGCACTTTCCTGTTCGCGCACTTTTCTCCACAAAGTAGTACGACTAATTCCAAGTCGCTTCGCAGCTTGGGTATAATTGTATTTTTCCTCTAATAGTATCTGCTCAATCTTTTTCTTTTCAATATCACCTAAGCTGTCGTTATCTTTTTCTTCGATTGCCAAATGCTGATAATCCATAAGTTCCTGCCGGACATCCACTTCCTCAATTACCGGTCCTTTGGCAATCAGTTTTAGTCTTTCAATAACATTCTCCAATTCCCTAATATTACCTTTCCAAAGACACTTTTGTAGGACAGCAGTTGCTTTATCAGTAATTCCTGTTATTTTTGATCGAGACGGCCTAGAAACATTCTTGCTCATTATTTTTTTTACTAAATCAGGAATATCTTCTGTACGTTCTCTAAGTGCCGGGACATGAATCCGTAAAACATCAAGGCGATAATATAAATCGGCCCGAAACTCCTTTTTTTCCACAAGTTTTGCCAAATCTTGATTCGTAGCAGATAATACACGAATATCAACAGGAATAACACTGTCTCCGCCCAATCTCATGACTTCATTCTCCTGTAAGACTCGAAGGAGCCTAGCTTGCAAAGACAGGGGCAACTCACCAATTTCATCTAAAAAAAGGGTTCCCTTATGGGCAAGCTCAAACAAGCCAAACTTGCCTCCCTTTTTAGCGCCAGTAAATGCACCTTCCTCATAGCCAAAAAGCTCACTCTCCAATATACTTTCTGGCAATGCCGCACAATTGACTGCAACAAATGGACCATTCTTCCGTCCACTTAAATTATGGATACTCTGTGCCACAAGTTCTTTTCCAGTTCCGGATTCTCCTGTGATCAATACCTTTGCATCAGCATTGGCATATTGATAGATTCGTTCCTTCACTGCAGTAATTGCCGAAGACTTTCCAACCAATTGTTCTATTCTGAATTTGGCAACAAGGCCTTTTTTATTCAATTTTTGCCGTACAATCTGTTCAAAATGCTGCAATTGAGTCACATCCTCAATATTGGCTACCGCTCCCACTACCTTGCCATCTAGTTTTATGGGAATTCGCTTAATTGCAAATAATTTGTCGCCAAAACTTTTAATGCCCTCTTGTTCATAATGATCTG
>Ga0316613_10000590_pt1 | contig 28031 bp, 24 predicted proteins | sample OWC_soil_day10_C_2_FD_207647 | JGI IMG/M metagenome (GOLD analysis project Ga0316613, IMG submission 207647) | Wetland soil microbial communities from Old Woman Creek delta, Ohio, United States - OWC_soil_day10_CT_b | ecosystem: Environmental > Terrestrial > Soil > Wetlands | place: USA: Ohio...
TATTCTCTCTCAGCCAAATAATCAATTCTTTACGAGCATCTAAACAACTTTTGCAAGGCCTGCCTTCTCTGTATCCTGATGCAGATATCGTATGACTGTAAGTAGATAGCTATCGCTTTCAATGCTCTCGCTTCGTATATAGCACATCTAAAAATCTCGCCTTATCTTCATCGTCCATGAAGATATCTTTCCGCTCATTACCTCGAAGCATGACATGATATACTCCAGTTTTACTTAATGATCTGGTACATCCTGGTATATTTTATCATCCTAAGCCATTTTATTACACTTTTAATCTGCTGTCAGCGAGAACCGTCCCCCATTGACACTGCAGGGATTAGCAATATCGTCAGCAAGCCCCATTTTATCGTTGCTATTAAGCGTACGTAATTCTGTTTTTTAACTCTTTAAAACCACTCTTTATCATTTCTATTGGATTAGTCTTCAGATCTTTCATTACTACTAACGGCCATTTCCAATTATTATAGCAAATCTGCACTACTGCCTGAGACAGCATCAAACCCCATATTCCCAAGGATGTTATATTTACCAAAACCACCGATACACATACCGTGCCTAAACCCGATATAAGATAAGCTCTAACATATGGTATTTTATTTGTATTTGATATATATGACGCATACAATGAGTGATGTTGATACAAAAAGGTATACAAACTCATAAATAATAAAACGGTTTTATCTATTTCTGAGCCGGGTTTGATCCAATTGATTATTGGAGTTCCTATAATTATTAAACCTAAACAACCTAACCAAAACATGAAGAAAAACACTGTCATTGCTATAGACATAATTTGCTTTGATTTTTCTTTGTCACTATTTAAATAAGCTTTTTGCAAAACCGGTTGATAGGTTCCATAAAGAGAAACCGATATAGAAGATACTATTTGCACTAATTGTAAAGACAAGGCATAATTCCCTGTTTCAGTTAAGCTTAAGAATAAAGAACATAGTACTGTGTTTGCTTGAGATGTTAGATAATTCGAAAGCGATATCAACCCATCTCTCCATGCATTATGCCATATTATCACAAATGTATTCATTACCTCAGCTATCTCAATTGAATCCGTAGTATTGTTTAACTGATTCTCGATATTTTCGTATTTAAAAAAGAATCTTTTTGAAACTATTCTATATGCAAATACGCTCAATAAATAAGCTGTTGAAACAGCTATAATTCCAAATCCCAACAATAATAATACAAAAGATATTGAGATTTGAATGAATTTAGCTATAATTATAGCTTTACTGTTTTCTGAAATTGCACCAACACCCTTTAAAAGCGAAGTAAAATAGCCATAATATAAATTTAAAAAAACAGCTCCACAGAAAATACCCCAAGCCACTAAATATTTTGTTCCTAATAATTCTCTTGTAATATAGCTTATATATGCAGTTCCGCATGTTGCTAATGCAATTAGTGCTATAAAAGCGATGAATAAATATATAATTTTACACGTTTTAATCACGGTTTTCATTAAGGATAGATTTTGCTCATTAATATTTTTATTTTTCATAACATCTTCTTTGCTAAGTTCCTGAGCTCCACTCCAGCTATAAGTAATATTTCTGGCTATCGTCGGCGCAAAACCAAAATCAAATAGTGTTACTATACTACCTATACTTACGAAAACATACCATAGTCCAAGTTCATCACTGCTTAAAAATTTCAATACAAGGGGTAGCATTATTACATTTATACCCATATTCATTATCACAGCAATGTAACCCCATTTTACATCAGCTTTTGTAATTCTCATTTCTTTTCACTCATTTCTTGTGTAGTTTGGTCACTTGATCACTTATATCAAACTCAATTGACTAACCTTACCGTGATTATGTGGACACGATGAACTCGTGATACAATATAATCATGGGGGGTGTCCAAAATGAGATCATTTCACAAAGAATATAAAGTTATGGCGGTAAAGCGTGTAAAAGAAGGCGCTAAATCCATCACCGAGGTTGCCAAGGAACTAGATATTAGTCCTAGCACGCTACATGGCATCTATGGTATCCACTTATAGCCAATGAATTGAGGAATCATGGTGCGAATAGCCGGAATCGTGTATATAGGCTTATGCGAGAAAATGGCATCCGCTCAAAGACCGTAAAAAAATATAAAGCAACCACAAACTCAAACCATAATCTTCCTGTTTCTGAAAATCTGTTAAACCGTGAAATTATAGCAGATAAGCCTAAAAAGTGGCTTAGTGCGACCGATGAAGGATGGCTGTATCTATCCGGTATTCTCAATCTGTGTGACTGAGTAATCGTCGGCTTTGCAATGGCTGAACATATCAGAAAGTCTCTGGTCATCGACGCACTGAATCAGGCTATCGGTAGGACTGGTGCAAAAAAAAGAGTTGCTGATACATTCAGATCGTGGCGTTCAATATGCCAGTAAAGAATATCAAGCTATACTGAAGAAAAATAATATTATATGCAGCATGAGTCGTAAAGGCAACTGTTATGACAATGCCCCGATGGAATCCTTCTGGGGCAGCTTAATCAAGAATGACTGTATGGTATGCGGTTTAAAATCCGTACCGAAACCCAAACAGCCATATTTGAATATATTGAAATTTCCTATAACCGACAGTGCCTTCATTCTAGTAATAGATATAAAACGCCAATGGAGAGAATGAAGGCAGCCTAATATATTTCTATTCCATATAGACGATATTTTTACAAAATAATGAGCCATTATACGATACAGTTAGATATCATGAGTTTTCCGTGTCTACTGAGCCGGGATAAGGCCAGTCTATAGTTCTATTGAGCTTAGTACAGCTTTTATCATTCCTAGAAATTCATTTCCTCAAAATTTATCTTTATTGCCTAGTTTTATAATGTCTAGACTTTGGGGACTATTTTCGAACAAACTCCATCGCATTCTCAGTTTCTACATCAGCTTTATAAAGACCAATAACTAAACAACATAATCCATAATAAAGCGACATGTATATACCGAAATAAAAGGCAAACCAAATCATTCCTATTACAATCCATGGATTATGCCTTATTTTTCTAAAGCACATATATAAAATTCTACCGAAAATCAATAGACCGAATAAACCAAATTTCAAAAATATAATGTTCGCGCTTTCATGAAGCTTAATAAATAGTCCCGCCTGAATCTGCTCCATAGAAAACGCACTTTCAACATCCCAATTCAAAGTAGATGTATGATGCGTTATACTTCCACCAAAACCTTTCCCAAACAAGAGGTACTGCGGTGTTTCTAAATATTCGTATATAATATTAATGAATTCATCAAATCTAAATTTAGGTGAAAGATTCATATTGTCATACCATTCTTCTTCCCAAAAAAGCAGTGTTTCTGTTGCCTGAGTAAGCTTACTTTTAGTTAGTAAATTATCAAACCCTATTGCAGCAGTATCACCTTGGAGATCGACCACAGATATTCCAACCCAAATCAGCACTAGTATAAGAATTATTGAGCATAATGCAAGTAGTTTTTGAGCAGACATATTTTCAAATTTGGAATAGGCAATAATAACCGGAAGGGCTAATACTATCAACCACCATTTACCTCCTAAAGGAGACGGATACGCTATCATAACAACAAACAGCATCAAGCCATAAGCAAACCACCTTTTATGGGACCGATATTGTTTGTAAAATGGGAAGAGAATTAAAATAACGCCAAAAAATGCCACCAAAGGCAGCAAGAGTACTACTTCCGCTTCATAAGAATTACCGTAATATCCCCGCATTCCAAAAATAACAGTTATAAGCGCACTTGGCATAATACTTATCAAAATACTCGTCAAAAACCGTTCGAGCTTTTCGCAAAAACCTTGTCGAGTCATTATTAAATATATCAAATAAAAAAATACTAAAAAAAGCACTCCAAATGCTGATATATCTTGTACTAATAGAGACCAAAAGATAGAATAGTCTGTAACGTTATTATCATTAAATAATATACATATGAACATAGAAAAAAATCCAATTATCATTAAATAAAAAAACATTTTGGCTAATTTTTTCGTATTTTGAAAACCACTTATCTTTCTTAAAAACATTTTTAGTTTATTTTCTCCAGTTATTAATATTAAGGGCAAAATGATCAACAAGTAAAAATGATCCCTGTTAATTACTGGCAGTCGCATAAAGTTGTAAATTATTCCCAACCCTTCTTCGAGCGCAAATTGATTTGCTTCTATGCTTGTTATAAGAAAAAGAATATAACAGAGAATATAGTTTTCGATACTACCTTTAAGCAGATAATATAATAGGATTATAACTTCAATAGCGCACAAGGCAATACCAATACGTATATCATATACGCATAACGCATTAGCTATGAATAACACAGTGAATAGCAAGATATTTTTTGCATTATTTGTATTATCACGTATAACATCAACTTTCATAGACCCTCCATAGTTTATCCATTATACCAACTCTAGGTGCCAAACCTAGATGCTCAAACTTTCAGCCAAATATTCCCCTTGCTTGTTCTTTAATCATATTATCTTCGTGTCTCTTTAAAAGATCATCATATTCTTCATGGCTAAATTTAAATTCACCATTGATTAGTTCATCAAGTAAATGTTTAATATCCGTTATTATTCTACAATTGCTTGGGTATAAACTTCCAAAATGCGAGGCCATTGGTATATTTGTAGATATTACACATTTACCGTATTGGAGAGCATTTAAAAGACTTGCACTAAACCTGTTTTGAAACATATCCGGATATAACAGTAGATAAGCTGATGAAATTGCATACAGCCTATAATATTCATCCTCTGGCAATATCCCTTTAAACACCTTTAGCCCATCACTCTCATAGTCATATATCCTAGATCTTAATATCACTTTAATACCATTATTTTTAAAATATTCACCCTGCTTATCTATCTCTATTAATTGATGAATTAAAAATTCGTCACTACCGAGTCCTAAACTGACGAAAACTCTATTCTTTGAGTTCATGTCAATGTATTCTTTTCTTATATCTACTGTAATATTTTTAGATAATGGATGTTCTAATACATATACTCTATTCCGGTTCACGTTTGTTTTCGAAATCAACCCCTCTTTTATGAATTCTGAAAGAACAATATGATTAACACAATTCATGTATCTCTTGAAGAAAAAGAAATCAATTTTGCTTTTTATTAAATCTATATTGTTATGATGAACAATATAGATAGGTTTATGTTCAAACAGAAACTTCATAATAGATAAACCAATGTTATCATATGTCATAATTAATAAGGCATCGTATTCTTCTCCATTCAGTTTCTTTTTAATAATAATCAAATTAATACAATCACATATTCTTTTAAGTATTGTGAGACGTGGTACAAAAAATAACTTCTTGATCTGTATCTTGCTTAACTTTTCATCTGTACAAATATTCTCATAAAAATTTTGATAGTCTAATAGGACTATCTCTGAAAACGACTTTAACATTTCTACTAACGAAGAATTCAATCTCTTATGTCCAAACGGATAAATCATATCTATTATTGCTATTTTCATCTAACAGTCTCCTATTACCGTTTCTTGTAGTTATTATTCATATCAAGCTTTGTAAGTATTTTGCAGTTGATCTTTTCTGCTAATACGTCTATTCTCTTCTTTATGTTTATATTAGCTACGTACTGCTTAACGTTCACGCGGTACTCTTCGCAATTTTTTTCTAGTTCTATAATGCTTTCTTTAAAATTATTATTACTGATACCTACACCGTAATCTTCGCATATCCGCTTTAGAGGAGGATTTTCAGTTGTGATAATTGGCGTTCCCTCAAAAAGACTTTCATATAATTTACCCGATGCACAATAAATATTGTTTACGGTGTCTTGTGAAAAAGCTGAAACACTTGCATCTGCTCTATTGAGAAGAAATCTCCATTCATTTCGTGGTACGAACCCTACATAAAAAATATTATTGTAATCATTTTCCCCTAACATAGAACTAAATTTTTTACGTTCGCTTTCCGTCACAGATCCTGCTATAATCAAACGGAATTTGCTACCAAGGGTTCCAACAGCTTCTGCTAATTCATAGGTCATACGCTGCCGAGCAATCCCCCCACCATAGACAATGCAAAAAGAATTCTTATCAAAAAAACTACTGTACTTTTTTTCGCAAGCAACTTCATCAAACTTATCCTCTATTTTATGAATGTTATCAAATACAATTGGTACTTCCGTTAGGCAAAAATACTCTTGCATTATGTTCGCTCTTTCTATATTGGCCGAAATTACAACATCCGCAGTTTTTAAATACTTTTTTTCAAAATACTTCATAAAGCTTGCAGCCATAATTTTTAAAGTCGTTGCTGTAGTATCTATATACAACTCACTAGAATCATATACAATTACTATATTTTTATAGAACCTTTTAATCCATGGCAGGAGTATTGAGCAGTAGTTGTCATGCAGAATAATAACTTCCGGTTTTACTCTACTTATGGACTCGATAGCACGTAAGATAAACAGAAAATAGTTTCTTCTTTCAGTGGTAATAACCTCTACGTTAGAAGTATCAATAGGTGTCGAGTATGATACAAAATATGCCTCTCCTATTTTCTTAGTGCATTCTAAAATTTCTTGTGTCCTAGCTTCTGTCTGTATATCGTGGTATACAATAAACATAACTTTCATACATTACACCTGCCGCAAAATTTTGAATTATAAGCATAAAATTTTCCCTAATCTATTCAATAAAGTATTCACTTAACAAACTCGGTATAGTATAAATATCAACTACCACGTTTCACAGATAAAAAAACCGCCATAATTCCTCAAGACCCAATGGCCTAATATCTGATAAACAGAAATATCAACAAACCATAATACCGATCAAATAGGGAACATATTTCCCATGGCTTTAAAAATGCACCCATTTTTTAGAACTTAACAGCCAATTATCCATATTCTTCTTCTCTTCAGTGTTATTCGTAAAAAGAGGGGGAAGATATAAAATAGTCCTGAGTTAATCTCTATAAATCTTTTCATATTGGCTAGATATCCCACTCCAATTAAACTTATCATATAACTCAACGCAATTTGCAGATAAATTTTCATGGTTTTCTTCTATATCAACTATTCTACTTGCTATCTCCTCTGCATTAAAGCATTCAACATGATAACCCACTACTCCTTCCTCAAACTGGCCATCAAATCCTTGCCCTTTTGTATAAACCACTGGAAGACCTTGGCTCATCGCCTCAGCATATACTAAACCGAAAGTTTCTGTAATGGATGGCATTACAAATATATTACATGCGCGATAAATTTCTATGAGTTCCTCTTTGGGCTTCGGCTTTATATATTTAACAAATGACAGTGCAGTAATTTGCTGATAAATGCTCTTTTCAACAATTTTACCTACTACAGTAAATTGTACATCATAGCCTTTCTGCTGGAGCAATCTTATGGCCTTGATTGTGGCTAAAAGATTTTTATTTTTATCGATTACGCCTACATAAAGTAGTTTCAAATTATCTTGCTTTGGATGATGACCTAAACAACATTTATTCTTAATCCAAAAGTCATCTATGCCGTTAGGGATAATTTCTGTTTTAGCAAGTATTGCATCTTTTAAATTGTCCGGTACATATTTTTCAATGACCAAATCTCTATATGGACTTGAAAGGAAAATTACTTTTTCGGCCTCTTTCATTATTTCAATACCAAGTTTTCTTAAATGAATCATGTATTTAAAGAATGTATTAACATCTGTATTTCTCACTGCAACGATATACGGAGAACCGTAAGCTCTCTTCAACTTTAAAGCAATATATCCGTTAGAAAACAGGGAATGAGCATGTACAATATCGAATGCTTTTATTTCATATTTCTTAACAACGTCAGCATATATTTTTTTATGTTTTAAATGGAAGAAAATCCTATCATATTTATTGTGATTTGAACTGACAGTAGTGTACTCACCAAGCTGCTTAAGTGGAATATTAATACCTCTCGGAACAGGAACATATACAGCTATATCCAAGCCATTCGCTATTTGCTTATCGTATAAATTTTTATAAAACCTACTAGCGCTATAATATGAATTAATATGCAAGATCTTCATGCTCTTTACTCCCGCATTCCTATTCCCTTAATCTATAATCTCCAATAGCTGTATCCTAATTTTTCAATCTCGTTCTTATCTAATATACTCTTAACATCAATAATAACTTTTTCTTCAATAGGGCAATCTTTGAACAATCCATCTATCTGTTGCATCCCCATCGCTTTGAACTCGTTATGAGCAACTGCAAATACTACGCAATCAGCATCTTTAATAGTATCAAGTCCGACTAAATCCACGTCATATTCATGTTTAGCATCTGCTGCGTCAGCTTGTGGATCTACGACAATCGACTTGATGCCGTACTCATTTAAGCGATTAATAACGTCCTCAACCTTTGAATTTCTTGTATCTGGACAGTTATCTTTAAATGTGATGCCAAGGATGACAACCTTAGATTTTCTCACTATTTTTCCTGCCAATACCAATTTCTTAATAATTGCATCGGCTACGAATGCACCCATACCGTCATTTATCTTTCTACCAGAAATAATGATTTGTGAATGGTAACCCAGCTTCTCAGCCTCATATACAAAATAGTAAGGATCAACACCGATGCAATGACCGCCAACAAGTCCAGGATAAAATCTCAGTGCATTCCACTTGGTGTTCATTGCTTCCACTACTTCGTTTGTATCGATATCCATACGGTCGAATACCATGGCAAGTTCATTCATGAAAGCTATATTGATATCACGCTGGCTGTTTTCCACAACTTTTGCAGCTTCAGCTACCTTGATAGAGCGGGCTTTATGCACACCAACTTCGATGACAAGCTCATAAACCTTAGCGATTTCTTCAAGACTATCTGCATCCATACCAGATACAATCTTTATGATGTTCTCTAAACGATGGACCTTGTCACCTGGATTGATACGTTCTGGAGAATAACCTATTTTAAAGTCCACTCCACATTCCAAGCCAGACTCTTTTTCGAGAATTGGGATGCAGATATCTTCTGTAACACCCGGATAAACTGTTGATTCATAAACCACGATTGAGCCTTTTGTCAAGTTTCTCCCAACGATAATACTGGCTCCCTCAACTGGACTAAGGTCTGGTGTCTTATCGGCATTCACAGGAGTAGGAACAGCAACTATATGAAACTTGGCTTCTCTAAGTTTTTTTTCATCTGATGTGAAGTTTACTATGGTCTGTTTGATTACTTCATCTCCCACTTCATTTGTGGGGTCCATGCCATTCTTATATTGATCTATCTTTTGAGCATTAAGGTCGAATCCGATTACATCAGCCTTTTTGGCGAATGCTACTGCAAGAGGCATTCCAACGTAGCCTAGTCCTACTACTGATATCTTTTCTTCTCTGCTTATTATTTTTTCATATAAGTTCATACGCACTCTTCCTTTTCATTTATGCGGAATTTATCTTCTACCAATGCAACTATACTCAATACCTGCATTCTTCATATCAACTACCGCATAACAATTCCTACCATCGAGTATAATAGCTTTTTGCATCAACTGGCTGAATTTCGCAACATCATAATTCTTAATCTCATCCCATTCAGTAAAGATGAAACAAATATCGGCACCTTTAATGGTCTCGTCTATACTGTCACAGTACTCAATATCTCCATCAACAAATTTCTTAAAGTTATCAATTCCTACGGGATCGAAAGCCTTAACCTTCGCGCCATCGTCCAACAAAATTGGAATGTTCACTAACGAAGGAGCTTCTCTTAAATCATCAGTTCCCGGTTTGAATGTCAATCCAAGTACTGCTACTGTTATTCCCTCAAAGTTGTCGTAGTACTTTCTCGCCTTTTTGATGAGTTTCAACTTTTGTTGCTCATTTACCTCAATAGCTGCTTTTATTGTTTTTAACTCATAGTCATTCATATTGGCAAGCCAGTGGAGAGCCTTTGTATCTTTGGGAAAACATGATCCACCATATCCAATACCAGCATTTAAAAATTTATTGCCTATTCTATTGTCATATCCCATTCCTTTGGCTACATCCTCAATATTTGCTCCTATTATTTCACAGAGGTTTGCAATTTCATTGATATAAGAGATCTTAAGGGCCAAGAAGTCATTAGATGCGTATTTGACCATTTCAGCACTTCTTCTATCTGTCACTAGCACTGGTGCATCGTAGTCTTTATAAACCTCACGCATCACCTTTTCTGCTACTTTATTCTCAACACCAATAACAATACGGCTGGGATGAAGAGTATCTCTAACTGCTGTACCCTGCGCCAAAAACTCTGGATTTGAAGCAACATCAATTCTCACATCATGTGTTTTACCATCATTTAATATCTTTTCGACTTTATCATTGGTTCCAATCGGGACAGTTGATTTGACAACTACAACACAATCATTCTCAACAGATTCTGCTATATATTTTGCCACACCATATACATATATAAGGTTAGCAGAGCCATCTTTCTTCTCCGGAGTACCAACTCCAATGAATATAATCTCAGCATCCTTGTATGCTGATTGATAGTCTGTAGTATAACTCAATCTCTCAGCATTACTTGTCATCAGTTTTTCTAAATCCTGCTCATAGATAGGTGATATTCCATTATTAAGCATATTTATTTTATTTTCATCAATATCTACACAAGCTACTTGATGACCTTTTTCTGCCATACATAAGGCAGTGACCAGTCCCACATATCCTGTTCCTGCTACTGCTATTTTCATTTTCCTGTTCCTCATACTCTGCTTATTTATTATCTCGTACTCTCTGCTTTTTCCCAGAATGGTTTAGTCTTTCCAGTTAATATATTGTATACACCGACCCACTGAGCTACGATTGTCACGCAATAATAGTAAATCAAGGTCAGTATCTTATTATTTGTTTTGGTAAATACTCTGATAATCCCCAGAAGATAGAATAATAGCTGACATACAAAAATTAGTGCATAAAGCCATGACTGCTGAATTAAAAATGCATTTGCTGCGAAAAATATCAAATGTGAAATCCACAATAAATACCTACACGTCCTATGCCCAAAATAGAAATAGGAAAACCACTTATATTTAAAAATATTAAGAATACTCAATTCAGGTAAAATTGAATACAGTATATCGCGATTCATCCTTACTTTTCGGCCAAATTCATCCTCAATTACCTCTCCAGCTTTTTCATAAGCAACAGCATCGTGATTGCAGATTGCTCGTTTGCCCCTTAATGCATAAAATGGCGGCATTGCGCTGTCATGGCACTGAATCGGATTAAAATCATAGTAATCACTTGTTCTGCAAGCATAGATTGCGCCATTACCTGCTGTTATGGTCTGTATTCTACCTTCAAGTTCACGGGTTGCTAGGTCACTCTCCCAATAGCTCGCCTCTGAACTACTGACATCACTAGCACCCCGATTAATGATAGATAATTTTCCTGTGACGTAAGCAATATCTTTTGAAGTAAATGCTGCCATCAATTCTTTAATTGAGTTCTTTTTCATCATTGAATTAGCATCTGTCATAACCAGATACGCAGTCTTAACAGTCTTCTGTGCTTCATTCTGAGCATTTGTTTTACCCTTACGGGCCTGAACTTCGAAAAGTCTTATTTTCTTGTCCGTATGCTCTTCGATGAACTGCCTTACAATTTCATTGGTCTTATCTGAACTGTTATCAGAAGAAATCAAAAACTCTATTTTATCGCTCGGGTATTCTATTTCCATAAGGTTATTCAATTTATCAAGTATCACTTTCTCTTCATTATGAGCTACAATCATTAATGTCACTGTAGGCTGATGAGAGTAGTCCTTTAATAGCTTTGCACCTTTGTACAGTTTTCCAATCAGCTTCACCGATAATGGATATCCAAACATGGCCCATATAATGATAAATCCGCTTATAGAAAATAAAATTCTTAACAATGAATCCATTATCGTTCTCCCTCAAATCTTTTTATACGTCCCTCGCTCATAAAATTTATAACATATTTAACTCAATTTATTTCCCAATAAGAACTATCTTTTTATTTTAACCTCGTTATATTTCATCATGTAAATACCCTCGTCATACTGACCGACTATATCCACATTTATACTACCATCTATATTTTTTATGATCATCTCCGGAATATTAACCCCGCTTTCATATGCGTGTGGATAACCACCGCCAAATCGAGGATTGACCTCGGAGAGATAATAATCGCCATTCACTTTGAATATGTCAATGTCAATGATTCCTTTAAATCCAGCCTTCTTAACGAAGTCTTTGATCAGCTCAAATAGTCTTTCATTCTTTACGGATACGGATTTATCGGTTTCACCGGCTCTCATTTTGATTTTCTCTTTTGTAAATATCGCAACCGGCTCACCGGAGATCATGTCAATGTAACAATCAGCACCGTACTCTATACCGTCCATAAACTCCTGAATCATCAGGTTGTTATCTCTGTTAAACAGCACCTCAACTTCTTCACGTGAAGAAACCTTATTAATATTGATGCTGGCACTTCCTCTGACAGGCTTTACGAATACGGGGTATGAAATCACCCCATCTTCCAAATCGCTATAAAATTTTTCTTTATCAATATAACTCTTAGCAGTCTTAAAGCCGTTCTCCTTAAGAAATGTATACATAGCATATTTATCGAAACACATCTCAACTGATTTATAATCAGATATTATGGGTGTTGTGCCAATATTTAAAAAGGCCGATTTATACTTTGCTAATAAACTCAATTCAGTGTCAATTAGTGATAAGGCCGCGTCTATTTTATTCTCTTTGCAGATATCTAGAATGCTATCCAGGTATCCACTTTCATCCATTCTCGGAACGATGAAGTGTTTATCAGCTTCGTAAAGAGCAGGTGCCAAGTCACTGCAATCAGTAGCCATCACTTGACCGTCCCCAGATAATATCTTCTTGAAATATTGCACTATCTTATTTCTCGTTCCGCAACTTAAGATTAATATATTCATTCTTAGATACCTCTCGCGTTTTGTATATACTCTTTAGTAGTCCATCTATCTCTCACACGATAAATCCCGTTATTCTTCTCTACATAAACAGCCGGGAAATATTTAATGAATAGTGGAGATAAACACATAGTGTATGCCCCTACTTTTTCGTAGATTATTTTATCTCCGACCGATAAGCGAGGATGTTTTTCCAAGACAAATAGTCTATCATTCTCCATGCAAGTAAAGCCGCATATTACTTGGGACTCTATGATGGCTCCCTTATCTATACTTTCAACCGTATAAAAGTATTTGGACTTAGTCATTAGGGGATCTACGTGAATTCTACTGCCGTCTGTCACAACAAAGTTATTTACTGTAGTTTGCTTCGCATCTATAACGCTCGTCACAAAACTAAAAGGTGATGAAACAATGGATGTGCCCGGCTCAACGATTAACGTAGTTTCCTCTTTATCAAATTCCTTAATAAGCTCACTTGATATTACTTCCATATAGTCGCTGAACTGTGGCTTGTCCTTTAAGTCACCGTAAAATCCACCACCGACGTCTACATATTTCAGATCTAGCGCATAGGCTCTTTTTATCTCACAGGCTATTTTCGAAATTGCTCTATAAATATTCAAGCTTCTTGTTTTGGTGCTGCAGTGCAGATGTATCCCGACAATCTTCACATATTGCAGTGAAGCAATAGAGTCAATGGCCTTTTTCAATTCTCCGTTTTCGTAACAGAATCCAAACCTGCCCCCCTCTTTACCGGATGCCGATTCATTAGGGCATAGTATCTCAATATCGAAGTTTACTCTTATACCGACTTCGTATTTACGAAAGCTATCCAATTCTTTCAGCCACTCTAGTTCACGCTGACTGTCGATATTAACTATACAGCCATTACTTATAGCATCAAGGAATGTCTTCTCTGATTTATGTGGGCCGTTATATACAAATTTCTGCTTATCATAGCCGATGCTCTCAGCTAATTCATATTCATCATCTGAAACAACCTCGGCGTAAAATCCATTATTCTTAAAGTAGTTAACCAACCATGGTAAAGAGTTAGTCTTAAATGAATAGCCGATTATGTAATTATCCCAGTAAGTATGAAGAGCATTCTTTAATTTGCTGATATTATTCTGAAGTTTTTTTTCATTTATTAGAAAATAAGGTGTTGCTAGTTCATCCATATTTTCCAAATTGAGTTTCGCTTGTTCATTTTGGTCATGGTTCAGCATCATAAGTCTTTACTACCTCCTATACTTACTTTCACTGTCTGCTACTGTCGCCTAACTGTGGCGAACCTTCGAAATCTTCCATAGTAACAGCACTCTCAGAACTTATTCCTGCTCTTTCGAACACCTTGGACACAGTTTTGAAGATTATCTTCCAGTCGCCAAGAAAGGTTATGTTCTGCGTATATTTAACGTCAAAATCAAACTTTTCTTCCCAACTGATAGTATTTCGTCCATTAATCTGTGCGTATCCAGTAAGGCCAGGTCTCACATTATGCCTACGCCTTTGATGTTCGTTGTATAAGGGTAGATATTGAACCAATAATGGCCTCGGTCCCACAATACTCATATCACCTTTCACTATGTTAATCAGCTCTGATAGCTCGTCTAAAGATGTGGAGCGTAATACCTTACCAAACCTCGTCAATCGTATTTCATCCGGAAGCAGGTTTCCGTTCTCGTCTTTTTCGTCTGTCATTGTTCTAAATTTGTACATCATAAAGATCTTCTCATTTAACCCTGGTCGCTTCTGCTTAAAAACCACCGGACTGCCTAATTTAACTCTGACCAGTAAAGCTGTAATGAGCAGTACAGGCGATAAGACAATTAATGCACAGAGCGACAATATAAAATCCATTGGTCTTTTAAAATATTTTCTATACAACCCTATCTCTTGAGGTGACTTTCCAGTCGGTTTTGTTCTTGTCCCTGTCTGCATTCCTATCTCCACAACTTCTTAATTTTCTTAACTATTCGATCCAAGTCCCTTTCAGTTATCTTCGTATCAGTTGGAAGACATACACCACTCTCAAAAAGCTTCTCACTCACACTACCACTTTCACACTGACTAATAAAATCGCACTCACTATAGTAAGGTTGAAGGTGCATTGGTTTCCAGATAGGACGTGATTCGATATTTTCTTCTTCCAAGGCAAGCATAATGTCGAGGGGCTTTACAGATCCACTCAAGGTAATACAAGAAAGCCAATAATTTGGCTCGTTCCAATCATTGATAGGCATCATTTCAACGCCGTCTAACACTTCTAATTCTCTCTTATAAAATTCAAATATTTCTCGTTTCTTCTCAACCCTCTTGTCTAAAACTTTAAGTTGCCCTCTACCAATACCTGCCACAACATTAGACATACGGTAGTTGTAGCCAAGTTCACTGTGCTGATACCATCTAGCTGCATCTCTACTCTGAGTAGCCCAGAACCTCGCTTTAGCAATTCTCTCCTCTGAAGTATCAGGATCGTTCGCTACAAGCATTCCACCACCGGATGTTGTGATGATTTTATTGCCGTTGAAACTAAATATCCCATACTTGCCAAACGTGCCTGTATATTTTCCTTTATATAGTGTACCTAACGACTCAGCAGAATCTTCTATCAATGGAACACCGTACTTATCACACAGGTCTAATATCTTATCTAGGTCTGCTGATAACCCATAGAGATGAACCAGTACAACAGCCTTAACTCGCTCCCCATATTTTTGGAACGCCTTTTCCAATGCAACCGGTGACATATTCCAAGTTTCCTCGTCTGAATCAATAAAAACCGGTATTGCATTTTGATATACTATGGGATTAGCCGTAGCTGAGAAGGTCAAGGATGAGCAGAATACTATATCTCTGTCATCATTATCTCCATCAGAATTGATACCAACCGTCTTCCCCTCACCCACGCCAACGGCCTTAAGCGCCAGATGTATAGCGGCTGTCCCTGAAGATAATGCAGCGGCGCACTTCGCCCCTACTTTTGCTGACAATTCCTTTTCAAATTCATTCACATTAGTTCCAAGTGGCGCAATCCAATTGGTGTCAAAGGCTTCCTTTATGTATGCCTGTTCATATCCCTCGTCACTCATATGAGGTGATGAGAGATAAATTTTAGGTGCATTGCTTGTTCCCATTTTGTATCTCCTCCTTAACGCACAGTAACTACAGGCTGATAATGTTCTACACTTTTAATGTCTTGATTTTCCCCATCAAACTTTACCTTTGTCAACTCCACTCCACAGTATTTTTCTCTCGAATTTTGATAGGTCGGCAATAAATTTTCAAGCGCCGGAATAACCTCATTCGAATGCTTGATTGCTTTCAATTCCACAAGCCCACGTTGCAGTTTTTCTTCATCCACAACCCTCAAATTCGCCACGAAAATCTTCTCATGCTTCGTCGAAGCTGTACCCTCTTCCGCAGTCAGAAGTTCTTCAAAGAGTTTTTCCCCTGGTCGAAGGCCACTAAATTCTATTTTAATATCTTTATGTGGCACTAACCCTGAAAGTTCAATCAAATCACAGGCCATATCCACGATCTTGACTGGCTTGCCCATATCAAGGACAAAAACCTCGCCGCCTTTAGCGATGGCACCTGCCTGGAGTACTAATTGAGATGCCTCAGGAATGGTCATGAAGTAGCGCTCCATATCTGGATGAGTAATGGTAATAGGTCCGCCTTTAGCAATCTGCTTTTTGAATAAAGGTATTACACTACCACGGCTACCAAGAACATTCCCAAATCGTACCGCCACAAATTTGGTATCGCTCAGCTTGCTCAAATTCTGGATGATAAGTTCAGCCACACGTTTCGTCGCGCCCATGACACTGGTGGGATTGACGGCCTTATCTGTTGAAATCATAACAAAGGCTTCGGAGCCAAATCGATCTGCTGCTTCGGCTACGGTTTTTGTACCAAATATATTATTACGTATAGCCTCCACAGGCTGTGATTCCATGAGTGGTACATGCTTGTGAGCTGCTGCATGGAACACAACTTGGGGCTCAAATTCTGCGAAGATGGCGTCAATCCGCTCTTTATCACGAACATCAGCAATGATAGGCTGTATGTTAAGGCTTTTGTACTTGCCCTGTAGTTCGCTATTAATTTCATAAATACTATTTTCACCTTTTCCTAGGAGTGTTAAGGAGCTTGGTGATATTTTGGCGATTTGGCGGCAGAGTTCGGATCCGATGGAGCCACCTGCCCCCGTAACCAACACTCGTTTGCCTTTGAGATAACTGGCAATTTGCTCCACATCCAGCTTGACCGGATCTCGCCCTAATAAGTCTTCTACCTCTACTTTGCGGAGTTGTTGGACGGTCACAACTCCATCAATCAGTTCATAAATACCAGGTAGTATTTTCAGAGCACACTGAGTTGGTTTGCATTCATGAATAATTTCCCGAATGATACTGCCACCGGCTGATGGCATGGCAATAATAATTTCATCAATTCCATGTTCATTCACAATTCTTTTAATATCTTGCCGGTTACCCAGCACTTGCACGCCAAACATTCTTTGCCTATTCTTATAACGATCATCATCAATAAAGCCAATGAGTTGTTTCGTCCCAGCGTAGCGATGGTTGATTTCTCTAGCAATCATGGCGCCTGCATCACCAGCGCCAATAATCAAGACTTTAGCACATTGCTTATCAAGTTTTTTCTGCAAGTTATGTATAATACGCAGGACCAACCGACTAACGCCAATAAAGCCAATACACAAAAACCAATTTAAGATATTTACACTTCTTGGCAATGTTGATCCCGTAAAAAACATACCTGCAAAGATGAGCAGGGAACTGACCGTTACGGCGCTAACTATGGACAGTAATTCATTAATACTGGCGTAGCGCCACAGCCGATTATACAGACCAAAAACATAAAAGGTACCTAACCTTATTCCTATAATCATCGGCATATATTTGAGCAATACATTATAATAATGAGTATCAATAACGCCTTCAAACCTGATAAATAAGGCGATAATAGGCGCTATGGAAACAATCAGTATATCGATTACTATTAATGTAAAGGAAATCAATTTACGCCACATGTCTTACACTCCATTTTTCTCTATTTTCCTAGTTTCTTGTTATCACTACCATAATAATAGTAATAATAAGCATGTTCTTCTTCAATCTCCACCCGATTCAGTATGACTCCAAGCAAATGCCCATTGGCCTTTATCAGCAAATCTTTGGCTTTTCTCGCCATTTCTGGGCGGATAGAACCAGAGTTCACGATCAAGGTAACGCCATCGACTTTGGCAGCCAGTACGCAGGCATCGGTAACGGCAATCACTGGTGGAACGTCAATGATGAGATAATCGGCCTGGGTTTTAAGATAATCAAGGATTTCTTGCATTTTCCTTGAACCCAGTAGTTCTGAGGGATTGGGCGGGATGGGCCCGCTAGTCAAAATTCTAAGGTTTTCGATGTCTGTATCCTGCAGAAAATCCTGAACAGGTAGTTCCTCAACTAAGACATTTGTCAGACCCCGATTTTTTTTGTGAAAGATTTTATGCTGCACTGGTTTTCTTAGATCGCAATCTAGGAGAATCACGCTTTTGCCCGACTGGGCCAGTGCGACAGCCGTGTTGGCGATGGTCGTGGATTTCCCCTCACCTGGACCAGAACTGGTGAACATAATGGTCTTCAGTTCCCCGTCCGTTTTTGAAAACTGAATATTGGTTCGTAATGTCCGATAAGCCTCAGCAATAGGGGATTTAGCTTCTTCATGTACAATTAATCTGCGCTTGGTCGTACTCATATATTTCCCCCCTTCTTGGCGGTTGTCCATTGTTTTAGTTTAGCCCATAGTCCAGTTGTTTGTCGTAGGGTGGTTTTGCTATCGAAGTCTGGAATACTTCCTAGCACTGGCAGGTCTAAATAGTGCTGTACATCCTCTGCTGTTCGTACGGTTTTGTTCATGTATTCCAGTATAAAGGCGACAGCGACACCGATGAACAAACCTAAGATGGCAGCAATGACCACATTCAAAGTTTTCTTAGGGCTGATTGGTTTGTCTGGTTCAATGGCCACATCAATGACTTGCACATCTGTAGGTTGCATCACCTCACTAATGCGGGCTTCTTCATGACGTTTGGCCAACATAATATAGATTTCTTGATTGACAGTGGCATCTCGCATAACCTTGGCCAATCCTTGCTCTTTGGCTGGCAGTTGGCTCAAATCTTCTTGACTTGTGTTGATAATGCTTTGTATGGCCTGTTTCTGAGCACCGCGAGCTGCAATCTCAGCTTCTGATTGGATTTGACTCTGGAGCAAACCTTGGTGAATAGGATTCATAGAGGGAGCATTGGCACTAATCACAGCAGCAATTTCCTGACTGAGTTTCCCACTGGTTTCACGGATGGCCGCCCGAGTGGCCATGACTTCTGGATGTTTATCTGTATAGTTGGCAGCTAAACTCACCATCTTGACTTCTAATTCAGCTAAATTCCCTTTATACTGCTGAATCAGTGGACTGTCTGCCACAAATCCTGGTTTTTCCATGGATAGTTGTTGTCTGGCAGTACCCAAGCTCGCTTGAGCCGCGGCGATGGCCACTGTATTTTCCGCTGCCAATTTATCAATAGTGGCAAATTTATCAACCATGGCCTTGGTTGCAGCATCTGGTGCCACTATTTTTTGCTCACGCTTGTAATCTGCTAAGATTGTTTCGGCCTGCTCCAATTCTTTTTTGGATTCTTTCAATCGTTCACCAATAAATTCCCGAATTGTAGTCTGTTCCGAGCGGACCAAATAGGTCATGCGTTGCGTAAATGTATCCACCAGCAAATTGGTCACCAGTTTTGCCTCTTCTGGAGATGAGGCCTTTACTTTAACCTTGAGTATTTCTGTATCTTTTACTGGCAGGGTCGTAATTCGTGCCAGCATTTGTTCATATGTAGGTACTACTTTTTTTTCAGACTGAGTGGCATCAATGACCACTTGCACCACCGTCCGACTCTTAAGGATTTCTGCATAGGTGGACATCAGTTGTTTCGTAGCTCCCGTATTCCCCATTGGTAAGTCTCCCAGGAGAGAATTAGCCAAGCCCTTGGGCTGTTTAATTCGCAAATTGGTTTCCCCTTCATAGGTGGGGGGAGTGAGCAAGCTTATAATGACGGCTAGAATGACGGCTCCACAGAATATGCTGGCAATCAGTTTACGGCGTTTTTTAATGGTTTTCAGTATATCTTTTAGATCTAGTGTTGTTTCTTCCACTTTTATCCTCCGTATTAAAAATAGTATATCGTCATTTTCTAGTTCTTAGAGTAATCGTTAATCAAAGCTAATTGATATGCAGCTGTAAGCACACTAGGAATGTTGATTTGACCATTGTCAGATAAATAGACTACATCCCCATCACCCAATGCATAATTCTGGGTCATATCACCTTTTTCCCATATGTTCATTAGATTCACCTTTACAGGAGTACCAGTCTGGTCTTTACGGATAATATACACTTTTTTCTTGGCAGCTTCTACAGTATAACTGCCCGCAATACCAATGGCATCCAGCAAGTTGTGCTGTTTTTCTAATTCGTACATGCCCGGTCTAGCTACTTTTCCCAATACATAAACGCGAGTGGTGTGAAATTTTAAAACATTGACGGTGACTTTAGGATTGTTTATATAATCACTAAGGCCTTTGGTCAGTAGATCTGTCAGCTGACCAGAGGAAACTCCGGCAACCTTTATCTCTCCTACAATGGGAAAGGCAATGTTCCCATCAGGTCTGACTACTAGATCTTTTGCTTGTAGGTTTTCATAACCCCATACGCCAATGGTCAGTACATCGCCTGCTCCTAGACGATATTCTTCTGCCCTAGCAACATTGACTGCCATACTTGTTATAAATAGCGCTAGGACTAACATGTTCATCATTCGTTTCACTAACAAAACCCTCCTACATGCTGCTTCGTTTATTAAATTACATTTATAACTTTCTATACTAAAAGAACTTAATCCTGCTTCGTTCAGCTTCCTATTTTTACAATTTCAGCCTTAAGAGGAATATGGAGAAAGAAAATAAGACCTCCTAAAAGGTCCTTTTGCTATTTTTTACAATTACCCTTTTTACATTTGGCGGCAAAATCGCAATAATATTCTAAGGATTCAATGAGCTCTGAGCACTGTTCATTGGTGATATTGGCTAAACTAGCATTGCCAATTACCTCTCTGACAATATCATTGAACTGTGTTGAATGATAACCTGTAGCTATTAACTGCTGTTTTAGTTCGGAAATTCGCGTTAGCTGTTTATCCACAATGTCACTTCCCCATCTTATATCAGAACTTTTATTTCTTGTTAACATTTTCAATCTATATGTTAACTTTTCCCATATTAGGCAAAATGTTAAATTTATTATAGCACACACACAGTTAACAGAACAGGACTTTTTTCCTACTTTTTCTGACATTGACTCCTATTGCTTTACACATTTCCTACAATTCTATCATTTCCAGAGTTTAGCGAACCAGTGCAGAATGCCATTCTTTCCTCGCGGATATTGAATGCCCTCGATCTCAGGTATGTCTACTTCTCGGCTATGAATAATATTGTCAGCATTTACGAATAGTAACTGCCGAGCCTGCTCTGGTCCAATCAGCCTCGTAATCTTGTCGGCAGCTGAAGTTAGATTAGTATTGCGGCTCCTTATGCTGTGCGCGTCTGATCCAATAACATGCACCATATGATTGGTAAGCAGCAGCTCAGCTGTGGCCATGACACGCGGGCCCATCAGTCCGTTAATGCTTGTCCCATTCATCTGAGATAATACACCTGTACGAATCCACTCTGCCAAGATCTCGGGATGTTTGGCAAGCTCTGGATGCCGTTCAGGATGAGCCAGAATGGGGGTTATGCCTCTGGCTTGGAGCGTGAAAAAGAAGTCCTCCGTGAAGCTAGGAATGTGGGTTGCCGGCAATTCGACTAACAGATATCGACCGTTATTGATACAATAGGCTCCTGGCCCTTTTAGCAGGTCTAAGATATCACGATAAATAGCCACTTCCCCCCCAGGAAAAATCTGCAGATCAATATTTGCGTCTTGGGCCGTTTTTCGCAAAGTATCACACGCTGCCAAAATTCTATCCCAAGCAGGCAGCCATTCACCCTCTATCACATGAGGAGTGGCTACGATGCCTTTCGTACCATTTTCAATAGCAATTTTCAGCATTGCCAGAGACATGTCCATATCTTTTGCACCATCATCAAGATTAGGTAAAATGTGACTGTGTAGGTCATACATTGATTATATGCTCCTTTTTTCTCATCTGTGTATGTTTTATGCTGCCAAATCTAGCCAGACAGGTATTTTTTCTTCTCTGATTATACCAACAATATACCTAAAATAAAACAGCTGCAGCATATGCCACAGCTGAAAATTTATTATTCTCTAACATCATACTCTTCCATATACATCATCAAACCGCACAATATCATCTTCTTCTAAATACTTGCCGTTCTGCACCTCGATAATCTCCAACGGCATACGCCCTGGATTCTCTAAGCGATGCTTAGTCGACATCGGGATAAAAACACTCTCATTCTCGTGAACGATCTTGACTTCCTCACCTAGTGTCACCTTAGCAGTACCACCAGTCACAATCCAGTGTTCACTGCGATGATAATGCATTTGCAGGCTCAGTGTTTGTCCAGGAGTCACCGTAATCTTCTTCATCTTATATCCAGGACCTTCACCAAGTACCGTATAGCTCCCCCATGGGCGATACATGGTGGTATGCTCATCAGCCTCACGGCGACCACATTTCTTAAGCTCCCCCACCAAATCTTTGACCTTCTGGGACTCCCCTTTCTTCGCTACGACAATGACATCATCGGTCTCAACAACTAGCAAATCTTCCAGCCCAATACCAGCAATCAAACGACTGCGTCCTAGCATCAAGGTATTGGTGCAATCAAGGGGTATACAGTCACCTTTTACCGCATTGCCATCCTTATCTTTATCTAGCACATCATAAATAGCATCCCACGAGCCAATATCATTCCAATAAGCCGTCAGGGGAATGGTCACTACCTTTTCAGACTTCTCAGCTACCGCATAGTCAATCGAAATCGTAGGCATCGCCTCAAACTTGTTCAAACTCTCAGTATAGCTATTTGCTGCTAATTGATAAACATCTGGCTGATATGTTTGTAATTCCTGCATAAAATGACCAATAGTAAAGGCAAACATGCCTGAATTCCAATAATAATTGCCATCTGCCAAGTATTTTACAGCAGTATCCCTGTCTGGTTTTTCGCGAAAAGATTCAACAGCATATCCGCATCCACAAGGACTGCCAGCTTGTATATATCCATAACCGGTTTCAGGTTTATCTGGTTTTATTCCAAAAGTAACAATTTTGTTTTGTGTAGCCATCTCAACTGCCTGTTGAACCGATTTAACAAATACATCATTGGGCCGAATAATATGATCTGATGTGGAAATAAACATCACTTCATCTGTTGGTGACCCTAGTTCGTCCAGGCAATATCTTGCTGCCAATGCGATGGCCGGTGCCGTATTGCGGGCCACTGGCTCAAGTACAATATGAGCATTTTTTGCGCCACAATCAGCAAGTTCTGCCTTCACATGATGGATATAATCCTCATTGGTTACTATCACAATATCTGAAGACTTAACCATCTTCATAAATCTCGATACGGTCTGAGACAATAAGGAGTGCTCAGAATCTATTTTCATAAACTGCTTAGGAAAGCAAGTACGGGATAAGGGAAATAAACGGGTCCCACCACCACCTGCTAAAATGATAATTTTCATAACGCTATATTCCTCTCTATCTTCTCAAAGTTGCAGCAGCCAACATATCTTGCTTACGCCACCACTCTAATGTTTCTAACAAGCTATCCTCAAACACTCTTCTCGGTTCCCAGCCCACAGCTTTCTTTATTTTACTGGCTGAGCCAACAAATAATGGAACATCCGATGGTCTTAGTTTTTCCCTATCGATCTGAATTGTAATAGGAACCCTAGACTGCTCAATCAAAAAGTTAAGTATTCCGTTAATACTCCGAGGCTGTCCGGAACAGACATTATAAATACCAGTTTCCACGTTTTTCTCTAGTAATGTAATATAGGCCTCAATCACATCACGCACATCTGTAAAATCCCGTTGTGCACTTAAATCACCCACATTAATTACAGGAGGACATAGCCTTTTTTCTATTTGCGCAACTTGTGCAGCAAAATCACTCACCGCATATCCACGCCGCTGTCCAGGACCAAAATGATTAAATGGTCTTACATGAACTATATTTAAATGATCTTTTTTCGCTAATTGAAGAGCGATTTGCCCTGCTGCCAATTTGCTGACAGCATAAGGATTTTGTGGCAAGCAATCATAATGTTCCTCAAGAGGTTCACTATTCCCACCTGTTAAACCATATTCTTCACTTGTACCAATATTGATAATTTTAGCTCCAGGTACATGTTCTGTGACGGCTTTTATTAAATTGATCGTACCAATCGTGTTCACAGCAATCGTACTGCCAGGTTCTTCCCATGCACGTTGTACCATACTTTGAGCCGCTAAATGTATAATAGCATCAGGTTTAATCTTACCTATGATTTTTGTAAGCCTTTGATAATCTGTAATATCAAAATTTAACGTTTCTATCTCTCTTGCAAGCTTACAGTTACTATCTTGAATTCCACCAGCAACAATATGATGTCCTCGATCTGCCAAGGCCGAAACCAGGTATCCACCAACAAAACCACCAGCTCCTGTTACCAATACACGCATTATTTCCACAACCTTTACTTTTTTAATATAAGCTGGAAACTATTTACGTGTTGCTGCAGCCTCAGAAATATAACTGTTATCTACTTGCTCTTTTCTAATACGATCCAAATCAGCATCTACCATCATGTGTATCAATTTTTGCAAGCTAGTCTTAGGCTCCCAATTTAACTTTTCCTTCGCCTTACCAGGATTACCCAGCAACACTTCAACTTCAGCAGGGCGATAAAATTTTTCATCAATCACTACATAATCTTTGTAATTTAGTCCAACATAATCAAAGGCGATTTTACACATATCTCTCACTGTAGTCGTTTGTCCAGTCGCTACTACATAGTCATCGGCCTTGTCCTGTTGAAGCATTAACCACATAGCCTCTACATAATCACCAGCAAAACCCCAATCTCTTTTGGCATCAATATTGCCCAGTCTCAGCTCTTTCTGCATGCCAAGCTTAATTCGTACTACAGCATCTGTGACTTTCCGAGTCACAAACTCAATACCGCGTAAAGGTGATTCATGATTAAACAAAATTCCGCTGCAGGCAAACATATTATAACTTTCTCGATAATTGATAGTCATCCAATGTCCAAATAACTTTGCTACCCCGTAAGGACTTCTTGGATAGAACGGTGTTGTTTCGGATTGCATTGGTTCTTGTATAAGTCCAAACATTTCACTCGTAGATGCTTGATAAAAACGAATTGATGGGTCTGTTAAGCGAATTGCTTCTAAAACATTTAAAACACCTACACCAGTTGACTGGGCAGTGAGTACTGGCTGATCCCAGGAAGTACCTACAAAACTTTGTGCACCTAAGTTATATACTTCTGAAGGATTTGCCTTTCTTACTGCTCTTATTAATGATGCTAAATCAGTTAAATCCCCTTCAATCAGTTCCACTTTATCTTCTATCCCTAGGAACTCTAGTCTCCAGGTGGTTTTCGTAGACCTTCTGGCTATTAAACCATATACCTTATAGCCCTTTTTAAGTAATAAATTTGCTAAATAAGCTCCATCTTGTCCTGTGATTCCTGTTATTAATGCTGACTTCATAAATAAACACCTCTCGTTTTTTTGCAATATAACTGTTTTAATTTTTTATCTTAAATAATTTTATCTGCTGTAAAACATATTCTTCAAATTCTTTTCTAAATCGTTCTGGAGCAAACCGCAAAGCATTCTCACGACAAGCAGCAGCACTAATTTCTTCTTGTTTCTCTTCAAATCTATTGACTGTTTCTACTATAGAAGCTATTGTTTGCTGATCAAAAAACACCCCAGTAGGCATCGGCTTATCTAACCCACGAATCGTCTCTAATGCCCCTCCCTTGCCATAGGCAATTACAGGAGTACCAGAAGCCTGCGCTTCAAGTGGTGCAATGCCAAAATCCTCTTCTGCTGCAAAGATAAAGGCTTTGGCTCTTTGCATATGGTCCTTTAATACAGAAAATGATTGATAGCCTAAGAGTTCAACATTTTTTCCTGCCTTAGAGCTAATTTTTTTATAATCTGGTCCATCACCAATGACAACTAATCTCTTATCAGGCATCTGAGAAAAAGCTTCTACAATTAAATCAATCTTCTTGTAGGGTACCATACGTGAAGCTGTAAGATAAAACTCTTCCTTTCTGTCACAGAAAGTAAATGCTTGTACATCTACTGGCGGATAAATTAGTGTAGACTCTCGACGATATACTTTCCAAATGCGTTTAGCAATGAACTTCGAAATGGCCATAAAACCATCTACACCATTGGCTGTACGATAATCCCAATTCCTAATGTTATACAGGATCGACTTGGCCAACCAACCTTTTATACCTTTATCTAAGCCTGATTCTTTTAAATATTGATGTTGTAAATCCCATGCGTAACGTATAGGTGAATAACACATGCACAAATGTAATTGATCAGGTCCAGTAAGCACCCCTTTCGCTACTGCATGAGAACTGGAAATGACGATATCATAGCTAGATAAATCAAATTGTTCTACCGCTAGCGGCATGAGGGGTAAATACTGACGATATTTACTTTTAGCAAATGGTAATCTTTGAATAAAAGAAGTTCTTACTTCCTTATTTTTAATAAAATCACGCTTATCACTAGGTAAGAAATCCACCATACTATATAAATCTGCATTAGGAAATACATTTAACATTTGCTCCAGTACTCGCTCTGCGCCAGCATATGTCACAAGCCAATCGTGGATAAGGGCTATTTTCATTTAGCAAGTACCTCCTCGATAACAGAGATCACTTTTTCGGCACACTTTTCCCATGAAAACCTGTGAGCCTGTACTAAGCCTTTTTGTCGCAATTCTTCTCGTAATTCTTTATTGCTTAGCATTTCTAAAATTTTCTCTGCAATATCCTCTGAATTATATGGATCAAAGTACAATGCTGCATCACCACAGACCTCTGGCAAAGACGCCGCATCGGAAACAAGTACAGGACACCCGCAAGCCATGGCTTCCAACGGAGGTAATCCAAAACCTTCATACAATGAAGGAAACACTAAACCATCTGCATTTACAAAGTATTGCTGTAAGGTCTCATCATCAACATATCCTGTAAAACACACTCTATCACCTAGGGTTTTTGCCAATTCAAATACTTTAGTATCACCAGTGATGAATCCTTCTTTTTTACCAACAATCACAAGATCATGGGGTATCTTATCCACGAGGATGGTAAGCGCTTTGAGTAAACCAACTAAATTCTTATGGGGTTTAACATTACCAACAAAAAGTAGAAAAGGTTTGCTATGACACACTCTCTGTTTTTGTATACCATACCAAGATGTATTAATCCCAATGTGAATTGGATGAACTTTTTCATCCTTGCCATTGAAAAATCCTAAGAACTCTTTTTTTGTGAAATCAGAATCAGCGAGTATTGCATTGGCTTTATAGGCTACTGCTTTAAACATAAACTTGGCATATAATCGTTGATGTATACCACTCAAGTATTGTGGCATCGCTAAGTGACATACATCATGCACTGTTACTAATAGCTTGCCTTTGTAAAGAATAGGAATCGTATAATGAGGTGACCAAAAAACTGTCGTATTATCCGGAATTTTTGTATATAACTCTATTTGTTCTGTAATTGAATAAATAGGTGCTTTACATTCAATAACATTAATATTCTTAGCCTTGCTCCATTCATATCTGTTAATAAGCTCTGAGTTCCCTAGTAGACTAAAAGTACTATTTGAATAATAACTCGTTATT
>Ga0316613_10000591_pt1 | contig 28021 bp, 26 predicted proteins | sample OWC_soil_day10_C_2_FD_207647 | JGI IMG/M metagenome (GOLD analysis project Ga0316613, IMG submission 207647) | Wetland soil microbial communities from Old Woman Creek delta, Ohio, United States - OWC_soil_day10_CT_b | ecosystem: Environmental > Terrestrial > Soil > Wetlands | place: USA: Ohio...
CGTCATGACCTACTATATTTCAGCCAGAAGCTCCAAGGCGAGTTCACCACATTTCTTATACTGTTTCGCATCATCCAACAGCTTTCTGAAATCAATTTGTGGATACTATTCCTTTTCATAGCCTTTCCTATGAAACAAATTATTAAATTATCCAATCATGTAATTCAGTTTAAAGGTTATAATAACATTTTCACGGGATTTCTAATCCCTAATTGGATAGTACCACATATCTTACCGATTGCGTAGTGTTAAATTTAATCATTTTTATTGATCTTATTTAACATTTTGCTATTAATCATAAAATAAAGCGAAAAAAGGGTAAGTTTTTTAGAATAATATGCTTGGAAGAATCATTTTTAATGAATATCTATGGCTTTATTCACAAACTCTAAATGTATAGGTAATGGCATATAATTTCCTCCATAAAAAATATTAGTATAGAATACTATGCATACCATATTTTGTCAAACATCCTATATCTTCAATATTCGTTGGTGGAATTAGTTTCACTCCTATATAACATAAAACCGCCCCTACCCTCAACTATTCTGAGGACAGGGGCGGTTATCATTTACCTATTCTACGGTTACTGACTTCGCCAAGTTTCTTGGTTTATCTACGTCGCAGCCGCGAGTTACAGCAGCGTAGTAGGCCAATAATTGGAGAGGAAGAACGGCAAGGATTGGAGCTAAGAATTTATCAGCTTGTGGGATGAAGATGGTGTGATCTACATATTTCTTGATCTGTTCATCACCTTGCTGTGCGATACCGATAACGATGGCATCACGTGCTTTTACTTCTTTGATATTACTGAGAGTTTTGTCATATACATCATGCTGAGTTGCTAATGCGATAACAGGTACGCCCTCAATAATGAGAGCCAAGGTACCATGTTTTAATTCGCCAGCAGCATAAGCTTCGGCATGAATATAGGAGATTTCTTTTAGTTTCAAAGCGCCTTCTAAGGCTACAGCATAGTCTAAAGAACGTCCGATGAAGAATACATCTTCGTTAAAACCATATTGCTGGGCAAAGGTTTTAATGGATTCTACATCTTCTAATATTTCATGCAATTGAGCTGGCAAATTACGTAAGCCAGAAATCAATTCACGACTGCGTTCCGGAGAAATGGTCTCACGTAATCCTGCAATATAAATTGCCAGCATCGTCATAAGCACAAGTTGGGTCGTATATGCTTTTGTCGAAGCTACTGCAATTTCTGGGCCTGCCCAAGTATAGATAACTTGATCAGCTTCACGGGAAATGGAAGATCCCACGACATTGGTAATGGCTAGGGTTTTAGCACCAAGACGTTTGGCTTCTTTTAACGCTGCCAAGGTATCTAAGGTTTCACCTGATTGACTCACCATAATCGCTAGGGTATTTTCATCCACGAGTGGAGAACGATAGCGGAATTCGGAAGCAACATCTACTTCTACTGGCAGACGGCTCAAGGATTCAATATAGTATTTACCAACGAGACCAGCATTATAAGCTGTACCGCAAGCTACAATTATCACTTTTTTGATGGCTGCCATTTCATGTTTTGTCCATTTCAATTCATCCAAGATGATATGACTGTCATCTTTTGCTAGACGACTGGACATAGTTTCACGAATCGCTCTTGGCTGTTCATAAATTTCTTTAATCATGAAATGCTCATAGCCGCCTTTTTCAGCTGCTTCAGCGTCCCAATTGACTTCAAATACTTTTTTAGTGATAGGCACGCCCTGGCGATTACTAACCCATACAGAATCTTTAGAAACAACAGCCATTTCCCCATCACTTAAGATATAAGTTTTACGAGTGTGGGCAATAATGGCAGGAATATCAGAAGCAATAAAATTCTCACCATCACCCAGACCAATAACCAAAGGATTATCTTGTTTCGTACAAATAATTTTGTCTGGTTCATGTTTAGTCATAAATACTAAGGCATAAGAGCCTTCAATTTCAGACAAGACTTGTTTTACAGCTGCTTCAAAATCACCTTTATAATATTCTTCCAATAGATGAGCTACTACTTCTGTATCGGTTTCGGAAGTAAAAACATGACCTTTCTCAATGAGTTTTTCTTTTAAGTGCATGTAGTTTTCAATGATACCATTATGCACTACAACGAAATCCCCTGTGCAGTCTGTATGAGGATGAGAGTTTACATCAGAAGGGCGGCCATGAGTTGCCCAGCGAGTATGCCCAATCCCTATATTACCTACAAGTTTCTTGCTTTCTAATTTTATTTCTAAATTCGCTAAACGACCTACGCTTTTTTCTACATGAATCTTTGTGCCATCATAGACAGCAATACCGGCAGAGTCATACCCTCTATACTCAAGTTTGCTTAAACCTTCCATCAAAAAAGTTGAGGCCTGTTTAGGGCCAATATAACCAACAATACCACACATATGGTAATTCCTCCTAAATTTCAATAAGAATTCGAATCATTCTGTCAATCTGCCTCAGGCGTTTTGTCCTGCAAGTTACCTTACAGTTTTGTCGCTGTTTTACGGCTGCAGTAGCCGAGAGGTATCCGCTGAAAATCTCGATAAACCTCTTCCTCGTCTGCTTATCTTAGCACGCCCTTCTGCAGGCTGTCACCGAGTTGTGATACTGTACCAAATAAGCTCCAGCGCTATACATTACTATATTATTCTTTTTTCTCACCTTCTTACGATAGTTTCCGCCAAACCTCCTTGCTTTATCCATTTATCACCTCCATTTAATAATATACATATGCAAAGGAGCACCATTGTGCTCCTTTGCTTCTCCATTGTAATATAAACAATGACTTTGGTCAACTCATCCTTGTTCTTTTTTTACCACATCAGCTATTTCATGTACGACACGTTCCAGTTCTGTCATACATGATCCTTCTGCCATTACGCGGATCAATTGTTCCGTGCCTGAGGGACGCACCAAAATACGACCTTCCTCACCCAGTTCGGTATTTCCTTTTTGAATAGCTTGCTCGATGGCCGCGTTTTCTTCCCAACCGTCTTTGCTTCTTACAGCAACATTCACCAATAATTGAGGATAACGTGTCATGACGGATGCTAGCTCTGACATACTTTTACCACTTTTCTTTAATGCAGCAATCAATTGTAAAGCCGTTAATATACCATCACCTGTGGTACTATGCTCAGCGAAAATCACATGGCCTGACTGCTCACCACCGAGCATCAATGATTTTTCCAGCATGGCTTCTAGTACATACCTGTCACCGACGGCTGTTACTTCGACTTTTCCCCCTGCTTTTTTAATCGCTTGGTATAAGCCGATATTACTCATTACAGTCGCAACCAGAGTCTTATCTTTTAGTTTATTTTCTTTTAAACGATCTAAGGCACAAATGACCATCATCTGATCGCCATCAATAATAATGCCCTTTTCATCCACGGCCAAACAGCGATCTGCATCACCATCATGGGCAATGCCAAAATGAGCTTGATGATGTACTACAGCCTCCTGCAATTGTGCCATATGGGTAGAACCACAGTTGTCATTAATATTGATACCTGTAGGCTTGTTATTAATGGTGATCACTTCAGCACCCAAACGTTGATATACGATAGGTCCTACTTCATAAGCTGCCCCATGAGCACAGTCTACCACCATTTTCAGTCCTGTAAAATCAACATCAATTGTACTTACTAAATAATCAATATAGGTTTTAAGTAAGTCATGCCGATGATGAATGGTGCCAATTTCATCGGCAACCGGGCGCTCCATGTCTTCCTTATAGTTACATACTAGTTCTTCCAGCTCATCTTCTACAGCATCAGGTAATTTATATCCAGTACCGGCAAAGAATTTGATTCCATTATCAGGATATGGATTGTGAGATGCAGAAATCACAATACCAGCTTGGGCATTTATCTTACCGGCTAAATAAGCAACTGCCGGAGTCGGCACTACGCCTAATAATACAGCCTGTCCTCCTGCTGAACAAATCCCTGCTGCCAAGGCTGCTTCTAGCATATGACCTGAGATGCGAGTATCACGACCAATCACCATAACTGGGCTAGTATGATGTTCTCTACCGAAATGTGTCGTTGCAGCCCAACCTAACTTAAAAGCCAATTCTGGTGTTAACTGGGCATTGGCCACCCCACGCACTCCATCTGTTCCAAAAAGTCTACTCATCTTCTTATCGGCTCCCTTCTGGTGAACGATTTAACATCGTTCCTATATCTTATATTGTTTTATAATAGCAATTGCGGAGTTTAGACCGTCAAGGGCAGCACTCATGATACCGCCTGCATAGCCAGCCCCTTCCCCAATAGGATAGAACCCTTCTGTATTTAAAGAAATATAATCATTCTTGCGTATAATCCGCACAGGTGCAGAGGTTCTCGTTTCCACCCCTGTCATGATAACCTCAGGATGAGCAAAGCCTTTAATTTTACGTTCAAACTCTGGCAAGGCTTGCGCAAGAGTATCCGTAACAAAATCAGGCAGGCACTGACGCAGATCAGCCGCTACTACCCCTGGTCTATAGCTCGGTTTGACCTTACAAACAGTACTGCCAGTTGTCCCTGCCACAAAATCACCCACGGTTTGTATGGGAGCGTGATAATTACTGCCGCCACAGGAGAAGGCTAATTGTTCATATTTACGTTGAAAATGAATACCATCGAGTATGCCACCGCCAAAATCTTCTGGCGTCACATTCACTACCAAGGCACTGTTCGCGATTCCTGAGGCTCTATTATATAAGCTCATTCCATTCGTTACTACGCCTCCTATTTCAGAAGCAGCAGCCACCACTAGGCCTCCTGGGCACATGCAAAAAGAATAGGCCGTACGACCTGTGTCTTTGGCATGATATACAAGAGCATAATCAGCCGCTTTCAACTGAGGATGCCCTGCAGATGCACTGTATTGGGATGTATCTATTACGTCTTGCGGATGTTCAATACGCACCCCAATGGCAAAGGCTTTAGCCTCCATGGCAACACCTCGCTGATGCAGCATCGCATAGGTGTCACGAGCGCTATGACCAATACCAAATAAGGCGGCAGAGCATGGAACATATCTGTGTTCATTGACAATCAACCCTTGCAGCTGACCATCTTTTATATCAATATCCGTTACCTTGGCCTCAAATTCCACCTGGCCGCCTAAAGCAATGATTTCTTGCCGAATATATTTTACCACATCCCGCAGCTTATCGGTACCAATATGTGGTTTGTGTAAATAGGCAATTTCCGGTGGCGCTCCCGCTTTAATAAAGATGTCCAATACACGGCGCATTAAAGGATCATTGACACGAGTGGTCAATTTGCCATCCGAGAAAGTACCTGCCCCTCCTTCGCCAAACTGCACATTCGAGTTGGCGTCAAATTCGCCAGTCTGCCAAAACTTACTTACATCTCGGGTTCGCTGCTCAATATTTCGGCCTCGCTCCAATACGATTGGCTTATAGCCATGCTGGGCCAAAGTCAATGCTGCCAGCATACCTGCAGGTCCTAACCCAACAACTACAGGAGGATTTATTAATTTTATTTGTCCCGCTGCTATCACTTCTGGTATATACTCATTAGCTACAGATATATCTTTATCGCCTTTCAAACGGGCCAATACCTGTCCTTCTGATAAAGCAACTTTCACATCAAGAGTATATACAAAACTGATATTAGTTTTGCGGCGCGCATCAAGGGCCTTACGCACAATGACCACCTCAAGCACAGCTTGGGGTGGTATTTTAAGCCTTTTTGCTGCCAACTTATGGATAGATGTTTCATTTCCTAGCAGCACCCGCATATTTATTATCCGTAACAACTAATTTTCGCTCCTTCTTATATTTATATTTCTATCATTACTGTTTTGTTACACTAATATTCACTTTTACGCTTTTTTGACTTAAGGTAATACCATTTTTCCCTTGAAGCTTACTTTCCAGTTCTATATCTTTATCGATTTTATCTAAACTGATAGGTTCAGTATAAATAGCATCTATTTTATCTAAGACTTGACGATCACCGCTGATTTCGACTTTTGGCGGATTGGTAAGAACTTGTTTTAATATAACACCTTTCACTAGTTCACCCGTGATATTCGGCTTAATATCCACAGTTTTGGTAATGGCGCTCGAGGCAAAAAATAGGGAAACATACATACTGCCAGGTCTCATTTGTAGGCCTGCTTCTACTTCTTTACCATTCTGATCTACCAATTTAAGGGGTGCTGTCACAGTAAAATCAGCATTTTTACCCGCCACGTCCACAGTAGCTACAGCCTTAACTGCTGTATCCAATAGACCTTTTGGCCCTTCCACGGCTACTTGGTGGGAACTATAGGTAATTTTATCAACGATGACGTCAGCAGGAGGTGCCCCTTTTAGCCTAACTTCAACAGGGATCTGGCGACTAATAACGCTATCTAAGCGAAAAGTAATGTTATCAGGGAGGACTTCCACTACCTCTATACTAGTAGGAATGGTAGTGTGTACTTTAGCCGTATTCACGCCCTCTGATAAACCTTTTAAATCAATATATGCCTTTATATCCTGCTTAGCAAGACCAGCTATTAAAGTTCGTGGCCCGCGTACTCTAATTCTAACAGTATCAGGAACATCTTCTGGCACAACATTACTAGAAATATTGCGCACCTCTATGGGAATTTCCATATTAACTTCTACAGGAGGATTTTGTTCATTCATTACATATACCCACAAAATGATTGCACAAATGAGTGCTATAATTTTTGCTGTCATATTTTTCTTGGGAAGTCTGTCCATTATGAATACTGCCTCCAGTTCAAGAAGTTACCTAATGTATGATTTTTACTGGTAAACAGTGGACGTAACTTTTCTTTTAGTGATTCCGCATTAAGATCCCTCACAAGCCTGCCACCGCGCGCCAAAGAAATGATACCTGTTTCCTCACTTACTACTATCACTGCCGCATCCGTTTGTTCTGTTATGCCAATAGCAGCTCTGTGTCTGGTACCCAATTCTTTATTTAAGCTGCGATCATCCGTCAATGGCAAAAGACAGCCTGCTGCCATAATGCGATTTCCTCGAAGAATCGCTGCGCCATCATGCATCGGTGTATTAGGAATAAAAATATTTATTAAAAATTCATTGGAAACAAGACCATCGACTTTTATTCCCGTTTCAATGTAATCACTAAGACCTGTCTCTCTTTCTAGTACTACTAGTGCGCCAATTTTATTTTTAGCTAATACGGCTACCGCTTTACCTAGTTCATCCAATAAGCTTTCTTGTTCTTGTTCATCTAAAAAGACACTCTTTTTGAATAATTTTCCTCTTCCTAATTGCTCCAGGGCTCGTCTAAGCTCCGGCTGGAAGACAACTGGCAGGGCTACTAACACGACCGTCATGGTTTTATTCAATAACCAATTAATTACATTCAGTCCCAACCATTTACTAATGACGGTGGCAATCAAAAGCACAATAAGTCCTTTTAACAAAGCCAAGGCTCTTGTATCCCGTATCATAACATACAGTTTATAGAGAACGAAAGCCACGATAATCATATCCACAAGATCTAAGAAACTAATGGTAGAGATAATTCCTTGAATTTGTAGCAACATACGCCAAACTCCTCATCCTAATTGTAAGAATAATAACAATAAATATTAATTTATTCTACCCAATATTACGGAAAACCTTTATTATTTAACCATAAGAAATAAAAAAAATAATACCTCCGGCAAAAGAGGTATTATTTTTAATGATTTCCGAGTGAATTACTTTATAATTTTGTTACTTCATCAATCCAATTAAATTTGTCTTGTACTTTACCATATTGTATACCAGTAACCGTATCAAATAATTTCTGGGCAAACTCTCCTGTACGATTGTGATGAATCACAATCTTTTTACCTTTCCAAGACAATTCTCCTACAGGAGAAATAACAGCTGCCGTACCTGTACCAAATACTTCTTCCAATTGGCCTTTTTCATTGGCTTCAAATACTTCTTCAATCGAAATCCGACGTTCTGAAGCCTTTACACCCCAGGACCTAGCCAGTTCTAACACGGTTCGTCTTGTCATACCACCTAAGATACTGCCAACTAAATCAGGAGTAATCAGTTCACCATTGATTTTGAAGAAAATGTTCATGGTACCAACTTCTTCAATGTATCTGCGTTCTACAGCATCTAGCCACAACACTTGGGCAAAGCCTTCTTTTTTAGCTTCTTCTTGGGCTCTTAGGCTTAAGGCATAATTCGCAGGAGTCTTTGCTTCCCCTAAGCCACCTAAGGTCGCACGAACGTACTTATCTTCCACTTTAATGCTAACTGGATCAAATCCTGCTGCATAATAAGCTCCCACTGGTGATAATAAAATGAATAATTTATAGGTATCTGACACTTTTACACCTACATAGGGGTCTGTAGCAATAATAAAGGGTCTAATATATAAGGCTGTACCTACTTTGGTAGGTACCCATTTTTTATCCACTTCAACAACTTTTTTTAAACCGGCAGTCACTACATCCACATCGACATTCGGAATGCACAGCGCATCTGCTGAACGATTGAACCGTTCTAAATAATCTTTAGTGCGGAATATGACAATACGGTCATCTTCTGTCCGAAAGGCTTTCATTCCTTCAAAAATAGCTTGTCCATAATGAAAAACCATCGCTGCTGGAAAAACAGAGACTTCATTATAAGGAACAACGGCAGGATTATGCCAACCTTCTTGAGGATTATAATCCATGGTAAACATATGATCTGTAAAATATTTACCAAACCCTAGTTGTTCTTCCGATGGCATTATCCCAAGTGTATTATTTTTTTTCACTACAATCTCAGTCATATTAGAGTGCCTCCTTAATTTTAAGAAAAACGCTGGCGCGTCCTTCTCGCTATCAGCCTAAGCGCAGGGGCCATGTTATAAACAAAGGTAGGTTAAATGACAATGGCAGAGCATTAATAACATGGGCCTTGTGCGGACTAGTAAAAACCTATACTGTAAGAAAAGACTTGGCTTACGCCAAGTTCTTAACGCAGCAGGCAGACCCCTAGCCTTTCTTACTGGGAATGAAGCAAGAGTACACCTTCTTCATTCCGCAAGATTGCTTTACAGAGCCTACTGGTTTGCTATAATTTATGGTTATTATATATTGCCTTTTGTATACATGTCAAGTACATATTGCTGTTTTGCCAAAGTATCCTGGGCTACCGTAAATTCTTGTTTTACTCCAGTGGACGAAGTTCCTCCGTAGGAGTTACGAGCATCTACGCATGTTTCTACCTTTATAGCTGCTAGAATATCAGTTTCAAACAGAGGTGAAAATTCTTTAAACTCAGCCAAGGATAAATCCATTAGCCATTTATTGTTTCCCAGACAATAAGCCACACATTTCCCTACTACTTCATGGGCTTGGCGAAAGGGCAAGCCTTTTTTCACCAGATAATCAGCCATATCCGTAGCATTGGAAAAATCATTGCGTACAGCCGAACCCATAACTTGTTCATTTACTTTCATGGCTCTCAGCATAGAAGCATAAACACTTAGACTAAATTTCAATGTATCTATAGTATCAAACATGCCTTCCTTATCTTCTTGCAAGTCTTTATTATAAGCCAATGGTAAACCTTTGGCGGTAGTTAACAATGCCATTAAATGACCAAAAACCCGCCCAGTTTTCCCCCGAACCAGTTCTGCCACGTCTGGATTCTTTTTCTGCGGCATAATACTAGAGCCAGTACAATGACTGTCATCTAATTCAATAAAGGAAAATTCTGTGGAAGACCAAAGAATAATTTCTTCACTGATACGGCTTAGATGCATCATGAGAATGGAAGCAAAAGATAAGAACTCTAATATATAGTCTCGGTCACTCACTGCATCCATACTATTTTCATATACTTGGCTAAAATTGAGCTGCTCTGCTACAAAATGTCTGTCGATAGGAAAGGTAGTACCCGCAAGTGCTCCTGCACCCAAGGGCATGATGTCTGTGCCTTCCCATACACCTTTTAAGCGTCTGAAATCACGGGTTAACATGAAAAAGTAAGTCATCATGTGATGAGAAAATAGAATAGGCTGCGCCCGCTGCAGGTGGGTATAACCAGGCATAACTACCGACTGGTACTTTTGCGCTACATCGATAATAGCTTGCTGCAAATCTTGCAGTAATATGCCAATGGCCTCAATTTCATGTTTCAAATACATATGGGTATCTAATGCGACTTGGTCATTACGACTGCGAGCTGTATGAAGTTTGCCGCCTACTGAGCCAATACGTTCTGTTAAACGTTTCTCTATATTCATATGTATGTCTTCTAAGGATATTTCAAAACTAAAATTTCCGGCTTCAATATCTGCCAGTATGGTTTTGAGTCCTTCAATGATCGTATCTGCTTCTGCCTTGTCAATAATGCCGCATTTAGCCAGCATAGCAGCATGGGCAATGCTGCCAGCAATATCTTGGGCATACATACGCTGATCAAAAGAAATGGAGGAGGTAAATTCCTCCACCATTACATCTGTATTCTTGGAAAATCTACCGCCCCATAATTTACTCATTTCTTGTTCGCCTCTTTCAGCATTAACGCTCTTACCTTTAGTGGTAAGCCGAAAAGATTAATAAAGCCTTCTGCATCTTTTTGATTATACACTTCATCGCGACCAAAGGTTACGAATCCTTCGTGGTATAAAGAATATGGAGATTTAGCTCCAGCACTTATAATATTGCCTTTATACAATTTCAAGCGAACAGTTCCTGTTACCGTCAATTGCGTGGAATCAACAAATGCGTCTAATGCTTCTTTTAATGGCGAGAACCACATGCCATCATAGACAAGTTCTGCATAGCGAATGGCTACTTGCTCTTTATAATGCATCGTCGCCCGATCCAGTGTCAAATATTCTAATTCCCGATGAGCATAGTATAAAATGGATCCGCCTGGATTTTCATATACGCCGCGAGATTTCATCCCTACCAAACGATTTTCCAAAATATCGGTAATACCAATACCATGCTGGGCACCAAGATTATTTAGTTTTTCCAGTAATGCCACTGCACCCAGTTTTTCACCATCAACAGCTACTGGAATACCTTTTTCAAAGCAAATATCTACATAAGCTGCTTTATCCGGTGCGCTTTCTGGAGTTCTCGTTACCATATAAACATCATCCATTGGTGCATTCGCTGGATTTTCTAAGTCTGCGCCTTCATGGCTTAAATGCCAGATATTGCGGTCCATACTGTAAGGACGGCTCTTAGCAACTGGGATAGGAATATTGTGCTTTTCTGCATAATCGAATGCATCTTCACGAGAACGAATATCCCACAATCTCCAAGGAGCAATAATTTTTAAATGAGGTGCCAATGCTTTTACAGTAAGTTCAAAACGTACTTGGTCATTCCCTTTACCGGTAGCACCATGGGCAATGGCATCTGCCCCTTCTTTTTCCGCAATGGCTACTAAGGCTTTGGCAATAATGGGTCTAGCAAAAGAAGTACCTAACAGGTATTTTCCTTCATATACAGCGCCAGCTTTCAAAGTAGGCCATACATAGTTTTCTACGAATTCTTGCTTTAGATCCTCAATATATACCTTGCTAGCTCCTGATTTAAGGGCCTTATCGTGTACAGGTGCTAATTCATCCCCTTGACCTACATCAGCACACATGGCAATAACTTCGCAGTTATAGTTTTCTTTTAGCCACGGAATAATAACCGAGGTATCCAATCCTCCAGAATAAGCCAATACAACTTTTTTAATTTCACTCATCTTTGTAATCCCCCTTGTTTTAAATTGTCGTTTCTATATTGAGCAGTTTGTAAAATTAAAATGATGTTAGCATTACGATGCTAACGAAGCGACTTACATAAATCTTTTAACAAAGATTTGGTGCGCTGCTTCATTTTCCCATTAATAATACCATAATTGCTTTTTGTACGTGCAAACGATTTTCTGCTTGATCAAACACGACAGATTGCTCGCTTTCAAATACATCTTCGGTGATTTCTTCCCCTCTGTGAGCGGGCAGGCAATGCAGTACAATCGCATCTTTTTTAGCCACGCTAAGAAGTTCTTTATTCACTTGATAGTTAACAAACACTTCTCTGCGATCCTCTTGCTCGATTTCTTTGCCCATACTCGCCCATACATCGGTATAAAATACATCTGCATCTTGCGATGCTACAAATGGATCTTCACAAATTTCAATTTTACTGCCGGTTATTGCGGCAACGGTTAAAGCCTCTGCTACAATCGCGGCATTTGGTTCATAACCTTTTGGTGTGGCAATGGAAATATCCATACCTACTTTGGCGCAGGCCTGCAGCAGTGAATTCACCATATTGTTGCCATCGCCTATATATGCCATTTTCAAACCTTGTAAAGTTCCTTTATGCTCTAGTACTGTGAAAATGTCGGTTAATGCTTGGCAAGGATGCATTAAATCTGTGAGAGCATTAATTACTGGTATGGAAGCATACTCCGCCAGTTCTATCACTTCATCATGGGAATAAGTACGAATCATGATACCATCTACATACCGTGACAACACACGGGCCGTATCTTTGACAGGTTCTCCTCGACCAATTTGCATATCATTGGCATTTAAAAACAACGCTGCACCGCCCAGCTGCCACATACCTACTTCAAAAGATACTCTGGTACGAGTGGATGCCTTTTGGAAAATCATCCCCAGCGTTTTGCCTTTTAATAAATGATGCTGTTCACCGTTTTTCAACTGTTTTTTCAGCGTCTTGGCCAAGTCTAATATGTCATTGATTTCCTTTGTTGACAAATCATGAATAGATAATAAATCTTTCACCTCTATACCCACGATAATAACCCCCATACATAGTTATATCATCCTTGCGATATAACTTTCTTTTTTATTCTTATATTTGGGCCAGCACTGCATCTAACACTGCCAGCAATTCATCGACATGAACACGTTCAATATTTAGTGGTGGCACAAACCTAAGGACATCACCTGCTGTGCAGTTTATAATAACGCCCTGCACAAGACATTGATTAACAATCTCTCTACCAGGTACAGTTAACTGTACTCCTAGCATCAAGCCTTTACCCCGAACCTCTGTAATCAGTTTAGGATATTTTGCCTTTAAGACTAACAAGCCTTTTTCGAAATAGTTTCCTACGGTCTTGGCATTTTCGATTAATTTTTCTTGCGCGATGATTGATAATACAGCATTCGCTGCAGCAGAAGCTAATGGGTTGCCGCCAAAAGTGGAACCATGGTCACCACTATGGAAAATGGCAGCCACTTTATTACTGGCAATAAAAGCACCAATTGGCACCCCGCCGCCTAATCCTTTGGCAATTGTGACAATATCAGGCGTAATGCCATATTGCTCATAGGCAAACATACTCCCCGTACGCCCCATTCCTGTTTGAATCTCATCTAGAATAAGGAGTACTCCTTTTTCATCACACAGCGCACGTACTTGCTTAAAATACTGCTCATCAGGCATGTTAATGCCGCCTTCTCCCTGAATGGGTTCTAAAAGGATAGCACAAGTAGTTTCTGATACAGCAGCCTTTAAAGCTTCGATGTCATTGAAAGGCACATACTTGAATCCTCCAGGCAACGGTTCATAACCTTCTTGGTATTTCGGCTGAGCCGTAGCAGTCAGTGTAGCCAAGGTACGACCATGAAAACAATTCTGGGCTGTAATAATATCAACTTTCTTAGAATTAAGATGTTTGCCATATTTACGAGCTAATTTCATTGCTCCTTCATTGGCTTCTGCGCCACTGTTGGCAATAAACACTTTATCCAAACCACTAGCTGCTGCTAGACTTTTTACTAGTTTAGCCTGTGCTTCTGTGTAGTATAAATTGGAGCAATGAATCAATTTTCCAGCCTGCTCAGCAATAGCAGCCACCAGCTTAGGATGAGCATGCCCTAACACATTTACTGCAATACCGGCCAAAAAGTCTAAATACTTCTTACCATCATTATCATACACATAAGGACCTTCGCCATGTGACAATACAATATTGTAACGGGCAAATACTGGCATGTAATAGTCCTCAACAACTTGAATAATATCCTGTGTCTTCACAATTACGCCTCCCTGATTAAGGTTGCGTGTTTTTGCAACACGCTATTATTTTACAACCTGTGTACCGATACCTTGAGAAGTAAAGATTTCGAGTAATATGGAGTGTGGCTGCCGTCCGTCGATAATATGAGTCTTTCCCGTGCCGCCTTGTAAGGCTTTGATACAAGTTTCCACTTTTGGAATCATGCCGCCTCCAATGCGCCCCTCTTCAATCATTTTTTGGGCTTCTCCTAGAGATAAAGAAGAAAGAAAGGAACCTTTATCTTGATAATCACGATAAATACCTTCTACATCGGTTAGCATGATTAGTTTTTCTGCCCCAAGAGCACCTGCTACTTCACCTGCTACATAATCTGCATTAATGTTATAGCTTTCACCATTTTTCCCCACGCCAATCGGAGCAATAACAGGAATATAACCGCTATCAATCAAAGTATTAAGTATATCGGTATTAATATGTTCCACTTCACCAACAAAGCCAATATCTACCATATTCACTTTGCCATTTTCATGTACTTCAGCAAAATGTTTCTTAGCTCGAATCAAATCAGCATCCTTACCGCTTAAACCTACAGCCTTAGAGCCATGACGATTGAGTAAATTAACGATCTCAGTATTAATTTTTCCTACCAGCACCATTTCTGCAATGGATACGGTTTCTTCATCTGTTACCCGAAGACCACTGACAAATTCCGTTTTTTTGCCTAGTTTATTTAAAACACTCGTAATTTCCGGACCACCGCCATGAACCACAATGGGTTTCATTCCTACATATTTCAATAGTGTAATATCTTGAATGACACTATTTTTCAGCTCGCTATTAATCATGGCATTGCCGCCATATTTAATGACTACTGTTTTACCATAGAAATCTTGCATATAAGGCAAGGTTTCTATTAATACGGCAGCAGTTTCCAATGAATTATTCACAGTAAATCCTCCTCTCAGGTATGATATTCCCCATTGATTTTTACATATTCATAGGAGAAATCACAAGTCCACATCGTAGCCTCAGCCAGGCCTAAACCTAAATCTACCACTACTCGAATCTCATCTTCTGCCATAATTTTTTTAAGGGCTTGTTCATCAATAGCAGTGCCCATTCCTTTTTCAACAATGGTCAAATCACCGATTGACAATGATATTTTAGTAGGATCGGCTACTGCCTCTGAATAACCTACCGCACACAAAATTCGTCCCCAGTTGGCATCCTGACCAAAAAAAGCGGTTTTAACCAAGGGTGACTTGGCAATTGCCATCGCTGCTTTTTTAGCATCAGCAAAATTTACAGCACCTCGCACATTCAATTCCAAGAACTTAGTAGCTCCTTCGCCATCAACAACGATCTGTTTTGCTAAAAAGATACATACATCGGTTAACACCTTTGTAAAGGCAGCAAAATCTTCATTTTTAGTTTCAATCAATGTATTACCAGCCAAGCCATTGGCAAGAACACTTGCCATATCATTGGTACTAGTATCTCCATCTACGGATATCATATTAAAAGATACATTCACTGCCTCTGTCAAAGCTTGTTTGAGCATCGCTGGGGCAATGGCAGCATCAGTAGTAATAAATGCTAACATAGTAGCCATGTTAGGATGAATCATCCCTGAACCTTTGGCGATACCGGCAATGCGTACGGGCACGCCGCCTAATTGGAATTCATAGGCACAACGTTTTTGAAAGGTATCGGTAGTCATAATTGCTAACGTAGATTTTTCTTGTTTATCTTCACCTAATTGCGCAATAGCTGCTTTGATACCAGCTGTTACTTTATCCATGGGCAAAGCCACACCAATAATTCCAGTAGATGCTACAAGAACATCCTCCTCTGCTATGTTTAATAGTTCAGCTGTCAAATGAACCATAGTCTTAGCATCTTTAAGTCCCTGCTCACCAGTACAAGCATTGGCACAGCCTGAATTCACTACAATCGCTGAAGCAATGCCGCTTTCAAAAGCTAAACGAGAGACAGCAACTGGCGCCGCTGCCATCGTGTTCATCGTACACACCCCTGCTACACTGGCAGGTACTGTACTATAAATGACTGCTACATCATGTTTACCGCTCTTTTTTATACCAGCCTGCACACCAGCAGCCTTAAATCCTTTAGGGGCTGTAATACCACCTTTAATCTCTGTATACATAGATAATCCTCCTCATAATTCCTAGCTAAATCAAGGATACAACGCAACTTGCTGCAAGCCGCTGACTTCATTAAAACCAAACATTACATTTAAATTTTGCACAGCTTGACCAGCTGCGCCTTTTACTAGGTTGTCAATGGCTGATACCACGATCACTCGATTGGTACGAGGGTCAATGTGCCAACCTAAATCACAAAAATTAGACCCACGAGTATGCTTCACGGCGGGATATCCGCCTCGTCCTAGCAATCTGATAAAATATTCCTGACCATACATTTCATAAAATGCCTGATCAATGTCCTCAGGCTTTACACCTTCTTGTAACGCAGCATAGCAAGTGCTTAAGATTCCTCTTGACATTGGTATCAAATGGGGCGTAAAACTAATCACAGACTCTTGACCGGAAAGTTCCTGCAATGCTTGCTCAATCTCAGGTGTATGCCGATGTCCCCCTATATTATAGGCTTTCAGGTTTTCAGACATCTCTGCCATATGAGTGTTTAAACTTAAACCGCGCCCAGCACCTGAAATACCTGATTTTGCATCCACCACAATATTTTTAGTATCTATTAGGTGAAATTTAGCTAAAGGAGCCAATGCTAAAATGCTGGCTGTAGTATAGCAGCCTGCATTCCCTACAATACTCGCCTTTTTTATTTGCTCTCGATACAATTCCGTTAAGCCATATACGGCACCGGAATTTAGATGTGTATGTTTTACTTTATACCAGGCTTCATATACGGATTCATCACGAAAACGATAATCAGCTCCTAAATCAATGACTTTAACGCCTTCACCAGCCAGCTGTTTGCCAATCCCCATAGCATGCCCATGAGGTAAACCAATAAATACAGCCTGACTATCAGCAAACTGGCTAGTATCCGCCATACTCGTTAATTTCTTATCATAAAACCCCATTAAATGAGGATATATCTCTGCAATATTTGTGCCAGTATGACTTTCGGAAGTAATAGCAGCAATCTCTACCTCTGGATGGTTGGCTAATATTCGTAGTAATTCTGCCCCAGCATATCCTGTTGCACCGATAACACTTACTTTCATTATCGTCCCCCCTTATGATGTTTATAATTATACAATATACATGAATAATAATGCAATAACTTTTTTATCGATTTCACTATTATTCTCTTTCATTGAGATCAATTATTCTATTGTACCCATTCTAGTCAACTTTGCCCATAATCTCACAAAATTTTGCCACTAGTACAGGATCAAACTGCGTTCCAGCACACCGCTTTAGCTCTGCAATAGCCAATCGCGGCTCCATAGCTTTGCGGTAAGGCCTGTCATTCGTCATAACATCGTAGGCATCAGCTATGGCAAGTATGCGGCACTCCAATGGAATATCTTCACCAGCAATTCCTAAAGGATATCCTGTGCCATCCCACCATTCTTGATGTTTCAAAATCCAATCGGCAATGGGTGTAAGATCAGGCGCAGACAAAGCAATACGCTGACCAATCTCACAATGCCGCCGTATCTCAATTTCTTCTTCTGTTGTAAGAGCTTCCTCTTTCATCAAAATATTCTTGGATATACCCACTTTACCAATGTCATGAAATTGCGCCAATAGGCATAAATCTTCTATTTTTCTGGATGATAAACCAACTACTTTGGCAAGGCTTGAAACCATATTCTGCAGCCGATCGGCATGCCCATCCATAATAAAATCCCGTTCCGCCAAAAGATTCACCACGGTTTCTACGATTGCACTACGTGCTTTTTGCCCACGACGGATCTTTTCTCTATACATGTTATTATCAGCTTCTTTAAATAACTCTTTCATAACCATTATGGGTTCACTGCTTATCGCAAAACCAATAGACAAGCTAACGGGCACTCCCCGCTTTGCCTCATTATTAAGCCGAATTTCCTTTTTTAATCTTTCACAAGCCTCTTCCATATGGGTCTTCGTAATATCCTCCATGATCACAACAAATTCATCACCGCCAATTCGGGACACAACATCGCTGTCACGGAAACATCTTTTAAGAATGTTAGCAGCGCTGATTAGCATTTGATCGCCACTTTCATGACCTAAGGTATCATTTACTAATTTCAAGCTATCCAAATCACAGACGATTAAGCCTACTGTCCCATTACGTCGATTATCAAGACGTTGTATCTCTTCTTCAAAATAGGATCTGGCATACAGCTTTGTAAGTGGATCATGGAAGGTCACATAGCGCAATTGTTCTTCCGTTTTCTTGCGTTCGGATATGTCATGAACAATCGCAAAGAAAAACTTTTTTCTTTTTAAACGAATCAGGGTTGACCGAACTTCCACATCGCGAATATCGCCATTAGCTAAACGATGCTTAAATTCCCAATGTCCTCCCTTTATATTATTTACACTAAATAATATATCCTTTAGTTCCTCTCTCGAAAGATGATTTAAGTCGCTTACTTTCAATTTTCTGAATGTTTCTAAGGGATAACCATAAAATCCTTGGGCGGCTTCATTGGCATCTAAAATATCTAAGGTATCTGGATCTACTAGATACATAATCGCTTCTTGTTTCGTAAACATTTGGCGGAATTGCTCTTCGCTTTCTTTCAGCCCTTCTTCACTTCGTTGTAATGATTTCTGCACTTCTCTAGCGTTTATTAAAGACCACACCAAGGCTCCAGAGGAAAAAGCTAAAAAACTGCCAATCAACAAAATCCAAATAAAAGCTGGACTATGTCTCTCCCAGCCGTTAATAGGTATTGCTGCTAGCTGCCAGAATCCATTGGCAGCTTTCACATTTACAATGACTGGGTTCGTTACAAAGACTTTTTCATCACCCCAAAATACCCCTCCGTCTTTGCCAAGACCATCCCGGCCGCGGACAGCAAAAGTAAGCATGGCTGAATGATCATACAGCCCTGCTTCAGCAAATAATGTTTCCTGAGATAGAACTAAACTGACTTGCCCCCAATAAACAGCTTCTGTCATACCTTTGGGAGTCCAAAAAATAGGAGCTCGACTGATGAGTCCCGTTCCCCCCTCTATCAAGTTAATCGGACCTGCAATCATAGTACCTTTAGTTTCTCTTACCTGCTCTAATACTCTATTCTGATCTGCTACTAGTGACAAATCTGTGCCAATCATCATCTCGGCGCCACTTAAGGGGTAAAAATGGGTGATTTTATTGTTTTGAATTAAACTGAAATTCTTTATTCCAGAGACTTGAGGCATAAATTCTGCACCAAACTGATTAACCTCATCTTGGGTAATCTTGTGCTGCGGATCTATCTCAAGGTGAGTTAATACAAAAGCAATAAGTCCCTTTTCAAGGAACAACCTTGAATTTAATCCACTTTCTAACCTAGCCTGGCTGGTTCTTAACTGATCTAACGCCTCTGCCCGGACCTTTTCTTGATATTGCTGTTGATCAATCTTTGTAAAAACATACACGCAAAAAAGAATGGTTGCCATGGTTAGGAAAGCTAAAAGAAAAGCCTTTACTTTCATTTCTGCCTCCACAACACTTTATAAATCTCCTACTATAATTAAGTCTAAGGAATAGATAAAGACTTTTCTGTAGGTTTTGAGCAAAAATTATACATATAAGGCTTATTTTCGACAATTTTCTTTAAAACCCTGCGTTATTTACAAAAATAGCGATTCTAGATTTGACACTAGAATAAAATAAAGGAACCTCTCTATAAAAGAGTGGTTCCCAACTCGACCTTGAGGTGAACTTAGCAGCAGACGTCAATGATTTTTGCCCCAGTGATTTCACATAAACGATCGGGGCTAACTGGTAAGGCTGAATTAGCAGTACCAGCAGCAGCATAAACAATCGCAAATTTCCAGAGACTTTGGTCCAGATAAAGAGGTATATCACTAATTAATCCAATTGGTGATACCCCACCAAGCGGAAAGCCTGTAGCTTCTGTCACCGCCTCAGCATCAGCAAAACGAATTTTCTTAACACCTACTACTTTGGCTAACTTCTTAGCATCTATCTTCTTATCGCCGCAGGTTACAACCAATAAGGGCTGTCCATCTGCTAGAAATACTAAGGATTTCGCTATTTGTGCGGGTTCTACCCCCAGGGCCTGAGCAGCCAAATCAGCTGTGTGAGTACTCTGATCAAATAAAATAATTTCTAAGTCAGGATATTGACGAAGAAATGCCTTAACCCGTTCTAATGGCATTTGAGATCCCCTCCTGTTTTGTATAATGAGGTTTATTATTATACAAAAGCTGTTGATTTCCTGCTTATAATGGTAAATACTGCTATATGTAATTACAAAATGTTCCACAAATCTTTTGATTGAAGAGTATTTACAGTCATTTTTTATCACTTCATAACCTCTGTCATTGCGCGCAATAGTGAAGCAATCTCTTAACAGAAAAGGATTGCTTCATTTCACTCGCAATGACATAATATTAAAAAGAAATATCACCAACTATACGGATTATAGTTCCACATTGGGAACATTTATTGTTATCAACCATCATACTGCGCCACTTATTACGATCGACAACCAGCTTATCACACTTAGGGCAATAGGTATTCGCTCCTTGTCCTTCCATATTGCCAAGATACACATAGTTTAAATGCTGCCCTGCGACTTCTCGAGCCATTTCCATAGTACTCTCTGGTGTAGGAGCAGTCTTCATTTTATAATTGGGAAAATAGCGGGAGAAATGTAAAGGAATATCCACATTAATTGTAGCTAACCAAATGGCAAGTTCCTCAATCTCCTGTCTATTATCGTTTAATTCCGGAACTACTAGCGTAGTAATTTCTATATGACAAAGAGAGGCAGCTAATGCAACTGTCTCTTTTACGGTTTCCAGATCTCCTGCGCATATTTTATGGTAAAATTCGTTCGTAAAAGCCTTAATATCAATATTCAAGGCATCTATATATGGCAATATTTCCAACAAAGGCTGTTTATTAATAAAGCCATTTGTGACAAGTACATTTTTCATGCCAGCCCGCTTAATTTCTTTGGCAGTATCTAAAACATATTCATACCATACACTTGGCTCTGAATATGTATAAGCGATTCCTATATTGCCTTGCTCTTTTTCATTTTTAGCGAGTTCCACTGCCTGCTCTGGCAGTAAATTCATCGTTTTCGGCATTTCTTGTGCAATCTGCCAGTTCTGGCAAAAGGAACAGGAAAAATTACATCCCCATGTACCAAGTGAAAGTATCAAACTGCCAGGATAAAAATGATATAAGGGTTTTTTCTCAATTGGATCAATAGCATAAGAAGAACAGGCAGCATAATTTTGGGCATAAAGCTTATTTCCTATATTTTTCCTTACTCGACACAAACCTGTCCGCCCCTCAGCAATGATACATTCTTTAGGACATAAACTGCAAAGAATACCTTTTTCATGGGGCTGATAATACATTGCCTCTTGCATAAAAGCCACTCCATTATGATTTTTATTCGAAACACGTTACGTCCTTGTCATTGCTTCGCTAGTCGCTCGCAATGACATATAGATGTTACCGTCATTCTAAAACTTATAATTCTTATATTATTAGAAAATACTACGCGTCCTTTTTGCCTCAGACTAAGCGCCAGGTCCATCTTATTATAAGTGGAGGTTAAATGCCAATGGCGGAGCGTTAATAATATGGACTTGGCGCGACCTTAAAACAAAAAAAATTATCGAAGAACTTATGTATAACGTGCTACGGAAAATCGATATAATTCTACTTCCTCTTTAGCCCCGATACCTGCTTTTTCTTTGGCGATTGCGATTTGCTCTGCTATCGTATCTACCCCTTCTAACATGGGCAGCAGCAGCCCGCTTCTTCTTCCTCGTTTAACAATTACACCATATTTTTGCGGATCTAGCTCGTCTACGCTATCAATCAATTGAGGAGCTTCTAGTATATCTACGGAAATTGTAATTTCTCCTAGTTCTTCTAATTCTACTGGCCAAAATCTAGGGTCTTCTGTACCAGCACTAATGGCATTGTAGATAATCTCCGTAGCAATATTGATTCTGGTTGGCTCAAAGGTACCAATACATCCTCGCAATTTTCCTTGCTTCTTTAATGATACAAAAACTCCTGCTCGCCCTTGCAGCTCTGCGCCGAGGGCAGTAGGCACCGGCAAGATACTTCCAGCCTCTAAAAAATGCTTTAAACTAGCTCTGGCTAGTTCCACAGCTGCACTTTCAGTAGCCATCACGCCACCCCTTTTGCTTTACTTATGAACCTTAATTACAGCTACACCATAGCCAACACCAAAGGGAGCTTCATAAGATAGGACTTCACCAGTGGCATTAAGACCGCCTACGACTCCCATAAGAAAAAAGATAGGCCGCAGGCCGCACTCCCCTACCTCTGCTATTAAATTCTTATCCATTTGTAATAAGGCTTTTATATTTAGCTTCTCTACTGCTTCCATAACCTGTTTATCAAACTCACTAGCTCGCGGACTATAACCTGCTGGAGCATCCGGTGTTACACGATGTGATAAATCACCTGAAGCAATGACAGCTACCCGTTTGTCTACCATACCAATGGCTCCTTGCACAGCTTTGCCAAAGGTATACATTTCTTCATAAGATAGCATACCAACCGAGATATGTATCAGCTGTCCTTTAAAACCAGCTTTACTCAAATAGTAAAGAGGAACCAGCGCTCCATGATCCAGTTCTAAACGCAGATAATTGTTTTTGGCCTTATCGTCTGTCAACTCTACTACATTCACTCCCAAGCGATCGGCTTTCTTCAAAATATGCCTTACCAGTAAACCATCTGTTTCAAATCCTAAGGAAACATCAGGAACACCAAAGGAACCAAAGTTCCCTTTAAGTCTGGGATGGACGCTAACACTTACTGCATCCTCAAGTACAGGACCATGGGGCGTAATTAAAATAATGGTTTGAGGATTACTTTCCTTAATCCTTTTGGCAGCTTCTTCAACAGCAGCAACTGTATTTTTTATTTTATCCAGCTCACCTTTTCCCACCTCAGGTATCATAATAGGAGGATGAGGCATAAGAGCACAAGTCTCTAAATTTTTCATGTGACTGCTCCTTTCTGCAAATCGAAAACGATTCCCTATTTAAGTGATTATAACACTTATCTTGCCGCGTTTTTCGAGAAATGATACGCTAATGCCTTCGCAATTTTTTCAACCATTTTCTGCTGATAAGTCTCTTCGGTTAATAAAGATGCTTCTTCTTTATTGGTTAAATATCCTGTCTCAATCAACACGCCTGGTATATTAATCTCATTCAATAATAAAATATGTAAATCCTCTTTTGCCAAACGTTTATTTCCTTGGGGAAATTCTTTAAGGACTTGTTGCAAGCTTTCCGCCAAAGTCTTATTTACTGGCAATTTAGGATTATAAAATACCTGTGCACCCGATAAGTTTGCCCCTTTATAGGCATTGCAATGTATACTTAGGAAAACTTCAGCGTCTGCTCCATTAACTCTCTTAATCCGTTCCAATAAATCATTGCGTTTACCGCCCTTACCTTTTGTATAATAATCAATATCTGTATCCCTAGTAAGTATGACCTTAGCCCCATGCTGTTCTAAAAGCGTAGCCAGCTTAGTAGCAATCTCTAATGTCACATCTTTTTCATCTACCTGATGGTAACTGGCACCACTATCAATTCCCCCATGCCCAGGATCAATCATAATAGTATGTCCCGACAATAATGACATGTCCACATTTTCTATATCATCACCAATTACATAATACATTGTCAAAAAATGAAGTACTACCATTGTAACACTTAGCATGATAGCCATTTTAAATTTGAACCATCGAATATAAAGTATCTTCATACTTGCAACTCCTTACTGTCAAAACTCCCCTATAACCTTATGCTGCACATTCAAGGATTATACGAGAAAGCACTTATAGCCAAACACCATGCAGTGAGGTACAATAATAAGAAGACATCTTCATTATGCTTAGAACGGCTTGGCTATTAGATATTGCACGCTTAGGAGGCTAACATATGAGATTTGGTAGATTGATTATACTCTTACTTATATTATTTTCTTTATCCTTTAGCTGGGCTGGCGGTACTAGCTACCTCCAAGGACTACTGCCTGCCATCCCCTCATCTAAATCTTTGAACACTCAATTAGCAAGTTCATGGGAACGTACTTACCGGATAATTGCCTTGAAAAACGCTGTAGATGAAAAGCTTAATAAGAACAATTATGTAAAAATACAATACATTCCTCTCACTATGCAACAGGCTGTTATTGCCGTAGAAGACAGTCGCTTTTATCATCATGTTGGCTTTGATATTGAAGGCATACTCAGGGCTATGCTGGTTAATATGCAATCAGGAGACTTTTCCGAAGGCGGCAGTACCATTACCCAGCAGCTTATAAAAAATTTGTTTCTCACCCAAGAAAAAACCTATGGTCGTAAAGCAGAAGAATTTCTCTTAGCAATGGATATGGAATTACGATATTCGAAGGAAGATATATTAGAAATGTACCTCAACACCATTTATTTTGGTTCCGGTGCTTATGGTATCGGCGATGCAGCAAAAATTTACTTTGACAAATCACCAGTTAATCTTAATTTAGCCGAATGTTCTCTTTTGGCAGGTCTGCCCACTGCTCCTTCCCTAAACTCCCCCTATGTTGATTTTAATGCTGCAAAACAAAGACAAGCTATTGTACTATCTCTTATGGCACGTCAAGGTTTTATTGGGCCACAGACAGCGACAGAAGCAAAACTTGTACCAATCCTCTTAGCAAAGTAAAAAATGCTGGCATTTTCTTTTTTAACCACAGAGGCACAGAGTACACAGAGAAATAAAATATCTCTCTGTGTACTCTGTGCCTCTGTGGTTAAATCACTTTGTATTCTCACTTACACAAAAACCATAACCTTTTTTATCTAAAAATAGTTTTTTATTGATTGCCAGTTTGGTTTACTGGTGTCCATGTTATCATGTACAGTGGTTTGTGAAGCACGTTCAATAGTAAATTCTCTGATGTAGGTATTTTCATCGATATACTCAATTTCTTTTACCAATCGTCCTTGATCTTGAATATTAAAAGCTATCAAAGGATAATAAGATCCTTTGGACAGCGTTCTGACCAATACACCCATAGCTACAGGGGATTCTTGTTCTTGGAAATTACGACTCAGAGCATTATACGTTGCAAAGAATTTTGCCTTTGGCGCTTGAGTCAAGGTATATACTTCTGGGAAATACAGCTTAAACTCTTTTATTGTAATCGGCATATCAGGAGTAAACCGTTGTGCAATCACTGCTGCATCTGGCTTAGCATTTGCATACATTACTTCCATTTGTACTCCCAGACCGTTACGGCTGAAAGAATAGTGATAGGCTGCAGCTTTTGCTCGTTTAGAACCTTTAGCATCCCAATCTGCTTTTGTCCACAATTGATTATCTGTATCAACTAGTAACCGATAATCTCCATATTGCTGTTGAATGGTAATCTTGTTATCATCCAAGCTGGCAAAGGCCACACTGGAAAGCATACATAACATTGAAAAAACTACCACAGTTATTATTTTTCTCATAAACTAACCCCTTCCGTTTTCCATTTTCTTCACTATTCTTATCATTATACCCTACTTGCTGTGTTTCCTGCTAGACATAAAAAATCAAGAAAGAAATTCTTTCTTGATTTGATTTAACGCTTCCATATCAATTTGTTACCTTACTTATAGAAAATTCGAGATAAAACTATGACAAAGAGATAGAAAATAAAGAAGCCACTCAATCGGAACAAACCGATTGAAGGCCCCCCTAATTCACCGAGCCATTTTTTATCGCAGGTAGAAATTTTTAAGTTTCACAAAATTAGTCCCTATTTGAACCAACTACAATCCCAAGTAAAAACATCCTATTTTTATAATCATTATCAAATTATATATTCAAAGATAATGTTTGGCGGAAATGCACAACTCTTTGCCATTCTCCTGCTAATACTTTCAGGGTATCAACATAAGCTTTAAAAAACACATAAGCGCCCACTATAATCGTTGCATCTCCTTTATGAAGAATTCCAATCTTATCTGTATTCCCTTCAAATATCGCAAAATAATTCGCATCAATCTTAATTATATCTAACGATGGCACTTCATGATCCCAAGGCTTTAGTTCAACTTTTCTATACATACTTTCAATTGCCTCTAGCTCAGCTAGTAAAGAACCTGCTAATATTTTTCTTTGTTTTTCCTTTTTTACGCACTATATATATATATTCCAACTTATAGAAATCGTAGACATAATAGCAGCGTATACAGCTACTAAATCTTTTGTTTCCAAAATATCACCCCCAAAAAATCAATCTATATGAATTATAATACAGCAAGTAAAATAAAAAAGCACCGCCCTACCAATTAAGGTAAGACGGTGCTAATAATATGTCCCACTCTGATCCGCATCGTTGATAGGCGTAGTGGGTTCTATGGTTACATTATAACATAGACTGCAGGTGATACAATGAAAAATAAAAAGCCGCCCATTATGAACGACTTTCTTTCATTAATTATGCACTTTTTAATATATCAATATGGACCATGCGGATCATGTGGGCCTGGTGGTGGTGGATCATGTGGTCCTGGTGGTGGTGGTGGTGGACCGTGTGGTGGTTCTGGTGGATGCCTATGTCTATGTCTAGGCGGTGGGTCATGCGGACCATCCGGACCATCTGGGCCATCCACTGCAACTATTCGATGATCAGAAGTTGATAAATTATCTTGAATACCATGAGCACTTACTGTTGCAAACATAGTCAAAACAAACATAGCTATCATTAATAGTAACGTTTTTTTCATTAAATAACCTCCCTTAATATAAATACACTATAGCAGTAAAATATGACAACGATGTAACAACATTCCAATAAAAAAAGCCGCCTCACCTGAAAGTGGACGGTAAGTATCAATTTTGTAGTAATCACCCATCATAAATTAAGCTTGAATGTCAAGGCCTCTATTTGACTTAACTGCTGCTTGAATATTGGCTGATTGTTCACTTGCTTTTTTCGTTTCAGCTAATTGCTCACTTGTTCTTTTTGCTTCAGTCAATTGGTCCTGTTTTAGGATTTGATTTTTAGCGGTTTGCATTGCTTGTTGAAGTTTTTGAATTTCACTTGCGCTTCCACCATTGCTTTGCAATTGTGTTATAGCGCTCGAAAGTTGGCTTACCTGATTTTGTAAAACAGTCGAATTAGTTGAGGTAACGGTAGTTGATACATTTGGTGTATTTTGTGAACTTGCTTGAGCTACTTGAGCTACCTGAGTACTTGGTGATACTGACATCAAAAATACCTCCTTTCTAACTAATTTAGATTTTTTTTTGTATAACAAATAATATATTGATAAACTTCGACATTTAGCAACAATTTCCTTTTTAGTAACTTATTTTATAACTTAGAAACCGCCTCACCCAGAAGGTAGACAGTTAATTTGGTAATTGATTAAACATCTGCACCAATAATCCTATTGTGACAGCCCCCATTGTAACTAAACCGTAAACAACGTATATTAACATTTTCATGCCTCCTGACTGATCCCATATAAAAGATCGACATAGTCGCGGACTTAGGAGGAGAATTAGTAACCGCTACTATGTCAATCTGTTTTTAATATAATATCCAAAATTCATGACAAAAGTATGACAAAATAAAAAAGCACCGCCCTACCATTAGGTAAGACGGTGCAATACTATACAGGCTCTTCTCCTGCCTAGAATTTATAAGTTATACGATAGCTAAGGCCTTTCTTAGACACGAAACAACGTTTAGTTCAACGATTCAAACACGATTCTGAACTCTGCCGAAGTGATGCTATTAACAGCTTCACGAACTCCAGTTGATTTATTCCATAGG